>Ga0079224_100017579_pt1 | contig 10080 bp, 11 predicted proteins | sample Stecom2015_FD_80414 | JGI IMG/M metagenome (GOLD analysis project Ga0079224, IMG submission 80414) | Agricultural soil microbial communities from Utah to study Nitrogen management - Steer compost 2015 | ecosystem: Environmental > Terrestrial > Soil > Agricultural land | place: USA: Utah... | reverse complement strand
GTACAGCGCCAACGACGTGATCAATTACCTGCTGGGCCAGGGGCACTGAGATTCGATGCTGAGCCTGCCGCAGACGGCCACCTACGCCCTGCGCGCGGTGCACCGGATCGCAATTGAGCCCGACGGAATGCCGGTACCCGTCGCCGACATCGCCGACAGTCTCCGGCTGCCGCGCAACTATCTCTCCAAGACATTGCATCACCTGGTGCGCGAGGGCGTGCTGCTCTCGAGTCGCGGCCCGGGTGGTGGCTTCCAGCTCGCGCGTCCCGCCGATGAGGTCACGCTTGGCGATGTGGTGCGCCCGTTCCTCTCCCACGAGGGCAAGGCGTGCATCCTCGGCCGCGGTACCTGCGATGACAACTCGCCGTGTGCCGCCCACGAGACCTGGAAGCCGGCGCGCAAGCAGATGTTCGAGTTCTTCGACGCCACGACGATCGACACCCTGCGGCAGAACCAGTTCAAGGATCGCGTCGGAAGCTGACGGGCGAGCTGGTGTCGGGCAACGAAAAGCGGGGACCGCCAGGTTGCAGTCCCCGCTTCTGTTGCGTGATCAGTCGATGATCAGCGTGGCGATGCGGCGGTGTTGCGGTCGCCGGTCGAGCAGCTCGGCCACGGCTGCGGCTTGCCCTCGCGGTCACGCAGCTCGATGACCTCGTGCGAGAGCATCTTCGGATCCTGGTCGGCCATGTAGGCCAGCATCGCGATCAGCGTCGCGTTGTTCTGCAGGTCCTCGGCGATCACCTTGTCGTAGGTGTCGCGGTTGGTGTGCCAGGTGGTGCTGCCGTAGTCCCAGCTCAGGCCGCCGGTGCCGTAGACCGGCGACTTCATGCACTGGAACGCCGCGTTGTCGGTGCCGCCGGTGGCAGGGCCACCGTTGCCGGTCATCCGGATGCGGCCGGTCATAGACGACGGCACCGCTGACAGGTAACGCACCAGCGCGTCGACACCCTCCACGAACGGGCCGGGGCCGATGTTCACGATGCGGCCGGTGCCGTTGTCCTGGTTGAAGCCGGCGTGCACGCGCGACACGATTTCGGGATTGTCTGCAACCCAGGCGCGCGAGCCGTTGAGGCCCTGCTCCTCGCCGCCCCAATGCCCGACGATGATCGTACGGCGCGGATTCGGATAGACCTTCTTGAGGATCCGCATCGCTTCCATCATCGTGATCGTGCCGGTGCCATTGTCGGTGGCACCCGAAGCGCCGTCCCACGAGTCATAGTGCGCCGAGAGGACGATGTACTCGTTCGGGAGCTCGGAACCCTCGATGCGGCCGATCACGTTATGAACCGGCTGCTCACCCAGGTTCTGCGACTCGGCGAACAGGCGCACGCGCGGGGACTGGCCGTTCTCAGCCAGGCGATACAGCAGGTTGTAGTCCTCGCACGAGATGTCGAGCGTCGGAACCTGCTGCTTGGGCGAACCGAACACCTTGTTGATGCCGGGGTAGTTCGAGAACGTGGTGGTCAGCACTGCAGCGACGCCTGCCTGCCTGGGCCACTCGTAGCGGTTGCCACCCTGCAGGAAGCGATCGGCGTAATCGGCGGCGTTGGCGGCGCGAACCGAGTCGAGGCGCGCCTTGGTCGCCGGCTCGGCGAACTCCTGCACCTGCGACGGCATGCGGCAGGTCGGGTTCAGGGCGGAGCCGAGCAGGAACTTGCCGCGCACGGTCGGCAGCCAGGCGGCGAACGCCTCGGGAGTGGTCTTGGGAGGAATCACCACGACCTCACCCTCGATCCACTGGCCGTTGGTGCCCGGGCTCCAGCCCAGCATCGTTGCCTCGAGCGTGCGGAGGCGCGGTGAGACCAGGTCCATGTACGTCGGGCCGCGAATCCACTTCACCCAGGTGCCGTAGGGAACCTGGGAGGCCTGAATTCCCCACTTTGAGTATTCGCTGATCAGCCAATGCTGGCCGGCGTCGAAACGGTCGGTGTTGGTGAGGCGCGGACCGATCGAGTCCATTAGTGCCTGAGCGAGCCGCATCGCCTGGCCGCGCTCCATCCCCTCGGACCACATCTGCTGGATGACGGGGTCACTCGGCGGGGTGCTGCGGACGAATCGGGTGCTGTCGATCAGGTTCTGCTGGAACCCACCCGGCCGTTGCGCCGGGACTGTGGTGGGAATGGCAAGCGCTGCGAGCACGGCCAGCCGTGCGGCAGCCCCGAACGTGAGACGGGACATCAGGCACTCCGGATTGAAGTACTAGGGGGGAACCCAACGATGGTACCGGGTCGTACGTATCTTTAAGGTAGCAGGTTGACGGGAATGTGTTCTCAGCAGGGGGAAAGTTGATGCAGATCCTGAGGAATCTGGCGGCCTTGGCGGCGCTCGTGGCAGTTCCGGGCGGAACCCTGATGGCCAGCTCGTGGGGCGAAGGCAAGCCGTTCCGCGAGGTCCTCGAATATGTCGCCGACGATCCAGTCCCGATCGACTGGCGGACCCTGGCCTCGCTCTCCCTTGAAGATGGCAAGGCACCTCCGGCGCTCGCTGCCCTCGACGGCAAGAAGGTGGTCATCGCCGCCTTCATAGTGCCACTTGAGGACGACATGCAGCGCGCCGACGAGTTCCTGCTGGTGCCGTACTTCGGTGCCTGCGTTCACACCCCGCCACCGCCTCCCAACCAGATGGTCTACGTGCGGATGAAGGACCGCAAGATGATCAAGATCGGGTGGTGGGATCCGGTGAACTTCGAGGGAATCCTGCACCTCAAGCAGGTCGATTCGGTGTACGGTCCCAGCTACTTCGAGATGGAAGGACTCGAGAGCAAGCCCTACACGCCGCCAGCGAAGTGACGGAGGCTTCGCCGGCGGTCCAGCTACAGGGACTGCGTTTCGGATATCGCCGTGGGCCGTTGGTGCTCGACATCGCCGAGCTCAACGTGCCCCACGGCGGACGTGTATTCCTCCACGGCCCTTCCGGAAGCGGCAAGACCACGCTGCTCGGCATCATTGCCGGAGTCCTGCTCCCCAATGCCGGCACGGTTCGCGTGCTGGGCCACGATCTCTCCCGACTGAGCCAGGGCGAACGCGACGCGCTGCGCGGTGAGCAGCTTGGCTACCTGTGCCTGCTGCTCAACCTGCTGCCGTGGTTGTCGGTGGTGGACATCGTCCCGCTCCCCGTTGATCTGCATCCCGTGCGTCGGCGCAGGCTGGGCGACGGTGCTCCCCGTGCCGCCACGCGCGAGCTGCTCGAGCGACTCGACCTCGCTGGCTTTATCGACACCCCGGTGAGCGACCTGTCGGTCGGACAGCAGCAGCGCGTCGCTGCCGCACGGGCGCTGATCGGCAGCCCAGCGTTGATCATTGCGGACGAGCCGACTTCGTCACTGGATGCCGATCGTCGCGATGCGTTCCTGCAGTTGCTGTTCGCCGAGTGTGAGCGCGCCGGTTCGACGCTGCTCTTCGTGAGCCACGACCTCTCGCTGGGAGCGGCTTTCGACCGCCAGCTCTCGCTGCCGGAGCTCAACCGAGCGGGAGTGGCGGCCTGATGCTCAACCTGCGACTGGCGCTCCGCTCGCTCGCCAACCGACGACTCACCACGATCCTCACCATTGCGTCGATCGCACTGTCGGTGGCGCTGCTGGTCGGAGTCGAGACGGTACGACGCGGGATCAGGGAATCGTTTGCAGGCACCATCCGCGGCACCGACTTGATCGTCGGTGCGCGTGATGGCAACCAGCAACTGCTGCTTTCGTCGATCTTCGGGCTGGGCGCACCGGCCGGCACCATCACCTGGGAGACGTACCAGCGATGGGCGTCACACGGTGCGGTCGCGTGGACGATTCCACTCTCGCTGGGTGACAGCTATTTCGGCTATCGGGTCGTCGGCACCACCGAGGCCTTCTTCGAGCACTACCGCTTCCGCAATGACGGCCGGCCCACGCTGGCTGCGGGTGACTTGTTCGAGGACGATCGCGACGTCGTCGTCGGCAGCGAGGTTGCGGCGCGTCGCAGGCTCACGCTCGGCGACGAGATCTCGCTCACCCACGGCCTGCGCGGCACCGGGATCATGGATCACGACGAGCACCCGTTCCACGTGGTGGGGATTCTGGCGCCAACATTCACGCCGATCGATCGCTCGCTCTACGTGACCCTCGAGGGTGTCGAGGCGATGCACGAGGATTTCATCGGCGCCGCGCCACCCGATCCCGCCCTCGTTTCAAGCGGCCCGCTTCTCTCGTCGTTCCTGGTCGGCACCCAGAATCGCTTCGAGTCGCTCAAGCTGCAGCGGGAGATGAACACCGACACAAGTGAACCGCTCACTGCGATCCTGCCCGGAGTCGCACTCACCGACCTTTGGCATACCATTGGCTACGCCGAAGATGGTGCGCGGATCATCACGATGGCGGTGGTGGTGGTCGGCCTGCTCGGGATGCTGGTGGCACTCTACAGCACGCTGCAGGAGCGGCGCCGCGAAATGGCGATCCTGCGATCGCTCGGCGCGGGTCCCCGCAGGATCGCCGCGCTGCTGGTGCTGGAGTCAGGTGTGTTGGCCACGCTGGGTGCCATCACCGGACTGGTGGTCACTTACCTGGTGTTGTTTGTCGGCAGGGGACTGGCCGAGCGCCATTTCGGGATCTTCATCCCGATCACTCCGCCCGGGAAGCTGGAGTGGGTCTATGTGGGCGGAGTGATCGCGGCCGGGATGCTGGTGGGGCTTGTTCCCGCCTGGCGCGCCTATCGGAACGCGCTCCAGGACGGGCTGGTGATCAGGATCTAGAAGACCTGGTCGCGGAGCTTGTCTGCGATCGTGTCTATCACCGAGTCGACGTTGTAGCTGCCATCAGCGATCCGGGAGGAAATCTCCCGCAGCGTCTCGGCAGGGATGGTCCCGGTCGGGATCTCCGGCTCGGCGAGACGGCGCGCTTCCTCGGAAACCTCGACACTGTCGACCGAAGGGGCGCGCACTGCGTTCACCGCCGACTTGCCGTCGACAGGATTCACTGCGGACACGCGCTTCTGGCCCGATTCGGAGATGTTGCCTGAGCCAAGCGGATCGATGGCCATCGTCTCTCCTCCCGTTGCCGGTACGCCCAAACAATAGCGTCCCCAGGGACGCTCGTCACCTGAGGCAGGTTATCGGTCGATCCGGCAGAAACCTGAGTCAGGCCCGGCGATTGATGAGCAGGGGCTGGCCGGGGGCTGCCTGACGGGAGTAGCCCCCCAGCACCTGGCCGAGCTGGCGGGAGGTGGCCTCCAGCTCACGGGCCAGCTCGCGGGCCTGGCCTTCCATTTCGCGTGCCAGGTCGTTGGCCTCGTTGGTGGCGATGGTGCGGGCGCGGTCGACCTGCGCCGCCAGCGACCTGACCGAGGGCGGTTCGCGGCCACCGTCGGTCATCTGGATCGAGCGACGCAGCGCGAGCAGGCGCACTTCACGACCTGCCACCGTCGCGGCAAGCTCCTCTGCCTCGTGCGAGAAACGCTCCAGGAGGTCACTGTCCGAGGTCCGCAGCACGGCACGCTGCGCCTCGACCACATCCCTGAACCGGATGAGGTCGGCGAGCTGTGCAGCCAGCAGCTCCTCGGCGGCAGTCACCTCCGGCTTGGTCACGCGGCACCCGCGATGCTGGCCTGGGGTGCGAGTCGGGCGACCTCAGACCAGGCGGAGTGCAGCTCACCGATGATGCTGATCGGCGAATCGAGCCGGGCCGCCTCGGGCTTGATGTGGACCGCGAAGCACTCGCGCAGCAGCCAGGTGTAGATGCCGGCCAGGCGAGACGCGATCTCACCGCCACGATCGAGGTCGAGTGCTGCGAGCAGCTCGTGAATGATCGCCGTGGCGTTGTTGAGCCGCTTCTCGCGCTCCTCGATGTCGCCGGCCTCGATTGCCATCCGGGCCTGGCGGAGCGAGAGGTGCACCCGCGCCGTCAGCGCGACGACTCGTTGGGCCGGTGACATTGCCAGCACGTCCATCTGGCGGTAGAGGCCAGCTGCTGCCTGGTCCATCATCGATCTCTCCGATTGCTCGGCTGGAGCGAGTTGAGGAATCCGGTGGAGGCCTGCTGCAGTCGGGCGATCGCCGACTCCATCGCGACGAAGCGCGCGATCAGGTTGGCGCGGCGGCGCTCGAGGCGACCATCGATCTCGTAGATCCGGCTGTTGGCACGGTCGATCTGGTCGGCGATCGAGGTCTTGCGCACGTCGAGCGTGCGGCCCGTTTCGATGTAGCCGTCGAGGATCCGCTCGATGGCGGCACCGAGTCCCACCTTGAGCGAGATCGTTGCGACCAGTCCGAGTGAGCTGCCTTCGTAGCGGGTGGTGATTCCTGCCGCAGGCGTTCCACCGACACCCACCAGCACGTTGCCAGCGCCGGTCGCCGCGTGACCGCCGATGGTGCCGGCGATGTCGGTTCCGTTGGCGCTGGTGTCTGCGCTCCACGCCTCCGATGCACCGTCACCCAGGCCTGCGAACGACAGCGAGATGCCGCTGCTCGATCCGGTTGAGCGGTGAGTGAGCCGGATCTCGTTGCCTTCGGCGCTCACGTCAATCGAGAGACCCTCGGCGCTGGCCGCATCGCCCAGCGCGCTCACGATGTCGCTGGTCGTCATCCCGGTGAGGAGTTCGACGGTCACCGACCTGCCGCTGCGGGTGTCCGTGAGGGTGACTTCATCGGGGGTGACGCCGGCGTCGTACACGCCGTCGAAGCCGCTGGTGACGATGCTCGCCGCGGTGGCCAGCGCGGTGATCTCCACGTCCCACGAGCCGCTGCCAACGCTGCTTGCAGACGAGGAGAAGAAGAGCTCCGAATTGCTGCTGATGCGCTGCTCGGTGAAGAGCGCGCGAACCTCGTCGAACCGGTTCTTGTATGCGTCGTTGAACCTGGCGGAGTCGAGTGAGAGCACGCCATCGCGAGATAGTGAGAGTCCCACGCTGGCCGCAGTGGCCAGGTCGCCGGAGCCGAAGGTCGCCAACAGGATCGACGGCAGGTCGCGGCGCAGCGTCCGCAGCATCGAGTCGTTGTACAGTGCGGGCATCCCGCCATCCGAGGGGGTACCCTGTGCCTTGAGGAAATCGACCAGCGCGTTGTAGCCGTCGACGAACGCCTTCATCGAGTTGAGGGCGGCATCGGCGTAGCGACCGGTGCTGAAGAGGGTCACTGCGCCCTCGTCCTCGGCGACCAGCGTGAGCGTGATCCCCTCGATCGCGTCCGCGATGACGTTGCTGCTACGCGTCATCTCGACCCCGTCGATGGCGAAGATCGCGTCGGCACCCTGGACCAGCACCGCGGTGTCGAGCACGTCGCCGCTGCCGTCGAGGAGGCCGAGCTGCTGCAGCACGTCGCCAGTGACGTCGGAGAGTTCGATGCCACTCGCGCCCGTCGTGCCGCTGGTGAGCACCAGACGGTGATCGGTCGAGCTGACCGAGAGGATCGTGGCGACCACGCCGCTCGGCGTGCTGCCGGTGTTGAGCGAGTTGATCTTGTCGCGCAGCGTGGCGAGCGTGTCGTTCGCCTCGATGTCGACAGTCAGTCCATTGATGCCGATGGTGCCCGCAATGCCGAGCTGGTCGGCGGTCGAGGCGACGCCGGTACCGATCAGCTTTTCGGCACGCGCCAACTGGGTGACCGTGAGGGTGTGCTCGCCCTGCTGGACGCCAGGTGCGGTGACAACCGTCGCGAGTGCGCGGGTGCCACTCAGTATGCTGGTGGTGCTGGTGGTGGTGTCGAATGCGGTGCCGTCGCGCAATGCCGATGCGGCCGATTCGAACTTGCCAAGCAGCGAGCGCAGGTTCTCTATCGCCTGCTGCTGCCGGCTCAGGATCGTGATCCGGGACTCGAGCCGGTCGGCTGGCAGCCGCTCCTGCTCGATGATGGCATCGACCAGGCTGCGATAGTCGAAGCCCGATGCCAATCCGCTGAATGAAACGAGTGGTGCAGTCATCGTCTTCCAGTCCCGGAAGGGCGGGGGTCGCCCGATCGGACGACCCCGCGCCGGTGTTCCGGCCGCGCTATCAGCGCAGCAGGTCGAGCACAGACTGGGCCGAGACGTTCGCCTGGGCGAGCATCGCGGTACCGGCCTGCTGGAGGATCTGGTACTTGGTGAACGAGGCCGACTCGAGCGCCATGTCGGCGTCGCGAATCGTCGATTCGGCGGCGATCACGTTCTGGGTGATCGTCGCGACGTTTGCCGCGGCGAACTCCATCCGCGACTGCGCGGCACCGATGGTGCCGATCGCCTGGTTGACCTTGTCGATCGCGGAATCGATCGCAGACAGCGCACTCTGGGCGTTGTCGGACGAGAGCAGCGAGAGGCCAGTGAGGCCGAGGTTGCTGGTGGTCAGGTTCACCTGGTTGAGGGTCACCAGGTCGTCGCTGGCGTACGAGCCTGACGAGGACACCATGAACTCGACCGCGGTGCCGGTGACGACGATGGTCTGAGTGTCGACGTCGTTGACACCGTAACCGGCAGAGTTCGTCACCGTGATGCCGAAGGTGTCGAAGTTGTACGTGCCCGCCCCGGCAGGCATCGAGACCGCCTGGGTGCGCAGGGTTGCGCCGGCGCCGAAGCTCAGCGTGGCGACACCACCAGCAGAGGCGAAGGTGTAGGTTCCTGCCTCAGCGCCGGTCAGGGTGACCTGGCCCGAGTAGGTGCTGGCGGCATCGACGGTGTTGCCGAGGGTGCCGTTGACCAGCGCCGAACCCTGGTACTTGGTGGTCGCGGCGATGCGGCCGATCTCGGAGATGAGCTGCTGGAACTCCGAGTCCAGCTTGTCGAGCTGGGTGCCGATCGACGCCGAGTTGGCGGCCGAGGCGAGTTCCTTCATCCGGTCGAGGATGCCCGACACGGTGTTCACGGCGCCGTCGGCGATCTGCAGCATCGAGATGCCCTGGGCCGCGTTGCGCGACGCCTGCTGCAGCGAACGGCTCTCGGCGCGCAGCTTGTTCGCGATCGCCATGCCCGCCGCGTCATCGCCCGAACGGTTGATCCGGTAGCCCGACGAGAGCTTGGTGATCTGGCGCTCGAGCGCCGCCGAGGTGACTGCCAGGTTCCGGTACGCGGAATTGGCCGCCACGTTGGTCTGAATGCGAGACATACCTGTTACTCCCTTAACAGTGGATGCGGGGCATCCTTGCCCCGTGACTTACCTGCACGACCCGAAGTGGCCGCACTGCGTTATCGGACGGTCTGCGCAGGGGCTGAGTCAGGGGGGAGCGAGGCGGCTCAGGTGGCCGCGAGGTCGAATCGCTCGGCGCTGCTCCACGGGGAGTCGGGATGGATGTGCTGCCGACCGGTGTGGGTGACCGGGTCGATGCGAACCGGAGCCATCAGGTTGGCGGTCGCCTCATTGGGGGTCTTGCCGGGTGTGACAATCGCCCAGGCAGAGTCATCGTCACCCCACGCCCCGGCAACCACTCGCCAGGGCCGGACCAGCAGGAACGCCAGGGCCGGGTGCTCGCTCGACTGCAGCCAGGCCACGTCGGGGCGAACGTCGATCACCACGAAGTGTCGCAGTCCGTCGAACCCGGGAAGGCCCTCGGGGAAGTGAACAGCCGCCTCCGCCGGAACCATCAGGGTGCCGAAGCGCAGCGTCTCTACCAGGATGGTCTCGGGAACGGGCAACGGGCGTGCGGCGGTCATCGCAGGTACTCCGCGAGCGAGAGGGACTCGATTCGTGCGGTGGCGAGATAGGCTGCCTGGAGCGCTGTCTGCACCGTGGCAAGGTTGAGCGCGGCTTCCTCGAACGGGATCTCGGCCAGCTCGGCCCGGCGGATTGTCAGCGAGTGCTTGCGGTTGTCGAGAGTCTCGTTCGTCTGGTCGAGAGTCCTGTCGCGCGCACCGATCTCGGTGAGCAGGTTCTGGATTCCGTCGAAGCCCTGGTCGATTGACGAAACCACTCCCTGGATTGACGGAACATCGTTGGCGAGCAGGGCGGTCTCGAGCTGGGCGAGAGAATCCAGGATGCCGGTATCGACGAAGATCTGCTGCCCGCTGTGGATAACTTCGCTGGTCTGGCCCGCGGCGAACGATGAAAGTCTCGCCTGCGCTGTGCCGTTGTAGCTGCCGTCGGTTGCGAACGGAGGGTTGGCGGTTTCCATGCCGCCGAAGATGAACTCGCCGCCAACCCGCAGGTTTCCAAGGGAAAT
>Ga0079224_100017578_pt1 | contig 10080 bp, 8 predicted proteins | sample Stecom2015_FD_80414 | JGI IMG/M metagenome (GOLD analysis project Ga0079224, IMG submission 80414) | Agricultural soil microbial communities from Utah to study Nitrogen management - Steer compost 2015 | ecosystem: Environmental > Terrestrial > Soil > Agricultural land | place: USA: Utah... | reverse complement strand
TCCACACGCCCGGAGCCTCCATCGGCTCCAGCTCCTGCATGGCGATCTCCAGAGCCGGGGTCTCCTCCATGAAGGTGTGCTCCACCACATCCACCTCCTTCCACACTCTCCACACCACTCCACCTCGTGATTAGCGTGCATTCACGAGGAGCTCATGAGAGCTGGCGTCTGCGTTCTGTCCAGAGGCGATGGCGGCACAGTCGGCCACAATCTCCCTCAGTTGTGCCGAAGAGATGCCGGCGAGCATCGGGAGTCCCGCACCCCAGCGGCGCAGGGTGCTACGCACCACCGCGTCGACGTCGAAGCCAACCGGTGGTGTGATTCCCCACCGTTGTGCGAGGCGCGCCACTCCTTCCGCCGGGTCGTCCGGCAAAATCCCGGGTGCAGTCGCGGCCACCCGTTCCCAGATGCGCTGCAACCGAGACGCCGAACCCAGCGCCTGATTCCCCGACGTGATCTGACGCCAGAGCACCGGCAGCACCCCTGCAAGCGCAGGCGTCTTCCGGCACCCCGCAAGCTGCGAGATCTCCGTGGCGAGGAACCATGCCTTGTAGGCATAGGGGTTACGCCCTAACGCCAGCCAATGAGTATGGCTGAAGCCGCTGACTCTGGCGATTCCCATCCGGGTGGTGGCAGTGACCTGCCCATCCGCCAGCAACTCATCCCGTACTCGATGGCCGAGCCGGGCCAAGGTCTCCGCCACCGACTCAGCTATCCCGTCTTCAAACACCAGCTCGTCATGGGAGCCGGCATAGGGGCCAATGGCCCGGCTAAGTGCTTCGAAGACTCCCTCTTGGACGAGCTGACCAGGAAGAGTCCGGGTCGCTTCCGGATCAAGTAGCGCGGCATCTGGGCAGAGGGCGGGGCCATGGACGAGCCGCTTGCCGTCCGGCGCATCCAGACAGGCCACCGAATTGACCTCCGCGCCGGTGCCGACCGTGGTCGGCACCGCGACTAGGCGGAGAGTCGGATCCAGCTGATTGGGCAGGCTCACCCAGCCTGCTCGGCCGGTCCGGTCAAGCCACTTTTCCAGAGTAGGGGAGCAAGCCAGCGCTCTAGCCAGCTTAGCTTGGTCTAGCACCGCTCCCCCTCCAATAGCGACTATGCCATCCGAAGTGGATATTCGGCTTGCGAGCGCCTTGAGTGTAGAAAGGGCCCCAGGGGCCGTCAACAGTTGTTCAGTGGTCGAACAGCCCGCAGATCGCGCAGCAGAGCGAATGGCTTCCACCAACGGTGAACCCGCAATTGCCGGATCCATGAGAATTGCTACTTTGCTCACCCGCTTGGTGCCTAGCCACTCCCCCACACTGTCTGGCGTAAGCAGGAGCGTGGGTTCCCGAATGACAGCCATCAGCTCGTTTCCCGTGCTCCCGCCGGCTGGGTGAAGTAACGCTCCAGCCCCCGGGACACACAATCCAGGAGTTCAGCGACTTCCTGCTCGGTATATGTCAGCGCGGGAACCAGCTGGAAACCATGGGGGCCAGGATGCACGATCGCTCCCTCGCTGCGGATGGCGGCCACCAACTCCGGTACCTCGGTCTGCGCCAATGGTGTGCCGTCCGCTCCGCACACACGCACTGATCGGAAGCATCCGACTCCCGTCGTGGCGGTCACATGAGGATGGTCAGCCACGAGCCGGGTCAGCGCCTCATCAAGCGATTTGGACAAGCGTGCGGCCGCAGCCACCGCATCCAGTGCATGCATCTGCTCGATGGTGGCGGTGATAGCGGCACAGCTCGGTGGAGTACCGGCTTGGGTTTCCGCATGGATCGGGAACACACCCGCGCGCTCGAAAGCCTCCGCCACCGGAGCACTGATCAGCACCGCCGCCACCGCGGCCGCCCCGTTGCTCAGGCCTTTTGACACGATCATCAGGTCTGGTGGAGCCGGCCACGCGTGAGAGGCGAACCACCGACCGGTGCGGCCGAATCCGGTCGCGACCTCATCCGCGACCAGGAGGAATCCATACTGGTCTCGTAGCCGCAGCAGCTCCGCGACGTACTCCTCAGTCAGTGGGATCGCACCACTGCCCAGCATTGGCTCCACCACCATGGCGGCGATCTGGGAGCCTTGCCGCGCCAACAGATTCGCCAACGCCTCCGGGTCGTTCGGAGGAACATGGCGGATCAGCCGCTGATCCACCCCGTTCACTCGCTGACCCAGATCCTCCCCAGTGAGCGCATACCCTCCGAAGGTCAGCCCGTGGTAGCTGCCCTGCAGGCTTACAATCATCTTCCGCGGTCGTGCGGAGCGAAGCGCGTCATAGTGCCGGGCAATTTTCATGGCCAGGTCGTTGGCGGCCCCTCCGGAGGTCGAGAAGGCCACTCGCTGGAAGTGCCCGGCACCCGCCAGCTCGATCAACGCATCCGCCGCCTGCCGGGCGTAGACGTTCTCATAGCGGAAGCAACTGAGGTAGGAGGCCTCTCGCAGCGCCTCCGCCACCGCGGTCGCGATCGCTTCGTTGCCGTAGCCTAGGTTGACGTTCCACAACCCACTCGTGCCGCACAACCGGGTCTGGCCATCGGCGAAGGTAACCCTGGTGCCCTGAGCCGACACCGCGCATAGGTCACTCCGCCCTCGGAGCCGAGGATCGAATAGACCCGCCCACAGCGCCGAGTCCTGTGCGCTCACTGCTCCACCCCCACTTCCAGTAGGTGGTCGGCGTGCCGCTGCCCGGACAGCACCGGGACGGTACGGAAAACACGCAGCCCGGCGGTGGCGAGCTCCGCGCGTAGTTGCTCAGGAGGAAGGACCCGGATCGTGGTCACACAGACCGGAACCCGTCCCTCCGCGGGTGGATCCGCCGGCATGATCACCGCCGTCCGCGCCTCCGCCCCGAGCGACCAGTGTTCGAAGATGCGAAGCTGTCGCCCGTCCGGGGTCGTCAGCTCGAACTCGAAATCGTCATCCTCGGGGGCGTCGCTCCGGTTCACCAGCACCGTGGTCAGTAAGAAGCGCCCACCCGGTGCCAGGTGCCGCCGCACGCAGTGGAACAGCTGCTGGCGCCCCTCCCGGTCCAGCAGGGAGACCGAGCTGGTCCCCAGGACGATGACCGGGAAATCCCGCCCCAACGAGAATTCCCGCATGTCACCCTGCACCAACGTGCACCGGTCACGGAGCCGGGCCGGAGCAGACGCCAGTCGCTCCCGCAGCCCTTGCAGCATGCTCGGAGACAGCTCCAGCGCCACCACTTCCCGGCCCGCCGCCAGTAGTGGGAAAGTGATCCGCCCGGTTCCGGCGGCCAGTTCCAACACCGGCCCCCGGTGGGCCCGCATGAGGGTCAGTAGCTCTCGGACCTCTGAGCTGTCCTGGACGGAGATCTGGTGGTAGATCTCCCAGCCCACCTCGTCGTACAGGTCGGACAGCACCGCGCGATCACCGAGCGCCGCGACCGCCGCACCGCCCCGTCCTGGGATCATGGTTGCGATCATGCGCTGGCCTCTGCTTCCGAGAGAATCAACGGCACCCCGGCGGCGGCGAACCGCTGCGCCACCGCCGCTACCGCCTGCGCGTTGGCGTATTCTGCTGCCGCCTCCACCGCACCGGTCACGAGCAGGCACTCGACCAGGCGCGCCACCTCATGACTGATCTTGAAGACCCGCCTCGCCGGCGAGTACACGTAGGCCTCGTCCCCGTTCCAGAGCAGGATGGGCAGTTCGGTGCGGGTGGCATCAGCGGCCTGCGCCACGCCCGCCAGTTCGTCCACCAACCGGACCCCGAAGCCGGACACCCGCGCCTCCGCGATTCCCCGGGCATGCAAGTCCTGGCGTGCCCGAATCGCGGCGAGATACCGTCCCAGCCAGGGCCGCTCAGTCAGCCCCTCCACCCGCGTCTGCTCATCGAGCACCCCGCCCAGGCACACCCCGCAGGGCTGGGAGCTCTGGGCGTTGCGTTCCTCCCACCGGGCGAGCAGCTGCGAGAAGCCGTCCTCCAGCGTGCCGAGCGACCGGCCCCCGAGGGAGGTGGACACCTCGCCAGACTCGTTCACAAACAGTCGCAGTCCTGGGCCATCGATCCCCAGGCCAGCCCCCAAGCCCGCCGCGTCCGCCAGCTGCACCGGGCTAGCTACCAGGAAGGACGGGAAGTCACCGGTTTCCCGAGCGAGGTCCGCGTCCGCCACGTACGCCGCGAAGTCTTCATCCGAGGTCACCCGCACCAACGCCGGTCCTAGCACCGACATGTACGCGCTGGTGGCATAGTCCTGCAGCTGCAGGAAGAAGTCGTCACCGATCGAAATCTCGTCCCCGGTCATCGCCACCGGCCCGTCGTACTGGACCAGGGCAGCCCCATGCGGTAGGGCGATGGGATCGGCATCGGTCGGCGCGAACACGACGGTCTTCTCACCGATCACGTTCGATGCCGCCAACGGCTCAAGGTACTTTCCGCTCTCCAGCAGCACGGTCAGGGAGTAGTTGTGAGGTGTCCCTGGCTCAGGATCGAAGGTGCCGGTGCCCCAGGACAGCAAGTGTCGCTTGATTCGTGACCGCGGGATAGGGGTGGCCTCACTCATGAATCTCTCCAACAGATCGATATGGATGACCGCTGACTGAATCTCAGGTGGTCCGACCGAACCGAGGCGGTGGGCCAGCCAGAGATTCAGTGAGCTGTAGCAACCGCTCTAGCTCCTGCTGCGCCGCCGCGACACTGATGGCGCTGCGCACACCAGTGACGTTGAGCACGATCTCGTCCACCCCTGCCGCCAGGAACTCCTGCATTCGGTCGGCCACTTCATCCGGGGAGGCGAAGATGAAGGCGCCACCGGCGACCGCTGCCTTGGCCATGGCACCCAAGTCGTCGCCGGGGAGGTCGATCCCGGCCCGCCGAAGCATGTCGCGGTAATGAGGAGCGTTGAGGTGGGCTTGATTACTGGCCAGTACCACTTCGGTGAGGTCGCGGTCTTGGTGGGCGAGCGCAACGGGAACGATCGCCGCAATCCGCGGCACCGGCCGCCCCGCCGCTTGCGCTCCTTCGGTCAACGCCGGCCGGATGACATCCCGGATGTACGAGGCGGGAGTCAACCAGGTGATCGCCACATCGGCGACCTCCCCCGCGACCCGAGCAGCCCCCGGCCGGAGCACTCCGAGCCCCACCTCCACCAATGGAGCCGGGCACGGTGGCAGTTGACCAAAGTAGCTGAAGTACTCCCCTTGGAACTCCATCGTCTTACCATCGAGGAGCCCTCGCACCAAGGTCAGGTACTCGCGGACCGCGGTGAGCTGGCTGCGATAAGGCGCACCCATCACATTGGTCTGGAAGACCTTCCCACCCGGGCCATAGCCCGCCACCATCGGGGCGCCGGTCGCCTGCGCCACCGACCGCGCCTGCAACGCTGCTTCCATCGGGTGCCGCAGCGGCATGAGCGTGACCCCCAGTCCGACCGGTACTCGTATGCCGGCCGCGGCCAGGTGTACGAACGTCTGGTGAGGCTCCACCGCCAACGCCTGTCCTTGCCACAACCGCACGGCATGGGTATGCGACACCAGCTCGGCAAATGGAATTGCCTGCCGGGAGCGCCGGGGTATGAAGGGCAGCAAAATCGAAAACTTCGCCATGGGTTACTCCGTCTGAACAGGTTGGTGGCGCTGGAACACACCGCCGGATGCCGGGATGACCGCTTCCGGGACGCTACGACGGAGCATGTCCACGAGCAATGCCCACGTCTCCGGCAGGACGCGGCGATAGCACTCAACGTACCGTGCGGCGTGTTCTTCCTGCTGGGCGGCGATCGGACTGATCAGGACGTACTGGTCACCGTCGCGTTCGATTCGCCCTCCCCCCCGCAAGTCGTCCCCCTTGGACAGCGCTTCCGCGATCGCCTCCTGCAGCCGAGTGGGATCATCGCGCCACTCCAAGGGCATCACCAGCTCACCAGAGGCTTCGAGGCGCTGGTACCACGCGATGAGATCTCGGCGGTACACCGTCTGGAACTGGTCAGTCAGTCGACGATCGGTGATGGCGCGAAACGCTGCCCGGGCGCTGCGCGCGCTCGGGAAGCGTGCGATCTCCATGGCGTAGTCACATGGCAATGAATGCTGCCGGGTGGTCGGCGCGTGCATGATGTTCACCGTGATATCGGCTAGCGGGGTGAACCGGACCCCGGCGTCAACCAGCCGCAGCCACAGGTCCCAGTCCTCCAGCCCCGCCGGAGACTCCCGCCAACCGCCCACCTCCTCCACCAGCTTGGCGCGGTAAGCAGCCCGGGCTGGTTCGAACAGGGCGCTTATCACCTGGATCTCGGGGTGCCAATACTGGTTCAGCGCGTTGGTCACCCAGAGAAGCCGACCGGTCGGGCTGACCATCCGTGCTCGGGTGTACGCCAGGTCAGCCCCGGCATCCATCGCTGCGCAGAGCGTCGCCAGATGGTGCGGTTCCCATTCGTCGTCATGGGGGATGTAGGCAATGATGTCCGACTTTGCTTCCCGACTGGCGATGTTGCAGGGGCCGGAGGGGAACCCGAACCGACGGGTCCGGATCAGGCGCACTCGTGGTTCCTGCTCGGCAATTCGGAGCACCACGTCGTCGGTGTCGTCATCGCTGGCGTCTGAGGCGACGATCATCTCCCAGTCCGGCATGGACTGTCGGATCACCGACCGGATGGTGCGTTCGATGGCGGGCCCGCGGTTGTAGGCCGGGCAGATGACAGTGACTCGCGGCATCGCTTCCCCTCGGTCTACTCACACCGTGCGGCCAGCGTCACCTGACAGGCGTCGACCGTCGGCAACAGCCCGGCAGCGTGGACCTCCGCCAGATCCGGCGCGCGGCGATCCTTCTCCGACAAGGTGTACTGAAGCGGCCGGCCGTGGCGGTCCATAGTCGGCCAAGCGATCGACAATGCGTGGTCGAACGGATTGATGTCGAACTCGCGCTCCGGCGTGTACGGGGTGGAGCACAGGTAGAGCATCGTGGTGTCGTCATCCAGGGCCAGGAACGCGTGACCGATCCCTTCCGGCAGGTAGATGGCGCGCCGGGACTCGTCGTCCAGCAGTACGGACGTCCACTGCCCGTAGGTCGGTGATCCGCGCCTCAGGTCAACGGCTACGTCGAAAGCGGCCCCTTGGATGCAGGTCACGTACTTGGCCTGACCCGGCGGCGCCTGGGCGGCGTGGATGCCGCGTAGCGCCCCGGCCACCGAGACGGAGATGTTCGCCTGCGCAAACGGCATCCGTGCCCCGACCTGCTGCTGGAACACCGGGTCGGTGAACCAGGCGAGCTGCTCACCCCGGTCATCTCGCTGGATCTCCGGAGTAAACACCCACACCCCTGGCAGGGGGGTCTGCTCCACCCGTATGCTCGGCGCCGCATCCCACGTCCGGTCCGGGGCGCGCCAACCCGCTCGAGCTGGCGAATCGGTGTACAACTTGCCAGGTTGAACAGTTGAACAACCGCCGCCATCAACGTGCTGTCCCACTCACCGCCTCCAGCTGCTCCGCGACCGACAGCCAGCTGTCCGCACACTGTCGGGCCAGTTGGGCAATCCGGGATGCGCAATGTGCGGGCACTAGTGACACCAACGCCTCTGGTTTTTCCAAGCCAGTTACATAGGCATAGAGAAACCTCCAAAGCTTCCGCCCGGCGTCGGTGTAACGAATAGATGGGTCTTTCCCTAGTTGCTGCAACAACAAAAGGGCGTCAGAAGCATCACTGGCTTGTGATTTGTGATTACCGCCAACTGCGGCGTTGGCCTTATTGTTGCGGTTGGTCCGTAGCCCTTTCGGGATCGGGTCATCACCGCGCTGCATTCGAATTCGGACATCTCGTACGGTCGACGGCGATACCCCTGCCTCTCGGGCGATCTCCCGCAGTGAAGCATTCGGGCGTTTAGCAATGATTTCACTCGCTACCAGCCGACCGCGGGCCGCGTCGAGTGGGCGGGCGCGCCCGTCCCGCCCGATCCGGACCGCGACCTGAGCAGCTCCGCCCGCCCGCTTCCGGATGGCGGCCACCGTGGTGGCGGCGAGCCCGGTCACCGCTGCCACTGCCTTGTCCGACCAGCTGGGATAGAGCTTGAGGATGCGGGCGGCGGCGGCGGTGCGGTCCGCCATGGTCAGCGGCAATCCATGGGATGCATTGGCTTGTACCGCGCGAACGAACACTTCCTCGTCGGCGCCGTCGATGAACCGGACCTGGATGGTTTCCTGACCGCGCAACTTGGCGGCTCGCAGCCGGTGTGCACCGTCGATGACGCGCATCGTCGGGCGGTGGACCAGGACGGGGGGCAGCAACCCCGCCGACTCCGCCAGCAACTTCGCATGTTCCGCTGATTCACCAGCCAAGCGCGGCGAATCGTTATTCGTTAATAAATCCTGAATCCGAACTGTTACTACGGCTTCAGGGTCAGACGACCGCAATGTCGGAGGGTGTCCGGATGGATAGCGTCGAGTGGATGAGGCGCTGGGGCAGTTGTTATCCGATATCACTGTCCTATCGCTACTTGACCTCGTCTGCGTCCGCAGGTTGGACACCCCACCTCCACTGCCAAAAAGACACAAGAGGACACGAGAGAAGTGCCGTCGCCCGATCGGCAATCTTGCCCACCGAACCTATGTAGGCCGGGTCAGGAGTGTCAAGACCTCTGCTACTCAACCACCCGCAGAATTCCATTGAAAGACGAATTAAGCGAACCCCCGATAACTAGACGCAAGTGGACAGTCCTGGTTTTCATGCCACTCCTGGCTTCTCTGACCATTAGCAACGGATGACCACTATGGTCTGATTTCGGGCTTCCTGTGTCATGCCAGTCGGACAGGCACGAACGTTGTGATTGCTACAGGTACCCTTGCTACGGACAGGTGTATCGTGCCGGAAAAATCGGATGCGCTAGAGGCGTGACTGCCCCCAAGACGCTGGTCATCGCCGTTACGCTGCTAGCCCGCCCTATGAAACTGGACCCAACTCCCAGGTCAGGTACCGCTCGATGTGGCTGGCCGGCGCCGGTGCCGCCAGTTGGAACCCTTGGCCATGCTGGCAGCCCGCTTGCATGACCGCCTCTACCTGTGCGCGGGTCTCCAGCCCTTTCACCACTACGGACAGTCCGAGCCGCTGGGCGAGGCCGACCATCGCTCGCACCAGATCGCTTGCGGGCTCGGCTCCCCGGGGCGCCCCCAGCTTCACCAGGTCCAGCGGCAAGCGGCGTAGCCGCCCCAGGTCGGTCTGGTCGGTACCGAAGTCGTCCAGACAGATCCGCACCCCTAGCGCTCGCAGCCGACTGAGCTGCTCAGCCACAGTGTCCAGATCGTCGATCTCTGCCTCGGCAATCTCCACCACCAGGCGCTCCGGCGGACACTGGTGCACGCTGAGCGCTGCCGCCACCTCGGGCACGAAGTCCGCTGATAGCTGAGAAGCGGAGACGTTCACCGCCAGCCACAAGTCGTAGCCCGCCCGCCGCCACGCAGCGACCTGCCGACAAGCGGTGTGTAGCGCCCAGTGAGCAATCTCCGGGCTGGCCCGCAACTTCTCGGCCACGGGGAGGAACTCGCCTGGCAGCACCGTGCCCAGCACGGGATGCCGCCACCGCAGCAACGCTTCCACCCCCACAGGGCGCCCCGTGGCTAACTCCAACACCGGCTGATAGACCAGATCCAACTCCCGACGCCCAGCCGCACCCGGGAAGTGGCGCTCCAAATCGAGTCGACGCACCAGCCGGTGCTCCATGCTCTCGTCGTACCAATCGATCCGAGGCGAGGACAGCTTCTCCGCCCGCCTCCGTGCCAGCCGCCCCCTTCGGAGTACTTCCTCGGGCGTACCACCGGCCAGATCGGTCACCCCTACGCTGGGGGTCACCCGGGCGGGACCACCCGGGTACGGCATGGCCAGCACCTGCTTCAGCTGCAATCCGAGCGCGTACGCCTCCACCGGCCCTTCCCCGGTCACCACGGCGAACTCGTCGCCGCCACACCGGCCCACCAGCCCCACCCGGCCGACTCGCGCCCGCAATCGGTCGGCCACAATCCGGAGCACCGCCGGCTCCAACCCGACCCCGGGCTCGGACTCCTGGTCGGTCAGACCGATCACCAGCAGGGCACCGGTGGCCTGGTTCACCTGCTGCCGCGCCGCGATCGCCCGCAGCAGCTCTCGCTGATT
>Ga0079224_100017577_pt1 | contig 10080 bp, 10 predicted proteins | sample Stecom2015_FD_80414 | JGI IMG/M metagenome (GOLD analysis project Ga0079224, IMG submission 80414) | Agricultural soil microbial communities from Utah to study Nitrogen management - Steer compost 2015 | ecosystem: Environmental > Terrestrial > Soil > Agricultural land | place: USA: Utah... | reverse complement strand
GGAAGTGGGTCCGACAGCGACGCCTACATCGCGGGGTTCACCGCAGAAGGCGTCCCCGCATTCGAGCGAACGCTCGGGAGCGACGATGAAGAGTGGGCAGCTGCCATCACGGTTTCGGAGCGTGGGCCCATCTATCTCGCCGGACGCACGCCCGCGAGCTGGGGAGCGATGAACGCCGGTGAGTTCGATGCCTTCATCGTGCAGCTCCACCCGCCCGTGGTCTCCGACTGACGCGGGCGACCGCGACCTCACACGTTGGTCGGGTAGGCCGTGTCGTGCTGTTGCGCCATCGAGAGGCGCTTGGAGACGGTGGCTTCGAGCTCGGCGCAACGGAGGATGAACTCGGAGGCGTCCTCGGATTCGAGACTGCCCCCGAGTCGTGCAAGCATCGCTTGGATACGTGAGAAGAGCGTCGCGGCGATGAAGCCAGACCCCTTCTCTTGGCGATCGATCTCGAGTTGCGACTCGAGCTCGCGTAAGCCGGTGTACTGGAGGTGGAGCTTGAGGAGCGTGTCGTCTTGACCGGCGAGGGAACTCCTCAAGTCTTCGGCGACGCGGCGGTGGCAGTCGCTCACCATGGCGCCGAGGTCGGTCTCGGGCTGCCCTGCAGACGTGCCCGCCGTTTCGTCGTGCAAGGAGGCGATCGCCTCGACGAAATCCTCGAGGCTGAGGTACGTCGTTCGACAGGAGAGGTGTTCCATACCCTCGGTCGTGCACGCAGCGTGCCGTTCGTCGGGCGGAACCCGAACACGCCTCCGAGACCTCCGGGGAGGTCCGCGGGCGCCTTGTGCCGTTTGCGCGCCGATCGCCCACCGTGCTTCCACGCTCGGTTGTGACGGCTTGGCGGAGCGTACCGGGACCTGCTGGCGACGCGGTTCGCGGGTCGGCGCCGCGGCGTTAGCATCGCCGCCCATGCTCGCAGCCCTCCGAAGGCTCACGCTCGCGCAGTGGCGCATCATCGACGAGACCTACTTGAAGAGATCACCGACCCATTGGCGCGTGCCGGTGGTGCTCCTCACCGTGGCGGCATGCCTCATCCTCCCGCGCTACTTCGGCCGCGCCGATTTCTTCGAGCGCTTGCCGGCGATGCGCGCGTGGATGGCCCACTCGGCCTATCCCACGCTATGGCCGCGGCTCTATTGGGCGGGCTTCAAGGCGATCAACTACCTGCTCGTGCCGATGCTGGTGGTGCGCTTCGTGCTGCGCGAGCGCGTGCGGGACTATGGCTTCGGCATTCGCGGTAAGGGCAAGGCATGGGCGCTCTACGGGGCGATGTTCGCCGTGGTGCTCCCCCTGACGTACGCGGCCTCGCTCTCGCCTGCGTTCGCCGCGACGTACCCCAAATATGCGGACGCCGGTCGCACCTGGACGCAGCTGCTGCTGTGGGAGAGCGCCTACGGGTTCCAGTTCTTCGCGCTCGAGTTCTTCTTTCGCGGATTCATCCTGTTCGCCCTGGCGCCGCACCTCGGCTCCTCGGCGATCTTCGTGGCGCTGGTGCCGTATACGATGATCCACTTCGCCAAGCCACTCGCGGAAACGGTTGGCTCGGTCATCGCCGGCATCGCGCTCGGCACCATGGCCTTGCGCACGCGATCGATCTACGGCGGCGTGGTCCTGCACTGCGCGGTGGCCTGGAGCATGGACCTGTTCGTGCTGTGGCACCGCGGAGCCCTGCCCCGCGTGCCCTGAGCCCGCGCGGCGCGAGCGACCCGGTGCATCAACGCAACCGCGCCGTATCCATCCCGACCGGGCAATCCTCGATCACGCGTGGACGGCGATGCACCAGGTCCTTGGCGGGTGCATCCGGCGGCGGGATGTCGCGCAGGAACACGTCGATTCCGCGGAAACGCGCCGAGCGCTTGAAGTTGTAGATGATCTCGAGCACGTCGCGATCGATGTGGCACGCGGTCCCGCCGTCGATCTCGACGAACGCCCCATCGGGGATCTCGCGGAGCACCCGATTCATCCCCGCCTTGTTGAGGAACGAGACGTTCTCCGAGAGCTGGATCTCCACGTGGACACGGCTACCGCCGGTGTGGTCTTCGAGACGAACGTCGTGCCGCGTCATGTGGTACGGCGTCTCGAGATTGACCTTGAGGATGAAGAAGACGCCCGTCGCCATACCGACCGCGACGCCGATCAGGAGATCGGTGAGCATGATCGCGAGCACGGTGACGATGAACGGGATGAACTCGTTCCAACCCCGCCGGTAGATGCGACGGAACAAGGATGGCGGCGCGAGCTTGAAGCCGACGTGGAGCAGGACCGCGGCGAGGGCGGCGAGCGGGATCCGATTGAGCAGCGTCGGAATGGTCGCCACCGAGACGAGGAGCAAGATCCCGTGGAGGAACGAGGCCATCGGCGTGCGCCCGCCCGCCTGCACATTGGCGGAGCCGCGCACGATCACCGCAGTCATCGGGAGACCGCCGAGGAGCCCGGCGATCATGTTACCGATGCCCTGCGCCCGCAGCTCACGATTCGGATCGGATCCGCGACGAAACGGATCGATCTTGTCCATCGCCTCGATGCACAGGAGGGTCTCGATGCTGGCGACGATGGCGAGCGTCGCGGCCACGCGATAGAGCTCCGGCCGCATGAAGAGGTCGAGCTCGAAGCTCGGGAACTGCAACGCGCCCAACATGCCCCCGTTGGCGGCCGTGGGCAGCGTGACGAGCAGATCGCCGCCGTTGAACCACCCGGGGACGAAGACCCGGAAGATCTCGTTCAGCGCGACGCCGCCCAAGACGACGATGAGCGGACCCGGCAGCCACTTCACCTTGAGGCGGGGCACGAAATCGAGCAGGAGCAGCACCGCGAGCCCGAATGCGGCGATCGCGACGGCACCTTCGTTCATGTGTTCGAACGCAGCCGCGATCTCCGTGAACGTGTTGCGCCCGTCGGGCTGCACGAAGGACGTGTCGCCTTCGTAGTCCTCGTCGAACCCGATGGCGTGCGGGATCTGCTTCAGAATGAGGATGAGGCCGATGGCGGCGAGGAGCCCCTTGATGACGGTGCTGGGGAAGTAATAGGCGACCAAGCCTGCGCGGATGAAGCCGAACAGCAGCTGGAAGAGACCTGCGAGCACCACGGCGGCGAGGAAGGCCTGCCACGAGCCGAGGCCGTGGATCGCCTCCAAGACGATGACCGTGAGCCCCGCGGCGGGTCCGCTGACGGCGAGCGCAGAGCCGCTCAGCCAGCTCACGACCACGCCGCCGACGATGCCCGTGATGATCCCGGCGAAGAGGGGTGCGCCGGAAGCGAGCGCAATCCCGAGACACAGCGGCAACGCGACCAAAAAGACGACGATCGACGCGGGGAGATCGTGCCGAACATTGCTCCACGGGGAGAGATGGGCGCGGAGCCACGACTTGGAGGGGGCGGGGGCTTGCTCGTCGAGTTCCATAAACGCGCGGGGCCGAAACAGGCCACGGGGGGTCGAATCGGATTGCGAGTGTGAATCGCGAGAACGACGTGCGCCAACGCTCATGCGATGAACATGCGATTTTTTTTCGCAGCGAATGGTGCCGCGCCCCAGGACCGCGCTACCGCCGCAAGTGCGTGATTTGAGATGACGAATTCGAAATCTTCGACCCGCTGCTCCGCCACCACGATCGGCGATCGGCGAGCGCGACATGGGTCGACGCCGGCGACCCTTGGCACGAACACGACGAATCCGTCACGCGCATTCATGGCATCGACAGTGACACCGACGATGTCGAGACGCGACCGCGACCATCGATCCTGCGATATCCTCGGCAGTCTCGCTCTGCCAAGGAACGCCATGGACACACGGAAAGGACGAATTCCCCTCCTGCTCGCCAGCCTCGCCTTCATCGGCTGTGTACCTCCCAAAGAGGATCCAGGCGACGAGGGCAGCAGTGGGGACGATGACCAGGAGGAATCCGCCGAAGGGCAAAAAACCTCCGCAGACGATGATGACGATCCCTCGGCCGAAGACTCGGGAACGTCCGAGACGAGCGGCGAAGCCTGTGAGCTGAAGCTGTCCGAAGAAGGAGCGATCCTCGTCGACGCGGTCAATAACTACGCGTTCGCGAGCACGCTGTCCGTGTCCAAGACAACGGTCGCCTCCCGCACCCTGCTCGACTTCGACTGGACGAACCTCACCGTCGATTTCATCGGCCACGCCCTCGATCCCCTCACCGACGTCAACCTCGTCAGCCTCATCCTCTGGCAGCTCCCCTACGACGAGCTGGTGCAGCGGATCAACGACGACAACGTCGACCAGAACGCGTTCGTCGTGCTCGCGACCTACTACACCGACGGCACGCGCACGACCGCCGACGTCGAAGAGTTCACGGTGCTCGGGGCCCCCATTCCGGAGGATCAGCTGTTCGAGTATCTCGACGGAGCGATGTATCCGCCCACGACGCATACCTACACGGTGATGGCGGCGACGGGGACGGAGCCCGGTCAGGGCACGCGCATGCTCGCGCTCATCGAGCCCAGGCCCGACGAAACGAACACGCTCATCTCCCTCGAGCCGGACTCCACCCAGCTCACGTACACCGCGGACCTCACGACGCTCCAACGGTTCAAGCTGCCTGCGATCACGGAAGAAACTGCGATCGACTGGTCGCAGATGGAAACGAACGGTCTTGGCCACACGTTCGAACGCAACTCGATCACCGACATCATGATCGCGCGCTACGACCTGACGCCGGAAGAGCTGGAGCTGCAGTTCCTCGACATCGAGCTCATCGCCTCCGACATGTACCGCGCGGAAGTCCCGTTCGGCGAAGACATCGCGCTCTCGGAGCTGACCAACGAGGCGGGCGAGGCGTTCTCGGGCATCAGCGACGACGGCACGTGGGTGCTCGCGTTGACCTGCGGCTTCTGTCGCAACCCGGCGCCGTGGTTCCTGACCATCCTCGAGTCCTGCGAGGAGTGATCACGCCCGAGCGGACGCTCGTCCCCGGCACTTGCGTGCGAGGGGGAGAGCGTCCGCCCCGTCATCGACGTCAATCGGGATCGTTCATGTCGTCGGCGAGCTCGGCGACCTGTCGCTGCGCGCTGTTGATCGCCACTGCGACACGGACCTTCCCGTCGAACACCGCATCGCTCGGCTTTTGCCGCGCTTCCGACAAGCTCTTCTTGGCGTTGGCGATCGATTCCTTGGCGTCGTAGTAATCGTCGTCGGCCGTCTGCGCCGTGCCCATGGCCGTCAAATCGGTCTCGACGCGGCGGATCGCCGAATCGGCGCGCGACAGGAACGCCTCGTCCGATTCATCCTCGAGCGCCTCGAAGCGCTCGTACTTCACGGTCGCAACGGCTCCGGCCGCGGGTGCGCCAGCCTTGTCGTTCACGCCCTGATACGCATCCTTGTGCGACTCGGCGAGATCCTGGTTGATCTCCGCGACGCGCTCCGCCGACTGCGACGGATCGTCGTGCCGCATCGCTTCTGCAGCATCCTGCCGCGCTTCCGACCGTGCTTCGATCACATCTTCGCGCGCTTCTTCACGCGTGTTGTTCGTGTTGCAGGCCGTCGCCAAACCAAGCAGTGCGGCAACGCTGAGAAGTTTGCTCATGGACATGGTCGTTCTCCTTCGATGGGCCCTGCGGGCATGAGCGCGTTCCTCCGGGAACCCGGGTACCCGCGGTGGCCGTCTGGGAGGACCACATTTCAAACGCCGTACCGAACGTAAATCGCTGGATTCATTCGTAAATTCGAATGCGCGAAAACGGTGGACCGTGGCGAAACGGCACGCCGTCCTCGCGGCGCTCAGCGATCGCGCTCGCTTCGCAGGGCGCGTAGGCGCTCCAGCATGCGTCGCGGTCTGGCCAGCGACGCCGACGTCCGCGCGGGCACCCATGCGCCGAGGCTCATGGTGGCGAGCTCCTTGGCGAGCAGCTTCATCAACGCCCAGGGCGACTCCGCCTCGGCCTCGAGCGCCGCGCGCTCCCCTGTGGCGTCGTGGGTGACCGCCCCGCGCGCGAGGGTCCGTCGACCATCGCTGCGAAGCTCGATGACGAGCCGCGCGACCACGGGCAACGCATCGTCCTCGTGCGCGACGGCGTCGGTGCTCGCCGAGACGACGGCTCTCGGCGGCCTCGCCTCGCTCGAGCGGGTCTCCGGCATGTCCTCCGCCGCATCCGTTCCGTCGGTCACCGCCGGAGTGTACTCCCGGGCGAGGGACGGGCGACCACGAGACGACCGGGCGCGCGCGGCAGGATTCGAACCTGCGACCTTTGGCTCCGGAGGCCAACGCTCTATCCAGCTGAGCTACGCGCGCGTTTTCTCGTGAGGGGGACGGGTGTACCCGACGCGCCTCCGAAGTGCAATCATCGACCGCCTCGAGCGAGGCGCTACACTGCTTCCGTGCTCCATCCCGCCTTTCTCGATCGGCTTTGGGATCTCATCGAGCGCATCCAGGCATGGCTCACGCTCGGGGGCATCGTCCTGGCTGCGCTGGCGAGCCTGGTGTTCGTGGGGGCGTGGGTGCTTTCGGTCTTGCGTCGGCCCCGAACCGCGGCGGTCTGGGGTTCCGATGAGCTCGCCTGGATCGCCCTCGGCGGGGCCTACGGCGCGACGGGCTTGACCGCCGCCGCAGCCATCGCGCGGTTCATCCCGGTCTTGGGCGTGTTGTGGACGCTTCGCCTGTTCGCCGTCGCGGTCCTCGTCGCGGCGTTGACCTGGGTCCTCGCGATCGTCGTGCTCTACCGCGGCGCGGCAGCGCCCGGCCTGCAGCGAGCGCGAAAGGCGCTGTTCCTCGCAGGCACCCCCTGGTACTGCCTGGTGCTGTACTTGGCGGCGCTCCTCTGAGCCGTCGCCGAGGCGCCCCCGCCCGCCGTCGGGTCCGCTTTCCGGTCCGCGATCAGGGCGTGCCGACCTGCGGCGCGTCGCGGCCTTCGATGCGCGCCACCACGGCGGCGGCCGGCGGATAACCGGGGCTGAGCCGAAGCGCGCGATCGGCTGCGGACAAGGCTTGTCCCGCGTTGCCGGAGCGCGCGGCGATCTCCGCCTGCGTGGTCCAAAGGTGCGGGTCGCGGGGGTCGTACTGCAGCGCGGTCTCGATGAACGCCTGCGCTTCGGGCAAGCGCGGCGGCTCCTCTTCGAGGGCGAGCCGGGCTCGGAGATAGGCCTCGTAGGCGTAGCCGGCGACGGGACGCGAATAGACCTCCTCGCCATCGACCACATGCAGGGCGCGATACGAGGGGCCTCCGCTCGCGCAAGCCGCGGCGAATCCGAGGAAGACCAGGGCTACGCTCGCTCTCACGAGGATCATCTTGCCACGGCTGCGCCTCCGATCGAGGGGCCAGATGGCTACGCCCGACGCGCCGGACCACGCCGGGGAGGCTCGAGGAACCCCGTCACGAGGTGCACCAGCTCGTCGGCGAACTCGGGATCGGTGAGGCGCTCCGGGGCTTGGCGTGCGGTCTCTCGCAGCGTGGCGACCAAGGCGGTGCTCACCAGGAAGACGGCGTGCTTGCGCTCTTCGACCATGGCGCCTTCGTCGCGCAATAGGATCGCCATCCGTTCGGCGGCGGCATCGATGGTGGTGCGCACGTCCACCTCCCGCGCGACCTCGGCCATCGCTGCGACCATCTCGGTATAGAGCGCGGATTGCCGGGCGAAGAGCTCCACCAGAGCGCGTACGACCACGTCGACGCAAGCCGCCGCGCCCCGTCCGCGCGACGCTTCGCACCGGGCCCACAACGCCGCGAAGTCGCGCTCCAGCTTGCGCTCGATGACGGCTCCGACGAGCGCGGGCTTGGCCGGGAAGTACTGATAGAGCGACCCGACGCTGACGCCCGCGCGCGCGGCCACGTCGCGCGTGCTCAGCCGCTCGTAGCCCGTGCTCGCGAGCAACTCCTCGCACGCGTCGAGCATCGCCTCGACCATCGCGACCGATCGAGCCTGGCGAGGTCGTTTGCGGACCTGGGTCGGGTCGGCGTCCGCCATCCTCCGCGAATCTACCCGACTCGCCCGCTCCACGAAATGCGAACGCGCTGCTTCCTCGCGCCTCGCCGACGCGGAGAACTTCAATACGAACGAGCACTTGCGGGCCGCCAGGACGCGATTTGGCATTCGCTCGGAATCCCCTACGTTGACGTCATGGACATCGTCATCGTCGGAGGAGGCATCGGCGGTCTCGCCTTCGCCGGAGGCCTCGCGCGCCGCAACGTCAACGTCCGAGTCATCGAACGCGCTCCCGCGCTGCGCGAGGTCGGTGCGGGCATCTCGCTGTGGCCCAATGCCGTGCGTGCCGTCGAGCGCCTCGAGTTGACCACCGCCCGCGCGATGCTCGAGACGCTGCACGTCGCTCCACCACGCGGAGCCGTCCGCGACATCCGAGGTCGCTGCTTGGCCACGCTCGACCCGCACGACATCGAGAAGCAGGCCGGCGCCCGCATGCTCGTCGTGCACCGGGCACGCCTCGTCGAAGCGCTCGCCCGTGAGCTCCCGGAAGATGCCCTTCGCCTCGGGACGAGCGTGACGGACCTGCGACCCGAGGGCGAGCGCGTCCGCGTCGAACTGAGCGACGGGGCAGTCCTCCACGCCGACGTCGTGTTCGGCGCGGACGGTCTCTCCTCGGTCACCCGGGCGCACGTGGCCCCCGAGGTCACGCCCCGCTACACGGGCATCACCTCGTGGCGCGGCATCGTGCGACGGAGCGCGTTGGGTTACACGCTCGAAGATCCCGTCTGGGGCACGTATCTCGGTGACGGCCGCGAGTTCGGCTTGCTCCCCCTCGCCCACGACGAGGTGTACTGGTTCGTGACCCACCGCGCGCCGCAGGGCCAGGGTCCCGGCACGATCGCGACGGTGCAGGGCGCCACGCATCGCGACGACGTCCTGCACCTCGTCCGGCGCTGGTGCGAACCCGTGCAGCGCGGCGTCGCCACCACGAACCCCGACGCGATCCTCCGCACGGACTTGTTCGAGCTACCTCCGCTCCCGCGTTGGCATCGGGGGCGCATCGCGTTGCTCGGCGATGCCGCGCACGCCACTTCACCGCATCTCGGCATGGGAGCCGCGATGGCCCTCGAGGACGCAGCATGGCTCTGCAACACGTTCGACCCGCAGGGTGACCTCGGGGCGTGGCTGACCCGCTACGAAGCCGCGAGGAAACCGCGAGGCGAACGCGTGGTGCGAGCCTCACGCACAATGGCTCGATTCTTGCATGTGCAGAACCCGATCATCGTCGCGGCCCGCGATACGCTGCTGCGTTGGATGCCCGAGCGCGCGCGCCAGCGACAACTCGCGTGGCTCGTCGAGTACGACGTCCAGCGTGCGCTGCCCGGCGCCTGAACGCCCTAGAGGGGGATGTTCCCGTGCTTGCGGCGCGGGTTCTCCTGGCGCTTGTTCTTCAGCATCTCGAAGCTCCGCGCGACCAAGGTGCGGGTGTCTTCGGGCCGAATCACCTTGTCGATGAAGCCGAGCTCCGCCGCCTTGTAGGGGCTCGCGAACAAGCGCCGGTAATCCTCGACGAGCTCCTTGCGCCGCGCCTCCGGATCGTCGCTGTCGGCCAGCTCGCGGCGGTGGATGATGTTGACCGCCCCCTCGGCACCCATCACCGCGATCTCGGCGGTGGGGTACGCCAGGTTGATGTCGCCGCGGATGTGCTTGCTCGCCATCACGTCGTACGCCCCACCGTAAGCCTTGCGAGTGACGAGCGTGACCTTGGGCACCCTGGCCTCGGTGAAGGCGTAGCGCAGCTTGGCCCCGTGACGAATGATGCCCCCGTACTCCTGCTCGGTCCCCGGGAGGAACCCCGGCACGTCGACGAGCGTGAGCACCGGGCTACCGAACGCATCGCACATCCGCACGAACCGCGCAGCTTTGACCGAGGCGTCGATGTCGAGGCACCCGGCGAGCACGAGCGGCGGGTTGGCGACCACGCCGATCGAACGACCGGCGATGCGGATCCAGCCGATGACGATGTTCGCCGCGTAGTGCTGCTGGACCTCGACGAAGAACCCGTCGTCGGCGATGTCGCGGAGGATCTCGCGGATGTCGTACGGCTTGTTCGGCTCTCCGGGGATGAGCGCACGCAGCCGCGGACACGCGCGCGTGATCGGATCCTGGGTGGGGACGAGCGGCGGGTCTTCGAGGTTGTT
>Ga0079224_100017576_pt1 | contig 10081 bp, 9 predicted proteins | sample Stecom2015_FD_80414 | JGI IMG/M metagenome (GOLD analysis project Ga0079224, IMG submission 80414) | Agricultural soil microbial communities from Utah to study Nitrogen management - Steer compost 2015 | ecosystem: Environmental > Terrestrial > Soil > Agricultural land | place: USA: Utah... | reverse complement strand
GACATCTACACGCTGGGGGTAAACCTGGCCGGCCTGCCCGCCATGTCGGTGCCCTGCGGCTTCGGCACCGAACGGCCGCTGCCGGTGGGGCTGCAGATCATCGGCAACTATTTCGCCGAAGGCGAGCTGCTCGCCGTAGCCGACTGCTTCCAGCAGGCAACCGACTGGCATCAACGCACTCCAGGAAACCAATAATGAATTGGGAAATCGTCATCGGCCTGGAAACGCACGTCCAGCTTTCCACCGATTCCAAAATCTTCTCGACCAGCAGCACGCGCTTTGGTGCGGCGCCCAATACGCAGGCCTGCGAAATGGACATGGCCCTGCCGGGCAGCCTGCCGGTCATGAACCGCGGCGCCGTCGAACGCGCCATTCTGTTCGGCCTGGCGGTGGGCGCACACATCGCGCCACGCTCGCAGTTCGAACGCAAGAACTACTTCTACCCCGATCTGCCCAAGAACTACCAGATCAGCCAGCTCGAGATCCCGGTGGTCAAGGGCGGTTCGCTGCGCTTTTTCGTGGGCGATCAGGAAAAAACCGTCAACCTTACGCGCGCCCACCTCGAAGAAGACGCCGGCAAGTCGCTGCACGAAAACTTCACGGGGCCGCACGGCGAATCCTCCACCGGCATCGACCTGAACCGTGCCGGCACACCGCTGCTTGAAATCGTCACCGAGCCCGAGATGCGCTCGGCGGCCGAAGCCGTGGCGTATGCGCGCGCCCTGCACGCCCTGGTGGTGTGGCTGGGCGTGTGCGACGGCAACATGCAGGAAGGTTCATTCCGGGTCGACGCCAACGTTTCGGTGCGCCCCATGGGTCAGCAAGAATTCGGTACACGCTGCGAGATCAAGAACGTCAACTCGTTCCGCTTCCTCGAGCGCGCCATTCTTTACGAAGCCCAGCGCCAGATCGAACTCATTGAAGACGGTGGCAAGGTCGTGCAGGAAACACGCCTGTACGACGCCGAGCGCGACGAGACGCGCAGCATGCGCACCAAGGAAGACGCGCACGACTACCGCTACTTCCCCGACCCCGACCTGCCGCCTCTGGTCATTCAGCCCGAATGGATCGAGCGTGTACGGGCCGGCATGCCCGAACTGCCTTCACAGCGGCGCAACCGCTTTGAGACCGAACTGGGTCTCACTGCATACGACGCCGCGCAGCTCACCATGGAGCGGGCCACATCCGACTACTTCGAGCAGGTGGCGGCCGCCCTGCCCCAGGGGCAGGCCAAGCTGGGGGCAAACTGGGTGCTGGGTGAACTGGCTGCGGCACTGAACCGCGAAGAAAAGGCCATCACCCAAAGTCCAGTGTCGCCCGAACAGCTTGCCGCGCTGATCCGGCGCATCATCGACGGCACGATCTCCAACAAGATCGCGCGTGAAGTGTTCGCCGCCATGTGGGAAGGCGAACACGGCGCCGATGCCGACGCCATCATCGAGGCGCGCGGCCTCAAGCAGATCAGCGACACGGGCGCCATCAGTGCCATGATCGACGAAGTGATCGCCGCCAACCCGGCCATCGTCGAGGAATATCGGGCCGGCAAGCAGAAAGCCTTCAACTCGCTCGTCGGCCAGGTCATGAAGGCCGCCAGGGGCAAAGCCAACCCGCAGCAGGTCAACCAGCTGCTGAAAGAAAAGCTGGGTTAAACCAAACACACCGCCGGGCGCACCCGGCGGTGTCAATTTCTATACCCCGTAGCGCTCGCGGTAAGCCTGCACGGCGGGGCGATGCGCGGCCAGCCCGGCGTCGCCCTCCAGCACCGCCATGATATCGGCGAGCGACGCGATGCTGACGACGGGAATGCCGTAGGTCGCCTGAACCTCCTGCACGGCCGAATGCGCCGACAGGGCATCGTCGGCACCGGCGCGCTCCATGCGGTCGAGCGCGATCAGCACGGCCGCCGGCTCCGCGCCCGCTTCCCGAATCAACTGCACCGACTCACGCACCGACGTACCTGCCGTGATTACGTCGTCGATGATCACCACCCTGCCCTGCAGCGGCGCGCCGACCAGAACGCCCCCCTCGCCGTGATCCTTGGCTTCCTTGCGATTGAAGGCGAACGGCACGTCGCGCCCGGCCATGCCGGGGTGACGCGCAAGCGCAATGGCCGCGGCCGTCGACAGCGGGATGCCCTTGTAGGCCGGCCCGAACAGCATGTCGAACGCCAGCCCCGAATCCACGAGCGCCTGCGCGTAGAATTCCGCCAGCCGCCCCACCGAGGCGCCGGTATTGAACAGCCCGGCGTTGAAGAAATAAGGGCTCAGCCGGCCCGACTTGACCCGGAACTCGCCGAAACGAAGAACGCCCTGTTCGAGCGCAAAGCGCACGAAGTCGCTGCGGTTGCTTGCCGTTGACATGGTGATCTGCCTGATACGCGAAAAACCGTAATTATCGGTCAAAACACGGCGCGTACGCCGCACGGGCGGCGCGTGCATTGGCCGGGGCTGCGGCCCATGCGTTAAAGTTCAACGGTCAATCATCACGTATCCGATTTCATGCGCATCATTACTGCCAATCTGAATGGCATCCGCTCTGCGGTCAACAAAGGTTTTCTCGACTGGATTCCCCACCAGAACGCCGACTTCATCTGCCTGCAGGAACTCAAGGCACAGGCCGCCAACATGACGCAGGTCATGCAGGCACCCCACGGCTATCACGGTTACTTCCATTACGCCGAAAAGAAGGGCTACAGCGGGGTGGGCGTGTATGCCCGGCGCCAGCCCGACCAGGTCATCGAAGGCCTGGGCGTGCCCGAAATCGATGCCGAGGGCCGCTACATTGACCTCGTGTACGACGGCCTGTCGATCATTTCGGTGTACCTGCCTTCGGGCTCCAGCGGCGATCACCGCCAGGCGGCAAAGTATGTGTTCATGGAACGCTTCTTCACGCACCTGGATCAACTGGCGCGCTGCGGCCGTGAAGTGGTCATCTGCGGCGACTGGAACATCGCTCATCAGGAGATCGACCTCAAGAACTGGAAGGGCAACATGAAAAATAGCGGCTTCCTGCCCGAGGAACGCAGCTGGCTGACGCGAGTGTTCGACGAACTCGGCTGGGTGGACGTGTATCGCAGGCTGTACCCCGAGGCCACCGGCGAGGGCTACACCTGGTGGAGCAACCGCGGGCAGGCATGGGCCAAGAACGTGGGCTGGCGCATCGATTACCAGATCGCCACGCCGAGGATTGCGGCCACGGCTACCGAGGCCAGCATTTACAAAGCCGAACGCTTCAGTGATCATGCACCGCTTACCATCGACTACAGCCACACGTTCTGAATACGAACCCGACCGATGAAACCATACGTCTCCATCATCACCCTGGCCGTGGGCAATCTCGAGAAATCGGTCCGCTTCTACCGCGACGGGCTGGGGTGGAAGACCCGCGGCATCGTGGGCGCCGACCTGGAATATGGCGCCGCCGCCTTCTTCGAGCTGCAGCCGGGGCTCAGCCTGGCGCTATGGCCGCGTGAAAGCCTGGCGCACGAGGCCGGAGTCGAGCAGCAGCCTCCGGCCATGACGGAATTCATGCTGAGCCACTGCGTGGGCGAGCGCGGCGAAGTCGAACAGGTGCTGAGTACCGCCGAGCAGGCGGGCGGCCAGATTGTGCGACCGGCTCACGAAACGCTGCTGGGCGGCTATTCGGGCATGTTCAAAGACCCCGACGGACACCTGTGGGAAGTGGCGTGGAGTCCGCCTCAGCCGGCGGCGAGCGAACCGGCTACGTCCGATCCGAATCCAGCGCCCTGATTTCGTGGCGTCGCAGATGCAGCAGCCACAGGCCGGGCAGCGCAATGAACACCGTTACGACGAAAAAGCCCGGCCAGCCCAGCCACTCCACCAGCGGCGGTGTCAGCGGCCCGGCCAGATAGGTGCGCCCCACGGCTGAAAGCGCCGACAGCAGCGCAAACTGGGTGGCCGAGAATTCCTGCTTGCACAAGGCCATCAGCAGCGCCACGAAGGCGGCCGTGCCGAGACCGCCGCACAGGTTTTCCAATACCACCACTGCCGCCATCGAATACAGATGCGGAGGCGTCACGGCCAGCAGCCAGTAGCCGAAGTTCGACACCGCCTGCAGCAGCCCGAACATCATCAGCGACCGGTACAGCCCCATGCGTGCCATGAGCGTGCCGCCCGCCAGCGCACCGAATATGGTGGCCGCCAGCCCGAAGACCTTGTTCACCGCCCCCACTTCCGTACCGGTGAATCCTGCCCCGCGCAGCAGAAAGGTGGTCGACAGGGCGCCCGCGAAGGCGTCGCCCAGCTTGTACAGCACGATCAGCAGCAGCAGCGTGAGCGCACCACGCCGGCGGAAGAACTCGCCCAGGGGCTCGACCACGGCCACGGCAAGTGAACGCGGCGCAGCCGCAACGACCTCGGGTTCGGGTGCCATGAGCGTGGCGAGCGCACACACCGCCATGAAGGCACCCATGAGGAAATACGTGTTGTGCCACCCCAGCCACTGATCGGCGAGCACCAGCGCGAGCCCGCCCGAGACGATCATGGCCAGCCGGTAACCCAGCACCTTTATGGCCGCCCCGGCCGCGCGTTCTTCACTGCGCAGCACGTCGGTGCTGTAGGCATCGAAGGCGATGTCTTGCGTGGCCGACAGGAAGGCCACCAGCACGGCAAGCGCGGCAAGCGGCAACATGCTGGTGCCCGGCGAATACAGGCCCATTGCCGCAATGCACGCCGCCAGCGCAAGCTGCGTCAGCAGAATCCAGCTGCGGCGCCGCCCGAGAAACGGAAACGAATAGCGATCGACCAGCGGCGCCCAAAGGAACTTGAGCGTGTAGGCCGACCCGATGAGAGTCAGGAAACCGATACTTTGTAGGGATACGCCATCGAGCGTCGCCCAGGCCTGCAGGGTGCCCCCGGTAAGCGCGAGCGGCAGGCCGCTTGCAAAACCCAGTACCAGAAGAGGCAACACCCTGGGGCTGGTATAGACGCGTTTCGATGTACTGGCTGTTGTGATGGCGACCCCCGTTCAGCGACCCGATTCAAAGCGGTACACGGCCAGCGTGCTGCGCCAGCCAGGCAGGATTTTAATCTCGTTGTCGCCCTTGAACGTTGCCATGTCGGTAATGCGCAAACCCAGCGAAGCAGCCAGGTCTTCGAAATCGCGCAGGGTGCACAGGTGAATGTTGGGTGTGTCGTACCACTGATATGGCATTTCGCCCGTGACCGGCATGCGACCACGCAGAATCGACCAGCCGTGCGGCCAGTAACCGAAGTTGGGGAACGATACGATGCCGTACTTCGCAACCCGCGCCATTTCGCGCAGGATACGCTCGGTGTTGTGCATGGACTGCAACGTGCGCGACAGCACCACCGTGTCGAACTGATGGTCGTCGAACAGCGCCAGGCCCTCTTCCAGGTTCTGCTGAATGACGCGCACGCCGCGGCGCACGCAGGCGATGACCTGCTGATCGCTGAGTTCCACCCCGGCACCCACGCACTGCTTGTTGTTCTGCAGGTGCGCGAGCAAGGTGCCGTCGCCACAGCCCAGGTCGAGCACCCGGCTGCCCGGTTCGATCCAGTCGGCGATGCGCCGCAGGTCGGCGCGCACGTGCGCAGGCGGCTTGGCGGCAATCTGGTTCATGCCAGCACCCCTGTCGTGCGCTTGCGCTGCGGCAGGCCAAGACTGGCGGCCACCCGGTCGAAATAGCCCTGCACCACTGCGTGGTAGCGCAAGTCGTCGAGCAGGAAGGCGTCGTGCCCGTGCGGCGCGTCGATCTCGGCGTACGTGACGGGTGTCTTGTTCTTGAGCAGTGCCCGCACGATCTCGCGCGAGCGCTCAGGCGAAAAGCGCCAGTCGGTCGTGAAGGAAACCAGCAGGAAATCCGCCTGCGCGGGCTGTAAGGCCCGTGCGAGGTCGCCGCCGTAATTGCGCGAAGGGTCGAAGTAATCGAGCGCACGCGTGATCAGCAGATACGTATTCGCGTCGAAGTACTTCGAGAATTTTTCGCCCTGGTAGCGCAGATACGATTCCACCTCGAACTCGACGTCGTAGCCATAGCGGAACTCGCCATTGGTATCGGCCGCGCGCTGCTGCCGCCCGAAGCGTTCCGCCATGACCTCGTCGGAAAGGTAGGTGATGTGGCCGATCATGCGCGCCACGGCCAAGCCGTGGGCGGGCACGACGCCGTGTTCGTAGTAGTCGCCGCCGTGGAAGTCGGGGTCACTGATGATCGCGCGGCGCGCGACTTCGTTGAAGCCGATGTTCTGGGCCGACAGCCGCGGCGTGCTGGCGATGACCACACAGTGGCGCACCCGTTCCGGGCAGGTGATCGACCAGCTCAGGGCCTGCATGCCACCCAGCGAACCGCCCATTACGGCTGCAAAGCAATCGATGCCGAAGTAATCGGCCACACGCGCCTGGGCGCGCACCCAGTCTTCCACGGTGAGCACCGGAAAGGCCGCCCCCCAGGGCTTGCCCGTGGCCGGATTGATGCTTGCCGGGCCCGTGGAGCCGAAGCACGATCCGATGTTGTTGATGCCAATGACGAAGAACCGGTCAGTATCGACCGCCTTGCCCGGGCCCACCATGTTGTCCCACCACCCCACGTCGCGGGGGTTGTCAGCGGCCATGCCGGCCACGTGATGCGACGCGTTCAACGCGTGGCATATCAGCACCGCATTGTTGCGCTCGGCGTTCAGTTCGCCATAGGTTTCCACCGCCAGCTCGTACTGTGGCAGCACCTGGCCGCTGGTGAGCTGGAGCGGCTCGTCGAAACGAATGAGTTCAGGCGCGACGTAACCGACGCTGCCCGGTGGAACCGGTGTGCCGGAAGCAGAGGCAGAAGGAAATTTGGACGGTGCCGACGTTTCGGCAAGATGCGGGGAATCGATGGTCATTCAGGACCTCTTTAGCGGTATTTATGAGGCGCCCGCAAGCGGATCGAGCAAATCGGCGCCAGTAGGAAGGACGATTGCGAAGGATTGTATCACCTGGCCGCAGCAGACATCGGGATAACCCCCGCAGCCATTTTGTGGCATTTGGATACAATTTGGACGGACTGATGTATTTGGCAGTTGCACCCGACAAGAGGAATCTTCATGAAACCCCTCACCGAACGCGAACTCACCTGCCTGCAGTGGGTGGCCATTGGCAAAACAAGTTGGGAAACCGGCCGCATTCTCGGCCTGGCCGAACGCACCATCAACTTCCATATCCAGAATGCCTGTCGCAAACTTGGCGTACACGGGCGTCAGGCCGCCATTACCATGGCGCTGCAAACGGGGCAGCTCGGGCTGGCCGACAACCCGCACGCACCCGCCCCCATCGTCATTCCCAAGAAGGCAGCGCGCCAGCAGGCCGAAGCCGAACAGTCGGCATAGGGCTTTTTAACCGCTCGCGGTGGTGGCTCAGGTAAAATCGCCGCTATTTAGATTCTTACCTGAAGTCGCGCATGAGCTCACCCCCAAATCGCCTCGCCCGGGCCCAGCACGAGTCCGGCCTTCTGAACGCGTTGCAGCGAGGCATCGAGAAGGAAGGCTTGCGCGTCGACTTGCAAGGCAGGCTGGCGCGCACCCCTCATCCGCCGGCACTCGGCTCTGCGCTTACCAACCCGCGCATCACCACCGACTACTCCGAAGCCCTGCTCGAGCTCATCACCGGCACGCACCCTAGCGTCGAATCGCTGCTGCAGGAGCTCGAAGAGACCCACCGCTTCGTTGCCCGCAATCTCGATGGCGAACTGATCTGGAACCAGTCGATGCCGGCCGAGCTGCCGCCGGAAGAAGAGATTCCCATTGGCTGGTACGGCACGTCGAACTCCGGCATGCTCAAGCACGTGTACCGGCGTGGCCTGGCGTACCGCTACGGCAAGAACATGCAATGCATCGCGGGTCTGCATTACAACTTTTCGGTGCCCGACCCGATCTGGGACCACATCGGCATCGAAGGCATTTCGCTCGAGCATCAGCGCACCAAGGGGTACCTCGCGCTCATCCGCAACTTTACGCGCTACAGCTGGTTGCTGATGTACCTGTTCGGTGCGTCGCCGGCTGTGTCGCGGGCTTTCCTGGGCGATCGTCCGCATTCGCTGCACGACTTTGATGCCGAAACACTCTATCTTCCCTGGGCCACGAGCCTGCGCATGAGTGATCTGGGCTATCAGAACAAGGCACAATCCGACCTCGAACTCTGCTACAACGACCTCGAAACCTTCCTGCAGCGCATGTACACGGCGGTCACCACCCCGTGGCCGGCCTACGAACGAATCGGCACCCATCGCAACGGCGAATGGATCCAGCTGAACACCAACATCCTGCAGATCGAGAACGAGTACTACTCGGCGATCCGCCCCAAGCGCAGCACCAACCGCGGCGAACGGCCCGCCACCGCTCTGGCCGAACGCGGTGTCGAATACATCGAAGTGCGCTGCCTCGATATCGACCCCTGGTCACCCGTGGGCATCCGCGCGGAATCCTGCCGGTTCATCGACGCCTTCCTGCTGTACTGTGCGGCCGAACCCAGCCCGTTCTTCCCCGCCAACGGCGATTGCCCCATCAGCAAGAACAACTTCGCCACGGTGGTGCGCGAGGGGCGCAAGCCCGGGTTGCTGCTGCGTCGTGGCGAGAACGAGATCTCGCTGCGCGACTGGGGCGAGGAAATCATCGAGTGCATTCGCCCTTATGCCGAACTGCTCGATCAGGCCGCGGGTCACCAGCGCCATGTCGCCGCGCTCGAACTGCAACTCAAGAAAATCCGCAACACCGAACTGACACCCTCTGCGCGGGTGCTTCATGCCATGCGCGAGCGTCAGGCCACCCTGCACAACTTCACGCTGCAGCTCAGCCGCGAGCACCATGAAACGCTGGTGCAAGGCCCGCTCGAACCGGAACTCGAGCAGCGCTACAAAGACGAAGCCGCTGCATCGATCCGCGAACAGCACGAAATCGAAGCCGCCGATACCGAGCCGTTCGACGAGTACGTGGCGCGGTTCCATGCTGCATTGCGGGCGCCCTAAAGGGTCGTGCGAAGGCTGCGGGGGCATTGCAACCGCCACGAAGAGCGGTAGACTAATGGCCGGCGCAGTCGTATAGGCTTAAAGTATGTAACAACGCCCCGTAACACGCACAAAACGCACGCAAAAAACGCACGCCCAAGGCGCGCAGAGAACGCACGAACAAAACACAGGGGCACAGAAGAACCGGGCCGTGAAAACGGCTTAAGAATGGAAAGGGGAGGGAGACTGAAACGAATGAACGATCAGAATGATCGGATTCTGGTGGCGCGCCCGACAGGAATCGAACCTGTATCGAGAGCTTCGGAGACTCTTATTCTATCCATTGAACTACGGGCGCTTACCGAGCCAATGATTGTAGCGCGATATTCGAAAAAGGTATAATCGCGGATTCGAGCGCCACCCGTGAACCGGTTAACATCCGCAAGCAGCCGTGTGCCTCAATGCACACCATGAAGAACAGGCCACTGGCCCCCTGACAGGAACTCGCATTCGATATGAATACCCCGGAACAACACGTCGAACAGACGGCTGAGCATGAAGGCCTCATCAAGACTCCCAAGCAGCTCATCGTTACGATTCTGCTGGCCTTTATCATCCCCATTGCGGTCATTCTCCTGCTCATCAGGCTTGTAACGGCCAGCGTGCCACTCGGGGTTGGTTCCGATGCGCATTCCCAGGAAGCCGTCGCCTCACGTATCCAGCCGGTTGCCAAGTTCTCGCTGGTTTCCGCCGAAGCCGCTACCGAAGAGCGCACGGGCGAGCAGGTTTATTCCGCCACCTGTTCGGCCTGCCACACGGCAGGTGTGGCCGGGGCGCACAAGCTGGGTGATACCGCCGCCTGGCAGCCACTCATCGCCAAGGGCTTCGACGCCCTGCTCAAGAACGCCATCAACGGTGTGAACGCCATGCCGCCGCGTGGTGGCAATCCGTCGCTCAGCGATCTCGAAGTCGCACGTGCCGTGGTGTATCTCGCCAACCAGTCGGGTGCCAACTTCCCCGAACCCGAAGCCGGCGGCGAAGCGGCTCAAGGGGGTGAAGCCGCTGCAGCCGATGGCGCAGCCGAACAGGCGCAGGCAGCTGCCGCCGACGCGCCGGCGCAGGCCGAGG
>Ga0079224_100017575_pt1 | contig 10081 bp, 9 predicted proteins | sample Stecom2015_FD_80414 | JGI IMG/M metagenome (GOLD analysis project Ga0079224, IMG submission 80414) | Agricultural soil microbial communities from Utah to study Nitrogen management - Steer compost 2015 | ecosystem: Environmental > Terrestrial > Soil > Agricultural land | place: USA: Utah... | reverse complement strand
CCGTTATCGAGCACGATGGTACGTCCGAGATCGAGCTTCGCGGAGTATTCCTCATCACGCGAATCCGACAGGGCCGTCAGTTCGACATCATTGAGCGCATATGTCGCAGGGTCAACGAAATCGCCCGGATCGTTCAGTATCGAGAACACGGGAACCCGAGAATCGGCGTAGTCGATACCGAGCACCAGGCCTTCGCCGTCGAAGTCGCGCTCGAACTGAACCGGGTCGAGGCTGCCGTTCTCGCGCTCTGACGACTTGGCCCAGGCGACGTTGTATTCGGCGAACCAGTCGCCGACGCGGGTCTCGCCGCCGGCAGAGATCGAGCGGATCTTCTGCGTTTCGAAGCGGTCCTTGTGGTCTCGCTCGACGGTGAATTCCTGGTCCGCGTCGCTGAACGACAGCACGGTGCCGTCAATCGCGCTCGGGCCGTCGTCCTCGAAATCGCCCAGGTCGAAGGTCGTGCGGCGGCGATATTCCTGATCCTCGAACTGGCTATAGAGACCGCGGACATAGAGCTCCGTGGTGTCGCCGAGCCGGAAATCGAAGTTCAGCGAGCCGCTGATCCGCTCACGCTCGACGTCGTAGTCGCGGTATTCGAGAGTCGCGGCGAAGGGGCCGGATCCGGCATCGGTCCAGTCGTCGGCTTCGATGTTGTCGGTTTCGAACTTGCGCTTGTAGTAGGACGCGCCGCCCGAGACACCGACGTTGTCAGACAAGCGAAACGCGAAGTCCAAGCTGCCCTTGGGCGTAAGTTCGTTGGAGTAGTCGTTGTAGCTGCCTTCCAACTCCAGACCGATGTGGTCCCGGCGGCGGCTGAACGCGCTGGTCGTGCTGATCTCGATCGACGCGCCGATCGTATCGGCATCCATGTCAGGGGTGAGTGACTTCTTCACCTCGATCGATTCGATGATGTCACTCGAAATGACGTCGAGCGCGACCGAGCGCACATCCGATTCGGGTGCCGGCAGGCGGACGCCATTGACTGAGCTGGCCACCAGCTCTGGATCGAGGCCGCGCACCGAGACGAAGCGCCCCTCGCCCTGGTCGTTGAGGATGTTCACGCCCGGCAGCCGGCGCAGCGATTCCGCCACATTCTGGTCGGGAAACTGCCCCATCGCGTCGCGCGTCAGAACGTCGCTGATCACGTCCGAGGCGCGTTTGCGCGAGAGCGCGCTCGCCTGGTTGGCGCCGAGGCCGCTGACAAGAATCTGCGTGGCGTTTTCGCCGCCGAGCGCGAAGTCGCCGCGAACCGTGCCCGTTTCCGGCACGGCGAGAGTCAGCGTCTCGGGCTCGACCCCGATATAGCGGGCCTCGAGGGTGTACGTGCCCGCCGGAACGTCTCCGAAGCGATAGCTGCCATCCGCGCCTGTGACCGACTGACGATTGAGCTCGACGAGGCGCACGATGGCCGCCTGCAAGGCCACAGTGTCGCCCTCGTCGATCACCGTTCCGGTAATTTCACCGGCGAGCGCCGGCACGGCCGTGAAGGTGAGCGCCAGGGTACTTGCCGATACGAGCAAACGCTTGAAAGTCATTTCCGAAAGTGCCTCCAATCCAAGTTGGTGGCGCCCTAGGAACGGTGCGTGACTCTTCGATGTCAGTAAGATTTCAGAACGGTGACACGGGCAATTGTCGCCCGATTGCCACAGCCCAGGTCGAGCGAAACCGCGCGCGAGTTCAGAGTTCGGGCAGGTCCTGCTCGGCAAAGCCCCAGCCGGCGAGCGACTTGCTCGCCGCGCGGTCGATCAGTCGCTTGGCGTCGCCGATCGAGAACGGGTGCGCGTTCTCGTAGTCCTTGAGTTCGCCCCAGGCGATCGGGATCGCCACGGGCGCGCCGGGGCGTGCCCGGGCGGCGTAGGGCAGGATCGCGGTGCTGCCGCGCTGGTTGCGCAAGTAGTCGATGAAGATGCGGCCCTTGCGCTTGGCCTTGGCCATGTTCGAGGTGAACCGGTCGGGCTCGGCCATCGCCAGCGCTTCGGCGAAGCGCTTCGAGAAATCCTTGTGCGCATCCCACGAGTGGCCGGGGTTGAGCGGGACGACGACGTGCACGCCCTTGCCGCCCGAGAGCATCGCGAAGCTGGCGAGGCCGATGTCGGCGAGCCGGTCGTGGATGTCCTTCGCCGCGCGCTTCACGTCTTCGAAATCAAGCCCTTCGTCGGGGTCGAGATCGAACACCATGCGTTCGGGCTTCTCGACCTCGGGAACGCGGCTGCCCCAACCGTGGATTTCGATCACGCCCATCTGGATCAGCGTGAGGATGCCCGCGGCGTCGTCGATATAGAGGTAGTCCTCGGCCTGGCCGTTCTTCTCGACGATCGGCACCTGGTGGACGTTCGGCCCGAACGAGCCCGAGTCGTGCTTTTGATAGAAGCACTTCCTGCCGCGACCCTGCGGGCAGCGGACGAGCGTCAGTGGGCGCATCGCCGCCCATGGCAGCATCAGCGGCGCGACTGCCTGGTAGTAATCGGCGAGTTGGCCCTTGGTCTGGCCGCTTTCGGGGAAGATCACCCGGTCGCGGTTGGAAATCTTTACGGTTTCCTCTTCCGGTGGATCCTCGGCGGTTTCAGGCACGACGTCTTCCGCCTTCTTGTCACCGCGCAAACCGACGAAACTGCCGTGGCGGACACTGCCGTCGTGCGTGAATTCGCTGAACGCCACTTCGGCCACCAGCTTCGGCTTGAGCCAGGTCACGCCGCGGCTCTCGGGCCGGCCGACTTCGGCGGGCTTCTTGTCCGTTTCGAGCGGTTCCATCCGTTTGGCGAGATCGGCCAGCGTATCGCTGCTAAAGCCGGTCCCGACGTTGCCCTTGTAGACCAGCTTGCCATCTTCGTGCTGCGCCAGCAGCAGCGATGAGAACGGCCGGCCTTTGGCGCTCGACTTCTTCCAGCCGATCACCACGAACTCCTGCCGCAAGGTGCACTTCACCTTGACCCAGTTGCGCGTTCGCGCCGAGTTGTAGCGCGCATCGATCTTCTTCGAGATGATGCCTTCCTGCGCCGCATCGCACATCGCGCGGTAGAGCTTCTCGCCCGCGCCGATCACGTGGTCCGCAACATGAATTGGCGGCTCAGCTGTAGCGAGCAGCGCCTCGAGCCTTTCCTTGCGCTCGATGTTGGTGAGCCCGGTGAGATCCTTGCCGTCGAGCTCGAGCAGGTCGAACGCATGAAACGAGAACTTGTCGCTCTCCTTCTGGCTGCCGTGCCCGCGCTTGAGCACGGTCTGGAGCGCCGAGAAGCTCGGGTTGCCGTCCGATCCGTAAGCGACGATTTCGCCATCGATCAGGCACGGCGGCAGGTCGAGCGCCTTCAGCTTCTCGACCAGCGGTGCGAACTTGTCGCTCCAGTCCAGCCCCTTGCGCGTATAGACGTGCGCCTTGTCGCCCGCCGCGGCTACCATCGCGCGGTACCCGTCGAACTTGATCTCGTGAATCCAGCCGTTGCCGGCCGGCACCGCGTCGACCAGAGTCGCCAGCTGCGGCGAGCGGAACTTGGGCGGCTTGCCAGAAGCCTTGCGCTTGGGGGTCGCCTTGCCTTTGGCCACGGACTTGTTGCGTTTGGCCGCCTGGTTCATGACCTCCGTGAACTTATTGCCGCGCGCGCCCTTCAGCGAATACTCGCCTTTGGTGTCGGCCGCGATCTCGGCCATCGAGCGGCCGGTCAGCACCGAAGTCAGGCCACGCTGGATCAATGGATCGCCTTCCTCCGCGTATTCGTCCGAGATTTTGCGCAGGAGCCAGTTTTCGCGCTTCTCGCCCGGCTTCTTCTTCAGGCGGATCAGCAGCCATTCGCCCTTCATCCGCTCGCCTTCGAGCGTGAAGTGGAGGTGGCCTTTGTCGACGTCCTTCCAGCTCTTGCCCTCGACCGGCTCCCAGGTACCGCGGTCCCACAGCATTACCGTGCCGCCGCCGTATTCGCCTTTGGGAATGACCCCCTCGAAGTCGGCATAGGCCATGGGGTGGTCCTCTGTGCGGACCGCGAGGCGCTTGATTTCCGGATCGGGGGACGGGCCTTTGGTCACCGCCCACGACTTCAAGACGCCATTGGCCTCGAGGCGCAAATCCCAGTGCAGGCGGGTCGCGTCGTGCTTCTGGACGATGAAGCGGTTGCCGCCCTTGCTGCTCCCGCGCTTGCCGGAGGGCTCTTTCGTCTTTTCGAAGTCGCGCTTGCGGTTGTATTCCGCCAGGAGGTCTGGGGCGCTCATTCTACAGCGTCCTCATCCGGAAAAAGCCTCCGTTCAACGAGCCCGAGCACCGTCAGCATCAAGACCGATATCGCCGCGCCGATCACCACCAGCGGCCATTGCGCGGCGCCGCATGCTATCCCGATCACTGCCGCCAGCCACAAGTGTGCGGCAGTAGTCAGATTCTTGATCTGGCCCTTGCTGAACACGATCAGCCCCGCGCCAACGATACCGGCGAAGGCGCCCGCCGCTTCGTAGATGCGCAACACGTCGAGCCGGATATCGTCGGCTGGCTGCCCGAGCTGGTTGTAGAGCGACAGGGCCGAGACCGTCATGGCAGCCGCCGAAAAGCAAATGAAGCCGTGCGTACGCATTCCTGCAGCATGCCCGCGTAGCTCGCGATCAAGGCCCAACACGAGTCCGAGGACCGCTGCGACGCCAAGTCGTGTTAGCAGGTCCCAGTCAAGCCAGTGAACAAGGACCGGAGCGTTCAGCTCCATCGCGGCCCCCTGAAGGCTAAGCTGGACCATCTCGCCGCGGTGCAGACGGAGCGACGGTGGGGAACCGGGACCAGACGCCGCGTCGAAGGGGTTACCGGAGTAGCCCCACGTATACTCCCCGTCAGAAAGGATGAGCCCTGACGGTCAAGGCGATATTGGATCATGCCCGCTTCCGTACAGACGCGGCCTTCTTCGCCGGAGCCTTCTTGGCGGTCGACTTCTTCGCACCGGACTTCTTCGTGCCGCCGGTTTTCTCACTACCGACTGACTTTTTCAAAGCCGCCATGAGGTCGATGACGTTGCTTCCGCGCATGTCGGCCGGCTCCTCGACATCCTCGAGCACCTTCTTGCCCTTGGCCTTCTGCTTCTTTTCGATCACCCGCTTGAGCGCCTCGACGTAGCGGTCGTGGAACTCGCTGGGATCGAACTTCGCCGCCCGCTGCTCGATCAGCGTGGTGGCAAGGTCGAGCAGCGACTTGTCGGGCTTGGTGTCGGGAATATCGCGGAAATAGCTTTGCGCCTTCCTCACCTCGTCTTCGTAGCGCAGTGTCTCGAGCACGATCCCCTTTCCGCAGGGCTTCAAGGAAACCAGCGTCTCGCGCCCCCGCACCGAGATCTGCCCGATGCCGACCTTGCCGCTTTGCTTGAGCGCCTCGCGCAGCACGACGAATGCCTCTTCGGCGAGGTCGTCGGCCGGGACGACGTAATAGGGCTTTTCGAAGTAGAACACGTCGATCTCGCCGGCATCGACGAACTGCACCAGGTCGAGCGTCTTTCGGCTTTCGACTTTGGCCGCTTCGATCTCGTCTTCGTCGAGCAACACGTAGTTGCCCTTCGACACCTCGTAGCCCTTGACGATCTCGTCGCGGTCGACCGGGCCAATGCCCTGAACGACCTTTTCGTAATTGATCCGCTTGCCACTCGGCTCATGGATCTGGTGAAAGCTGATCGTCGCGCCCGATTTGGTGGCCGAATAGACCTCTACCGGTATCGAAACGAGGGCGAGGCGAATCTGCCCCTGCCAATAGGCGCGTGCGGCCATCTGTGCGGTTCCTCCTTTATGCGGAGGAGTCAGCGCGCGAGGGGGCCGCGGGTTCCGGGAGGGCCGCGGCTATTGCGGAAGCTCAGCTTCGAACGCCATCTGGCGCCGCTGCTCACTTATGCCATCAGCCGCACCAGCGCCGCATCCAAAGCCTGAAGAAAGCGCGACCGATCTGACTTGGCGAACGGCTTCGGACCACCCATCAGCCCGTCCGCTCCGGCGCGCAGGTCGGCCATAATGGCTCGGGTGGCCACCGCGCCGCCGATCGAAGCAACGGTGAAAGGCTTGCCTGTGGGGGCGAGCACCGTGGCGCCAGCCTTGAGGCAGCGGTCGGCGAGGAGGATGTCGGCGGTCACCACCACCGTCCGCTTGTCCTGAGCTTGTCGAAGGGCAACGCGCTCGGCGATCCAGTCGTCCGCGGCGTCGAACTCGCCCGATACTACCACGCGCTCCACCAGCGGCCCCACCGGCACGCGGAACGGGCTGTTGCTCACGACGCTTACGGGCGCCTTGTGGCGCTCGGCGACGCGGTAGATCTCGTCTTTTACCGGGCAGGCATCGGCGTCGACGAGGATGCGCATGGAGGCGGCCGTGGTCACGGCGCCCTCTTACCCCCTTCTCCCGCCGAGAGAGAAGCGGGAACTCCTAACCCTCGAGCCGGGCGTCCAGGGTGATTTCGCAGTTGAGCAGCTTGGAGATCGGACAGCCGGCCTTGGCCTCGGCCGCAAGCCGGTCGAATTCAGCGCGCTCTATGCCCGCGACGTGCGCGGTCAGTGTCAGCGCGGACTGGGTCACGGTGAAGCCGCCATCGTCGGGTTTCAGCGTCACCTTGCATTCGGTCTCGAGCGTGCCGTCGCTGTGGCCCGCCTTGGCGAGCGCGAAGCTGGTCGCCATCGTGAAGCAGGCGGCGTGGGCGGCGGCGATCATCTCTTCCGGGTTGGTGCCGGGCTCGCCTTCGAAGCGAGTGCCGAAGCCATAAGGCGCATCAAGCACGCCCGAAGCGAAGGTCACGCGGCCGCGGCCTTCCTTGCCGAGTCCTTCGTAGCGAGCAGTGGCACGGTTCACGGTCATGGCGCGGGCTCCTTCGACGGTGGGGGACTTGGCATCAGCGCACCGGAGCCTCGCGGGTTCCGGACGCAGCGCGCCTAGCGCTTGCGCACGAACTCCGCGCGCAACACGAGGCCCTTGATGCCTTCGTAGCGGCAGTCGATTTCCTGCGGGTCGCCGGTGAGTCGGATCGATTTGATCAGCGTGCCGCGCTTAAGCGTCTGGCCCGCGCCTTTCACCTCGAGGTCCTTGATCAACGTCACCTGGTCGCCGTCGGCCAGGACGTTGCCGACCGCGTCGCGCACTTCCACGGTGTTCGCCGCGGCCTGCTTCGCGGCCAGCTCGGATGCCGGCAGCCACTCACCGCTGTCCTCGTCGTAGACGTAGTCGTCATCGCCTGTGGTCATGTGTTGCGCATGTTCTCGAGGCCCTTGACCGAGCCGACCTTCTGCGTCGGTTGGGAGGCGTTGGTTTTCGGTTTTTCGGTCTTCGGTTTGCGGATCTCGCGGTTCGACTTCTTCTGGCCCTTGGCCATGACAGTTCTCCAGCGCCTCTCTTAAGCCCGGGACGGGCGGAAGCGCCGCCTTGATCTTACGCGTTCGAGTGAGAAATAGCGAATGTGGATGGGCCGGCCGCTCATCCCGGGGCGAGCATATCCTCGGGCCGCACCAGCCGGTCGTAGTCCTCGGAGCTGACGTGGCCGCTCCCGATCGCGGCTTCACGCAGCGTCACGCCGCGCTTGTGCGCGTCCTTGGCGATCGCCGCGGCCTTGTCGTAGCCGATCGCCGGGGCGAGCGCGGTGACAAGCATTAGCGATTGCTCGACCCCGGTCGCGATATTGTCGAGCCGCGGCTCAAGCCCGGCGAGTAGGTTGTCGGTGAAGCTGTCGCAGGCGTCGCCGAGCAGCCGCACCGATTGCAGGACATTGTAGGCGACGACGGGGCGATAGACGTTAAGCTCGAAATGCCCCTGGCTTCCCGCGAAAGTCACGGCCGCGTGATTGCCGAACACTTGCGCACAGACTTGGGTCAGCGCCTCGCACTGGGTTGGGTTGACCTTGCCGGGCATGATCGAGGAGCCAGGTTCGTTCTCGGGCAGCGCCAGTTCGCCGAGTCCAGCGCGCGGGCCCGAGCCGAGGAAGCGGATGTCGTTGGCGATCTTGTAGAGACTCGCTGCGAGCGTGTTCAGCGCTCCATGCGCGAAGACCAGCGCGTCTTGCGAGCCGAGCGCCTCGAACTTGTTCGACGCGGTTACGAAGGGCAGCCCGGTGGCGCGAGCGATCTCGTCCGCGACCGCTTCGGCAAAGCCCTGCGGCGCGTTGAGCCCGGTACCGACCGCGGTCCCGCCCTGCGCCAGCTCGTGGAGGCCGGGCAGCGTCGCCTCGATCCGCTCGATCCCGGCGCGCACCTGGCGCGCATAGCCGGAGAACTCCTGCCCCAGCGTCAGCGGCGTGGCGTCCTGGGTGTGAGTCCGCCCGATCTTGACGATCTCGCCCCAGCGCTCTGCTTTGGTTTCGAGGTCCGCCGCGAGCCGCCGTAGCGCGGGCACCAGGTCGCTGCTCGCCGCGGCCGCCGCCGCGACGTGGATCGCAGTGGGGATGGTGTCGTTCGACGACTGGCTCATGTTGACGTGATCGTTGGGATGGACGGGCGTCTTGGCTCCCAGCTCGCCGCCGAGGCTCTGGTTGGCGCGATTGGCCAGCACCTCGTTCATGTTCATGTTGCTCTGAGTGCCCGAGCCGGTCTGCCATACGACCAGCGGAAAGTGATCGTCGAGCCGGCCCGCGATCACGTCGTCGGCGGCGGCGACGATCGCTTCGGCCAGCCGCGCGTCGAGCAGGCCCAGCTTGAGGTTGGTCACCGCCGCTGCCCGCTTCACCGTCGCCAGCGCGCGGACCAGCGGCAGCGGCATCCGCTCCCCGCCGATGCGGAAGTTCTGCAGGCTGCGCTGCGTCTGTGCGCCCCACAGCCTGTCGGCGGGGACATCGATGGGGCCGAAGGTATCGGTCTCGGTACGGGTGCCGGGCATGCGCCCTTTTACCGCATCGGCGCGTCAATTGCCCGCGAGAAACGCTTCCGCCAATTCGTCCATCTCGCCGACCGGGTTGTCGGGTCCCGAACCTCGGTTGGGAATGAATTCGTTGAGCACGCGGCGCTTGGCAATGAGCCAGCGGCCGCTCGCTTTGGTGAACTCGTCCTCGTAGATACCGTAAGTGCCGATCTTGGGCTCATCCTCGGGCCCGTTGTTGGCCATCTCGAGCCACTGCGTGCGGGCCCATGCGTGATCGCCTTCGACACGGATCGCTGTCTGGAGGACGATGTGGCGCAACTTGGCGGGCTGCCCGTCGGCGGTGTGATAGAACCGACCGATGCCCTCGGCAAACCTGGTCACGGCTTCGCGGATCGCGGCGCGCCCCTTGGAAGTTCCACTGGCGAACTCGAGTTCCGCGTCTTCGGCGAAAGTCGCGACGTAGGCGTCCCAATCGTGGTAGTCGATCGCGAACAGGTAGCGCGCCATCAGGTCTTCGATCTCGGCCCGATCCTGCGCGTACGTCGGAGGATAGCTCTGCGCCTGCGCTGGCGAGGCGGCGATAAGGCAGGCGGCGGCAAGCGCCATCAGGTATCGAGTCATCGGTCAGTCCTCCCAGTCGTCGCGGGCACGCGAAATCAGATAGTGGTGAATGGCCTCGGCTTGGTTTCGTGAAAGCACGTCGGCGAAACTGGCCATGCCGTTGGCCGCGCTCTGTCCTTCGAGCACGATGGCGAGAAATGCCTCGTGAGTCGTCGGCGCCATATGCCGCAAGTCCTTTACCCCTCCCCGTGCGGCGGGACCGTGGCACAGCGCGCAGTTGGCCGCGTACAACCGCTCGCCTAGCGCCACCTGCTCGGGTGAACCAGTCAGCGCCGGCGGCGGGCTCAGCTCGGGCACTTGCATCGAGGCGGCCGGGAGCGGGGGCAACAGCGCGGTGCCGCCAAGCTTGAAAACGAGGAGGCGCGGCTTCGACAGGAACAGCTGGCTGTAGGCCGCGCGCTCGACATGTGCGAGGCCGCCGCCCCAGCCGGCATTGACCGCGACATATTGCTCGCCGTCGATCTCGTAGGCGATCGGCGCGGCGATCGGCACTTGCTGGACCGGCATTTCCCAAATCTTCTCGCCGGTGTCGGCGCGGTAGGCGGCGAAAGTCTGACCAATGGTGCCCTGAAATACCAGGTTGCCCGCCGTCGCCAGCACGCCGCCGCTGCCCTTGAGTCCGACCGGCCCGCGCCAGGCCTCGGTTTGGGTCACCGGGTTCCAGGCCGAAAGCCAGCCCTTG
>Ga0079224_100017573_pt1 | contig 10082 bp, 8 predicted proteins | sample Stecom2015_FD_80414 | JGI IMG/M metagenome (GOLD analysis project Ga0079224, IMG submission 80414) | Agricultural soil microbial communities from Utah to study Nitrogen management - Steer compost 2015 | ecosystem: Environmental > Terrestrial > Soil > Agricultural land | place: USA: Utah... | reverse complement strand
TGAGGGCGCATGCTACCTGCGAGAGCTTGCAGACGGACGTACCCAATAATTCCGGGGTGCTCTTTTTGGCCGAGATGCTGAGCAACTCCACTCAGGATGAGCAGCGGGACCCCGGGCTGTTCAGTTATTTGGAATATGCCCTGCAGTGGTTGGACGGCCACGCGCTCTCCCCCGATTTCCACATCCTTTTTCTGTTGATCCTCAGTCAATATTTGGGCTTTTATCCGTATACCCGATCCATCGGGGCCCCCTATTTTTACCTACAGGAAGGGGAATTCTGCCGGCACCCCTCCCTGAACCCTTTGATCGAGGGGGAGCAATTACGGCATTTCCGATGTTTTTTGGGTGTGGATTTTGAGGCTTTGCCCACCCTTGGATTGGACAAGGCCCTTCGGGGGGAACTCTTGCGGAAAGTGATCCTTTACTACGGCCTCCATATCCATGGGTTCCGGCCACCGAAATCCTTGGCCGTCCTACAAGCGGTCTTCGGATAGGAAACTATGGCCCCCCCTTTGGCCTATCCTTTTTTTCCTTAGGGTTGGGCCCTCCCTCCCACTAAAATCCATAGGGATGGCCCAAAAACGGCCAAAGACCCTGGAAGGGACCATCTCGGCGGGGGCCCGGCCCACCGATGCGGAACTGTTGGAAAAATTCAGGGCCTTCAGTGATGGGACCCGGCTGCCCCTCTTCCATACCATGACCAAGGGGTGCTCCACGCCCTATGACAGCCTATTGGCGGCCTGGTGGCAAAGGCGTTATGGATTCCCTAGGGGGTCCCATGGGAAAGGGGGGCGTCGCCCCCCTCCCTTGATCAAGTGGATACCCCCCTGCTATAGGTCGTCGATGGCCTTTTTGGTGGCCTCCTTGGCCTGTTTGCCGGCCTTTTCCAGGCTGTCCCTGACGTTCTTTCCCGCTTCCTTGGCGGAGTCAACGGCATCATTGGTGACCTCCTTGAGATCTTCACCGGCCTTTTCCAGGGCATCCCCCGTTTCTTCGACGGCCTCATCGATGGCCTCCCCGGCCGCTTCCATGTTGTCCCGGGTCTTGTCCGCCGCATCCTTGCACGCGCCCAAAAGGGGCAGGGCCAGGGCGAGGACCATCGCCGCGATAATTACTTTTTTCATTTCATCATGGGTTTAGTGTTATTGGGAATCAAGATACTGAATTTTTGGGATAAACAGGGGGGTGGACCTTATCCTATTTGTAACAAGGGGATTAAGAAAGCGCTATTACGGTCCATTTGGTCCGTAATTCCATCTAAATTCATAATTTTGCAAACTTGAATTTAAGAATTGTAGGCAGCCTATGAAGTTTGCGGAATATAAGGGATTGGATATGCCCAAGGTATCGGAGGAGATCCTGGCCTTTTGGAAGGAACGCCAAATATTTGACAAAAGCGTCTCCTCGAGGGAGGGCCGAACGCCCTATGTCTTTTACGAAGGACCCCCATCGGCCAATGGCATGCCCGGAATCCACCACGTGATGGCCCGTACCATCAAGGACATATTCCCCAGGTACAAGACCATGAAAGGTTTCCAGGTCAAGCGGAAGGCGGGCTGGGACACCCACGGCCTGCCCATAGAACTCGGGGTGGAAAAGGAACTGGGCATCAGCAAGGAGGACATCGGAAAGAAAATATCCATAGCGGACTATAATGCCGCCTGCAAACGGGCGGTGATGCGCTATACCGACCTCTGGAATGAAATGACCGAGAAAATCGGTTATTGGGTGGACATGGAAGATCCCTATATTACCTATAAGCCCAAGTACATGGAATCCGTTTGGTGGTTGCTCAAGCAGATCTATGACAAGGGCCTGCTCTACAAAGGCTATACCATCCAACCCTATTCCCCCAAAGCGGGGACCGGCCTGAGTTCCCATGAGCTCAACCAACCGGGGACCTATCAGGAGGTGACCGATACCACGGTCACCGCCCAGTTCAGGGCATTTGCCCAAGGGGAAGGGAACAAACTGGCCCAGGCCTTTGGGAGGGAGGTTTCCCTGGAGGGACAGGAAGTCTTTTTCCTGGCCTGGACGACCACGCCCTGGACCCTGCCCTCGAACACGGCCCTGACCGTTGGGCCCAAGATCGATTATGTGCTGGTGAGGACCTTCAACCAATATACTTTTGAGCCCATTTTGGTGATACTTGCCAAGAACCTGGTCGCCCATAATTTCTCCGGAAAATATTATGGATCGACCGAGGAAGCGGATTTTGAAAGCTTTGCAAAGGGGGGGACGAAAGGGAAGATACCCTATCGGATATTGGCCCAGTGCAAAGGGGCCGACCTGGTGGGGGCACGCTATGAGCAGCTGCTTCCCTACGCCCTGCCCCACCATAATCCCGGGAATGCCTTTCGCGTGATCCCGGGCGACTTTGTGACCACGGAGGACGGTACGGGAATCGTCCATACCGCGCCCACCTTTGGGGCGGACGATGCCCAGGTGGCCAAACAGGCGGTTCCCGAGGTTCCCGCCCTATTGGTAGCGGATGAACATGGCAACTTGGTGCCCCTGGTGGACCTACAGGGACGTTTCCGTCCTGAAATGGCCGAGCTGGCCGGGAAGTATGTCAAGAACGAATATTACGAGGAAGGCGAGGCCCCGGAGAAATCGGTGGATGTGGAGATCGCCATCCGGCTCAAGGAGGACAACAGGGCCTTCAAGGTAGAGAAATACCTACACAGCTACCCCAATTGTTGGCGTACGGACAAACCCATTCTATATTACCCCCTGGATTCCTGGTTCATCAAGGTGACCGAGGTCAGGGACCGCATGTTCGAACTGAACCTGGGCATCAACTGGAAACCCAAGGCCACCGGGGAAGGCCGTTTTGGCAACTGGTTGGCCAGTGCCAACGACTGGAACCTTTCCCGATCCCGGTATTGGGGCATTCCCCTACCGATCTGGAGGACCGCCGACGGGAAGGAAGAGAAGATCGTGGGCAGTGTGGGGGAATTGAAGGATGAAATGGCCAAGGCCGTGGAGGCCGGGCTGATGGAGCGGGATCTCTTTGCGGATTTTGTGGTCGGGGACATGGATGAGGCCAATTATGACAAGATCGACCTGCACAAGAACTTTGTGGATGCCATCGTATTGGTTTCCCCTTCGGGGCAGCCCATGCAGCGGGAATCCGACCTGATCGACGTTTGGTTCGACAGTGGCTCCATGCCCTATGCCCAATGGCACTATCCCTTTGAGAACAGGGAACTCATCGATCAGGGCATCGCCTTCCCGGCCGATTTTATCGCCGAGGGGGTCGATCAGACCCGGGGCTGGTTCTATACACTCCATGCCATTGCGGCCATGGTCTTCGACACGGTTTCCTTTAAGAATGTGGTATCCAATGGCCTGGTGCTGGACAAGGAGGGGAAGAAAATGTCCAAACGGCTGGGCAATGCGGTGGATCCCTTTAAAGTATTGCCGGAGCATGGGCCTGATGCCACCCGTTGGTACATGATTTCCAACGCCAATCCCTGGGACAACCTGAAATTCGACATGGAGGGGATCGTGGAGGTGAAGCGAAAGTTCTTCGGGACCCTGTACAACACCTATTCCTTTATGGCCCTTTATGCCAATATCGATGGATTCAATTATGCTGAAAGGGAAATCGCACTAAAAGATCGCCCGGAGCTGGACCAATGGATCCTTTCCGAGCTCCACAGCCTGATCGCCGAGGTGGACAGGGCCTATGCGGATTATGAGCCGACCCGGGCGGCCCGGATGATCTCCCACTTTGTCCAGGAAAACCTGAGTAATTGGTATGTTCGCCTGGGCCGTAGAAGGTTCTGGAAGGGCGATTACCAAGCGGACAAGATATCGGCCTACCAGACCTTGTACGACTGTTTGATCACCGTGGCCAAACTCTCCGCCCCCATCGCCCCCTTCTATATGGACCGGCTTTATTTGGATTTGGACGCTGTGTGCCAAAAGGAAGGTTTCGAAAGCGTGCACCTGGCGGAATTCCCACAGTCCGATGCCAGCATGGTGAATCCCCAATTGGAACGCAGGATGCAGCTGGCCCAAAAAATATCCTCCTTGGTGCTTTCCATCCGGCAAAAAGAAAAAATCAAGGTGCGCCAACCCCTACAAAAGGTAATGATTCCGGTGCTGGACCCCAGCCAGCGGGAGGACATACTCTCCGTGGAGGCCCTGATCCGTTCGGAGGTCAACGTCAAGGAAATCGTGCTGCTTGACGATGCCTCTGGGGTGTTGGTCAAACAGATAAAGCCCAATTTCAAACGTTTGGGCCCAAAATTTGGGAAGGAGATGAAAGCCATTGCGGCGGCCGTCGACCAATTGGGCCAAGGGGACATCCAAAAAATTGAACGGGAGGGGGAATTATTGCTCCCATTGGAAAATAAAACCGTTATTTTACAGTTAAGCGATGTGGAGATTGCCTCCCAGGACATTGAAGGTTGGCTAGTGGCTTCCTCGGGCCCTTTGACCGTGGCCTTGGACGTCACCATTGACGAGGACCTGCGCCAAGAGGGCATCGCCCGTGAACTGGTCAACAGGATCCAGAACCTGAGGAAAGAATCCGGCTTTGAGGTCACCGATAGGATAGACATCAAAATATTGAAGGATGGCCTGGTGGAAAATGCTGTTGCCAGCAACATGGCCTATATCAAGACAGAGACCCTGACCGCGGAGCTCAACTTTAAGGAAAAACTGGAGGAAGGCGTGGAAATCGCCTTTGACCAAGTAAATACAAAATTATTTATTCAAAAGCACTAGAGCATGGCAGACGAACTAAAGATCAGATATTCAGATAAGGACCTTGAGGAGTTCAGGGCCTTGATCGAGGAAAAAATAGAGAAGGCAAAAAGCCATTTGGAACTCTTGAAGAGTTCCTATATGAACGACGGCAATAATGGAACGGATGACACCTCCCCGACCTTCAAGGCCTTTGAGGAGGGGTCGGAGACCATGAGTAAGGAGGCCAACACCCAATTGGCCATCCGGCAGGAGAAGTTCATCCGCGATCTCAAGAACGCCCTGATGCGGATAGAGAACAAAACCTATGGCATCTGCCGGGTCACCGGAAAGCTCATCAACAAGGAACGCCTGAAATTGGTACCGCATGCCACCCTGAGCATCGAGGCCAAGAACATGCAAAAATAAGAGAAACGCCTACGGGCGTTTTTTTGTTATGCGCGGGAGGTTCTTGGTTTTGGGACTATTATTTTTGGGGACACTACAAGGGCAAAAATTGGTGGAAAAGGCCTTTTTGGGAAGCCATGTACAAAGCATTCAAATCGATGCGGGCCCATGTTACCGGATCGATCTGGTCACCGGGACCACCGATCAGGTCGAAATCGTTGCCCATATGGAAGGGGAGTATGCCAGGGACCTGATGATCTCCATGAAGGAGGAAGCGGCTACCCTGAAGATCGGGGTGGGTTTCCAGCCGGGCTTCAACAGTCCGAATGATAAGCTCAGCGCCCATAAAGTGGTGTCCATTGCCTTGGCCATTAGCCTGCCTTCCCAAAAACGGGTACAGCTCTTCGGCACCGGCTGCCATGTCCGGGCCACGGGGGACTATCGGCATTTGGAGATCAGCCTCTCGGATGGAAGCTGTCACCTGGAGGCCGTGGGCGAACGGGTGGAGGCCAGCACCCAACAGGGGGATATATGGCTTTTGACGGCCAGCGGACAGGTCCAGGCCCACAGTGAATATGGCCAGGTCCTGGGGGAGAAGGTGCCCCCAGGGGCACCCCAATTTGTCCTGCATTCCGTGGAGGGGGACATCCACATCCGCAAAACAAAATAATATCCTATTTTTGCAACCACTTTTGTAAAATCATGAGCCTAAAGAAATCCCTGTTGATCATTGTCCTAATCCTTTTGGTCGACCAGTTGAGCAAAATATATATCAAAACCCATTTTGTCCTGGGGGAGTCCCTGGATGTCCTGGGTTGGTTCAAGATTTATTTTATCGAGAACGAAGGGGCGGCCTGGGGCACCAAATTGAGCGATTTCCTCCCCATATCGGAAACATCCGGGAAATTGGTGTTGACCATTTTCAGGATCTTTGCTGTTCTGGGCATAGGGTATTGGCTCTATGACATTGTGCGAAAACAATCCCCCAATACCTTGATCTTGGCGGTTTCCTTGATCTTTGCCGGGGCCGTGGGCAATATCATTGATTCGGTTTTTTATGGATTGCTCTTTGACCACAGCCATGGACAGGTGGCCAATATGTTTACCGAGACACCCTACGGCAGCCTTTTTCATGGGAAGGTAGTGGACATGCTCTATTTTCCCATTATCGATACGGTCTGGCCCGAATGGGTGCCGGGGGTCGGAGGCAAGGGGTTCCGGTTCTTTGAGCCGGTCTTCAACATTGCCGATACCGCCATCAGTACCGGGGTCGGCATCTTGATCGTCTTCAACAAAAGGGCCTTTCCAAAGCAGGAGGACAAGCGGGCTGGGGCGGTGCCTCAGAACTCATAGATTTTCTCCGGGCTAATACAGAAATCGAGTTTTTGGTCCCCTTGGCGAAGGTCCCCTATGGGGGACATTTCGGGCCCAAAGAAGGATAGACCGACCTTGAGGGTTTCCGGTCTGCATTGCTCCAAAAAGGAATCATAGAAGCCCTTCCCAGAGCCCACACGGTTTCCCCAAGGGTCATAGGCCAAAAGGGGAAGGAAGACCAGGTCGATCTTTTTTTCAGCGATCGGTATGCCGTCCTGGGGCTCGGGAATGCCCCAGCGGTTCTCTTTCATCAGGGTGGCATCGGTGAGCAAATAATGACCCATGGTCCCCGGTCCTGTTACCTTGGGGACGACCACATGTTTGTCCTTGGCCTGCAAAATGGTAATCAGCGGCAGGGTATCCACCTCGTTCATCCGCTCGATGCTCAAAAAAATATGGTAATAAAAAAAATCCCAGATGGGGATTTTGAGACTTTGGTTGGCCAATGATAGACTATACTCCGAGGCTTGGAGGGGAGTGATCCCTGCTCTGAGATCTTTGTATTTGGCTCTTAGTTGGTCTTTCAACATCCAATTGTCCAAGGTTTTGGGGCTGTAGGGGGCATTGGTACACTATTCTCCCTTGGCTGTGGACACGGAGAGGAAAATCTTGAAGAAAAGCATCAAGATCAGGTACATTCCCAAAACAATAACATAGTTTTCCATAGGATGGTAATTATAGAGTTAAATGTAGGTAAAACAATTTTATGGAACACCATGAAATACCATTTTAATCGGTGAAATACATTATTTTTTGGAACAGTTTAACATTTTTCAGCCCCTATTTATGGGTTTTCCATTGTTTTTTTATGGGGAAACCTTACTTGTTTTTCTCCCTTCCCCGGACTCCCCCCCCCGGTGGTTTCCCGCTGTTCCCGTGTTCCCGTGGAACTGCGGGGGCCTTTATGGCCCAAAGCGGCGGATAGGACCCAAGGTTGCGGTGGGGAGCACAAATACAATTAACTTTGTTGAAAAGTGAACCGCCCAAGTTTCCACAGGAGCCTATGTCCACAGCAGCATCCATCGAGGTACAATTGAAGTCCCTGCCCCACAACCCAGGGGTGTACCAGTTCTATGATGGGGATGGGAAGATTCTTTATGTGGGCAAGGCCAAGGACCTTAGGAAAAGGGTCTCTTCCTATTTCAACAAAAAACAGGAAAACGGGAAGACCCGGGTTTTGGTCAAGAAAATAGCCAGTATAAAACATATTGTCGTGGCCACGGAATCCGATGCCCTGTTGTTGGAGAACAACCTGATCAAGAAACTGCTGCCCCGTTACAATGTGCTGCTCAAGGATGATAAGTCCTACCCCTGGTTATGTATCAAGAACGAGGCATTCCCCCGGGTGATGATCACCCGCAAGTTGGTCAAGGACGGTTCACAGTACTTTGGCCCCTATACCAATATGCGGACTGTCCGCACCCTGTTGGAACTGATCAAGAGCCTCTATCCCTTGCGGACCTGTAGTTATGACCTGGGCCCGGCCAAGGTGCAAAAGGGCCGGTACAAGGTCTGCCTGGAATACCATCTGGGCAACTGTCTTGGCCCCTGTGAAGGGCTGCAACGGGAAGGGGAATATCTGGACTGGATCGCGGACATCCGCCAGATCATTAAAGGGAACTTCAAGGATTCCCTGCAATCCTTCCGGCTACAGATGAAGGCCCATGCAGCGGCCATGGAATTTGAAAGGGCCCAATGGGTCAAGGAGCGGATCGAGATCCTGGAAAACTACCAGGCCAAATCCACAGTGGTCAACCCCAACATCGACAATGTCGACGTCTTCAGCATTGTCTCGGATCCCACCCATGCCTATGTGAACTTTTTACAGCTCTCCCATCGGGCGATCATCCGTTCCCATACTCTGGAGATCAAGCAGAACGTGCGAGAGTGCGACGACGATCTCTTGCAATTGGCGATCATAGAACGTAGGCAACGCTTCCATTCCCCTTCCAAGAAAGTCTACCTCCCCTTTGCGGTACCCCTGCAGGAAAACCTCAAGGTCAGTCTGCCCAAGGGGGGGGACAAGCATAAATTATTGGAGCTCTCCCTGCGCAATGCCCATTTTTACCGGCAGGACCGTTTGAAGCAGATGCGGATCGTCGATCCGCACCGGCATACGAACCGGATCATGGCCCAGATGCAATCCGACCTCAGGCTCCCGGTGGAGCCCCGGCATATCGAATGTTTTGACAATTCGAACATCCAGGGAAGCAACCCTGTGGCCGCCTGTGTTGTCTTTAAGGACGGAAAGCCCTCCAAAAAGGATTACCGGCATTTCAACATCCGCAGTGTGGACGGCCCGGATGATTTTGCCAGTATGGAAGAGGTGGTATACCGAAGGTACAAAAGACTCTTGGAGGAGGGGGAGCCCCTGCCGCAGCTCATCGTGATCGATGGGGGCAAGGGCCAACTGTCCTCGGCCCTTAAAAGTTTGGAAGCCCTGGACCTTCGTGGAAAGATAGCCATCATCGGGATCGCCAAACGTTTGGAGGAAGTATATTTCCCAGGGGACCCGGTACCCCTATACCTGGACAAGCGTTCCGAGAGCCTGAAGATCATCCAGCAGTTGCGCAACGAGGCCCATAGGTTCGGGATCGCGCACCACCGCAACAAAAGGAGCAAAGGGGCCATAAGTTCTGAATTGGAAGCCATTCCCGGGGTGGGGAAGAACACGGCCGAACAGCTGTTGCGGGAATTCAGGTCGGTAAAACGGATCAAGGCGGCCTCTGTGGAGGAGTTGGCCTCCACGGTGGGCATGGCCAAGGCAAAAAAGATATACGGTTCATTTCATCCATAGATTATGCACATTAAAAAGTTTTGGATTTTGGTTGGTTGGCTCCTGATCGGGCCGGCGGGATTGGCCCAGGACATAGCCAGGGATTCCCCACCCAAGGTAGGCTTGGTCCTCAGCGGAGGTGGGGCCAAGGGCCTGGCCCATATCGGGGCCCTAAAGATGTTGGACTCGGCCGGGGTGAAGGTGGACTACATCGGGGGGACCAGTATGGGGGCCATTATCGGGGCCCTGTACGCATCGGGCTATTCCGGGAATGAACTGGACTCCATTTTCAAGAGCATGAATTTCAACGGGCTGATCCAGGATCATGTGCCGCGGGGGGCAAAGAGTTTCCAAGAAAAGGAAAATTCGGAGAAATATGCCCTGACCCTGCCCTTCACCAATTTCAAGGTCAGCTTTCCCCAAGCCATTTCCGGGGGACAGAACATTTACAATGAACTGGTGCGCCTACTCTACCATGTAAAGGATGTGCGCGATTTCAACAAGCTGCCCATCCCCTTTCTCTGTGTGGCCACCAATATGGAGACCGGGCAGGAGGTAATCCTGGACCAGGGTTTCCTGCCAGAGGCCATTTTGGCCAGTGGGACCTTTCCCTCCCTCTTTGAGCCCTCCGAGATTAATGGGGACATCCTGATCGACGGGGGCGTGGTGAACAATTATCCCGTGGACCAGGTCCGGGCGATGGGGGCCGATCTGATCATAGGAGTGGATGTCCAGGACGATCTGGCCACCCGGGAATCCCTGGCCTCGGCCATGGAGATTCTCTTGCAGATCAATAATTACCGTACCGTGAACGACATGAAGAAGAAGG
>Ga0079224_100017572_pt1 | contig 10082 bp, 5 predicted proteins | sample Stecom2015_FD_80414 | JGI IMG/M metagenome (GOLD analysis project Ga0079224, IMG submission 80414) | Agricultural soil microbial communities from Utah to study Nitrogen management - Steer compost 2015 | ecosystem: Environmental > Terrestrial > Soil > Agricultural land | place: USA: Utah... | reverse complement strand
TGGCATAGAGCCTTATAGTGGCGCACCTATAGGCTTGCACCTAATGTCTCTCTTTAACTTCGCGCCCGACGGCGCACCACCCTGGGAGGTATCCTTGCGGCTGCTGACATCCTTCTCTTTCCTCGTTGTATTCTGCTTGGCGCTGGCGCCGGTCCCTATCGCTCACGCCCAGTCGGATTCCGGTGGGAAATCAGGGCGCGCGGGTACCGTCGAGCCCTCGACCCGCCTCCAATCTCGTCCACCGGCTTCGTTGCCCGTCGAGAACGATGTGCGCGTGATCGTTCGCAGCCGGCCGGATGACGAGCCGCTCAGCGACAGGGAGATTCTGTCAGCCATCGGACGCATCTACGATCGACATGCCCGACTCCTCGAAGCCGCAGCGCTGGAGGACAACGACCTGGTCGAGGAGCAGTTGGACGTCGCTATGACGGAGATTCAGCAGCTTTTGGCCTATCCGGAAGTGGTCGCCCGCCCGCGATTCCGTGACCTTTATCGCACGGTTTTATCGGAGTACGAGCGGCATTACGGCATTCCGGCCGACTCGCTCGCCCTCCCCTTCGGGGACATCTTCGCGGTCAGGGACGAATTATTCGACGCCCTCAACATGGTCGATGAGCCTCTCCTCGAGGACGTGGACGTTCCGTTCGTCACCCCGGTGGCGACGACGATTCCGATGACGCAGAACCGCCTCGTGGAGCAGAGCATCGCCTACCTGCTACGTTCGCCGGAGAAGCATCTGTACAACTGGATGAGCCGCGCACAGACCTACTTCCCGATGATCGAGAAGATACTGGCGGAAGAGGGCGTGCCGGACGAGCTGAAGTACCTGGCGATGGTGGAGAGCGGGCTGAATCCTCGCGCGCGCAGCTGGGCGGCGGCCAACGGCATGTGGCAGTTCATCTCGGCGACGGGTCGGGCCTACGGGCTGGAAGTCAACAGCTGGGTGGACGAGCGCCTCGACCCCGAGAAGGCTACACGTGCCGCCGCGCGCCATCTGAAGGACCTGCATAAAATGTTCGGGGGCGACTGGCAGCTGGCCCTTGCCGGATATAACTGCAGTCCCGCCCGTGTGAAGCGAGCGATTGCCCGGGCAGAGCGCCGCCTCAATCGCAGGGCCACTTTCTGGGACATATACAACGACATTCCGCGCGAGACACGGAATTACGTGCCAATGTTCATTGCGGCCGCGCTGGTGTCGTCCAACCCGGATGCCTACGGAGTAGACGTGTCGCGCATCGAGCCAGGACCGGAGTACGCCTATCACTATGTACCTGTGCGCGGCTTCTTATCGCTCGAGGAGATCGCACAGCTCGCGGGTACGACGCAGGCAACCATCAAGGCGCTGAATCCGGAGTTGCGTCGCGACTTCATCCCGCCGGCACGAGATGCCTACTATGTGCGCATCCCGATCGGAACGTATGATCGGTTCGAAGCGCGATACGCGGAGCTTCCGGCCGAGAAGAAGAAATCGACGGTCTCCTATACGGTGAAGCGTGGTGACGTGCTCGGAAAGATCGCGCGCCAGTACGGCGTAAGCGTAACGGAGCTCATGCGAACGAACGGCCTCCGGAGCACGACGATTCGCGTCGGGCAGCGGCTGGTCGTACCGGTGCCATCCTACGATGGAAGCCCGGTCCTCGCGCAGGCCAATGGGGAGGCGATCACCGTAGAGTATGGCCGCACGCGAATGCGCCCGGTGCTTGCGGAAGGCAGCCAGGCTCGGTCGAGCCGGTCGACGACACCGATTGTTCGGGCCAGCACGGACGCGGCACACCGAGAGGCCCGTACGCAAGGTGACGAAGTCGTAGCGGAGCGGGCAGGGGCGGCCTCGGAACCGCCCGCGCAAGAGCAGGCCACGATTACAGCCGCGAGTGTGTCGGGACCATCTCCATCCGATAATGCAGCCGAGGAATCCGAGGAGGTCGAAGAGGAGACGGCATCGACGCGGATCGTATACACGGTCCGCCGCGGTGACAATCTGACCGAGATCGGGAAGAAGTACGGCGTCTCGATCTCAGACATCCGGAAATGGAACGGCATTCAGGGCAGCCGCATCCAGGCGGGACAGAAGCTCTATCTCTACGACACCAGTCCGGAGCCCAGTGAGCCGACAACGACGGAATATCGCGTGCGCCGTGGCGACACCCTCAGCGAAATCGCCAAACGGTACAGGGTTCGCGTCTCGGATCTGCGTCGCTGGAACAACTTGCGATCGAATACCATCCGGGTCGGGCAGAGGCTGACCATTCAAAACGGCGAATCCGACACGATCACATACCGCGTCAAGAAGGGGGATTCGCTCTACGTGATCGCTAAGAATTACGGCGTGAGTATCGAAGACCTCAAGAGGTGGAATTCGCTCAAGTCGTCTACCATCCGGCCTGGCCAGACGCTCACGATTCGCCGCGGCGGCTGAGACCTGCATCCGATATTCAGCGTCGCGAAATCCTGTCGAAAGTCGCCCAGAGAACTAGCCTGGCAGTGCGCGGAGTACTAGCCTATTAGTGTGCGGAGTACTAGCCTAGCAGCGCCCGGAGGTACTCGCGGCGCATCAGGGCTATGGACGCGATCGAGATGCCTTTCGGGCAGACGGCTTCGCACTCCGCGTGATTCGAGCAGTCTCCGAATCCCTCCTTCTCCATCTGCGCCACCATATTCAGAACGCGGGTCTTGCGCTCGATCTTTCCCTGGGGGAGGTTCACCAGATGCGCGATCTTGGCGGCTGTGAACAGAGAGGCCGACGAGTTCGGGCATGCTGCCACGCAAGCCCCGCATCCAATGCACGCGGCAAAGTCGAACGCCTCGTCGGAGTCCTCTTTCGGGACCGGGATCGAGTTGGCATCCGGCGCGCCACCGGTATCGACAGAGATGTACCCGCCCGCCGCGATAATCCGGTCGAGGGCCGACCGGTCGACGACGAGGTCCTTGATCACGGGGAACGCGCGTGCACGGAACGGTTCGACCACGATGGTGTCGCCATCCCGATAATGCCTCATGTGTAGCTGGCAGAGTGCAGTCTGCGGTGTCGGCCCGTGTGCGATGCCGCCCACCATCGCGCCACAGGTACCGCAGATTCCTTCCCGGCAGTCGTTGTCGAACTCGACGGGGTCCTCCCCTTTCTTGATCAGGTCCTCGTTGAGAACATCCAGCATCTCGAGGAACGACATGTCCGTGTCGACGTCGCGGACGGTATAATCTACCAGTTTCCCGGGGGCATCTGGGCCGGGCTGACGCCAGATCCGAAGATGTATGGTGATCTTTTTTGCCATGAAAGAGTCGTCACTTATAGCTTCGGGTCGTCAGCTCGACGGCCTCGAACTCCAGATTCTCCTTGTGGAGAGTCGGTTTTGAAAGGTCGCCGGAGTACTCCCACGCTGCCACATAGGTGAATTCGTCATCGTTCCGAAGCGCCTCCCCGTCGGCGGTCTGATACTCTTCGCGGAAGTGGCCTCCGCACGATTCCTCACGGTAAAGCGCATCGAGCGCCACAAGCTCGCCCAGCTCCAGAAAGTCGGCGACGCGGCCCGCGAATTCCAGATTCTTGTTCAGTGTGTCTTTGCGACCCGGCACCTGCACATTTCTCCAGAAATCATCGCGCAGGTCCCGGACGGCGCTTATCGCATGTTGAAGGCCCTCGCGATTTCGCGACATTCCCACGAAGTCCCACATGATCCGGCCGAGCTCGCGGTGGAATTCGGTTACGGTCTTGGTGCCGCCGATGCCCAGCAATCGCTCGATGCGCTCGCGGGCATCGCGCTCCGCCTCCTCGAACGCGGGTTCGCTGGTTTTCACGGCGCCCAGATCTGAGGACGCGATATAATTCCCGAGGGTGGATGGGGCGATGAAATAGCCATCGGCCAGGCCCTGCATCAGCGCGCTGGCCCCGAGACGGTTCGCGCCGTGGTCGGAGAAGTTGGCCTCCCCGAGCACGAACAGCCCCGGAATGGTACTCATCAGATGATAGTCCACCCAGAGTCCACCCATGGTATAGTGGACGGCCGGGTAGATGCGCATCGGGACCTCATACGGATTGTCGGCCGTGATCTTTTCGTACATCTCGAAGAGGTTACCATAGCGCTCCTCGATGGCCGCCCGGCCCAGCCGCTGGATGGCATCGCAAAAATCCAGATATACGGCCTGTCCCGTCGGGCCGACGCCCCTCCCCTCGTCGCAAACCTTTTTGGCCGCACGTGATGCCACGTCGCGGGGCACGAGGTTGCCGAAGCTCGGATAGCGTCGTTCGAGGTAGTAATCCCTATCCTCCTCCGGAATCTGATTCGGCAAACGAGCGTCATTGGGATCCTTGGGAACCCAGACCCGGCCGTCGTTTCGCAGGCTCTCGCTCATCAACGTGAGCTTCGCCTGGTAGTGGCCGGAGACCGGGATGCAGGTCGGGTGAATTTGTGTGAAGCACGGGTTGGCGAAGTACGCGCCGCGGCGATGGCAGCGCCAGGCCGCCGTGACGTTCGAGTTCTTCGCGTTCGTCGACAGGAAATAGACGTTTCCGTAACCGCCGGTGCACAGCAGCACGGCATCGCCCACGTGCCGCTCGAGCTCACCCGTAACCAGGTTCCGCGTGATGATGCCTCGGGCCCGGCCATCCACGACGACCAGCTCGAGCATCTCGCGGCGAGACAGCATCTCGACTTTGCCACGATTCACTTGCCGTTCGAGCGCCTGGTAGCAGCCGAGCAGGAGCTGTTGGCCGGTCTGACCGCGCGCATAGAACGTGCGCGATACCTGCGCTCCGCCGAAGGACCGGTTAGCAAGCAATCCCCCATATTCGCGGGCAAAGGGCACGCCCTGCGCGACACATTGATCGATGATGTTGTTGCTGATGGCTGCAAGCCGATAAACGTTCGCCTCGCGCGCACGATAGTCCCCGCCCTTGATGGTATCGTAGAAAAGCCTCCAGATCGTGTCGCCGTCATGCGGATAATTTTTAGCCGCATTGATGCCGCCCTGGGCGGCAATGGAGTGCGCACGACGTGGCGAATCCTGAATACAGAACGCCTTTACGTTATACCCGAGCTCGGCAAGCGTGGCGGCTGCGGAGCCCCCTGCAAGGCCCGTCCCGACTACGATGACGGTATACCTTCGTTTATTGGCTGGATTGACGAGCTTTGCCTCGTTGAGGTAGGTCTCCCACTTTTCTTGCAACGGTCCGGGCGGGACCCTGGAGTCCAGACTCATAAAGGTTCGGAGCTAAACGAGCAGGTGGGTAAAGTCTGCGAAACGGACGGCCGCCGCTCAAGGGTGCAGCGGGTAGAATATGGATGATGCAGCAGCACGCGCACGTGGGCTAGACCGCAAAGTAGATGTAAAGCGGAATAAACAGAAACCCGATGGCAAGTAGGATGGCGAGCACGGTTCCGACGCCGTAGATGATCGGCGTGAGGCGCCGGTTCATTGTTCCGAGCGACTGAAACGCACTCCAGATCCCGTGCCGCAGGTGGAATCCCAGCAAAATCATCACGATGGGATACCCAAAAGCGAACCACGGATTCTGAAAAGTCTCCGTCATGAGCCGCTTCAGGTCTCGCATTTCCACGCCCGCGACGCTAGTCAGATACTCGCCCTCCACGCCGATCTCGAACTTGAAATGACCAACGTGGATGAAAAGGAATCCGAGGATGACGATGCCTGTGAAGATCATCGAACGCGAGCTGGGCGTTTGCAAGCTTGGCCGGCCCATCGATTTGTACTCTTTGTAGCCGTGCTGACGGGATCGTTTCTTTCTGAGGTAGATGTCGATCCCCATCGCCACATGGAGGATGAGCCCCAGGAGTAGAAGACCCTCCAGGAACCAGAGCAACGGGCCCAGGCTCAGCAAGAAGTGCGAGTACTCGTTAAATGTATTCCCCGGACTGAAATAGCCCAGATTTCCGATCAGGTGGAGGATGATGAAGATTACCCAACCCAGACCTGTTGCGCCGGTCGTGATCTTTCGTCCGACCGGCGAAGTCATGGCCTCCCAGAAACTGGGCTTTCTGTTCTTGACCTCTGTGGCCATCGTACCGACGGGATGTCGAATTTAGCTCTCGTGTGCGGCTCGCCGGCGCAAGTCCATCGCTAGATAATCCCTGGGCAGATAAATTGAAACCGTCCCTGGTACGGATCCATCATGGGTTCACACGAACGGTCAACGCACGGCCCGGTCTAGCGCTCAGATATTGGCTGCACCTGGTTTCCACGCTCTCCGACGTACTCTGCGCGTGGACGGATGAGCCGATTATCCTCCCATTGCTCCAACAGATGGGCCGTCCATCCGCTCGTGCGACTCAGCGCGAATATGGGAGTGTAGAGGTCGATGTCGATTCCGAGCATGAAGTAGACCGACGCGCTGAAAAAGTCCACGTTCGGATAGAGTCCTTTCGCCTCATACATGGCGTCCATAATGGCGACGCTGTATTCGTACCACTTCCGTGAGCCGGTCTCCTCACTGAGGTCTTCGACCATTTCCCGGAGGATGGCTGCTCTGGGATCCATGGTCTTGTAGACGCGGTGGCCGAATCCCATGACACGTTCCTTCCTGTCGAGCTTTTGGCGAACGTAGTCGGCAGGATCAACGCCCGTCTGGTCGATTTCTTGCAGCATCCGCATCACTTCTTGATTGGCTCCGCCGTGCAGCGGGCCTTTGAGGGCGCCGATGGCACCGGTGATGGCGGAATAGATGTCGGCCAGCGTGGAGCCGATGACCCGTCCCGTGAAGGTCGAGGCGTTGAGGCCGTGCTCCGCATGCAGTACGAGACACGCATCGAACGTGCGTTCGGCGGCCTGACCCGGCGCCTCGCCGTTGAGCATGTAGAGAAAGTCGTGTGCCGTCGAACAATCCTTCTTCGGAGCGATCTGTTCGAGACCCTTTCGACAGCGATCGAAGGCGGCGATCGCCGATGGGACCCGTGCCAGTAGGCGGATGGATTTTCCGTAGTTGGCCTCGCGGGACATATCATCGGCTTCGGGATCCTCCAGGGCCAGGGCGGAGACCGCCGTCCGCAAAGCCGCCATAGGGTTGGCGTCTCGCGGCATCAGCCGAATCATGTCCACTACGGTGCGCGGTAGCCCGCGCTCGGCGTACAGACGGCTGTTGAGCTCGTCCAACTGCCGGGCATCGGGGAGGCGGCCGTTCCAGAGCAGATACGCCACTTCCTCGAAGGACGCATTCTCCGTCAGATCGAAGATGTCGTATCCACGATAGACGAGCTCTCCTTTCTGTCCGTCGATAAAACAAATTTTGGAGTCGAGGGCCACGACGCCTTCGAGGCCGCGTGACTTCGCCGGTGCCGGTGAGGGATCTGCCTTCGATCCGTCGCCCGATATATTTGTGAGTGGGTCAGGCATGCGCTGTATCTGGATGGAACGTAGTCAGGTTCGATGGTCGCTGCTCAACCGCGGCGCCGAATCGACACGAGTTACCGATCTGTATACGCCCGAATGCCGGCATAGTGCCTAGCTTCGGAAGCTCTCGAGACGATATTGATCAGCATCCGGAGTCCGTTCACGCGGCGCGCTTGCGGGATCATTTGCGGGCCAGATACGATATCATCTTCACGCGACCAGGGTCCTTCGTTCCACCCTCGACCCGGAGGTCGCCCGATCCCTTCTTATGCTCGGCACAACGTGGCCGATGCCGTAAAGGGTCCTCCTTTTGCCGGGCGACTGCCGCGCCAGCTGAGGACGTTGGCAAGGGCGATCGTCGCCATCCAAGGAGTTGATTATAGCTGAAGACTTGCTGGATATCTTTACAGTCCTGAGCGCTCTGACTGGGGCGTTCGTTTTATCACAAGAGTTATTCACATCATTCAAGGAGTGTGAAACGCTCCCACTGGGCCGTTCCCGTTCCGCTCTTCCAGTTGCTGTCGGGCGCGTTGGCTCGTATCGGATGATCCCCGAACTCATTGGTCTTCGCGGAATTGTCGCGTCCGACCAGGCTGCCTCTCTTTCTTTGATTCAAGATTGCGTTCGGGTATCTCCGCAGCACACGTACGTACGTCCGCGTCAGGAGATGAAGACGGGGTGCGGTGAGCTCCAGGGAGGCGTGCACTTACGTCTTTTATGGGTAAAGAAATTGTTGTCAATGCAGAGAAATCACAGACCCGAATCGCCATTCTCGAGGACGGCGAGCTCGTAGAACTCTACATCGAAGGTCAAGAGAACGTCCGAACGATCGGCGATATTTATCTCGGCCGGGTCCGAAAGATCATGCCGAGTATTCAGGCCGCGTTTGTGGACATCGGGCAGAAGCAGGACGCATTCCTACACTTCTCCGACGTAGCCGATAATCTGCCCGAGCTGCTGGCCTGGCTGGATGACCCTGAACCGCACATCGGAAACTCCCGATCCGAGGAGAAGCAGCCCAATCGCAAGCGCGGAAAGCGCGTAAAGCCGAAGGGCGTTCGAAATGCTGTGGCCGGCCCAGGTGATCAGCCTGGAGACGAGATGGAGGAGGCTGCCGGTGCGAATGGATCGGTCGGTGCGGACGGTAGGCCGAAAAAGGTTCTGGATGCACAGGCACGCGGGAAGCGTCGCTCAGCGCAGCAGCGCTCCAAACAGGGCCGGCGCGGCAGGGGACGCGATTTTCTGGTCGAGGATGTGCTCAAGCGGGATCAGCGCATCCTGGTGAAGATCGTCAAGGAGCCCATCTCCAACAAAGGAAGTCGCGTTTCGACGGATATTTCCATGGCCGGCCGCTTCCTGGTGCTCGTACCCTTCGGCGACTACGTGGCCGTATCGAAAAAAATCTACTCCTACAAGGAGAGACGTCGGCTCAAGGCGCTGGCAAAGAGCCTGCTACCGGATGGTTTCGGCCTGATTATTCGAACGGTGGCTGAGGGAAAGAATGCCAAGACGCTGGATACAGACCTGAACCTTCTCCTCGAGAAGTGGCGGCGGCTTGAGAAGAAGCTGGCCGGCAAGCCGAATCCGCCGATGGTGGTGCATCAAGACGTCAACATGCTCTCGTCCGTGATGCGGGACCTATTCTCGGACGACTACGATCGCGTCCTCATCGACGATGAGAAGCTCTACAGGAACGTCAAGAGCTACATCCAGGCCGTCGCGCCGCAGATGGTCGATGCCATCAAGCTTCACAGGGGAAAGCAACACATCTTCGAGGCCATCGGAATCAACGATGAGATTCAGGAGGCCTTTGAGGGCCGTGTGAACCTGCCGGGCGGCGGCTACCTGTTCATCGAGCATACGGAGGCCATGCACGTGATCGACGTCAATTCCGGACGTTCCGGGCGCGGCCTCTCCCAGGAGGAGAACTCGCTCCGCGTGAATCTCGAGGCTGCTCGAGCAATCGCCAAGCAGATTCGGCTTCGCGACCTGGGCGGTATCATCGTGGTCGACTTCATCGATCTTCGGGACGAAAAGAACAAGCGTAAGGTCTATGAGGAGCTGAAGAAGGAATTCAAGAAGGACAGGGCCGTATCGAAGATTTTGCCGATGAGCGACTTCGGGCTCGTACAGATCACCCGGCAGCGGCTTCGGCCCAGCATCACGGTATCCGCCGACACGCCGGAGTTTGTCAAGAACGGGTCGAAGAAGAACGGCGCCAGGTCGTCGCGGGAGCCCGCGGCCGGCGCGAGATCCGACCAACCGCGGGAGAAGCCCAGGATGCCAAAACCCGTGAAAGCGGACAATCCGGGACGTTCCGTTGACGAGTCGAGCTCGACATCCAACCACGCGGCCACCGCAGGAGGTAATCATCTCGCGGCCGGCGATCCGGCTGCAATCCTCTCCGAGATGGAGCAGTGGCTGATCGATTACAAGACGCTGGGTAATCGACGCGCCGTGACACTTCGCGTGCATCCCTTCACGGCAGCGTATCTCAATCGGAAGGTACCCAACCATCCGACTCGCTGGTTTATGAAGCACCTCGTTCGGGTTCGTCTCGAGATGGACGACAGCGTTCCGCCCCTGTCCTATCGATTCGTCGATGCACGCTCCGGAGAAGACCTTACGGAGAAGGTCTCGATCCCCGGGAGCGAAGGGTGAAAGGAGAGGGAGATCTCGGAGTGGAGATCGCGGTCAGAGCTCTACGTCGGGTCTGGCGTAGATTCCGGTGCCGACGGGAGACG
>Ga0079224_100017571_pt1 | contig 10082 bp, 9 predicted proteins | sample Stecom2015_FD_80414 | JGI IMG/M metagenome (GOLD analysis project Ga0079224, IMG submission 80414) | Agricultural soil microbial communities from Utah to study Nitrogen management - Steer compost 2015 | ecosystem: Environmental > Terrestrial > Soil > Agricultural land | place: USA: Utah... | reverse complement strand
TAGAGACCGATGCCGATCGAGCTCCCGTACGAGACGTTCACGCTGCCGAACGGGCTGCAGGTCATCGCGCACGAGGACCGGTCGGTCCCGCTCGTCGCGGTCAACCTCTGGTACCGCGTCGGATCCGCGCACGAGAGGCCCGGGCGGACCGGGTTCGCGCACCTCTTCGAGCACCTCATGTTCGAAGGCTCGGCCCACGTGCCCGCCGGGGAGTTCGACCGCCTGCTCGAGGCGGTCGGCGGCGTCAACAACGGCTCGACCACGCCGGACTGGACGAACTACTACGAGCTCGTCCCCGCGAACGCCCTCGAACTCGCGCTCTGGCTCGAGTCCGACCGGATGGGATGGCTGCTCCCGGCGATCACGCAGGAAAAGCTCGACACCCAGCGCGACGTCGTGAAGAACGAGCGGCGGCAGAGCTACGAGAACCGGCCCTATGGGCTCGCCTACGAGACGCTCCTCGCCGAGCTCTACCCGCCGGACCACCCGTACCACTGGCCGGTCATCGGCTCGATGGCGGACCTGGACGCGGCGACGCTCGAGGACGTGCACGCGTTCTTCCGCGTGCATTACGCGCCGAACAACGCCTCGCTCGTCGTCGCCGGCGCGGCCGCGCCCGACGACGTGCTCCGCCTCGTCGAACGCTACTTCGGCGAGATCCCGGCCGGGCCGGAGCCGGAGCCGCTCAGCCCGCCGCCGGCCGCGCTCGACGGCGAGCGCCGGCGCGTCCTCGAGGACACGGTCCAGCTGCCGCGGCTGTACCTGGCCTGGCACTCGCCCGCGTACCTGGAGCCGGGCGACGCCGAACTGGACACCGCGGCCGCGGTCCTCGCGGATGGAAAGGCCTCGCGGCTGCACCGCCTGCTCGTCTACGAGCGCCGCATCGCGCAGAGCGTGCAGTCGTTCCAGCAGAGCGGGCGTTTCGGCTCCACGTTCATGATCGTCGTGACGGGGCGGCCGGGGAGCTCGCTTGCCGAGCTGGAGCGCCTGGTGCGTTCGGAACTCGAGAGCGTGGCCCGATCCGGGGTCGAGCAGCGGGAGCTGGACCGTGCCCGGAACCGGATCGAGACCGCGTTCTTCGATGAGCTGCAGAGCGTGGCCGACCGGGCCGACCGGCTGAACCTCTACGCGTACTACGCCGACGATCCGGGGTACGTGGCGCGTGACCTGGAGCGGTACCGTCGGCTGACGCCGGCGCTGATGCAGCGGGCGGTCGAGCGGCATCTGCTCGACTCGCCGGGCGTGGTCCTGAGCGTGATCCCGCACGGCCGTGCGGAGCTCGCCGCGATGGAGGCCGCGTGAGGCCGCCCGAGCGTGTCCGGTCCGCCACGGCCCCGGGCGCGGGCGCTCCGGACCGGCGGATCCCGCCGGCGATCGGCCCGGTCCCCTCGCTCACGGTCCCGCCGCTCGAGCGCCGGCGCCTCTCGAACGGGCTCGAGCTCCTGATCGTCCCGTGGCGCGAGCTTCCGGTCGTGGATCTCCGGCTCGTCGTCCGGACCGGTGCGGCGGTCGATCCGCCTGTGTACGCCGGGCGGGCCGGGATCGTGGCCGAGATGCTCGACGAGGGCACGACGGAGCGGAGCGCGCTCGACTTCGCGCTCGAGGTCGAGCACCTCGGCGGCGAGTTCTCGATGACCGCGGGCTGGGACGCGACGCACCTCTCGCTCCACGTCCTGAGATCCCGGCTCGAGCCGGCGCTCGCGCTCCTCGCGGAGGCGGTGCTCCGGCCGACGCTGCCGGAGCCGGAGCTGCGGCGGGTCAAGGGCGAGCGCCGGGCCGATCTGCTGCGTCAGCTCCAGGAGCCGCGTGCGCTCGCGGCGCGGGGCTTCATCGCCGCCGTCTACGGGCCGGACCACCCGTACGGCACGGCGGCGAGCGGGACGGTCGAGAGCATCGCCCGGCTCGGGCGCGACGACGTCGTCGACTTCTACCGGTCGTACTACCGCCCGAACCACGCGTTCCTGGTCGCGGCCGGGGATGTCCGACCCGAGGAGTTCGCCCCGCTCGTCGAACGCGTGCTCGGCGGGTGGGAGCCGGGTCCGGTCCCGGAGGCGGAGCCGCCGGCCCGGCCGGCGAACCGGCCGACGAGGGTCCACCTGGTCGACAAGCCGGGCGCGGCGCAGTCCGAGTTCCGGCTCGGGCACGCCGGCCCGCCCCGCACGACGCCGGACTACTTCCCGCTCATCGTCCTGAACACGATCCTGGGCGGCGCGTTCACCTCGCGGCTGAACCTGGCGCTCCGGGAGGAGAGGGGTTACACCTACGGCGCCGGCTCGCGCTTCGACTTCCGGCGGGGGCCGGGCCCGTTCTCGGCGTCCTCGGCCGTCTTCACCGGCGTGACGGCCGACGCGGTCGCCGTCTGCCTCGACGAGATCCGCCGGATCCGCGAGGAGCCGGTCCCGGAGGACGAGCTGGAACGCGCACGGAGCTACCTCGCCCTCGGACTGCCCCGCGGACTGGAGTCGACCGCCGACATCGCGCGCGTCGTCGCCGAGATCGAGCTCTTCGGCCTCGGCGACGACTACCTCGAGCGCTTCGTCGACCACGTCCTCGCCGTGAGCGCCGAGGAGGTCGGCCGGGTCGCGCGGGAGCACCTGGACCCGGACGCGATGGCGATCGTCGTCGTCGGGGACGGGGACGAGGTCGAGGCGCCGCTGCGTGAACTCGGCATCGGCCCCGTCGAACCGCTCGTGGTGAGCTGAACCGGTCGACCCCAATGCGGCCTGGACAGGATGGAGCGACAGTGATCGAGATCCTCTTCGAACGACACCGGCTCGAGAACGGCCTCGATGTCGTCCTCTCGCGCGACCCGTCCTCGCCGGTCGTCGCCGTCAACCTGTGGTACGGCGTCGGCTCCAGGAACGAGCGGCCCGGACGGACCGGGTTCGCGCACCTCTTCGAGCACATGATGTTCCAGGGCTCGAAGAACGTGCCGGAGACGGCGCACTTCGCGCTGATCGAGCAGGCCGGCGGCTCGTTGAACGGCTCGACGTGGCTCGACCGGACGAACTATTTCCAGACGCTCCCGGCCCATTACCTCGAACTCGCGCTCTGGCTCGAGTCCGACCGGATGGGGTGGCTCCTCCCGGCGATGACGCAGGAGAAGCTCGACAACCAGCGCGACGTCGTGAAGAACGAGCGCCGCTGGCGGGTCGACAACCAGCCGTACGGCGACTGGGACGAGCGGATCCAGGCGATGATGTACCCGCCGGACCACCCGTACCACCATTCGGTTATCGGCTCGATGGAGGACCTGGACGCGGCCTCGCTCGAGGATGTCGAGGAGTTCTTCCGTACGTACTACACGCCGAACAACGCGGTCCTCACGCTCTGCGGTGAGTTCGAGCCCGAACACGCGCTCGACCGGGTCCGCGCATACTTCGGCGAGATCCCTGAGGGGCCGCCGGTCCCGCCGATCCCCGGCCGGACCGAGCTCGAGCCGACGCTCGGCGGCGAGGTCCGGGACACGGTCGAGCAGGACATCCCGCTCCCACGGCTCTACCTCGCCTACCGGATCCCGGCCTACGGCCGCGACGATTTCTACCCTGCCGCCGTCGCGGCGCACGCGCTTGCCTGGGGTCGCGCGTCGATCCTCTACCGGACGCTCGTCCGCGAGGAGCGGCTCGCCCAGGACGTCGTCGCCTACGCCTTCCCGATCGTCGTCGGCGCCTCGATCCTCGTGATCTGGGCGACGGCCCGGCCCGGCGTCGAGCCCGAGCGCCTCGAGGCCGCGCTCGACGAACGGATCGCCTCGCTCGAACACGCCGACGACGCCGAGATCGAACGCGCCGTCAGCCTCCTCGAGGCCCGGCGGCTGATCGAGCTCCAGCGCGTCGACGAACGCGCGGACCTCCTCTCGATGTACACGCAGCTGTTCGACGACCCGGACCGCATCAACACGGAGCTCGGGAAGATCCTCGGCGTCACGACCGCCGACGTGCGCGGCTTCGCGACCCGGTACCTGCGCCCCGAGAACCGCGCAGCACTCTGGTACCTCCCCCGTCGGAACGGAGGCCGGCCGTGAACGTGATCCGCCGTGATGTGCCGCCCCCGCCGGGGCCGGTCCGCACCTTCGAGTTCCCTCGCGTCGAGCGCCGCCGGCTCGGAAACGACCTCGCCGTCCTCGTCGCGCGCCACGGCACGCTCCCCGTCGTGACGGTCGAGTTCGTCGTCGACGCAGGCGCCGCCGGCGACCCCGAGCGCAAGGCCGGGCTCGCGCACCTGACCGCCAACGCGCTCGAGACCGGGACCCGGACCCGGAGCGCGGACCGGCTGGCCTGGGACCTCGAACGCCTCGGCGTCGAGCTCGAAGCCGAGGCGACGTGGGACGCGGCCGCCGTCCGGATCACCGTGCCCAGCGACCGGCTCGAGGCCGCGATGGACGTCTTCGCCGACATCATCCGGTACCCGGCCTTCCCCCGGTCCGAGGTCGAACGGCTGCGCGATGAGCAGCTCGCCACGATCCTGCAGCGCGAGAAGGACCCGCGAGCGCTGGCGAACGACAAGGCCGTGCACTTCATCTTCGCGCCGGACGTGCCCTACGCCCGGCCGTTGATCGGGACGACCGCGTCCGTGGAGGGGCTGAGCCGCGACGATGTCGAGGCCTTCTACGCGGCGCACTACCTGCCGAACGCCGCGTCGCTCCTCTTCGTGGGCGACATCGACGGCCGGACCGCGCACGACCTCGCTGAACGCTATTTCGGCGACTGGCCCGCCGGACAGCCGACCGTCGCGGAGTTCGAGGTGGTGCCCGGGATCGAGACGGCCACGGTCTTCGTCGTCGACCGCCCGGGCTCGGTACAGTCCGAGATCCGGATCGGCGACGTCGGCGTCGCACGGCGCCACGAGGACTACTTCCCGGTCCTCGTCATGAACACGATCCTGGGCGGCGCCTTCACCTCCAGGCTGAACCTGAGCCTGAGGGAACGCCACGGCTTCACCTACGGCGCACGGAGCGCGTTCGGGTTCCGGCGGCAGCCCGGCCCCTTCGTCGTCCAGGTCGCGGTCGCGACGGACGTCACCGCCCGTGCCGTCGAAGAGGCGCTCAAGGAGATGCGCGCCCTCCGCGACGACGGCGCGACCGCCGAAGAGGTCGCCGCCGCCCGCGACTACCTCCGCGGGGTCCTCCCGCTCCAGCTCCAGACGACCGACCAGCTCGCGGCACGACTCGCCGACCTCGTCATCTACGACCTGCCGGACGACTACTTCGACCGGTACCGTGACCGCATCAACGAGGTCACCGTCGACGACGTCCGGCGAGTCGCGCGCGAGCACCTCCGGATCGACCGCCTCGCCATCATCGTCGTCGGCGACGCACGCGAGATCGCGGCCGGGCTCGAAGCGCTCGGCATCGGCGACGTCCAGGTCCACGAGGCCGGCTGACCTAGGTCGATTTCATTGAGACACTTGAATTTAGGGTCGATCTTCGCGATCTTGGTCCACAGGCCGCCGCGGCGAGTGCCGACGGACCGGGCCTGAAGGTGAATGCAAACGGAAACGCGGATGCGCGAAGCGACACCCTCCGACGACGCGGGCGCCGGCGCGCCGGATCCGGACGAGGCCCCGGCCGGGCCGCCGGACGCCGGAGCCGCGCCCGGCGCGATCTCGACCCGTCCCATCTTCGAGGGCCGGATCGTTCACCTCTCGGTGGATACGGTTCGTTTTCCGGACGGCTCGGTCGGCGAACTGGAGATGATCCGCCACTCGGGCGCGGCCGCGGTCCTCCCCGTCCTGGACGACCCCGGCGAGGAGGACCCTCGCATCGTCCTGGTGAGGCAGTACCGGTACGCGACGGGCGGGTACCTCCTCGAGGTCCCGGCCGGCCGGCCCGACCGGCCGGGCGAGGACTGGGAAGTCTGCGCCCGTCGCGAACTCGAGGAGGAGACGGGGCTCACGGCCGAACGGCTCGTGCCGCTCGGCACGATCTTCACGACGCCGGGCTTCACCGATGAGAGGATCCACCTCTTCCTCGCCCTGGGGATCCGCGAGGACGGGGTCCCGGCGCCGGACGCCGACGAGTTCGTCGAGCCGGTCACGCTCACGCTCTCCGATGCGCTGGCCCGGGTCCGGGCCGGGAGCATCGTCGACGCGAAGACGATCTGCACGCTCCACCACGCGGCGGCCCACCTCCGGAACGGGTTACGGTGATTGTCCACTTCTTTTCCGGTGCCTGTCCTCTCGGAGGGACACACGCGCCGGCGACAGGCGGGCCGGCGCGGACGATGACACCTGAAGCATCAAGCGGTTAGGCCGTGATCCGCCGGGCCGCGCGCGGAGTCCGGGTGTGGTATGGATCCTGCACCCCCGGGCGCCCAACCGGACGAAATCGGACGGTGATGGTTCCGCCGATGGGCCGCCGCCCTCTCGCTCGATGGGGGATCGTATGATCGACGTGTTGCCAACCGGTGCGGCCAGGGAGATCCGCACCCAATCGGAATCGCTGAAGGACCTGGACGACAGCGCGCTCGTCGCGTGCTTCCTCGCAGGTGAGCGTCGGGCGTTTACCGAGCTGGCGGAGCGGTATCACGTACGGCTCCTGAACTTCATCTACCGCACGATCGGCGACCGTGATCGTGCCGAGGACCTCGTCCAGGAGACGTTCATCCGCATCTACCGTCACCTCCATCGGTTCGACCAGTCGCGCAAGTTCTCGACCTGGGCGTACACGATCGCGAGCAATCTGGCGAAGAACGAGCTCCGGAACCGGTCTCGCAACCCGCTGGTCCTGTTCCAGACGATCAAGAAGAACTGGGAGGCGGATCATCGTCCGCTCGAGTGGGAGGACAACACCTATCGTCCGGACGACCTGTTCCGGAAGCGGCACCTGAGGGAGCTCGTGGAGAAGGCGGTGTCGCAGCTCCCCGAGCATCATCGGGTCGTCTTCGTCCTGCGCGAGATGGAGGGCAAGACGTACGAGGAGATCTCGGAGATCACGGGCGTGAACCTGGGAACGGTCAAGAGCCGGCTGAACCGGGCGAGGAACAACTTCGCGCAGCTCATCGCGCCGCTCCTCGACTAGCATCGCCTGCGGCCGGCTCCGGCCGGCCGTCGTCTGGGTCCGGGTCCCCGTCGTCCAGGAGCGACGACGGGGACCCGTCGCATCCGGGCCCGGCCCGGCGCGGGGGAACAACGTCGTCTCTCGTCCCGTACATACCGTGACTCGCTTGGAGGGGAACCCCCCGCCGCGGCCGGACGTAACAGATGCGGTGTCCGACGGGGGGCGTCCCCGGATCCGCGCCGCCGCACGGGCGGCCGGGGCCGGACAGGTTTCCGGATACAGGACGGAGGAACGTGGTCGACGGTATGCCCCTGACTTGCCAGGATTTCCTGGCTCGCTATTCGGAATACGTGGACGGGCGGTTGGATCCGCAAGCCGCGGGGCTCCTCGAGGATCACATGGCCGGGTGCGCCTCGTGCGCGCGGTACGACCGGGTCGTCCGCAAGGGGACCGACCTGCTCCGGAGCTTCCCGGAGGTCGAGCCGTCCTGGGATTTCTTCCCTCGTCTCCAGCATCGGATCTACAACCTCGAAGACGAACTCCGGGGCCGCCACCGCGGCGGCGCCGGTGCGGCCGCGTCCCTCGCCGCCGTCGCGGCGATGATCGCGGCGTTGGCGTGGAGTCCCCTGCTTCGCTACGGACTCGAACGGAGGGTCGACGAGGTCCAGGTCACGGATGCCGGCGCGCTCGCGTCGGACGCCGGCCGCGGTGAGGCGGCGGACGCGCCGATCGGATCGGCGGCCCGATCGTGGGCGTCGAGCCCTGTCGGCTCGCCCGCGGGCGCCGGCCTGGCGCCGAGTACGTTCCCGCGCCTCGCGCCCTATCCACGCTACGGGTCGCAGGGCGGCGTCCTGCCGAACGCGTTCCTCCAGCCGATCGAACTCGCGGCGGAGGCGGCATTCCCGGCGTCCGCCACGTGGAGGCGCGGCGCATGGCAACCCGTCGACGAGCCGGGTGAGCGCCCGTTCGACCGGATCCCGGATGGGTGGTGGTACCAGGGTCGAGCGGCGGCCGGCCACTTTTCGAATGCCGTCCAGACCATGGACTTCCGGTACCCGGAGACGTATTCTCCTCTCGTCGTCTCGACGCCGCCGTACCGCCGGGCGTCCCGGGTCATGAGGACGGACGGCGCCCAACCCGCCCGGGATTGATCGATCGACGGACTCGATGCCGCTCCTCAGCCCCGACAAGCTCCTGAAAGACCTCGCCGCCGGCGACCGGGGCGGGGTCTACTTCCTCTTCGGCGACGAGGAACTCCTCAAGGAGGAGACCGCGGCGCGGATCGTCGAGGCGCACCTCGATCCGGCGACCCGCGATTTCAATCTGGACCAGCTCCGGGGCGGCGAACTCGATGTGGAGACCTTCGCGTCGATCCTCCAGACGCCGCCGATGATGGCCGATTGGCGCGTCGTCGTCGTCCGTGATGCCCAGGCGCTCGCAGCCTCGCCGCGGACCCGCGCGGTCGTCGAGGACGTGCTCGAACGGCCGGTCCCGGGGCTCGCGCTCGTGCTCGTCGCGCAGCTCCCGGAGCGCACCCGCGCACAGTTCTACGAACGGCTGAAAAAGCAGGCGAAGGCCGTCGAGTTCGCACGCCTTGCTCCCGGCGACGTTCCGGGCTGGCTCATGGCCCGAGCGCAGGCCGCCGGGGTCGAGCTCGAGCCCGCGGCCGCACGGGCGCTGGCCGCCGCGGTCGGCGCCGAGGCGGGGATCCTGGTCCGGGAGCTGGCCAAGCTCCAAGACTTCGTCGGAGAGCGCGGCCGCATCACGGCCGCCGATGTCGAGGCCGCCGTCGGCGGCGTGCCACGACAGAATCGGTGGGAGTGGTTCGACCTCGTCGGCGAGGCGCGGTTTCGGGAGGCGAGGGCCGCGCTCCCGGTCCTGCTCGATGCGGGAGAGTCCGGCGTCGGGCTCGTGATCGGGCTCGGTACACAGCTCCTTCGCCTGGGGATCGCCGCGGCCGGCGGCGAGGACGCGCTCGCGAGGGAGCTCCCGCCGAACCAGCGCTGGCTCGCCGGACGCATCGCCCGGCAGGCGAAACGATGGAACGTCGACGCGATCGAAGCCGGGCTCGAAGACCTGCTCCGTGCGGACAGGCTGCTCAAGTCCGCGTCCGTCGAGGACGAACGCGTGCTCGACGAACTGCTGATCCGGATGGAGGCGCGATCCCTGGCCGCGAACGCCCGATGAACGCACTGGCTCGCTGGCTCGGCCCCGGTCTCGCCGCCCTCTCCCTGTTCCTCGCGGCGGGGGCGGCTTCCGCGCAGAACGCCGAGCTGAGCCGCGTGGAGGCGCTCCTCGATGCCGGAGAGTACGCCGAGGCGCGTACGCTCATCACGCGCTGGTGGGAACAGGCCGAGAACCACGAGGTCGCGCCCGCGGACCGCGTCCGCGCTCTGATCCTGCGCGCCCGGCTCGAACCCGACCCGCACAGGGCGGAGCGGGACTACCTCGCCGTCGTCCTCGGCCACCCGCTCGCGCCCGAGGCGCCGTACGCACTCCTCAACCTGGGCCAGGCGCTGCTCGCCATGGGCGCGATCCAGCGCGCCGAGGCCTACCTGCAGCGGCTCGTCACCGACTACCCCGACAGCCCTCAGCGCCCGGTCGGACTCCTCTGGCTCGCCCGCGCCCGACGCATGGCCGGAAGGACCGCCGCCGCGTGCGCCGCCGTGCGCGACGGGATCGCCGCGACATCGAACGGATCCGAACTCGCGGCGCTCCTCCGCGCCGAGGAGGCCGACGTCTGCGCCAGCACGACCGCGCCCGAGCCGCGGGAGGCCGAGCCCGCGCCCGAACGGCGAGAGGCCGCGCCCGCGCCCTCGGACGCACGGTTCAGCGTGCAGGTCGGAGCGTTCCGGAACCCCCGGGGCGCACAGGACCTCGCCGCCCGACTCAGGAGCGCCGGGTTCGAACCGAGGATCATCACCGTCGAGGGGAACACGCTCCTCCGCGTACGGGTCGGGTACTTCCCCGACGGGAACGCGGCCCGCGCCCACGCCCGACGGCTCCGCGAGGCCGGCTTCGAGACCGCCGTCGTCAACGACGTCGCCAGAGAACGCGAGCACCGCCCCGGAGGCTGAGGTCGTGG
>Ga0079224_100017570_pt1 | contig 10082 bp, 9 predicted proteins | sample Stecom2015_FD_80414 | JGI IMG/M metagenome (GOLD analysis project Ga0079224, IMG submission 80414) | Agricultural soil microbial communities from Utah to study Nitrogen management - Steer compost 2015 | ecosystem: Environmental > Terrestrial > Soil > Agricultural land | place: USA: Utah... | reverse complement strand
CCGGGCCTGGGCATGACCATCCGCGCCGACGTCGTGGCCCAGTACAGGGTGGCCTGATGCGCATGGTCGACGTAGAGGCCATCGCCATCGGCGCGCCCAACCCGGCGGGGACCTACTGGGGCAAGGCGTCGTGGGGAGCCGAGTCCACGGGCGGCCCACCCGACCCGTTGGCGCACTGGCGCACCACGCAGGTGCCGCATCCGGCTCGTATGCGACCCTCGTACGCGACAGGCATCGACACGACGCTGGTGCGCATCGAGACCGACTCAGGCGTGGTGGGCTGGGGTGAAGCCAAGGCACCGGTCGCTCCGCGCGTGGCACAGACGATCATCAACGACCTGCTGCGCGAGCTGGTCATCGGCGCCGACCCGCGCAACGTCGAGGTCATCTGGGAGACGCTGTTCGCGTCGATGCGCCTGCCCAGCCACGAGGGCGGCTTCCTTCTCGAGGCGATGAGCGGTGTCGATATCGCCATCTACGACGTGGCCGGCAAAGCGCTTGACGTGCCCGTCTACCGGCTGTTGGGTGGCTTGCGGCGCTCGAAGGTCCGAACTTACGCCAGCGTGCTGCAGTGGCTCGAGCCCGGCCTGCTGGCCGAGACCGCGGCCACCTACCAGGGCGCAGGCTTCACGGCCATGAAGCTCAAGGTCGGCCAGGACCCCCAGATCGACAGGCGCAAGGTGGAGTCGGCGCGTGCGGCCGTTGGCGACGGTTTCGACCTGATGGCGGACGCCAACTGCCGCTACAGCACCGCGGAGGCGGTGGCCATGGCGCGGGTCCTCGAGGAGCACGGCTTCGTGTGGCTCGAGGAGCCGCTGCCACCAGAGGACGTGGCCGGCTACCGTCTGCTGCGCGGCAAGCTCGACGTGGCGGTGGCGGGAGGCGAATGCGAATGTACGCACTACCGGTTCGCCCAACTGATCCACCAGGGCACCTTCGACATCCTCCAGCCGGACATCTGCCGCGCCGGCGGCCTCACTGCCTGCCACCGCATCGGCGTGCTGGCCGACGCGCACAACCTGCGCGTGGCGCCCCACGTCAGCATCGGTTCAGCCATACACATCGCCGCGTCCCTGCAGTGGGCGGTAAGCGAGGCCAGCGTGTTCATCCATGAGTTCCCGGTGTTCCAGAACCCCTTGGTCGACGACCTGCTGGCCGAGCCGCTCGACTGGCGCGACGGCCATCTGCACGTGTCCGACGCGCCCGGGCTCGGCATGACCATCCGCGAGGACGTCGTGGCGCAGTACCGGGTCGCCTGATGCGGATCGTCGACGTCGAGGCCATCGCCATCAGCGCGCCGAACCCGGCTGGCACCTACTGGGGCAAGGCCTCGTGGGGCGCCGAGGCGGCGGGCGGCCCGCCCGACCCCCTGGCGCACTGGCGCTCGACGCAGGTGCCCCACCCGGCCCGCATGCGTCCCTCGTACGCCACCGGCATCGACACCACGCTGGTGCGCATCGAGACCGACACAGGCATCGTGGGTTGGGGCGAGGCCAAGGCGCCGGTCGCGCCGCGCGTGGCGCAGACGATCATCAACGACCTCCTGCGCGACCTGGTGATCGGCGCCGATCCGCGCAACGTCGAGGTCATCTGGGAAACCCTTTACGCCTCCATGCGCCTGCGGGGTCACGATGGCGGGTTCCTGGTCGAAGCCATCAGCGGCATCGACATCGCTGTGTGGGACATCCTCGGCAAGGTCACGGGCGAGCCCATCCACCGCTTGCTGGGCGGCGCCTACCGCGATCGCATCAAGGTCTACGCCTCGGGCGTGCCAGCCACCAAGGCGGCGCGGGGTGAGGCCGATCATGGTCGCATGCTGGCAGCCGCGCAGAGCGCCGTCGACCGCGGTTTCCTGGGCCTGAAGATGGCCATCGGCAGCGGACCGGCGGCCGACATCGCCTCGGTGACGGCCGTGCGTGAGCTGGTAGGTCCCGACATGGCGATCTTCGCCGACGCCGCCGGCAACTACGACGTCGGCAAGGCCGTGATGGTCGGTCGCGAACTGGAAGCGCTCGACGTCGGCTTCCTCGAGGCACCGTTGCCGCACGAGTTCGTCGACGGTTACGCCGAGATCGCTCACGCGCTGTCGCTGCCTGTCGCCAACGACGTCATCACCACGCGCTATCAGGTCCTCGAGTACCTCAAGCGGTCGGCGCTCGACATCGTGCAACCGGACGTGTGCCGCACCGGCGGCATCACCGAACTCAAGCGCATCGCCGTCTTGACCGACGCCTTCGGCGTGGCGTTCACGCCGCATGTCAGCATCGGCTCGGCCATCCACTTCATCGCCAGCGCCCACTGCGCGGCGGCGGCCCCCAACCTGCACCAGATGGAGTACTGGTTCGGCCAGAACCCGCTGGGTGACGCGATACTGATGGAACCGGCGTTGGAACTGATAGACGGACATCTGCCCGTTCCGACCGGCCCAGGCCTGGGGATCAGCATCGACGAAGCGGCAGTGAGGGCTTTGGCCGTAGGGCCGTGAGGGTGTGACGATGAACGCGGCTACACGCACGTACGCGGTCGTCGACTCCGGCACGACGTCCACACGCCTGCGCGTCTGGCAAGGCGACCGGGTCATCTGGAGCGAGTCGCGCGCGGCAGGAGCCAAGGACACGGCAGTGGAGGGAAGCACCGCGAAGGTCGAGGCGGCGCTGCGGGAGTTGCTCGCTGCAGCCAAGTCGGCGACGGGGGCGACGCCCGAGGCCATCATCTGCTCGGGCATGATCACTTCGAACATGGGCTTGTTCGAGTTGCCCCACCTCCCGGCCCCCGCCGGTCCCGACGACATAACCAGGGGCATGGTGCAGCGCGAGTTCCCCGCCATCAGCGACGTTCCCTTGACCTTCGTACCCGGCGTGAAGACGCTGCCTGGCACGGGCGCGGGCCAAGGTAGGGCGGTGGGGACACTCGAGGGCCTGGCCACCGGTGATGTCCTGCGTGGCGAGGAAGCCGAGATCGTCGGGCTGCGCGGGGCCCTGGGCCTGGATAGCGCCGCGCTGTTCCTCCACATCGGCTCGCACCACAAGGCCATCGAGGTCGACGCGGAGGGGCGCATCCTGGCGTCACGCACCGCCATTACCGGCGAACTGCTGGCCGCCGTCACGGGCAACACCATCCTGAAGAGCAGCATCGTCGCTGTGGACGGCCTCGAGCTCGACCTGGAGGCGGCGCGCTCCGGCTTCACGGCCGCCCGCGACCACGGTTTCGGACGTGCGCTGTTCTTGGTAAGAGTCGGCGAACAGCTAGGCAGACAGTCGCGTGAGACCATGACCAGCTACCTGCTGGGTGTCCTCGCCTCTCTCGACGTGCCGCTGTTGGCCGGAGCTCCACGTGACACGCCCGTCATCGTCTACGGGGTTGGGGAGTTCCCTCGCATCCTGGGCGCGTTGTTGCCCCGCGAAGGGTTCAGCGCCGTGCAAGTCGTGCCGTTGGCGACGGCGGACACGGCTGCGGCGGCTGGCGCGGTGCGGCTGTTCGAAGCGACCTCCGGCAGTGGTCGCGACTGAACACAGCCACCGCCAGGTTCTGAAGTCGGCTCGCGCCCTGTTCCCGAGGGCGGTTACAGCCGCGTCACGCCCGCCCGCCTCCTACACCGTGCCTGCCGAGAACAGCGGCACGAACACACTCAGCAGCAGCATCGCGACAGCCCCGTACACGACGTGACCGACCAGGTACGACAGCAGCAACGGGAACGCCTCGCGTTGGCCCTCAACGGGGTGGAAGTCGGTGACGACGAACAACGTGATCAGCGAGATGAACGCGCCATGCGCCAGGCCCATCATCATGCCGAAGAGGATGTAGAACACGTTGACCGGTACGGGCCAGCTCGAGAAGATCGTGTAGTCGGGCACGGTCAACTCGCCGCGGCTGAGCACCACGAAGGCGAGGCCGTAGAACAGCGCGAAGAGCAGGCCACCCACGTAGAGCAGCAGGCCGCCGATGACCTTGGACCGGTCGTCGCTGCGGCCCGTGATCATCCCACCCAGGGACGCCAGCGTGTCGTAGTGAACCCCGCGCCACAGCAGCGGCAGGTACAGGAAGCCGAGCATGATGGTCGTGGCGATCACGCCGGTCACCAGCGACGAGAGAACCAGGGCGAGGGTCATCTGGCTCACCACAGCTTCAGCCCAGGTATGGGCATCTGATTGAGGAACATGTCGACCAGTACCGGACCGTAGGCGAACAAGACGAGGACCAGCGCCAGGATGACCCAGATGTTCAGCCGGTCGAGCACCTTGGTGACGCCCTGGTTGTGAATGCGGACATCCTGCGTGAAAGGGATGTCCGGGGTCTCGGACTCCGTCAGGCGTGCCCTCGCGAAGAGCGTCCCGAAGAACACGGTGAAATAGAGGATGACCCCCACGAACAGGATGGCGCCGCTGACGCCCGTGATGAACGCCGGCACGGCGGCTTCGGAGTAGAGGCCCTGCAGCTCGGCGCTGAGGTTGGCGATATGCGCGCGGCGCGGCACGGACAGCAAGCCCTGCCAGTGCATCCCGAGCGCGAACACCATCATGCCGACGAACCACAGCCAACTCGCCCACAACGCCAGGCGGTTCGAGAAGAGCGGCTTGCGCGTCAGGTGGGGCAGCAACCAGAACGTGATGCCCATGAACGTGAGGGTCGTCGCGGTGCCGACGGTGACATGGAAGTGTCCGGGTATCCAGGTCGTGTTGTGGATGACCGGGTTGAGGTTGAAGCTGGCGTTGATCATGCCTCCCGCGCCCCCGAAGATGAACGAGATCATCCCCAGCACCTGAGCGGTGAAGGCGGCCCTGTGCCACGGCAGCTTCGGTATCCAGCCGAACACCCCGCGGCCACCCCGCGCCCTGCCGCCGGTCTCCAGCGACGCCGTCACCGTGAACGCCGTAAGGAGGCTGGGGATGCCGACCATCATCGTCATGAGCGAGTGGATGAGCTTCCAGGCCGCGGGGATGCCGGGATCGGTGAACTGGTGGTGGAACCCGACGGGAGTGGAGAAGAGCAGGAACATCAGGAAGGCAAGGCGCGCGAGGCCGTCGGAGACGAGCTCACCGCCGGCCTGCCGCGGCATCAGGCCGTACCAGGAGACGTAGGCCGGCAACAACCAGAAGTACACGATGGGATGGCCGGTGAACCAGAACAGGGTTCGTGCGAGTTGCGGGTCGACGGCGTCGATCAGTCCCAGCGACCAGGGGATGAGGAAGAACACCATCGAGATCACGAGGCCGATCACGGCGATCATCCACATCCACCAGGTGACGACGCTCATGTACGCCACGATGGGTGTCGCCTCGCCCGGGTGCTCCCGCTTCCACTTCTGGCGCAGCCGGATGACTTCCCCGCCGACCATCAGGCTGCCTACGACGACCAGCGTCAACCCGATGTAGAAGGCCCAGTGACCCATGAGCGGCGGGTAGAAGGTGTACATGATGCTGGAGGAGTTGCTGACGATCGCCACGCCGGCCATGACCAGCCCGACCAACATCAGCCAGTACGCTCCCCAGACCCACGGCATGCTCGGGGTCAGCTTGAGCTCGCGAGCCGGCAGGTAGAGGAGCAGACCGCAGATCGCGAACGTGGTGAACACCAAGGCGTTCAAGACGCCGTGAAGCGTGAGGCCCTGGTAGTACGACGCCAGGAACGGCAGGTACTGGTAGAGATCCACCCCCGCGTAGTTGAAGGCTTGCAGGGGTCCGAGGAGCGCTCCGATCAGGAGGGCCGAGAAACCGGTCGCCAAGAACGCGACGGTCACGCGCTTCTCCGGATGCGCCTCAGTCACAACGGCTTGCGTCACCGCGATACTACCGGTCGTCATCAGGCCTCCGCCCGCTACTCGATCGCCAACGCCGTACGCAGTTCGAGCACCGACTCCTGGCTCAGCGTCTGAGCTCGGAACTGCTCGATGTCGGAAGGCTGGTACGGCAGCCCTCCCCCCTCGAGCCGAACTTCGTTGCCCCACGTGTTGAGGATGTAGTTGAGTACGCCCGCGATCTCTTCGTCGGTCAGCGAGGCCCAACTGGGCATCTGACCGGCGTAGGTGGTGCCTCCGACGGAGATCGGGCCGGTGAGGCCGTAGAGGACCACGTTGACCAGGTAGTCGCGGCCCCCTGCGACGGCGTAGAGGTCCGCAGCATGGCCGGCCAGGGGCGGGAAGATGGCGGGCAGCCCCAGGCCGCTGGCCTGGTGACAACCGACGCACGTGGCGCTGTAGACCTGTTCGCCCACAGCCAGCGAGGCGGCGTCCACACCCTCGCCGGCCCCGCCCACGGCAGCGGCGGCGGCCTCCTGCTGGGCCCGCAGCGCAGCGAACTCGCCGGCCTCCAACACTTCGATGGTGCCGACCATGTTCTGGTGACTGATGCCGCAGTACTCGTTGCACGAGATCCGGTAGGTGCCGGCGCGGTCGAAGGTGTAGTCGAAAGCGGCGACCTGGCCGGGTATGAGCTCCACGTTGATGTTGGTGTTCTGCACCTGGTAACCGTGCAGGACGTCGCGGCTGGTGGCGAAGAACGTCACCTGCGCCCCTACCGGCAGCTGGACCGAAGCCGGTACGAACGAGAACGCCTGGCCGACGATACTCACTCGGAAACGCCCGGGCGAGGTCTCGACCACGCCCGGTCTGGCGAACATGTCCAGCGCGGTCAACTCCGCAGGGGTGCCGCCCTGGGCCCGGCGGCCGATGTGGCCCCCCTCGAGGTACAGCGAGTACCCCATCAGGATGACCAGTACGACCAGCAGCCCGCCCATCAGCGCGAGCCAGCGGCGCTCCCACCTGGCGATGGCCTCATGCTGTTCATGGCGCATCGCTCAGCGCCTCGCCATGAACACGGCCATAACACCCAACCAACTGGCCAAGATGACCACGGCCAGGAAGGCGGTCACGGCTATGGCGCCCTTGGGCTGGGCGTCTTCCGAGGGGTCGACTGGGTTCGGGGTAGTGGCGTCAGGAGTGGCACTACCCGTCGAGGGGACAGCCGCCGCGTCGTCTCGACGGGGTGGCGTTCCCTCCGGGCCCTGCAGCGGGGCCAAGCGCTCTGACATCGGCTCGTTCCGGCCAGTCACGTCGATCTCCTCGGAGTTGACCGGACGATACGAGTCGCGCGAAGCCGCAGATAGTGTGCTGGCCCACACTTCGCGCGCCGGCTCCCGCTGTCCCCGAGTGACGGTGGCGGCGACCGCGAACCGGTCGTCTCTACAGGGCCGAGTCCGTCACCCGAGTTCTTGCTCGGCGGTAGCGGTCGTCAGCGCCCTTATCTCGGGCGATTCCGCGGCCTGTGTGAACGCCGCGGCCGCTTCGGGCGAGAAGCTGGTGTGGAACAGACGGCCACCTTGGGCGTTGAGGGTCTCGGCCAGGACGTCGACGGAGGTGTCCTTGACGAGGAGCAGCAGAGCCGATCTACCCGGCTGCAACTGCTCGCTCACCTGGGTGATGAAGTCGTTGTTGATGCCGATATCGAGCTTGCGTCCCAGCAACCAGCTGAGGCCGGCGCCCACGAGGCCACCGAGCAGCGGTCCGCCGAACAGGAACCCCACGAGCACGCCCCACAGTCCGCCCGTCGTCAAGGAGGAAGTCTTCAGCGCCCCTTCGAGCGTCTGGCGGATGCGGACGTTGCCGTCCTGCCCCTTCACCGCGACGGCGGCATCCTCGACCCCGATCAGCGGCTTCTGGATGTTCTCGCGCTTGAGTTCGGAGATGTGGGTCAGCACTTCACTGGCGCGGTCCGCATGCTCATAAGTGAATACGACCAACTCACTAGCCATCTTCTTACCTCCCGGGTCAGCGATGCTTGCACAGGGCTCCGGCGTCCTCGCAGACGCCACGGTTCGAGGTCCAAGCTAGCGGGCGAAGATGAGAAGCGGGCGGCGTGGCCGGGTTGGCGCGCGCCGCAGCCCGTAGGCGACGACGGCAGCGGTCCGGCCGCGCCGTGGCCAGATGTGAAGGAATGGTTCCCGTTGGGACCAACTGACGATGCATCCTTCTGTGGCGCAAGTACACAGTGTCGGCCTGATCGTGTCGGCACGCGCCATGCCAAAAAACGCTCCAGGAGGTTCACATCGTGAGTTCAACGCAACCCCAGTCCCTCTCCCCCCTTCGCAGCTCGAGGTTCGGCCCCCGTCGAGGCTTGGTAGCCGCAGCCTTGGTGGTGCTGCTCGCGGCCTGCGGACAGTCGCCCAGCATCATGCTCTCGCTCGACACGGCTACCGCATCAGTACTGCGCGGTGGCGACGTGGACGTGATGGTCACGCTGACCCGCGCCGGCGGCGCCAGCGCCGACGTGTCCTTGTCGGTAACCGGGCAGCCGGCCAACGTCACTGCGCAGTTCGCGCCCGTCACGCTGTCGGGCGGAACCCTCAGCAGCACGCTCACCCTCAGCGCCGCAGCGGCCGCGGTCGCCGGGAGCTACGACTTGGTGGTTACGGCCACCGGCACCGGACTGGCGGACAGCGCCGACCTGACGCTCGAGGTGACAGGCTTGACCGTTACCGGGCGCGTGGTGTCGATCCTCGAGGCTCCCGTGGCAGGGGTCGCGGTCAGGAGTCAGGGTGACAGCGCCATCACCAACGCCGACGGAAGCTTCACGCTCACCGACCTGTCGGTGCCGTACGACCTGGCCATCTGGAACCAGGCCGATTCGTGGGTACAGATCTACGAAGGGCTCACCACCGCCGACGCGGTGTTCTCTCCCATTGCAGGATTCCTCTCCCCGGGGTCCCCACGCACTGCCACCGTCTCGGGCAACCTGACGGGCGGCGTGATACCGGTGCCGGCCAACCAGGTCGTGATGGTCTGCGCCGAAGGCATCGACGGCCTCGTCATCGGTTGCGACTCCGTCGCCCCAACCGAAAGCGCCTACTCGATGTCCGTTCAGTGGCTCGGCAGTGCCACGCGCGAGATCCGCGTGCACGCGTTACAGGTAGAGCGTGACGGCGCCGGTTACCCCGTCGTCTACCCGGGCCACGGCGTCGCGACCCTGACGGTGACCGATACCTTGGCGAGCGTAGCCAACATCGACCTGGGTGCTGCGCTGAGCACCACGACGGTCGACGTCGACGTCGTCTCTCCGGTCGCGATCGCCGCCACCATCGGCGCTGTGCAGTTCGGATCCAACCTGGCCGTGCCCGTTGCCATGGTGAACAGCGCGGCTGTCGCGCATGAGATCCTGATGCCCGTGATCGCCGACACGACTTACACCTTCGCAGCCGCGGTCGCCCTGGAACAATTCGGCTGGCAGGCGGAAGTCACGGGGAGCACCGCGACCGTCAACGTTCCCGCGCCCCTCCTGCTGAGCGCTCCCGCCGACCTCGCCACCAATGTGACGCTGACCACCGACTTCTCGGTCTCGACCTCCATGGTCGGACCGGTCACCTACATGTGGGACGAGGATCTGGGCGATCTCATGGTGGCCGTGACGACCATGGCTCCCACCGCGAACATCCCCGACCTCGCACCCTACGGACTCGCTCTGCCCGCCGGAACCGACTTCAGCTGGCAGGCGCTCGGCCAGTCTGGCGACTCCGTGGAGGCAGGCATCGAAGGGATACTCGATTACTACAACTTCCTCTTGATGCTCACTCAATCATCGCCGGGACTCAAGGGTGAGGGATCGTTCGCCTTCACCGCCACCGACCGGGCGTTCACGACGGCCCCTTAAGCCCGCTGGCGCTCCACCGCAGACATGGCACCTCGACGCCCCCGCTCATCGCAGCGGGGGCGTCGAGTTCAGTAGGGCAACCGCGCCTGTGGACCGGCCACGCTAGCGCATCAAGAACTCCGCCAGATGCTCCAGCGACGACCGCATCCCGGCTTCGTGATCGTCTTGACCGATGCCGGGCGGAACGTCGCTCGCCACGACCGTGACTTCGGTACCGCTATCCGTGCCGCGCAACGACCAGGTCATGCGCATGGTGCCGCCGAAGGCTTCGTCGTCAGACTCGAACTCGACCAGCCATTCCATGCGCTCGTCGGGGACGAGCTCGCCGAACTCGGCGTCGATCACGTCGCTGTTGCCGCCGGCCTTGCCCGACGCGGCCAGCGCTGGGTCGTCGTAAGCGACGGTCGTCTTGAAGCGACAGCCTGGTCGGAGCTCGACGCGCTG
>Ga0079224_100017569_pt1 | contig 10083 bp, 9 predicted proteins | sample Stecom2015_FD_80414 | JGI IMG/M metagenome (GOLD analysis project Ga0079224, IMG submission 80414) | Agricultural soil microbial communities from Utah to study Nitrogen management - Steer compost 2015 | ecosystem: Environmental > Terrestrial > Soil > Agricultural land | place: USA: Utah... | reverse complement strand
GGCAGCACAAGCTGGAAGAAGTGCGAGCAGGCGTGAGCAGCTCCGACCAGGGAAATGACAGACCAGTCCCGCCGACGGACGGCAGCGGGGTCCATGGATACTGCAGCTGGCATCGAGGCACTCATTGCCACATACTCCTGTGAGCGCGACGGATGCGTCGAGCGGCCTGCCCTACACTCCTACGCTTTATTAGAGCGATCGCGGATCTCCGGCCACGCCCGATTCAAGTAATAACACATGGACCATACGGTCAACACCGCCGCCACGACGATCAGGGCCTGCCCAACGAGGTCAGTCGGCACACCATAAAGTGGCTGCCAGTAAAGCAGGCAGGGTATAGCGACCATCTGCGCAGCCGTCTTGAACTTGCCCAGCCTGTGCACAGCCACACTGCCGCTTGCCCCGATCTTGGCCATCCATTCACGTAGAGCGGAAATGGTGATCTCCCGACCGATGATGATGAGGGCAATGAAGGCGTCGACCCTGTCAAGATTGAGCAGGATGAGCAATGCCGCACACACCATGAGTTTGTCGGCCACAGGGTCGAGGAAGGCCCCGAAGCTGGAGGTCTGGTTCCACCGGCGGGCAAGCCAACCGTCAAACCAGTCGGTAAGCGCAGCAATGATGAAGAACGCGGCACCAATGGCGTCGCGCGTTTCTTCCGCGACCCAACTCGTAGGCACGTAATATAGCGCGACGATCAGCGGGATCATCGCTATGCGGAGCCAGGTCAGGGCAATGGGCAGATTAAACGGCATACTGTGAATACTAACTCAAGCTTGTGCAAACCTGCTCATCGCAAGGCGTGATAAATACGTTCAGCCAGTTCATCGGAAATACCTTCCACTGAACGAAGGTCGTCAATGCTGGCGTCCACCACACCGGAAAAGCCACCGAAACGGGCAAGCAGACGTTGGCGGCGACGCGCACCAACGCCTTCAATTTCCTCCAGCCGTGAAACAGTGCGCGCCTTGGCACGGCGCGCGCGCATGCCGGTGATGGCGAAGCGGTGAGCCTCGTCACGAATCTGGGCCACCAGCATCAAAGCAGGCGACTCCACACCCAGCGAAAGCGGCTCCCGGTCATCTGCAAAGACCAAGGTTTCCAGACCCACCTTACGCCCTTCCCCTTTAGCCACGCCAACCAATACACGTGTATCCAGACCGAGCTCGACGAAAACCTGGCGCGCGACTTCGACCTGACCCTTGCCACCGTCAATCAGTACGACGTCTGGCAACGGGGCTTCGCCGTCCGCCACGCGGGTGAAACGACGGGACAATACCTGGCGCATCGCAGCGTAGTCGTCGCCCGGAGTAATGCCGGCGATGTTGTAGCGGCGGTACATGGAGGGCTGCATGTCGTGGTTCTGATACACCACGCAGGAAGCCTGGGTGGCCTCTCCCGCCGTGTGGCTGATGTCGAAACACTCTATGCGCAGGGTTTGCAGCGATGAATCGTCCGTATCGAGCCCGAGCACTTCCGCCAGAGCCAGAGTGCGGGCCTCTCGGGCACTGGATTCGCTCAGGGAACGGCTCAGCGCTAGCTCAGCATTTTTGATCACCTGCTCCAGCCAGGTCTTGCGCACACCTTGCGGTCGCACCACGAGACGAGCCTTAACCCCTGTCTGTTCCGCCAACAGGGTGAGCAGTTCCGGATCCGGCAATTTGTGTGAACACACCAGCACAGGCGGCATCTTGCTGTCTATATAGTGCTGCGCGACAAACGCCGCCAGCACTTCAGCCGGGCCGTCACCTTCCGCATGGGATGGAAAGAAGGCCTTGTCTCCGAGGTGGCGGCCCCCCCGAACCATGGCCAAGTTCACGCAGCTGCGCCCGCCCATGGACACCACAGCAATAATGTCGACGTCATCATTGCCTATCTGTTCCATAGATTGCTGCTGCAGCACCCGTGACAAGGCCCCCATCTGGTCGCGCAGCATGGCCGCCTGCTCAAATTCCAGGCGCTCTGAAGCGGCGAACATGCGTTTTTCTATATCTTTGAGGACATCGTCGGCATGGCCGTCGAGAAACCTGACGGCCCGGTCCACATCGGCCTGGTAATCCCCGGCCGAGATCAGGTCGACACAGGGAGCGGAACAGCGACCGATCTGATGCAAAAGGCAAGGACGTGAACGATTCGCAAATACACTGTCTTCGCAGGTTCGCAGCCTGAACACCCGTTGCAGGATCTGGATGGTCTCGCGCACCGCCCAACTGTTGGGATACGGACCAAAGAACCGGCCCTTACGGCTGGTGGCACCACGGTAATACGCGATGCGCGGGTATTCATGCCCGCTGAACATCAGGTAGGGATAGGATTTGTCATCCCTGAACAGAATGTTGTAGCGCGGCTTGAGTCGCTTGATCAGGTTGTTCTCAAGCAGCAGCGCCTCCGCCTCGCTGCGTGTGACAGTTACTTCAACGCGCGCCACACGGGCCACCATGTGCGCAATGCGCGGGCTGGCGGCGGTCTTCTGAAAGTACGAGCTGACGCGCCGCTTGAGGTCGCGTGCCTTGCCTACATACAGCACTTCTCCCTGGGCGTCGATATGCCGATAGACGCCAGGCAGGTTGGGCAGATCAGCCAGGAAGGATTTCAGATCGAATGCGTTGGGCATACTGATATTGCGTATCCTGCTGCAAGGCTTTCCAGTCCATCGCCGGCACTCGCGGCATCAGACGCCGCAGGCGGGCAATGGAAGCTTCCGGCAGACGGAACTCCAGGCGTTCAAGAAGTTCATCCGCCAAGTCCGGCCGATTACAGACAAGCACCATGTCACAACCGGCATTCAGTGCGGCCAGCGCGCGCGCAAGAATGTCGCCAGCCACGGTGGCGCCTTCCATGGTGAGGTCATCAGAAAAGATCACACCATCGTATGCCAGGCGCCGGCGTAGAATATCCTGCACCCATATGCGCGAGAAACCGGCGGGCGCGGCATCCACCTTGGGGTAGATAACATGCGCCGGCATAACGGCCGGCAGGACGAGATCACCCAGCCAGGCATAGGGCGCGGCATCTTCTTCCAGTATGGCTTCCAGGCTGCGCTCGTCAACAGGAATTTCGTGGTGGGAATCGGCCTCAACTGCTCCATGGCCCGGGAAGTGCTTGCCGCAAGCCGCCATGCCGGCCCGGCCAAGCCCCTGGATTAGGGCACGTGCCAGCATGGCAACGACGCCGGCATCTCGATGGAAGGCCCGGTCGCCAATAACCTGGCTTACGCCGTAATCGAGGTCGAGCACGGGAGTGAAGCTGAGGTCAACACCACAGGCGCGCAGTTCCGCCGCCAGGAGGAAGCCCACTGCCGTTGCCGCGCGCATGGCGGCCTGGGCATCACTTTCCCACAAAGTGCCCAGTTGACGCATGGACGGCAGGGCGGTGAAGCCGTCGCTGCGGAAGCGCTGGACCCGCCCGCCTTCGTGATCCACAGCGATTAGCAATGGTTCATCACGCAGTGCATGAATTTCTGCACAGAGTTGGGTAAGCGTATCGCGGTCGCTGAAGTTGCGGGAGAAAAGAATCACCCCGCCCACCGAAGGGTGCTGCAGCCGGTCGCGTTCGTGATCGGCAAGGCGGTCGCCCGCGACATCCACCATTATGGGGCCGGGTGGCAGGCTAGAAAGGTTGGTGCTCATGAGTTGAAAGAATCAGGGTTGCGGGAGCTGAGGCAGCGATTCAACCACCACGTAGGCGGCCACCATATCGTGTTCGTCAGTCACGGAAACATGTGCCATGCCAAAACGCTCCGCATACCAGCCCGCCAGCGGTTCGGACAGTTTCACGTAGGGGCGCCCACCGGGGGCGTTGAGCGTTTGCATGCGCGACCAGGCCATTGGCATGCGCATGCCCAGGCCCACCGCCTTGGAAAATGCTTCCTTGGCGGCAAAGCGGGTGGCCAGATAGCGGATGCCGCGTCTCGGGTCACGCTGGTAACGGCGCCGGAAAACCAGGATTTCGTCCTCACCCAGCACACGCAGGACAAAGCGCTCCGGATGACGGTCGAAGACACGCTGCACACGATCCAGCCGCAGAAGATCCAAGCCTATTCCAGCGATTCGAGCATTGCCCGCCAGTGACAGCATGCCGCCATTTCCTTCAGAAGAACCAGCCCGAATCATACCGCGTCCCGCCCGCATGGCCAGCCTCCCAGCCGCATGCACTCCGTCTTGCCGGACGGTAGTTTGGACCTTGGCGGCCTCGCCGTGGGTACATGACAAAATGCCCTGCGCGGAAATCCGGCGCAGGGCATGGTGCCCCAGAATGACTGGGAATTGCTGTTAACGGGGGCGCTTGTCAATGACGCGCCGCGCTTTGCCGGTGAGAGTGCGTTCCACACCCCCGCACGGCTGCACCGTAATCTTGGCGCTGATGCCAACATAATTCTTCAAAAGATGCCCCAGACGACCCCCGACGTTCTGGCGGTCTTCGTCCCTCATGTCGGAAAACTCCGGACGCACCTCGGTCAGGACTTCCAGGGCATCGAGATGTCCTTCTCGCGTAACCACCAGCTGGTAGTGCGGCGCCAGCTCCGGTACCTTCAGAACCAGCTCTTCCACTTGTGTGGGAAACAGATTCACCCCGCGGATGATCAGCATGTCGTCACTACGGCCGGTGATCTTGCCGATGCGACGCATGCTGCGCGCCGTGGGTGGCAGCAGGCTGGTGAGGTCGCGGGTGCGGTAGCGAATGATGGGCATGGCCTCTTTGGTGAGAGACGTGATCACCAGTTCGCCCGATTCGCCCTCTTTGACGGGCTCGCCCGTGTCCGGATTGATGATTTCCGGGTAGAAGTGATCTTCCCAGATGACGGGGCCGTCCTTGGCCTCCACACACTCCATTGCCACCCCGGGCCCCATTACTTCCGATAGGCCGTAAATGTCGACAGCATCCATGTTCACGCGGGATTCAATATCTTCCCGCATGCGACCGGTCCAGGGTTCCGCGCCAAAAATGCCAATGCGCAGGGAGGAAGATTTCGGGTCCATGCCCTGCCGCTGCATTTCCTCCACGATATTGCAGAAATAGGAAGGCGTGACCATGATCACGCGCGGCTCGAAATCGCGAATCAATTGCACCTGCTTTTCGGTCTGCCCCCCGGACATGGGCACTACCGTGCACCCCAGGCGTTCCGCTCCGTAATGCGCCCCCAACCCGCCGGTGAAAAGGCCGTAACCGTACGCCACGTGCACAATGTCGCCGGGGCGACCGCCACCAGCCCAAATGGAACGTGCGACGAGCTCTGCCCAGGTGTCAATATCGCGCTGGGTATAGCCCACCACCGTGGGCTTGCCCGTCGTACCGCTGGATGCATGAATACGCACCACCTGCTCGCGGGGCACTGCAAACATGTTGAACGGGTAGTTGTCGCGCAGATCGTGCTTGGTCGTGAACGGAAACTTGGCAATGTCGGCCAAGCTCTTGAGGTCGTCCGGGTGCACACCCTCTTCCTCGAAACGCATGCGGTAATGGGGCACGTTCTCATATGCGTGCCGCAGCGTCCAGGACAGGCGCTGCAGCTGCAACGCTTCGAGCTCGTCCCGGCTGGCATGCTCGATTGGGTCTCGCCCCGGTTTCTTCTCCAACATGACTGTCTCCTGCCTTCCTTCTTTTTGATCGTGGTGCGCTTGGCGCGCAGAAATTTCAAGCCCCAGGGGGACGCCCCTCATCATTCACGGCGGGCTGCTGTGGCTCGACCACATTCCCTTTGATGCGATAGGAACGCCCGCGGAAAACAGCGATGGGTTTGCCGTCCTGATTGCTGACATGAACGTCGTAAATGCCGGTGCGCCCGGCCAGAGAGTACTCACTTGCCCGCGCTATGAGCCGGTCGCCCTCGAAGGCCGGGGCAAGAAAGTCAATGGTGCAGCCCGAGGCCACCGTGGTCAGATTGCGGGAATTGCACGCGAATGCAAATGTGCTGTCAGCCAGAGCGAATATGAAGCCTCCATGGCAAGTTTTGTGGCCGTTGAGCATGTGCGCCTTCACCGTCATGCTCATGGTTGCCTTGCCGGGTGAGATTTCATCCAGGGTGGCGCCCAGCCCCTGAGAAGCGGCATCGCGTTCGTACATGGACTGGCCGGCCAGTTCCGCCAGCGCCTGTGGGTCTTCAGGCAGGGCACCTATTTCCTGTATTGATGCATTGTCTGCCGTCTGCATTATTTCCCCTTGAAAACCGGTTGCCGCTTTTCCAGAAAGGCGTTGACGCCTTCGGCGTAATCCTCACTGAAGCCGAGCTCACGCATCATGTCGCGCTCCAGATCAAGCTGGGCATCGAGCGTATTGTTCAGACTCTGGTTGATGGCACACTTGGTGTAAGACAGCCCCTTGGTTGGCGCTGCCGCGAAGTGGGTCGCCAAGGCATCCAGCCGCCCTTCGAAGTCAGCATCGGGAACGCATTCCCAGATCAGGCCCCACTCCTGCGCCTGACGGGCCGACAGCCGGTCGCCCAGCATGGCCAGCCCCATGGCCCGGGCACGACCCACCAGCCGCGGCAGCACGTAAGTGCCGCCCGTGTCCGGAATCAGGCCCAGACGACAGAAAGGTTGGATGAAGGAAGCGGATTCGGCAGCGATGACGATATCGCCGCCGGCCAGCGCCAGATTGGCTCCGGCACCTGCCGCCACACCGTTGACACCAATCACAACAGGCAGAGGCAAGGCGTTCAGCCGGCGTATCAGCGGCGCATAGTATTTATCAACGGTTTCACCGAGATCAACGCGCTCACCACCTTGACCCGCTTGGCGCTCGGAAAGATCTTGCCCGGCACAGAACCCCCTCCCCTTGCCGGAAACAAGCAGCACCCGTGCGCCGCCCTGTTCCACCTTGGTCAGCGCATTGGCCAGTTCCATGTGCATGTCTGACGTGAAGCTGTTCAGCTTGTCGGGCCTGTTCAGCCAGATGCGCGCCACTCCGTCCTGCTGTTCAAAAATAATATTGTCGTAACTCAAGTTGTCCTCCTTTGCCCGTCCCGATGCTTCAAACGTGCCAGCGAGTCTGCACGACGCGGAAGCGGTTGGCAACAAAGGCGGTATCGGACAAGGCGGAGTTGGCGGCGGGGTTGGCTCCGGTGCCGTGGAAATCACTGAACGCCGCAGTCTGGTTCACGAAGACGCCGCCCGTAAGGTTCAGTGACAACGAGACGCCTGCACGTTCCGCGGCCTTGCGCATGCTTTCTGCCACGCTGTCGTCGGTTGTGTAGCCGGACAAGGTCAATGCACCATGCTCCTTCACCACCTGTTGAGCCAGCCTGATGCTGTGCTCGGTGGAATCGGTCGCCACAATGAACACGATCGGGCCAAACCATTCTTTATAGATGCGTTCGTCACTGGCTTCAGCCTGAAGCAGCAAGGGAGTCCGCACACGTGCGTTGGGGAACTGCGGATGTTCCAGCGAACGGCTGTCGTGCAGCACGGGAAGACCGAGCTGGCGCGCTTCGTCTATGCGTTGTTCGGTTGCGGCGTTCTGGATGGCGCCTGTAAGTTCTACTGCCTTCGCCGGGTCGGACATCATTTTTTCAACACCCTGGGCAATGGCTTGCGCAACCTGCTCAAAGCTCAGTTTGCCTTCGGAGCTGGTGATGCCTTCCCGTGGAATGTAGACGTTCTGCGGAGCCGTACACATCTGGCCGGAATAAAGGGAAAAGGAAAAAGCCAGGTTGCGCACCACAGCCTTGAGGTCATTCACCGAGTCGACGATGATCTGATTCACACCGGCCTTTTCCGTGTAGACCTGCGCCTGACGGGCATTGGCTTCCAGCCAGTTGCCGTTGGCACTGCTGCCGGTGAAGTCGATGATGCGAACGGACGGGTGCAGGGCCAGCAGCTGCGAGACGTCCTCTTCCGCCGAGTGCACGGCAAGCTGCACGACGTTCGAGTCGTATCCGGCTTCCTCGAGCACTTCGCGCGCAACCTTCACTGTCAGGGCAAGTGGAAGTATCGCTCCGGGATGCGGCTTGACGATCACCGGATTGCCTGTTGCCAGGCTTGCAAACATGCCCGGGTAACCGTTCCATGTGGGGAAGGTGGAGCAGCCGATGACCAGCGCAATGCCACGCGGTACGATGGTGAAGCGCTTGCGCATGCGCAGGGGGTCGTGTTTGCCCTGCGGTTTCTCCCAATCGGCAAACTCGGGAATGCGCGACATTTCCTGCCAGGCATAAGCAACAGCTTCCAGACCTCGATCCTGAGCATGGGGCCCGCCAGCCTGGAATGCCATCATGAAACCCTGCCCAGTGGTGTGCTGCACCGCATTGGCGATTTCAAAACTGCGTTGATTGAGGCGCTTGAGAATTTCCAGGCACACCCCGACCCAGATTTTGGGGCCTGCCTCGCGCCAGGATTCGAGTGCAGTGTCGGCTTGCTCGATAAGTGCGTCCACCGGAACCCTGGGATACCGGATGTTCAGTTCCAGGCCGAAGGGCGACCGCTCCTGCCCCACGACACCAACTGCGCCAGGCAGGTCCAGCGGAAAGTCCTTGCCGAGCAGTGCTTCGAATGCATTGCGGCCATCCTCGGCAGCGGTTTCCCCATAAACGCGGGGGCTGGGGGATTCCGAAAACGGGCTCCAGTAGCCACGGCTTGCGGATGCCTCAACCGCCTTTGCAAGCACTTCCCGATTACTTTCAAAAAAGTCTACCGACACCTTATCGCTCCTCATTCATGTTTCCTGATCGAAATCGATCCGGACCCGGTCCGTAACCGGAAAACTTTGACAGCTCAGCACAAAACCCCGTGCGACCTCGTAGTCTTCAAGCGCGAAGTTGGCATCCATGTCCACCTCACCCTCAACCACTTTGCACCGGCAGGTGGAACACACTCCTCCCTTGCAGGAATAAGGAAGTTCCACGCCCTGTGCCAGGGCCGAGTCCAGCAGGCTGTCCTTGTTCTTCTCGATGGTCAAGCTGCGCGTGACCCCATCCAGGACGATGGTCAGCTCACAATGGTCACCCGGGGCCTTGCGGGCGTCCTGGCCCGTACGAAGTGCGCGCGGCCCTCTGGGTGAACCAAACAGTTCGAATTTAATGCGGGATTTCTCCACCCCCTTTGCCTGCAAAGCGGCGATTACCGATTCTGTCATGTCCTGAGGACCACAGACAAAAGCGTAATCGATCATTGCTGGCTCCAGCCAGCGCCCCAGCAATTGCTCCACCTTCTCGCCATCAAGACGACCATTGAACAGATCGATGTCCTGATGCTCGCGGCTCATGATGTAGACGATGGACAACCGGGTCATGTAGCGATTCTTGAGGTCCTCGATCTCCTCGCGAAAGAGTACGGCGGAAGAGGCACGATTTCCATAGAAAAGCGTGAAGCTGGACTTTGGTTCGGTGTCCAGAGCTGACTTGATGAGCGACAGAATCGGCGTAATGCCGCTGCCCACGGCAAAGGCAGCGTAGTGGCGCGCCTGCGTTGGGTCGAAGGCGACCGTGAAATGACCATCGGGCGGCATGACGTCCAGCACGTCTCCGGGCTTCAGCTCGCTGTTGGCCCAAGTGGAGAATGCACCGTCATTCAGACGCTTGATGGCCACGCGCAACTGGCGGTCGCTGGGCGCAGCACAGATGGAATACGAACGACGCAGTTCTTCGCCACCGATTCGGGTGCGCAGCGTCAGATACTGGCCGGGACGGAAATGGAAAGCTTCGGACAGCGTCTCGGGAACATCGAAGGTGACGACCACTGCGTCACGCGTGTTGCGCGCCACGGAAGCGACTTTGAGAGGGTGGAACTGACTCATGGGCTGGACACCTAATGCGCCTTGAAATAATCAAAAGGTTCACCACAGGCCTGGCAGCGATACAGCGCTTTGCAGGAAGTGGAGCCGAAGCGGCTGATCAGCCGGGTATTGGAAGAACCACATTGCGGACATGGCACGGGGGGATCTTCACGACGCAGGATTCCGGACAGGTCCACCGCACGTTCCATGGGCGGAGCGATGCCGTAATCCTTCAGCGCCTGCCTGCCCTTTTCGCTCATCCAGTCGGTGGTCCAGGCGGGGGACAGCGTGACGCAGACCTGGACATCGGACAGGCCTTTTTTTCGCAGCACCGCAATGATGTCCTGCTCTATTTCGCGCATGGCCGGGCAG
>Ga0079224_100017567_pt1 | contig 10083 bp, 10 predicted proteins | sample Stecom2015_FD_80414 | JGI IMG/M metagenome (GOLD analysis project Ga0079224, IMG submission 80414) | Agricultural soil microbial communities from Utah to study Nitrogen management - Steer compost 2015 | ecosystem: Environmental > Terrestrial > Soil > Agricultural land | place: USA: Utah... | reverse complement strand
GGCCTGTCGGGTCGCGGAGGGGCTGGTCCGGGTCTATTGCCGGTTCGTCGTGGCGCCCCCGGCGGGCGAGGCGCGCGGGCAGCGCGGGCGGCGGGGGGGGCTCGAGGCCGGGGGGGGGCGCGCGCTGGGGGCGGTGTCGGGCGAGGAGTTTACAGTTGTCGGCAAGTCAGTGCCATTGCGCTCGGCGCCAGCCGTCCGCCACCAACAAAACCCTCGCCGCCGCCAACGTGGTAACATAGCCGCCGTTTTCCTTCCGGCTTCTTCAAGGACGTCAACCCGTGACTGATACAGCGTCGACCGAGCCCCAGGCCACCTATATTCTCACCGCCCACTGCCGGGCGGCCACCGGGGTGGTGGCCGCCGTGACCTCCTACCTGGCACAGCAGGGCTGCTACATCTGTGCCCTGGAGCAGTTCGATGACGAGAGCACCCAGAAGTTCTTTATGCGCGCGGTGTTCCGCCCGGAGGCGGGGTCCCCGGCCATCGATGCCATCCGCGAGGGCTTCGCCGCGGTGGCCGCCGGGCTGGGGATGACCTGGGCCATGCGCCACGGCCAGCAGCCCACCAAAACCATCATCATGGTGTCGAAATTCGATCACTGCCTGATCGACCTGCTCTATCGCCACGGCAAGGGCGATCTCAATATGGACATCGTCGCCGTGGTCTCCAACCATCTCGACCTGAGGCCCATCGCCGAGCGGGAGGGCATCCGCTTCGTCTACCTGCCGGTGACCAAAGTCAATAAGGCGGAGCAGGAGGGCCGGCTGATGGACATCGTCGAGGAAACCGGCACCGAGCTGGTGATCCTCGCCCGCTACATGCAGATCCTGTCCAACGACCTTACCGCCAGGCTGGCGGGTCGCTGCATCAATATCCACCACTCCTTTTTGCCGGGCTTCAAGGGCGCCAAGCCCTACCACCAGGCCTTCGACCGGGGGGTGAAGCTGATCGGCGCCACCGCCCACTATGTCACCTCGGATCTGGACGAAGGCCCCATTATCGAGCAGATGGTGACCCGGGTGGACCACAACTACAAGCCGGACGACCTGGTCAAGGTGGGCCGGGACAACGAGTGCATGGCGCTGGCCAAGGCGGTCAAGTACCACACTGAACATCGCGTCTTTCTCGACGGCAACAAGACCGTCGTTTTTCTCGGGAGCTGAATTATGGCAATTCGTATCGACGGCAAGGCCTTTGCCGACCGCCTCTGTGAACAACTCAAAACCGAAGTGGAGCAGCTCAAGTCCGAGTGCGGGCTGGTGCCCTGCATCGCTGTGGTGCTGGTGGGAGACGACCCCGCCAGCCATGTCTATGTCACCAACAAGGTCAAGCGCTGCCACCAGCTGGGTATCGAGTCCCGCGAACACCGGCTGCCGGCGACCACCGGCCAGGGCGAGCTGATGGCCCTGGTGGCTCAGCTCAACGGCGATTCCGGGGTCCACGGCATCCTGGTCCAGCTGCCGCTGCCGGACCAGCTCGACGAGGAGGCGGTGATCAACGCCATCGACCCGGGCAAGGACGTGGACGGCTTCAGCCTGCTCAATGTCGGCGCCCTCGCCCTCGGCCAAAACCGCTTGGTGCCCTGCACCCCCCTGGGTTCCCTGATGATGCTCAAGGACCACCTGGGGGATTTGAGCGGCCTCAACGCGGTGGTGGTGGGGCGGTCCAATATCGTTGGCAAGCCCATGGCCCAGTTGCTGCTGCAACAGAATTGCACGGTCACCATCGCCCACTCACGGACCCGCAACCTCCCCGAGGTGTGTCGCGGTGCGGATATCCTGGTGGCCGCCGTGGGTCGCCCGAGGTTTGTCCAGGGGGACTGGATCAAGCCGGGGGCCACGGTGATCGACGTCGGTATCAACCGCATCGAGGAAGACGGCCGCAGCCGCCTGGTGGGGGATGTGGACTACGATGCCGCCAGCCAGGTGGCCGGCGCCATCACCCCGGTGCCCGGCGGCGTCGGACCCATGACCATCGCCTGTTTGATGTACAACACCGTGGCGGCGGCGAAGGCATCCAGAGGGCTTGCCTGAGGCTGGGTGGGCTCGCCGCGGATGGCATGACTTCAGGTTGGATCCTGGTGTCGGAGCCCACTCGGTGGGCGAACGGCAGCCTCACTCAAATCCCTTGTAGCGCTCCATAAACCGGTAAATGCCGGTGCGGGAAAACCTCTCCGCATCCCAGGGCTGGTTGGAGGCCAGGTTGTAGTAATCCGGGTGGAGGGCGTAGACATCCGCCAGCACCCGCTTGCTGCCGGCGATCACATACACCGCCTTGCGCTGATAGTAGGCCCCTTCAAAGTCATCCAGCCGTGCCAGGTCGGCTGGCGATACAGCGAAGTACACCACCCCCTGGACACAGGCGTGATTGTTGTCCGGCACGATCACCGGGTATTCCTCACCGCTGACGGCAAAGCGCCGGTAACCCCCCAGCACCGCCGGTTCCGAGGGGTAGTGATTGGTCACCAGGGAGTCCCACACCGGGGCAAACATCAGTGAGCCATAGGTGAATATATTTATCATGGTCGTTGTCCGTGGCGCATGGCGTCGGCGCCGGTTTTGTCCGTTTCTAGGGTATAGCAGAATATATGCCATCCCGGGCAGGGAAGGAAAAAACAGCGTAACTATTCAGCGCTGGTGCTGCGAACCGCCGAATCAGGCACCTTCAGCCAGAACACGCCGTGAATCCATCCCTGGAGGCTCGACATCGGCGTCCTGCCGATGACGGTTCTGGCTGAAGGTGCCTGATTCTGCTCACTACAGTGCGCTGCGAAGAAGTGCTGCATAGTTACAAAACAGCTTGTTTTTGTGGCTCGGCTCACGCAGCTGGCACTGGTTGGCGGGAGCGGCTATAGTTGGCCCTTCACCTCTGGCGGCACAATTCCCGACTTCCTGGCCGGGTAGCCGACATCGCTGCCGGAGTTCTCGAGAACAATCGCGAAAGTGTTGCCCATGCCCGACAGCGAATCCAAACAACAACAGTATTTCCGTATGCTCGATCAGAAACTCGACACCTACTACCTGGCGGTGCTCAACGGTGAACCCGCGGATATTTTTCAGGCGGAGCTCAAGGGGTTTCTGGAGGCGGGCATGATCCTCAATGTCACCAGCAAGGACGTGCTGGATGCCATGATTCAGGCCCGCTATAAAAGTCACGCCGCAAACACCTGATGTCGCGGAACCATTAGCCATCGATCCAGGCCGCCAGAGGGCGGGAGGAAACCTTATGCACGGCGTAGTGATGAAAGACGGCCAGTTGACCTGGAGCCCTGTCGACGAGCCCACCCCGGCCCAGGGCCAGGTGCTGGTGCGCACCCTCACCTGCGGCATCTGTGGCACCGACCTGCACGCCCGGGAGCATATCCACGAATTTCTTCACGGCCTGGAGAAAACCGGGACCGCCCTGGCCACCGTGCCTGAGAATGGCGTGGTGTTCGGCCATGAATTCTGTGCCGAGATCCTCGACCACGGCCCGGGCACCGAGGCCCGCTTCAAGCCCGGCACCCGGGTGGTGGGCCTGCCCTTTCTCACCAGCACCCGGGGAGCCGAATACGTGGGCTATTCCGACCGCTACCCCGGCGGCTTTGGCGAGCGCATGGTGCTCACCGAAAAGCTGCTGTTCGAAGTGCCCAACGGCCTGGCCGCACCCCAGGCGGCCCTCACCGAACCCTTCTCGGTGGGCGCCCACGCGGTGGCCCGGGCCAATATCCAGGGGGAGTCGGTGATTGTGGTGGTGGGCTGTGGCCCCATTGGCCTGGCGGTGATTGCCGCCCTCAAGGCCAGGGGCCTGGGGCCGGTGATCGGGGTGGATTTTTCACCGGGCCGGCGGCGCTTTGCCGAGGCCATGGGCGCCGACGAGGTGGTGGATGCCGCCGTCGAGACCCAGGGATCCATCTGGTCCAGATACGGCGCCGGTCGCCGGGGTCGGCAAGGGGTGGTGTTCGAGTGCGTCGGCCGCCCCGGGGTTGCCCAGGGGGTGATCGACGAGGCGCCCCGCAATGCCCTGGTGGTGATCGTGGGCAATGTGCTCACCGACAGCGTTATCGACCAGGTGGTGGCCTTCAACAAGGAGCTGGATATCCGCTTCTCCCTCAATTATTCACCGGCGGAATTCCAGCAGACCCTCCGCGACATCGCCGAGGGGGCCATCGCCACCGACAACATGATCACCGGCGTGGTCGCCCCCGAGGACATCAACCAGGCCTTCGACGACCTCCGGGACGGCGAGCGCCACGCCAAGATCGTGGTCAGCTTTGAGAATCGCGGCTGAAGTCCCGGCCCCGTGACGCCCTGGCCGCCGCGCTGGCGATGACGTGCTGACTTCCTACGCCCTGCTGTTCGCCTCCGCATTCCTGGCGGCGACCCTGTTGCCCTTCTATTCCGAGATCACCCTGCTGGCGCTGCTCGCCCAGGGTGGGTCGCCGCTGCCCCTGCTGGTGGTGGCCACCGCCGGCAACACCCTGGGTTCGGTGGTCAACTGGCTGCTGGGGCTGTACCTGCTGAAGTTTCGCCACCGGCGCTGGTTCTATTTCAGCGACCGCCAGATCGACCGCGGCCAGCACTGGTTCAACAAATACGGCATCTGGACCCTGCTGCTGGCGTGGCTGCCGGTGGGGGGCGATGTGCTGACCCTGATCGCCGGGATCATGCGGGTACCCTTCTGGACATTCCTGTTGCTGGTGGCCGCGGGCAAGGGCGCCCGCTATCTGGCGCTTATCGGCTTCCAGCAGTCCCTGGGTCTGGGCTGAGGGGCGGATACACCCGATGCCAGGCGCCCGCCACCAGGGCCTGCAGCAGGCGCTCGGCCCAGGACCCGGGGGACGCCAGATCCAGCCGCGCCAGGGCGCCGGCGAGTTCCTCGGCCCGCGGCCCCCGGGACAGTCCGCGGGCCGCGGTCATCGCCAGCCGCAGCTTGCTGTGGGACAGCCCCTGCAGGTGTTTCAGCACCGGCAGCAGGCGCTGCTCCTGGGGGTCGAAATCCGTGCCGAAGGGGAAGGTCGGAAACAGTTCGGCCGCCCCGGCCTGGGCGAACACCCCGTTGATCCGGGCGGGAAGGTTGTTGCGCCACACCGCGGGAATCTGGTAGTCGGCGGCAACCTTGCCGGCACTCTTGGCCTGGTCCAGCAAATCCTGCTGAAAGCGGGAGTCGCAGATGGCGAGCATCGCGGCGATCACCTCGGCGTCGGTCTTGCCGCGCAAATCCGCGACGCCGTACTCGGTGACAATGATATCCCTGAGGTGGCGGGGCAGGGTGGTATTGCCGTAGGACCAGAGGATGTTGGACCGGGTTTTGCCCTTGCTGGTGCGGGTGGCGGGGAGGGTGATGATGGAGCGGGCGCCGGCGAGGGCAAAGGCCTGGGCGGCGAAGTTGTACTGGCCGCCGACACCGCTGATCACCTGACCGTCGGCGAGGCCGTCGGAGACCACGGCCCCCAGCAGGGTGGCCATCATCGCCTTGTTGACGAAGCGCGCGGCGACCCGCTGCTGGCGCTTGAAGGCCTCGTCGCCATAGATCTCGTTGGCAAACAGCACGCTGCACATGGCCAGCTGCCGGCGGTCGCTGGAGGACAGTTCCCGCAACCGCTGGTAGAGGGAGCGGGCGCCGAGGAAAAACCCGCCAAACAGCACCTTGCCCGCCACCTGACGGGTGAGGACGCCGGCGTCCTTAAGATCGAGAAAGCTCTCCACCAGCATTTCGCTCACCCCGTGCAGGCCCTGGCTGAATACCTCCAGCTGGTCGCCGGGGCTCGCCACTCCTCCGGGGGCCAGGGCCTGGGCAAACTCCCGGAACTGGAGGTTGTGGCGGTGGCGCAGAATCAGGCACCTGGCCACCGCATCCCCCATGGAGCCGATGCCGATCTGCAGGGTGCCGCCGTCGGCGATCAGCCGCGCGATATGCATGGCGGCGGCGTAGTCGCTGGCGGCGATGGGTTCCCGGGGCGGGGCAAAGAGGGGGAACTGGCACTGCTCGCTGTCCAGCAGCAGGTCGATATCATCGCCGTCGATCTCCCCGTAGCCCCCCATAAAGGGCAGCTCGTCGTTGGTCTGGGCGACAAACAGAAAGTCCGCCGCCCCCGCCCTGCGGGCCGCCAGCATATCGCCGCTGAGATCGGTATTGCAGCTCAGGCAGTAGGCGGGCTGGTGGTCGGCTCCGGGGCCTGTGGCCACCAGTTGGGCCAGGACATTGACCCCGCGGGCCAGCACATACTCCAGGGCATGGGTGTAGTTGGCGCAAATCACGTTTTGCTGGGCGTGGGGGTTGCCCAACTGGGAACCCGCGAGAAGGAAAAACTCCTCCACCCGGACATTGGCGGGCAGGGCATTGCGGCGCCGGTCCCGGGCGTAGTCCAGCTCCGGGTAGCCGCCGAATACCCGCTCCACCACGGGCCCCATAAAGCGCCCCTGCAGATCGCTGCCGACCCCGGGCTTTTCCAGGGTCAGGGCGGTGACGATGGTCAGCGCCAGGGACGGGTCCGCCACCGCCCGGGCGTAGAGGGCATTGGCCACATGGTTGGCCTTGCCCAGCCCCAGGGGCAGGGCGAGGACGATGTCCCTGCCAACCCTGGCGATAATGGTGTCGGCGATGGTGTCGGGGTCGTCCCCCCGCAGGGGTGGTCCGGGGGTGTGGTGCATCGGGTTTTCCAAGTGGTAGGGAAAGAGGCATGGTAAAGCCCCGGCAGGTAAAGGCAAAGCCCACCCGGGGCGGCGTCCCTGCTGCATACGGTCACGAAAAGTTACCCCAGGACTGCGGCCTCACACCGTGGTTGGATTTAGGGAACCTCTGATTATTTGTCATTGCTATTTGTCATTGCGAGCGTAGCGAAGCAATCCCGTAACTCGTTGAATGTGCGAGTTTCTGAGATTGCTCCCCACCCTTGGGATTGCTTCGCTGTGCTTAGCAGCCCCCGCGAAGCGCTTCGCCTCAGGCGCCTAGTTCTGGTGGGTCCGCAATGACAAACAACCAGAGATTCCTCAAGTCAGTGCCATTGGGATTGGTGCAGCGTAAACCGACGTTCGACTAGGACTTGCCCCCCAGGATGGCCTGATCCCAGCCCCGCTCCCGGTACAGGCGGTCGAAATTGGGCTGCCCGGTCTGGGCGGTGACCCCACCGTCGATCACCAGGGCGTGGCCGGTGATATAGGAAGCGTCCCCGGAGGCCAGGAAGGCGATGCCGGCGGCCATTTCCTCCGGCTGGGCCACCCGCCCCATGGGCACCAGTTTTTCGTACTCCGCCATGATCGCCGCGTCCCGGGTATGGGCCTTGAGCATGGGGGTGGCGACACCGCCGGGGCAGATGCAGTTGACCCGGATGCCCTCGTGGGCGTGGTCCACCGCCATATTGCGGGTCAGGTTCACCACCCCCGCCTTGGCCACGTTGTAGGCCACCAGGCCGGGGTCGCCGAGGAGTCCGGAGATGGACGCGGTATTGACGATGTTGCCCCGGGTTTTGCGCAGGTGGGGCAGGGCGGTGCGGCTGGCGAAGAACACCGCGTCCAGGTCCACGGCAAAGGTCTTGCGCCAGGCCTCCGGGGTGATTTCGTCGACATGGCCGAAGCAGCCGATGCCGGCGTTGTTGACCAGTATGTCGAGGGCGCCGAAGTGGCTTGTGGTGTCGTCGACATAGCGGCACAGGGCCTCGGCATCGGCGATATCCAGGGCCCGCATCAGCACCTGCTCCCGGGGGATGCCCAGCTCCCCGGCCACCGCTTCCAGGCGCTCCCCGTTGAGGTCACACAGGGCGAGGCGGGCGCCTTCACTGGCAAAGCGCCGTGCGGCCGCGGCGCCGATGCCCGAGGCGGCGCCGGTGATAAACACGACCTGTCCGGCAAATCGTTCGCTCATGCCAGCAACTCCCGGAGTTTGGCCGCCACCCCTTCCCCGGTGAGGCCGTAGTGGCGGTACAAATGGGTTGGCGGCGCCACCAGGGCGTAGTCGTCCGGCAGGGCGTGGCGGCGAAAGCGGGTGGCGACACCGGCTTCCGCCAGCACTTCCGCCACCGCGCCCCCCAGCCCGCCGTGGGGGTTGTGTTCCTCCACGGTGAGGATGGCGCCGGTGTCCCGGGCGGCGGCGACCACCGCCTCCACATCCAGGGGCTTGATATACACAGCGTCCAGCACCCGTACCTGCAGGCCCTCCGCGGCCAGGATCTCGGCGGCGTCCAGGGCCGCCCTGGTGCAGATGCCGGTGGCGATAAGGGTGGCGTCGCTGCCCTCCCGCAGGGTGACAAACTTGCCGTGGCTGAATTCGGGAACCTGTGGGTACACGGTTTTCTCCGCCCCCCGGCCGATGCGCATATACACCGGGCCAGCCACATCCAGGGTGGCCCGCAGCAGGCCGCGAATGGCGTTGCCGTCGGCGGCGGACACCACCGTCATCTTGCCCATGGCCCGGGTGATGGCCAGGTCTTCCACCGCGTGGTGGGAGGTGCCGTAAAAGCCCATGGAAATTCCCGCGTGGTGGGCGAGGATGCGCACCTTCATACCGGTGTAGGCCAAATCGGTGCGCAGCTGTTCGGCGCACAGCAGGGAGGCGAAGGAGGCAAAGGTGGAGACATAGGGTGTAAACCCGCTGGCGGCCAGGCCGGCGGCCACCGACATCATGTTCTGCTCGGCGATGCCGGTGTTGATGAAGCGCTGGGGAAAGCGGTTCTGGAAGTTGACCAGGCCGTTGGAGGTGGCCAGGTCGGCGGTGAGTACGACGATATCCGGGCGCTGTTCCGCCAGGGTTTCCAGTTCGTCGCTCATGGTCAGGGCGGAGAGCTTGGGCAGCGAGGTCTCGATATTCCAGCTGGCGGGGTCCAGGGGCTTGCTCATGGGTTCATCCTCGCTTCGATTTCGGCAATGGCGATGGCCTTGTCCTCCGGCCCCAGGTACCCCAGGTGCCAGAACGGGGTTTCCTCCATAAAGCGCACTCCCTTGCCCTTGCGGGTGCGGGCGATGATTAGGTGGGGGCGGTCGGCGTCCGCGGCGCGCTCAAAGGCGGACACCACGGCACCCATATTGTGGCCGTCGATCTCGTCGGTGGACCAGCCGAAGGCCGCGAATTTCTCGGCGATGGGCTCGATATTCATCACCGACTCCACGGTGCCATCCAGGCCCATGCCGTTGGCGTCGACAATGGCGATCAGGTTGTCGAGTTTATAGTGGGCGGCGGCCATGGCGGCCTCCCACACCTGGCCCTCGTTGAGTTCCCCGTCCCCCAGCATCACCCAGGTGTTGTAGTCGCTGGCGTGGAGGCGCGCCGCCAGGGCCATGCCCACACCCACGGACAGGTTGTGGCCAATGGAGCCGGAGCTGAAATCGATGCCCGGCACCTTGTTCATGTCCGGGTGGTCCCCCAGGGCGCTGCCCAGGCGGGTGTAGGTGTCCAGCCAGTCACTGGGGAAGTAGCCCAGGTCCGCCAGCACCGGGTACTGGCCGATGGCGGCGTGACCCTTGCCCAGCAAAAAGCGGTCCCGCTGCGGCCAGTTTGGTTCCCCGGGCTTGAGGCGCAGCACATGGTAGTAGAGGGCGGCGAACATTTCGGCGCAGGAAAACACGCTGGAGTAGTGGCCGCTTCTGGCGATCTCCACCAGGCGGATGGTTTCCAGCCTGATCCAGTCGGCACGCTTTTCGAGTGTACGCAGGTCGGGCTCGCGGTTGCGAGCAAGGAGGCTATTGTCGTTGGTCATGGAAATTCCCGGAAAAATCGTTATGGTTGGGCTGGGGCTCCGCAAGCGGGGATTACAAAACTATTAACCTGGCAATCAACTGGTGCTCTTTCAATTTGCTACTGCCTTAGGTTCCGGTTTTATTGTAGGAGCCCGGCACCCAGGGCACTCGCTCCGCTCGCGGGGCAGGCTCTCCTCCGGGCGCATGGTGGTGATGCGAAGCGAATAGGGCGACTTTCCCACCTCTTTTCGCCCGGAGGACCGGGCTCCTACACCAATCCGATCTGGCCAAAATCAAATTGAAACAGCAATAGTATTGAAACTCGTTTATTGCGAAACATCACGATGGCAACGGTTTTGCGTAGGTCGGATTAGGCGCAGCCGTAATCCGACGAGGAATGTCGTGATGCCGACGTGTTTGTCGGATTACGCTT
>Ga0079224_100017566_pt1 | contig 10083 bp, 10 predicted proteins | sample Stecom2015_FD_80414 | JGI IMG/M metagenome (GOLD analysis project Ga0079224, IMG submission 80414) | Agricultural soil microbial communities from Utah to study Nitrogen management - Steer compost 2015 | ecosystem: Environmental > Terrestrial > Soil > Agricultural land | place: USA: Utah... | reverse complement strand
GCACTGGGCGAGGCTCTTCGGCATCACGCGCTGGATCAGCCGGGCGAAATAATCCGCGACCGGCTGCTCCGCCAGCAGGGCGGCCGCGCGCGCACATACCGCGCCCAGCATCCGGTAGCGCTCAGGCCGCCGCAGCGGATTGTGCAGGCCGGTGACCGGGCAGCTCCGGATGCTCTCCAGCCACGGACCGTGGTCCTTCGTCTCCGGCACGCGCAGGAAGGGCTCGCCGTTGAGCGGATCGACGATGTCCTCGCGGACGCCGGGGGGCTCCGTCCACTCACCCGCGAGGAGGTTGCGCACCGTGCCGGGGCGCGCGCCGGTCATGCCGTCGAAAGGATCGAGGGTTGCGAATTCGGGTTGGCTCATGGCGGTTCCTGGGGGTTCCCGGTCGCTTCGCTGAAAAATGCTGCAAGGATAGCACTTGCGCCGTGGCGGGCCGTTTCGTTCCGGCCTCCGACCGTCGATTTGCGGGACGGGTGGCGGCTCGGCGATAATTGCGCGCGGTCCGCGTCGGTTTCCCCGCGACGGTCAGCCGTGAACCCCGTCAGGCCCGGAAGGGAGCAGCGGCAGCGGTGACACCGGGTGCCGGGGACGTGCTGGCGCGGGCCGTCTCGTTTTTGGACCGTCGCGAGAGAGACACGCCGGCCGAGGTACCCGAAGCCCCTGATGAGTTATCTCGTTCTCGCGCGCAAATGGCGCCCCCGGAACTTCGCTGAAACCACGGGCCAGGAGCACGTCCTGACCGCGCTGGCGAACGCGCTGGAGAGCGGGCGACTGCACCATGCCTACCTGTTCACGGGGACGCGCGGCGTGGGCAAGACCACGATCGCCCGGATCCTGGCCAAGGCCCTGAATTGCGAGACGGGCATCACCCCGTCGCCCTGCGGGGTGTGCAGCGCCTGCCGCGAGATCGACGAGGGCCGCTTCGTGGACCTGATAGAGGTCGACGCGGCTTCGAAGACCAAGGTGGACGACACGCGCGAGCTGCTGGACAACGTGCAGTACACGCCGGCGCGCGGGCGCTTCAAGATCTACCTGATCGACGAAGTGCACATGCTGTCGAAGCACTCCTTCAACGCGTTGCTGAAGACGCTGGAGGAGCCGCCGCCGCACGTGAAGTTCCTGTTCGCGACCACCGACCCGCAGAAGCTGCCCGTGACGGTGCTGTCGCGCTGCCTGCAGTTCAACCTGAAACGGCTCACACCGGCGCTGATACGCGAGCGCCTGGAGCACATCTGCCGCGAGGAGTCGATCGACACGGACGCGGCGTCGCTGGCCCTGATCGCACGCGCCGCCGACGGCAGCCTGCGCGACGCGCTGAGCCTGCTGGACCACGCCGTCCCGCACTGCGGCGGCGCGCTGCGCGAGGAGCTGGTCGCGGCGATGCTCGGCACGATCGAGCGGGGGCACGTGGCGAAGCTCCTCAAGCTGCTCGCGGCCGGGGATGCTCCCGGTCTCCTCGACGCGATCGCCGCGATCGACGAGCAGGCGCCCGACTACGCGCGGCTGCTCGACGACCTCGCGCGCCTGCTGCAACGCGTGGCCGTGTACCAGGCCGTGGGCGGCGGCAACCGGGAGGACGAGCTTGCCGAAGCCGAGCTCGAGGCGCTGTCGGCCGCGCTGCCGGCGGAGGACGTGCAGCTCTGGTACCAGCTCGCGATCACCGGCAAGCGTGACCTGGTGCTTGCCCCGGACCCGCGGACCGGGGTGGAAATGACGCTGCTGCGCATGCTGGCGTTCCGGCCGGTGACGTCCGGTGACGCGGCGGAGGCGGCGCCGCCGGCGGCGGCTGCCGCGGGAAAGGCGCAGGCCGCGCCCGCGCGCGGCGCGGCGGCTGAGCAGGCACCTCGCGCCAGCACCGTGCCGCTGGCCACGCCGTGGCAGACACCGGACTGGGCGCGGCTGATCCCGGAACTGGAGCTCAACGGCGCGGCCAAGCTGCTCGCCGCGAATTGCGCGTACCTGCGCCGCAAGGGCAACGTGATCCACCTCGAGCTCGACAGCCGCTCCGAGTCGCTGCTGACGCGCGCGCGCCAGAATGAATTGGCCGCCGCGCTGTCCAAGCGCTTCGGGGAGCCTTTGCAGGTCGACATCAAAGTGGGCCGTCCGACGGTCGAGACGCCCATGCAGGAGAAGGCGAGGCTGGACGACGAAAGGCTCGAGGCCGCGCGGGAGTCACTGGAATCCGATCCCAACGTCCGCGCGCTCAAGGACATGTTCGGAGCCGAGCTGCACGCCGATTCGATCGAGCTGGTGGACGGCGGGCGACAGGGCAGGAGGAACGGATGAAAGGTGGCATTGGGCAGCTCATGAAGCAGGCCCAGCAGATGCAGGCCGAGATGCAGAAGGCGCAGGAAGAGATCGCCAGGATGGAGGTCACCGGCGAATCCGGCGGCGGCATGGTGCGCATCACCATGACCGGGAAGCACGACGTGCGCTCGATCGAGATCGACGACAGCCTGGTCGGGGACGACAAGGAAATGCTGGAGGACCTGCTGGTCGCGGCCTTCAACGATGCGGTGCGGCGTGCCGACAACGCCGTCCAGGAGCGGTTCGCGGGTATCGCCGGCGGCCTCAGCCTGCCTCCCGGGTTGAAGCTACCGTTCTAGCGGCGTGGCCTTCTCTCCGCTTCTCGTCCGCCTGATCGAGGCTTTGCGCTGCATGCCCGGCATCGGCCGGAAGTCGGCGCAGCGGATCGCGTTCCACCTTATGGAGCGGGACCGCGCCGGGGCGGAACGGCTGTCCCAGGCGCTGGCCGAGGCGGTCGCGGGCATCCGCCACTGCCGTCGCTGCCGCATGCTCACGGAGCAGGACGTCTGCGACATCTGCGCATCGGCCGGGCGTGACGCCTCGACGCTGTGCATCGTCGAATCGCCAGCGGACGTCATGGCGGTCGAGGATGCGACCGGTTATCGAGGCCTGTACTTCGTGCTCATGGGACACCTGTCGCCGCTCGACGGCATCGGCCCGCGCGAGCTCGGGCTGGACGAGCTCGAGAGCCGGCTGGCTTCCGAGCGCTTCCAGGAAGTCATCATCGCGACCAACCCGACCGTGGAGGGCGACGCGACGGCGCACTTCGTCGCCGAGATGGCCGCGCGCTACGAAGTGCCCGTGAGCCGCATCGCGCATGGCGTGCCGCTCGGCGGCGAGCTCGAGTACGTCGACGGCGGCACCCTGTCGCACGCGTTCCTCGGGCGCCGCAGCGTGGTGTAGGAGCCGCATCGCGGGTTGCCGACGGCGCGGAGCGCGCGTGCGCTTCGCGCGGTCGAGCCGGAAGGAGGAGGGAGAGGACATGCCGGAACCGAGCTGCATCTTCTGCAAGATCGCCGCGGGTGAGATCGAGTCGAACATCGTCTACCGGGACGAGCGCATCGTGGCGTTCCGGGACCTGAACCCGCAGGCCCCCACCCACGTGCTGGTGATCCCGCGCAAGCACGTCGCGACGATCAACGACCTGGGAGCAGAGGACGCGGAGACCGCCGGCAGGCTGTTCCTCGTGGCAGCGGAGGTCGCGAAGAGCGAGGGCGTCGACGAAAGCGGCTATCGCGTGGTCATGAACTGCGGCGAAGGCGCCGGGCAGTCGGTCTTCCACATCCACCTGCACGTGCTCGGGGGCCGGGCTTTCCGCTGGCCGCCGGGCTGAGAGGCGAGGTCGGGTAGCGGCAGCCGGCGGGTACGCCGGGGCCGCCTGGCGTCGATCAGGGCCGCCTGGCGTCGATCAGGGCCGCCTAGGGCCGATCGAGGCGTTCCGCCAGCGCCAGCAGGCGCCGGTAGCTCTCGTACCGCCGGCTGCTGATCGCACCTTGCTCCACGCGCTCCTTGACGGCGCAATCCGGCTCGCGCAGGTGCCGGCAGTCCGTAAAGCGACAGTGAGGTGCGGCGGCCGCGATCTCGCGATAGCCGCGCGCGACCTCCGCGGGCTCCGCGACGGCGGGCGCATAGTCGCGCACCCCCGGTGAATCGATCACGGCGCCGCCGTTCGGCAGCGCCACCATCACCGAGCTCACGGTCGTGTGCCGCCCTTCGCGGCGCTTCTCCGAGATCTCGGCGGTCGGGAGCAGGCTGCGCTCGACGAGCCGGTTGACCAGGCTGGATTTGCCGACGCCCGACTGCCCGACGAGGATGCCGCGGCGGCCGGCCAGGAAATCGAGGAGGGCGTCGACCCCGAGGCCCTCGCGCGCGCTCGTGTGCAGGATGACGTAGCCCGCTTCCCGGTATTCCTCGAGTGCCCGGGCAGAGGCGGGATGCAGCTCGCCGAGGTCGATCTTGTTGAAAGCGACCGCCGACACCACGCCCATCAGCTCGGCCGCGCACAGGTACCGGTCGACGATGAACCAGTCGGGCGGCGGCAGGTCTGCCGTGACGACGACGATCGCATCCAGGTTCGCGGCGAGCACCTCCACCCGGCCGCGCAGGTTCGGGCGCGTCAGCTCGTTCCTGCGCGGCCGGATCGCGACGATCACCCACTCGGGGTCGTGCTCCAGCGGCTCGGCATCGACGAGGTCGCCGCACACCGGATGCAGTCGGCGCCCCTTCACGCGCGCCGATACCTCGCGACCGTCCGGGAGGGCCAGCGTGAAGCGACGCCCGAACGTCGCGACGACTCGCGCGGGTCCGGCTGCGGAATGGGTTCGGCTGTCTGCGCCCGGCATCGCCGCAAGTATGCCTCCGGCCCGCGGGCCGCGCACCCGCGGGGGCGCGGGGGCCGTTTCATCGGGATGCGGGAATCCAGTAGAATCGAGCGCTCCCATGTCGAACCCCCTCACCAACTTCATCTGGATCGACCTGGAAATGACCGGGTTGAACACGATGACCGATCACATCATCGAGATCGCGACCATCGTGACCGACGAGCAGCTCAACGAGGTGGCGGAAGGTCCCGTGCTCGCCATTCACCAGCCCGAGAGCGTCCTCCAGGCGATGGATGAATGGAACACGCGGCAACACAACGCGTCCGGGCTCATCGCGCGGGTGCGCGAGAGCACGATCGGGCCGGCGGAAGCGGAGCGCATGACGCTCGAGTTCCTGCGCCGGCACGTCAACGAGGGCGTATCGCCGATGTGCGGGAACAGCATCTGCCAGGACCGGCGCTTCCTGGCGCGGCAGATGCCCGAGCTCGAAGCCTACTTCCATTACCGCAACCTCGACGTCAGCACGTTGAAAATCCTGGCGCAGCGCTGGGCGCCGGAGATCGCGGCCGGGTTCACGAAGGAGTCGACGCACAGGGCGCTCGCGGACATCCGCGATTCGATCGCGGAGCTCGCCTGGTATCGCCGCATGCTGTTCGCACCTCACGTCGCCGCCGGAAGCCCGTGACGCTCCCGACGTCGCCGGCGGCGGAGCGCAACCGGCATCCGATCCTGGAGGTGCTGCGCGAGGAGCTCCGGCAGCGCTCGCGGGTCCTCGAGATCGGGTCCGGAACCGGGCAGCACGCCGTCTGGTTCGGGAAAGCCCTGCCGCACCTCGAGTGGCAGACGAGCGACCTGCCCGCGCAGCACGCCGCGATCGGCGCGTGGCTGGCAGGGGAGCAGCTCGCAAACGTGCGGCCGCCGCTGGCGCTCGACGTGCGCACCGCCGAGCTGCCTGCCGGCAGCTACGACGCGGTGTTCTCGGCCAACACCGCACACATCATGGACATCGACGCGGTGCGCGCGATGTTCGCGCTCGTCGGTCACGTGCTGGAGCAGGGCGGGGTGTTCTGCCTGTACGGCCCGTTCCGTTTCGACGGCCGGTACACGAGCCCGAGCAACGCGGAGTTCGACGAAGCGCTCAGGCAGCGCGATCCCGCCATGGGCGTGCGCGATCTCGCGGATCTCGACCGGTTCGGCGCCTCCGCCGGCCTCGAGCGCGTCCGGCTGTACGCGATGCCGGCGAACAATCACGTCGCCGTTTGGGAGAAGGTCATCGCGGGCGCCGGTGACTCTCCCCGAGGCTGACGCGAGCGCCGTCCTGCTGGCACGCTCCCCGGGCGATGTCTTATAGTTGCGGCACTCGATTGCGGGCGACTTACATGGTGCAGAGAGGGATCGTGCGCAGGCTGGTGCTCGTGGCGGCAGCATGCGTGCTGGCGTCCGTGGCGGCGGCCGAGCCCGTCTGGGTCACCGACCAGTTCGAGATCACCTTGCGCACGGGACCGAGCAACGGTCACGCCATCACGCGCATGCTGCCGACCGGAACCCAGCTCGAGCTGATCGGTCGTGACGAGCAGGAAGGCTGGTCGCGCGTCACCACGCCCGGCGGCACCGAGGGGTGGGTGCTCACGCGTTACCTCATGAACGAGCCGCCGGCCCGGCAGCAGCTCGAGCGGCTCACGCGCCAGCTCACGGACGCGCAATCGGAGGGCAGCTCGCTCGGAGCACAGCTCGCCGCGCTCACCGGGGAGTACGAGAGCGTGCGGGCGCAGGTTGCATCCCTGCAGCGCGAGAAGCAGGCGCTCGAGGCCGAGCTCGCCCGCATCCGGGAGACGGCTGCGAACGTGCTGGCGATCGACTCCCAGAACCGGGAGCTCAGGCAGCAGCTCACCGACACCGAGATCAGGGTGGGCATCCTCGAGGAGGAGAACCGCGAGCTCCGGACGCAGACGACGCGTAACTGGTTCCTGGCGGGCGGCCTCGTGATGCTCATCGGCATCGTGCTCGGCCTGTGGCTGCCGCGCATTCGGCTGCAACGCCGCTCGCGCTACGACCGGTTCTGAAAGAGGCGGCGCGCCGGGAGGCGCGCCGCGCGGGGGAACGTCGCGCGCTTCCCGCTCCTATACGGCCTCGCCGGCCAGGAACATCCAGGTTTCCACGACCGTGTCCGGGTTGAGCGAGAGGCTTTCGATGCCTTGCTCGACCAGCCACAGCGCCAGGTCCGGGTGGTCCGAGGGGCCCTGGCCGCAGATGCCGATGTACTTGCCGCGCTCCCGGCATGCCTTGATGGCCATCTCCAGCATCGCCTTGACCGCGTCGTCGCGCTCGTCGAAGAGCTCGGCGACGAGCGCGGAATCGCGGTCCAGGCCGAGCGTGAGTTGCGTCATGTCGTTCGAGCCGATCGACATGCCGTCGAAGTATTCGAGGTAGCGGTCCGCCAGCAGCGCATTCGTCGGCAGCTCGCACATCATGATGACCTTCAGCCCGTCGACGCCGCGCTTCAGGCCGTTCGCCTCGAGGAGCTCGACCACCTGGCGTGCCTGCGCCACGGTGCGCACGAACGGGATCATGACCTGCACGTTCTTCAGGCCCATGTCCTCGCGCACCTTGCGCAGGGCCGCGCACTCCAGCTCGAAGCAGGGGCGGAACGACTCCGCGACGTAGCGTCCGGCGCCGCGGAAGCCGAGCATCGGGTTCTCTTCCTTCGGCTCGTAAGCTTCGCCGCCGATCAGGTTCGCGTACTCGTTGGTCTTGAAATCCGACAGCCGGACGATGACGGGCTCGGGGGCGAATGCCGCGGCGATCGTGCCGATGCCTTCCGCCAGCTTGTCGACGAAGAAGCCGGTGGGGGAGTCGTAGCCGGCCATCTGCTCGTCGATCGCGGAACGCACGTCCGGGTCGAGCTTGTCGTAGTCGAGGAGCGCGTTCGGGTGGACCCCGATCATCCGGTTGATGATGAACTCGAGGCGTGCGAGCCCCACGCCGTGGTTGGGAATGTTGGCGAAATCGAAAGCGCGGTCGGGGTTGCCGACGTTCATCATGATCTTGACGGGTATGTCGGGCAGCGAATCCAGCTCGATCTCCGTCTCCTCGAAACGAAGCTGCCCTTCGTACACGAAACCCTCATCGCCTTCCGCACAGCTCACGGTGACCTCGGCGCCGTCTTCGATCACCTCGGTCGCCGTGCCGCAGCCGACCACCGCCGGAATGCCGAGCTCGCGCGCGATGATGGCGGCGTGACAGGTGCGTCCGCCGCGATTCGTGACGATGGCCGCGGCGCGCTTCATGATCGGCTCCCAGTCGGGATCGGTCATATCCGAGACCAGGATATCGCCTTGCTGCACCCGGCCCATCTCACTCACGTGCTTGATGACCTTTGCCGTCCCGGAGCCGATCTTCTGGCCGATGCTGCGTCCCTTGCACAGCACCCGTGAGCGGTCCTTGAGGGTGAACCGTTGCACCGTGCGGCCACTGCGGCTCTGCACCGTCTCGGGACGTGCCTGCAGTATGTAGAGCCTGCCGTCCGTGCCGTCCTTGCCCCATTCGATGTCCATGGGGCGCCCGTAATGCTTCTCGATGGTGACGGCGGTACGTGCAAGCTCGATGATCTCGGCGTCGGTCAGCGAGAAGCGCTGGCTGTCGGCCGGGTCGACGTCCACGGTCTCGACGGTCTTGCCCGGCGTCGTGTCGTCGCTGAAGACCATTTTCACGGCCTTGCTACCCAGGTTCTTGCGCAGGATCGGGTAGTGCCCGCTTTCGAGGCCGGGCTTGTAGACGTAGAACTCGTCGGGGTTCACCTGTCCCTGCACGATGGTTTCGCCCAGCCCGTACGACGACGTGATGAACACGGCGTTGCGGAAGCCGGACTCGGTGTCGAGGGTGAACATCACGCCGGAGGCGGCGAGATCGCTCCTCACCATGTACTGCACGCCGACCGACAGGGCGACCTGCGAGTGGTCGAAGCCCTGGTGCACCCGGTAGGCGATCGCGCGATCGTTGAAAAGCGACGCGTATACCTGGTGCAGGGCGTCGACGAGGTTGTCGAAGCCGCGGACGTTCAGGAACGTTTCCTGCTGTCCGGCGAACGAGGCATCGGGAAGGTCCTCGGCCGTTGCCGAGGAGCGCACGGCGACGCGTATGTCACGGCCGTCGCTCATTGCCTCCCACGCGGTACGAAGCTCGTCGCGCAGCCGCTCGGGAAGCGGCGTCTCGACGATCCATCCCCGGATCGCGCGGCCGGCGGCAGTCAGGGACTCGATGTCGTCGACATCCAGGTCGCGAAGCTGCTCGTCGATGCGCCGGTCCAGGCCGGCGCTCGCGAGGAAATCCCGATAGGCTTGCGCCGTGGTCGCGAATCCGCCGGGGACGCGCACCCCGACCTCCCCGAGCTTTCCGATCATCTCCCCCAGGGATGCGTTCTTGCCGCCGACCATGTCGACGTGCTCCATCCCAAGGTCCTGCAAATTGACGACGTACGGATTCACCTCAAACAGGCTCCTTCACAGGTGAGGCGTGCGCTCCACGACAACGAATCGAATCCTTTCTACACAGCAGCGGTCGAAGTACACTCGCGAGGAACAGCGTCGTGCACGGCCAGGGCACAGGAAGCCTTCCAGATGAGTGAGCGTACAGTCTTCTTTTTGTCGGACCAGACCGGCGTCACTGCCGAGACGCTGGGCCACAGCCTTTTAACTCAATTCGACAGCCAGCGATTTCGGCAGGTGACTTTGCCATTTATAGATAACGAAGACAAGGCGCGGGAGGCCGTCCGGAAGATCAACGACGCGGCGGAGAAGGCGGCCGTCCGGCCCATCGTGTTCTCTACCCTGGTGCAGGATGACGTCCGCGCCATCGTGCGCGAGGCGAACGGGCTGCATCTCGACATTTTCGATGCCTTCCTCGAGCCGCTCGAGAAAGAGCTCGACCAGCCGTCGACTCACACGGCCGGCCGGGCACACGGCATGAGCGACATCGAGACCTACATGAAGCGGATCGAGGCCACCAACTTTGCGCTCGCGAACGACGACGGTGCGATCACGCGCAACTACGACATGGCAGACGTGATCCTGATCGGCGTGTCGCGCAGCGGGAAGACACCGACGTGCCTGTACCTCGCGTTGCAGTACGGCGTGTACGCGGCGAACTATCCGCTGACGGACGAGGAGTTCGACAGCGGGACGTTACCGGAAATCCTCGTCTCGCAGAAGTCGAAACTTTACGGATTGACCATCTCACCGTCCCGTTTGCAGCAGATCCGAAAGGAGAGGCGGGCGCTCGGTCGGTACGCGACCGCGCAACAGGTGCGCTTCGAGCTGCGCGAGGCGGAGAAGATCTTCAAGCGCTACGGCATTCCGTACGTGGACACGACCGAGTTCTCGATCGAAGAGATCGCGAGCCGGATACTCGACAGCACCGGGGTCGAGCGTCGCGTACGGCCGTAGACGGGCTCGAT
>Ga0079224_100017565_pt1 | contig 10084 bp, 11 predicted proteins | sample Stecom2015_FD_80414 | JGI IMG/M metagenome (GOLD analysis project Ga0079224, IMG submission 80414) | Agricultural soil microbial communities from Utah to study Nitrogen management - Steer compost 2015 | ecosystem: Environmental > Terrestrial > Soil > Agricultural land | place: USA: Utah... | reverse complement strand
GTGGCTGTGTGGTGGGCCTGGGGGTCACCCCCCGTGGGTCGTCACCAGTCGCGGCTGGTCGTGGGCTGAGCCGGCTCGCTGGCCGACGGCTCGCTAGGTAGCTGCAGTCGGTTGCCCTTGCGCTGGTTGCAGCGTCGGTGGGCGAGTTGGACGTTGGTCCAGTCGAGCGGGTTGCCGCCGAGGCTGACGGGGATGATCTCGTCGACTTCTGGGGCGCCGGGGTCGTTGGGTGGGAGTGTCTTGTCGACGGGGTGGCCGCAGATGGCGCATGCGTCGTAGGCGGCGAGGACTCGGCGGCGGAGTCGGTCACGGCGGTGGCCGTTGGCTCTGCGGGGGTTGGTGGCCACGTTGCAGCCTCCGAGGTGCGTCCGTTCCGGGGAGCTCTCGCTCGACCGGGACCTCCCGAGACTGCCCGTACCGTACCAGCTCGTCGTACCAGCGCAACACGACTAGCGCTTGGTTTTGCGGCGGCGCTTGCGTTCGCGTTTGATGGCGTCGAGGTCGGCGGTGGTGATCTTCATCCCGCGGGCTCGCCGCTCGACGAGGTGCAGCGGCGGGTCGGTGACGCCGAGCTCGCGGGCGAGGTCCTCACACCAGCGGCAGAGGCGCCCGTCGGCTCGGCGTGCGGGTTCGATGGAGCCGACCTGGGTGTGTGCGGAGCAGTGGTTCCACTCGCTGGTGAGGCGTGCGGCGGCTTCGGTGGCGAGCGCTTTGCGCCACTGGTCGGTGGGTGGGAGCCAGCGTCGGATGATGCGGTCGGCGTCGTCGGCTGCCGTCCAAAGTTGGGCGAGGAGCGTGTCGAGGGTGTCGAGGTCGGATCTGGCGAAGTCGGTTCCGTCGTCGAGGTTGGCGGCGGCGAGGTTGCCGGTGCGGTCGGTGACGCCGCCGGCGCCGGGTCCGTCGCTGCCGGTGGGGTAGCCGGGTTGTGCGTCGTGGAGGTTGCGCCAGGCGGTGGGGAGTGCGGCGGTGATGACGGCGATGCGGTTGGCTGCGTCGGCGAGGCGGGCGCGGTGTTGGGCGAGCGGGTGGGTCACATGAGCTCCTGTCCGTCGAGTGGCGCGAACGGGTCGCACGGTCCGTCGTCGATCGGGTCGATCGGGTCAGCCGAGATGGGCACGTCAGATGTCGGGGCCGCGGTTGTTTGGGAATCGTTCCCAGTTTCGTCCCGCGCAAGGCTCGACTGCTGCCCCGCCGGACCCCTACTACGTAGGGGGTCCGGGCCGCGGGGCCGCGGTCGGCCGTCTGACCGCGGCCCGGAGGCGGGGCCGCGGTGGGGCCGCGGGGCCGCGGTTGACCTATGTGACGTTTCGTGGTCTTTCGTGGCGTTCTGTTCGGGCGGGGCCGCGGTCGGGCCGCGGTCACCGCGGCCCGCAGGCGGGGCCGCGGTGGGCCGCGGGGGCCGCGCCCTATTTATATGGGGTCTGAGCGCCTCGGAATCGAGCTCCAACCGCGGCCCCGATTCGGGGCCGCGGTGGGGCCGCGGGGCCGCGGTTGCGTTTTCGGGGTTCGCGGGATCGCGGAACGGCTCCCGCGACGACCACTGCTGACCGCCGTGACCGCCCCTTTCCGAGCGCACGAAACCCTCCGCCAGGAGCACGTCGAGCGCCGTTCGGATGTGGCGATCTTTGCCGGCGACGCCCGCGAGGATGTGCCGGGTCGACGCCGTCGGAGTCTCCTCGAGGAACCGGCTGACCTTCTCCATGAGCCCCGTCGGCCGGAACGTCTCAGCGGGCGCCACGACCGCGACGCCGATACCGTCGTCGGTGGTGCAGATGTGGACGTCCGCGACCGTGTGTCCCCGCTGGTGGGTGCCGTGGCGGTCCTTGGCGCAGACGATCCGCAGGTGACCGTCCTTGGTCTTCGTCGGCGCCACCTTGACCTCGGCGATGTAGGCGGCGCCGTCGATCGCTGCGAGCTTGCGTTGACTGCCGATGGCCCACAGGCCCCGATCGTCCTTGCTCTTGGCCTGGTGGTCGACGCCGAGCACGGCGGAGCCGGCACGCGCCAGGCGCCGGGGCAGGAGCCGGAACCAGCGGGCGACGGCGTCGTCGTCGTTCGGCTTGAGGCCTTCGGCGGCGAGCGACTCGCCGATCGAGTCGATGATGACCACATCTGCGCCGATGGCCTCGAGGTGTGCCATCGTGTGGCCCGCTACGCGACCTTGGCGGTCGATGAGTGGCCCATCGGGGCGGACGTAGGTGAACCGCTCACGGATGGCGTCAGGCGCCACGCCGAGCGCCAAGAGGCGCGATACGGCTGATCCCGGCGTGTCTTCGTAGTCGATCAGCATGGCGGTGCCGCCGTTGGAGATGACCGCCGCTGCGAGGTGCAGCGCCACCCACGTCTTGCCGCCGCCCGGTTCGCCGGCGAGGGAGTGCACCCGGCCGGGGTAGATGAGCCCGACGCCGTCGTCGCGGGTCAGCAGCGTTGGCTGTGGCGGCTCCCATGACCCGTCGAGGATGGGACCGAGGTCAATGAACTGCCACTGGCCGTCATCGGTGCCTTCGGTGTCCGCGATGTCGGGCAGGTCCTCGAGGGTGCGTCGGGCCAGGGCCTCGACGCTGGTGCGGAACGCCTCGGTGTCGAACGGGTCGTCGCGTGTGTCGCCCCAGCCCGCGGCGACGAGGGCCGCAGCAGCGGCGGAGTGGTCGCCGTCGAAGCGGGTGGCGGCGAGGTAGCCGAGCTTCGTGTACGTCTGCTCCTCGTCGAGTCCGGCGGCACGCATCGACGAGGTGAACACCTTGAGCACGTCGGAGCCCTTGTAGCCGGTCGTAGCGGACGCGCCCTCGCGGCGATCCTTGCCGGGCCGCGTCCAGTGGTGCTCGCCGTCGCGGCCGACGTGGTGCAGCTCCCAGCCGTCACGCCCCAACAGCTCTGCCCACGGCGTCGCTGTGGCCCATAGGTCGCCCGGTCGGTCGCCTGTTGGGACGCTCGGCGCCGTGGGTGGCGTTGCTTCGGCGGGCGTCTCGCAGACGAGGTCGAGCAGCCAGGCGGGTGCATCCGCGATGTCGTCGCCGGTCCCGGCGTCCCACTGGTACGCGGTGCCGTTCGGGTGGATCGTCGGCGGTGCGACGATCTGTCCGCCGTCGCCGCGGATGTCGAGGCCTGGTCCGAGGCGACGCCCGGCGTCGTTGCGGATGTCGCGGCCGTCGTCGGGCCATCGGAACAGGAAGTGGTACCCGCCTGATCCGGTGATCGAGGTGCGCGTGTCGGGCAGCACCTCGTAGCGCTGCTCGAGGTCGCGCAGCGAGTCGAAGTCGTCGACGTCCAGCGCCCAGAACCCCGAGCTGGGTCCGGTGGCGATGCCGACGCCGTAGTCGTCGTGTCCGTCCCACCAGCCCTTGATGGTGGCCTCGTCGGTGCTGGCGTGCTCGGTCCAACGGGTGAGAGCCGGTCGCTTCGAGCCGGCGAGGATCGGCACGACACGCCAGCCGAGGCGTGCGTAGTCGAGTGCGGCTTCGAGGGTGGCCATGCGGCGTCGGTGATCCTGATGAGGAAGTCGATGAGGACGCTCAACGCCCGGTTGCGGAAGAACGGAGCCTGTCGCAACCAGGCGTTGAGCGCTTCGCGGTCGCTCAGAACGGCGCCTCATCGCTGACCGCCGGCGTCGCCTCCATCAGCGGCTGCGGCGTCTGGTACCAGTCGGGGACGCCGGGACCCTTGGTCCAGCGTGCGGCGTACTCCGCCTGGCTCGCCGTCGTGGGCGGATCGGCGGTCACCTTGATTTCGAGCGTGTCGCCGACCTCGGCGGTGGCCTTCGCCGCCTTGATCGCGTCGAGGACCGCGAAGTAGGCGCCCTCGTTCGCATCGAAGCGGCGCACGCCCTGGTCGTCGTCGATGTCGGGGTCGCGCAGGTCGGTGATGAGGGTGAAGACCCGGCTGAGGCGGGGCTTGCCGGTCTTGTGGCTGAGCACCACCTGACCCTTGTACGTCTTCTCCCGGGTCTCGACGTCGACCACGATCCCCTTGAGGGTGCCGTGCTCGACCCGGTTCAGCTTCACCCAGCGACCGCCGCCCGAGGCGTCACGGTTCAGTTCGTCCAGCATGTGTGTCTCCTGTGTCTGCGTGTGGTGGTGTGCGTTCACGCCGCGACGAGTCGGGGCGTGCCGTCGTCCTCGTAGGTGAGGCCGAAGGTCGTGGCGATGGTCCAGAGGTGGCGGGCCTGGTCGATGGTGAGGGTGCCGATGAGGCCGCCGACGGCCAGCACCGGCTGCTGGGCGTCGTCGCCGATGACGAGGGTGAGCGCAGCGCGGGCCACGGCGTCGGACCCAGCGACGTCGCGATCGGCTGCGAGGTGCTCGGCCAGGGCGAGCGCGGCGGCGGTCAGCGCGTAGCGGCGCTCGGTGGCCTGGGCGCCGTCGCCGACCGCCCACGGCACCTTGTGGCGCTGGCCGTCCTCGATCCAGCGCCGCATCGTGCGGGCGACGACGTCGTCCGCTCGGGCCTTGTCGCGCAGCGCCTGGACCTTCGCAGCGTCGACCGTCCCGCCCTCGGGTGCGGTGGCGGGCGTGCGATCGGGTGTGGTGTCTGACGGCTCGATGCGTGTCGGCGTCGAGCGCTTCGGTGTCGGTGCGGCGGCGGGCGGCTCGTCGTAGGCGGTGAGCAGCCCCTTGCGCTTGCGCCAGGACCGCGCCCACAGCGCATGGTCGAGCGCTTCGCGCCCCGCTGCGATGTCGAGCCAGTGCAGCGTGACATCGCCACCAGCGGCGGGGACGTGGATGATGAGTCCCCGCTCACGATCGAGCGGCGGCGGCTCGGCGTGGGTCTCGGTGACGTAGTCGTAGAGCGACGTCGCATGCGCGTAGATCGCGAGCTGCACGGCGAACCCGCCGGCGCCGTAGTCGATGCCCGAGCCGGTCTTGATGTCCGCGATGTAACGCTGCCCGCCGACGATGACGTGGCGGTCAGCCATCCCGGCGAGCGGCTCGGCGAGTCCGTCGAGGACGTGGATGCGCTCGCACGCATCCGCGACCACCTCGACGCCCGCAGCGTCCAGCGCCGAGCGGTAGCGCTCGACGACATCGGCGAACAACTCGGGCACCTCGGCCAGTGTCAGTTCACCGCAGTCGACGCGTTCGAGGATGCGATGCAGCGCCGTGCCGGTGTTGGCCGCTGCGCCTGCCGCTGCGGCGTCCAGCGCCTCCTGGCACGCAGCGTTAACGGTCTTCTTGTCGTTCTCGTCCGCGGCGACCTTGAGCAGCAGGTCGTTGCGCCGTGTGAGGCCGACGGCCACCTGGCGCATCTTCCACACCTCGAGGTTGTACCGGTCGTCTAGCACATCGGCGACGGTGGTCGCTCGGGTGTACGCCTTCGCCTTACCGCCGTCGCGAGGTGCGATGAGATAGCGCTTGTAGCGGTCGCGTGGCGGTTCGGTCGGCTGTAGTGCGTCGATCGTCATGTCGCCCTCCTGAGGCGGTATTCGGTCGGGCGGTTGCCCGGCCAGTCGGGGTGGCTGATGCGTTCGTCGACTGCTCCGACGGCGCGCAGTTCGACGACGAGCCGGGAGACGTGCGCGCCGCTGGCGGGGAGGAGTCGTGCGAGCTCCGCGACGGTGTGCCAGTCGCGTGCGAGGTGGTCGATGATGGCGGCGCGGAGCGGTGGGCGTCCGCGGTGGCGGACTGATCCGCGGTCGCGGTGGACGCCTCCCCAGACGCCGTACTGTTCGGTGCGGCCGGCCTCGGCGCATTCGCTGCGGACGGTGCAGCGTGCGCACAGTTCGTAGGCGGCGTCGCTGATCGCTTCGACGGCGGGGAACATGAGGTCGTGGCGTCCGCGGCAGGCGGCGTCTGCGTGCCAGGCGGGGCGTTGGGCGAGGTCGAGGACGGCGGCGATGTCGCTGCCTGCGCTGAGGTCGATGGGGCGCGGGGCGCGGTCGGTGCGGGGGGTGATCACGACGACTCTGACATCTGCTCGTCGAGGACGTCGAACAGGGTCGGGATGCTCACCTGTCGCTCCGCTGCTTGCAGGTACTTGACGCCGTCGAGGAAGTAGCCGGGGTTCAGTTCCGCGGCGCGGCCACGTCGCCCCATGAGCAGCGCCCGATACGGCACGGTGAACAGACCGCCGAACGGATCGAACACCAGCTCACCTTCATTGGAGTAGCGCTCGATGAGCCGGTCGACGATGTCGAACTGCAGCGGGCAGACGTGCATTGCTTGGCGCTTACGGGACTGCTCGGTGTTGAGCGTGAGCATCCGGTTGACGTCGGTCCACACGTCTGGGTGCCAGGACTTCGGTTCCAGCAACATGAACGTGGCGGGCAACCGCAGCGGTCCGAGGCTGTCGATCGCTTCACCGATAGCGACGTGCGATCGCCAGTCGTAGACGTCGCTCTGACATAGCGCCGACCACATCTCCATCTGCGTCTTGGTGTCGAACGCAACCCACTCTTCGGGGGTGAGGTGTCGATCGCCGGACGAGCGCCAATAGGCGTGAGCGTCAACCTGCCAGCGAGCCCGCGTGTAGTCGCTCTTGTCGTGCGTGACCGGGACGTCGGCGTAGCCCTTGGTGCGGTCGGTTTGCGGCTTACGGAACAGCAGGATGTATTCGGGTGATCCGACGCCCATCTTCGTGCCGTCCTTGGCGTTTTCGGACCAGCCGAGCCGGTAGCTCTGATTGTTCTCATGCACGACGTCGGTCGTGACGATGATCATCCCCATGTAGTCGAAGCCGTGTCGTCGGCCGTGCATGATCGCTTCGGCGTGGAACGGTGACACGGTCGACGCTCCGGCGCCGGTGACGTTGCCGAACAGGATGCGGTCCTTGACGTGGCAGCAGTAGAGGCGCCCCGGCTGCAGGATGCGCAGCAGCTGCGGCGTCAGGTAGTCCATCTGCGCCCAGAAGTGATCGTTGTTGTCGGTGTGACCGAAGTCGTTGTAGCTCGGCGTGTATTCGTAGTGATTGCTGAACGGGATCGACGTGACGATGAGGTTGACCGAGTCGTCGTCCATCGCGGTCGTCTCGATTACGCAGTCGTTGTTGGCGACGAGCCAGCCGTCTCCTGACACCTCGACCCGCTCGACGCCGATCGAGCGGATCAGCTGCTCGTTCACGCCGACGTTGTTCAAGCCGTGCTCACGGATCAGGTTGGACATGATGGACGTCATCTCCTTGTGTCGCGCCCACTTGTCGTTGATGACCTGGACGACTGATTGTTCGGTGTCGGTGTGGATGATGTGGACGTGGCACGGTCGGGCCTGACCGAAGCGGTAGATGCGGTGTGTTGCCTGTATCACGTCGTTGAACTTGAAGGTGAGCCCGACGAAGATCGCCCGGTTGCACTGCTGCAGGTTGAGTCCCTGCCCGAGCTGCACGGGCTTGCCGATCAGCGCCGTCGTCTCCCGCGCCTTCCATGCGGCGATGCGGCGCTCGGATTCGTCGATCGACAGCGACCCGTGCACCGAGGACCAGGTGATACCGGCGGCGGTGAGCGCCTTCTCGATCGCTGACTGCTCGGCGTTGAGGTCACACCAGATGACGACCTGGTCCCCAGCGTTGCCGACGTCGGTGGCGTCGATGATCGACATCATCTCGGCGACCCGAAGGTCGATCGTTTCGCGCTTCTCCGCAGCGGCGGACTCGACGCCGAGCTGTTCGACGACGGCCATCGTCCCCTGGCCGTCGCGGTCCCACTTCATGATCCGCGACGGATCGGTGGTGACCTGGTGGAACTCGAGGTCGAGGTCCGGGAGGTCGTAGCCGTCAGCCGGGTAACCGAGGTCGGCCGGGGTCTGGAGGAACACGGCCCACGACGCCAGCCACAGCCAGAACTCCTCTTCCTTGTGCGGGTACAAGGTGAGGTTGTTCGCCTTCGTTGAGTCCCGCTGGAAGAACCGGGTGAGCGCCTGGCCGGTGTCCATTACGCCGAGGAACCCGGCGTAATGGATCAGTTCCTTGTAGCGGTTCGGTGACGGTGTGGCGGTGGCGACGAACCGGTACGGCACCTGATCGAACAGCTGCAGGAACGAGATGTAGGTCTTGGAACCGAAGCTGCGCAGCACGCTCGCTTCATCGAGCGACACGGCGTCGAACAACGCCACGTCGAGCTTGCCGTCGCGGACGCGTTCGTAGTTGGTGATGTAGATGCCGGGCCCGTCGACCTCGTCGGTGCGGCGCACGAATCGGGTCGGGATGTCGAGCATGGCGCCGTCGTGGGCGAACTCGGCGCGGACGCCGAGCGGGCAGATGATGAGCGCTCGACGGCCGGGCGGGGTGACGAGCCGAAGCGTCTCGAGCTGCATCACCGACTTGCCGAGGCCGAACGCTGCGAAGATGGCGCGCCGACCGCCTCGCACCGCCCATTCGACGATGGCGCGCTGGTGCGGGAACAGCAGCGGGTTGATGTCGCCGGCGGTGATGTCGGTGCGTCCGTCCTCGGCCGGGATCGGTGCTTTCGCTTCGAGGAAGTCTTGGTAGGTGATGCTCACGACGCCGCCCCCCGCGTGTTGAACCATGCGAAGAGCTCGGTCCACTGCCGCCGCCGAGGATCGTTGAACGGCACGTCGGTCCGTGCCTCCCACAGCCAGTCGCGGATCTCGTCAGCGATCACCTCCCGCTGGTCCCCGAGCAGGTCCCAGTTCCTCCGCAGCGAGGCGCAGACATCGTCGGGTGCGTAGGTTGCGCGACCGAGTGCGTAGCGGACGGCGTAGGTCAGGATCACCGGGTCGACGGTCACTTCGGTCATGTCAGGAGCTCTCCTGCGTCTCGTAGCGCGACGACGACAAGCGCCGCGCCGGTGTCGGATGTTCCGGGCCGGTCGATGACGAGCACCGGCCGCACTCGCTTGCCTGTCGCTTCGGATTCGACGGCGGCTTCGAACTCGGCGTCGGCGAACCAGCGCAGCACCGACCAGCGGTCCTGCGACTTGCAGTCGAGGAGCCAGTCGGAGTCGGGCCAGGCGATGTCGCCGGCGTCGGTGGAGCGACCGGAGCGGATGCGTTCAGCGCGTAGTCCCCACTGGTCGCGGAGCCAGCCGACGACGGCTCGTTCGAAGCGTGCACCGCGCTGGGCGGCGCCTCTACCGCGGGACGCCATCACCGCTCCCTTCGGATGGCGAGCGCCAGGTCGGCCAGCTCGGCGGCGTCGATGTCCTCGTGGAGAGCGATGGAGCGGTCGTCGGCTCGGTCCATCGCGAAGGCGTCGCAGGCGTCACCGTGGAACGTGATCGCGACGGCATTCCACCGCTCGACGTCGTCGTCGTCGTCCCAGTGGTGGCACCGTGCGACCGACAGGCCACGATCAGAGCCGGTGAAGCGGTAGACGCCGGCGCCGTAGCGTTCGCGGACCAGGCGGGCGCCGGTGATGCGGGGCGCGCTCACGACGACGTCCCCAGCGCCCGCAGCGTCACGGTCACCTGCCAGCGGCGACGGCACGGACCGCACGCAGCGATCGTCGTCGCCCTCGTTCCGGCGACGGGTTGGCCGGCGGTGATGTGGGTGACGTCACGGCCACAGGACGGGCAGGTGACTCCGACGCGGTAGGCGGTCACGACACCCTCCGCACCAGCTCGGCGATGTCGATCGCTCCACCCCCATACTCCGCCAGCCCGACAACAAAGTCGATGATGTCGTCGCAGCGATCGGCGAGCTGGTCGGCGAGCCGCTCGGCGCGAGTGACGAACGCCTCGAACGCCGCCTCGGACAGCTCGGGCACCACCTCCCAGGCGACCCACGGCAGGTCGTGCTCGCGGAGCCACACGGCGAACATGTGGGCGACGAGCGCCGACGTCTCCCACGGGGTGAGCGTGACGGCGTCATCGGGCATGGATAACCTCCTCAACCTCGTCCAGCCATGACCGCAGGCGGGCCAGCGCCGTCGTGCTGCCCCACGCCAGCGGCAGGTGATGCACCGGGACGCCGTGTTCGACGGCCCAATCCACCTCGCCGTCAGCACCGGCCGATGCGCCGGGCAGGCGCACCAGGCCGTCGCAACGGGCGAGCAACGCCAAGTCCAAGTCGATCCAGTCCCGGTGGGGCCGGGGGGCGATCATGTGCCACAGGTGCGACAGGTGCGGGACCAGCGGCCACGCCCACCCGCGGTCCATCAGCAGTGACGCCACACGGACGGCCGTGGCGACGTTCTCGGC
>Ga0079224_100017564_pt1 | contig 10084 bp, 9 predicted proteins | sample Stecom2015_FD_80414 | JGI IMG/M metagenome (GOLD analysis project Ga0079224, IMG submission 80414) | Agricultural soil microbial communities from Utah to study Nitrogen management - Steer compost 2015 | ecosystem: Environmental > Terrestrial > Soil > Agricultural land | place: USA: Utah... | reverse complement strand
TCGATCAGCACGCGCTGGATCGTGCCGACCCGGGCGCGCTGGTACGCGTCGAGGATGTGCTTCTGCGTGGCCATGATCGCGGCGCGGCGCTGCTCGGCGACCTCCGCCGGCACGCGCCCGGGCAGGTCATAGGCCGGGGTGCCCTCCTCGGCCGACCAGGTGAACACGCCGAGCCGCTCGAACCGGTACTGCTCGGTGAAGCGCAGCAAGGCCTCGAAGTCCGCCTCGGTCTCGCCCGGGAACCCGACGATGAACGTGCTGCGCACGGCGATCCCGGGCACCTCGTCGCGCAGCCGCCAGAGGATCTCGGCGACCTGCTCGGTCGACACGCCGCGCTTCATCGCGCGCAGCATGGGCGCGGCGATGTGCTGGATCGGGATGTCGAGGTACGGCACGACTTTGGGTTGCTCGCGCAGCACGCTGGTCAAGCGTCGGTCGACCGTGTGCGGGTAGGCGTACATCACCCGGATCCACTCGATGCCGTCGACCGAGGCGAGCTGTTCGAGCAGGTCGGCCAGGCGGCGCTGGCGGAACAGGTCGAGGCCGTACGCGGTGCTGTCTTCCGCCACCACGACGATCTCCTTGACGCCCGCGCGCGCGATGCCCTCCGCCTCCTCGCGCAGCACCTCCATCGGCTTGCTGCGGTTGCGCCCGCGCATCGCCGGGATGGCGCAGAAGGTGCACGTGTGGTCGCAGCCTTCCGAGATGCGCAGGTAGGCGAAGCTCTTCGGCGTCAGCAGGGCGCGGTTGCTGTCGGAACGCGCCGCCTTCGGCTTGCCGCCGTCGACCGTGGCGATCCAGCGCCGGCGCGAGCCGTTGACGATCTGGCGCACGATCGCCGGCACGCCGCTGTAGTCGGAGATCGGCAGGACCGCGTCGACCTCGGGCAGTTCCTTACCGAGCTCGACGCCGTAGCGCTGGGTGAGGCAGCCGACCGCGACGACGCCCTTGAGCCGACCCTCCGCCTTGAGGCGACAGACCGACAGGATCGTGTCGATCGACTCCTGCTTGGCCTGTTCGATGAACCCGCAGGTGTTGATGATCGCGACGTCGGCGTCCTCGGGGTCGCGGGTGAGCGCGAACCCCTCCTCGACCGCGTGGCCGACGATCACCTCGGAGTCGACCAGGTTGCGCGCGCAGCCCAGGCTGATCAGGCAGACCTTGATGGCCTCGTTCATCCGCGCGCGCCGTCCTCGTTCGCCGGTTCGCGCCGGCTCAAACCGGCTTGGCCTGCACGACCCAGACCTTCACCTGGGCGTCGACCTCCGCGTGCAGGTGCAGCCGGACGTCGAACACGCCAATCTCCTTGAGCGGCGCCTCGAGGCGCACGTGGTTCTCCTCGATCGGGAAGCCCTTGGCGCGCAGGGCGGCGGCGATCTGCGCCGCGGTGACCGAGCCGAACAGGTGGCCATCCTCGTTGGCGCGCCCCTCGATCGTGACCGAGGCGTCGACCATCGACGCGGCCAGTTCCTTGATCTGCTTGATCCGCTCCTGCTCGTCGGCCTGGGCGCGCGCCCGCAGGCGCTCGATCTCGGCCAGGTTGCCGGCGTTGACGACGACCGCGCGCCCGGTCGGCAGCAGCCAGTTGCGCGCGTAGCCGGGCTTGACCTTCACCACGTCGCCCACCCGGCCGAGGTTCTCGACGTTGCGCTTGAGCAGCACCTGCATGGGATCAGCTCCTTCCGACGAACGGCAGCAGGGCCAGGAACCGGGCGTGCTTGATCGCCGCGGCCAGCTTGCGCTGGTTCTGCCCAGAGAACCCGGAGCGCTTGCGCGAGACGATCTTGCCCTGCGCGGTGACGTAGCGGCTGAGGAAGTCGGTGTTCTTGTAGTCGATCGGCTGCTCGGGCTCGGCCTGCGCCTTGGCCCGCGCAAAGCGCGCGAACCGGCCGCGGCGGCCGCGCCCCTCGCCTTCGAAGTCGCGATCCAAATCGAAGTCGGTCATGGCTTGCTCTCCTCGGTGGCCGGCTCGGCCGCGGGTACGGGCTCGGACTCGGTTTCGGAGCCGGGCTCGGCCTCCGTAGCCTCCGTGGTCTCGGCCTCGGCCTCCGCCTCGGGCGCCGGAGCCGGCGCCGGCGGCGGGGAGTCCTCGCCGACCTTGCTCTCGTCGAACGCGGCCTCGGGCTGGTAGGCCTCGGGCGGCACCTCGTCGCAGCGCAGGATCAGGTGGCGCAGCACCGTCTCGCTGAACTCCAGTTCGCGACGGATCGCGCTCGGGGCGGACTGGTCGGCGGTGAAGTACACCAGCAGGTAGGTGGCGCGCTGCTGCCCCTTGATCGGATACGCGAGCTTGCGCTCGTCCCAGCGCCGCGCGCTCAGCACCTGCGCGTTGTGCTTGGTGAACAGGTCGACGACGGCCTGCTTGCAGGCCTGCCAACCTTTGCGGACTTCCTGGTTGTGCACCAGGACCATGCATTCGTACGTCTGCGTCACTCCTTGCTCCTGCGCCGCGGAGTGCGGCGCTCTCGTGCGATGTCGTCCGACGCCCCCTGTTCCTCCGGCAGGAGGCGGCCGCACGCGGGCAGCGAGCACGCGTTTGACTGCCTGGCCGAGTTGGAGACGGGAACGGGTCCCGACGGCCGGCTGCGAGCCGGCCCAGCGGCAGGTCGGTCGTCGACGGAAAGAACGTCCTCGCCCGGGCAGGGCCCGGCGAGGGGCGGGAACGGTAGCCCGAGCGCCGGGACCGGTCAACCTCGACCGCCTAGGCCGGATCGGGCTCGCGGTTGTAGACGTCCATCAGCCGGTTGAGCGGCGTGCGCGCGAGCCACCCGGCGACCGCCTCGGCGGCGCGCGCCACCGCTTGCTGCACGATCGGGATCTCGTCCTCGCCGAACCGGTCGAGCACGTGTTCGACGAAGCCGCCTTCCGGCGCGCCGATGCCGATGCGCAGGCGGGGGTAGGCCTGGGACTGCAACGCCGCCTCGATCGAGCGCAGGCCGTTGTGGCCGCCGGCGCTGCCCGCGGCGCGCAGGCGCAGCTTGCCGAGCGGCAGATTGAGGTCGTCGACGACGACGAGCAGGTGCTCCGGGGTGAGGTGCGCGTGGCGCAGCAGCGGACCCGCGACGTCGCCCGACAGGTTGACGTAGGTGAGCGGCTTGACGAGCAGGTACGGCTCGCCGCTCGCCGAGCCCTCGGCAACGGTCGCCTTGACCTTGCCGGAGAACAGCTTGTTGCCCGCCGCGTCCTTGCGCTCCAGGCGGTGCCAGGAAAGGCCGGCGCGCGCGGCCACCGCGTCCGCCACCGCGAAGCCGATGTTGTGCCGGGTGCCGTCGTACTCGGCGCCCGGGTTGCCGATGCCCAGCACGATCCGCTTCCAGGTCATGGCGGCAGCGCGGTGTGTGCGGCGGCCGGCGGCGCACGCCGGGCGCACCGGGCCGGAGTCGGCGCGCGCGCACCAGCCGTCGGACCGGCCGGCGCGCGCCGCACCGGCTCACTTCTTCTTGTCGTCCTTCTCGGGCTTCTCGACCTTGGCGGGCTCGGCGGGAGCCGCCTCGGCGCCCTCGGCAGCGGGTGCGGACACCACCTCGACGCGCGCCTCGACGACGTGGCAGATGACCAGGTCGGGCGACACGCGCAGGCTGACGCCGGGCGGCAGCGGCAGGTCCTTCGCGAACAGCTTCTCGCCGACGTCGAGGTGGTCGATCTTCACCGGCAGGTTCTCGGGGATCGAGGTCGGCAGCGCCGACACTTCGATCTCCAGGTGGTCGCGCATCAGCACGCCGCCTTTGCCCAGTCCGACCGGGTGGCCGATGAGCTGCACCTCGACGACGAGGTCGATCGGCTTGTCGAGGTCGATGCGCTTGAAGTCGACATGCAGCGGCTCGTCGGTCAGGCAGTCGAACTGGACGTCCTGCAGGTAGGCAGCGTGGCGCTTGCCGTCGAGCTCGACCTGGTAGATCCGGTGATGGCGGCGCAGGTGGCTCTGCAGCTCGAGGATGTCGACCGTGAAGTTCTGGTTGGGCGAACCGAGGCCGTACATCACGCCCGGCACGCGACCCTCGGCGCGCAGCCTGGCATTGAGTCTCTTGCCGGTCTGCTCGCGGACGGCGGCTTTGATGGTGGCGACTTCCATGGCGGAAAGGGCGGAGGATCATGGCGTCGGCCGGGGCCGCGGGCAAGCGCGCCGTCGCCCGGTCCGCTCCTTTCCGCGCGCCGCCCGCAGGCCGGGGCGCCGGGCGGCCCGACGGGCGGGGCGGAGGGGCGCGCCCCCGGCCGCGCCCTGCCCCGCGGCCCTGCCGCTCAGCGGTCGACGGGCATCGTCTTGCCGTCGAACAGGACGCTTACGCTCTCGTTGCGGTGGATGCGGTCGATCGCCCGGGCGAGCAGCGGGGCGAGCGACGCGATCTCGCAGCGCTGCAGGCCGGGACGGATGGGGATCGTGTCGGTGAAGATCACCCGCTCGACCGGCGCCGCGTTCAGCTTCTCCACCGCGTTGCCGGCGAGCACGGCGTGGGTCGCGGCGATGAACACCTTCTTCCCGCCGCGCTCCTTGGCGATGCGCGCCGCGTCCGCGATCGAGCCGCCGGTCGAGACCATGTCGTCGACGATGATCACGTCGCGGCCCTTCACGCTGCCGACGACGTGCTCGACGACCGTCGTGTCGCCGGAGATCCGCCGCTTGTCGACGATCGCGATGTCGCAGTCGAGGTCCTTGGCGTACGCGCGCGCGAGCTTCACCCCGCCCACGTCGGGCGACAGGATGATCGGGTTCTCCACGTCCAGCCGGCGCAGGTGCTCCATGATGACCGGCCGGGCGTAGAGGTGATCGACCGGGATGTCGAAGAAGCCCTGGATCTGCGCGGCGTGCAGGTCCACCGCCACCACGCGGTTGACGCCCGAGGCGGTGATCAGGTTGGCGACCAGCTTGGCGTTGATCGGCACCCGACCCTCGTCCTTGCGGTCCTTGCGCGCATACCCGAAGTACGGGATCACCGCGGTGATCCGGTCGGCGGACGCGCGGCGCAGGCAGTCGGCGAACGACAGCAGCTTGAACAGGTTGTCGTGCACCGGCGGGCAGGTCGGCTGCACGACGAACACGTCGGCGCCGCGAACGTCGCATTCGACCTTCAGGTCGAGCTCGCCGTCGGGGAACGGCTTGAGCGTCGCGTCGCCCAGGGGGATGCCCATGTGCGCGCAGATGTCGCGCGCGAGCTGGTCGTGCGCGGTGCCGGAGAAGACGCGCAGACGCTCGCGGCGGATCATCTCATCGCTCCTTCTTGCGCATGGCGCGGGCCGGGACGCCGACCCACACCTCACCGGGCGGCACGTCGCGGCCGCGCGTGACGATCGCACCGGCCCCGGTGGTCGCCTTCGCGCCGACCGTCACCGGCGCGACCAGTACCGTGCCGCTGCCGATGAACGCGCCGTCCTCGACGACGGTCTGGTGCTTGTGCTTGCCGTCGTAGTTCGCGGTGATCGTGCCGCAGCCGACGTTGACCTGCGCGCCGATCGTCGCGTCGCCGAGGTAGGCGAGGTGCTTGGCCTTGCTGCCACGCCCGATGGTGCTCTTCTTCACCTCGACGAAGTTGCCGATCTCGGCGCCGTCCTCCAGGCGCGTGCCGAGGCGCAGGTGGGCGAACGGACCGACCTCGCAGCCCTCGCCGATCACGCAACCGGTGCGGATCACCGTGCACGGCAGGATGCGCGTGTCGCGCCCGATGACCACGCCGTGCTCGATGTAGGTCGTCGACGGGTCCTCGATGATCACGCCGTTGCCCAGGTGCTCGAGCAGGATGCGCTCCTGCATCACGTCGCGGGCGAGCGCCAGTTCGCGCAGCGAGTTGACCCCGAGGATCTCGTCGTCGTCGACCACGGTGTGCGTGGTGACGCCCGGTCCCTCGACGAGCTGCGCGATCGTGTCGGTCAGGTAGAGCTCACCCTGCGCGTTGTCGTCCGACAGGCCGAGCAGCGCGCCCGCCAGGTGCCGCGAGGCGAAGCAGTAGAACCCGGCGTTGACCTCGTCGATCTCCAGCTCTTCGGGCGAGCAGTCGCGCTCCTCGCGGATGCCGACGATGTTGCCGTTGACGTCGCGCAGGATGCGGCCGAGCCCGGTCGGATCGTCCGCGAACGCGGTCAACACGCTCGCGCCGGCCTCGCCGCGCGCATCGCGCAGCGCGCGCAGGGTCGGCGCGGTGATCAGCGGGCAGTCGCCGTAGACGACCATGACGTCGCCTTCGAACCCGATCAGCGACTCCATCGCGACCTGGACGGCGTGTCCGGTGCCGCGCGGCTCGCCCTGGTCGACGATCTGCAGCCCGCTGCGCCCGGCGATCGCCTTGGCGACCCTCTCCTTGTGGTGGTGCAGGACGACGACGGTCCGCTCGGGGTGCAGCTCGGCGACGACGTCGAGCACCGTGTCGATCAGCGTCCGCCCGCACAGCGGCAGCAGCACCTTGGGCAGCGAGACCTTCGTGCGCTTGCCGAGCCCCGCGGCGAGCACGACGACGGCGAGGGGACGGCTCATGGGGCGGTGGCGGGCACGGCGAAGGGGGCGAGATTGTCGTCACCCCCCCCCGGCGCGGTCAAGCGTCCGCGCGACGCGCGCCGGGTCCGACGCAGCGCGCGCCCCGCGCTCAGTTCACCGGCGCCCATCTCTGGCCGTCGGCCCCGGTCGTGTTCACCGCGAGTTCCTGCGACGTGATCACGTCCGGGCTGCTGGTGCCGAGGAGTGCCGCGCCCGCGGGCGGCACGCGTTCCAGGCCGCTGTAGCAGTCGACCAGCGTCTTCATCACCGTGCCCTGCTGGTTGACGAAGAACGAGCGGTGCCCGGTGATGTTGGCCGACATCGGCCAGGCGATGCACGTGTAGTAATCGCGCGCGAGCACTGCGTCGAACAGCGGCCGGTTGGCGAGCGTGCCGAGCACGCCCGCGCCGGTCGAGTCCGGCAGGTACATGGCGACCCGGTAGCCGTGCACGATGGCGTGCCCCTGGTTGTCGAGCTTGCCGAGCGTGGTGCTCAGCAGGCGCTGCGTCAGCGGCAAGGTCTGGCCGCGCAGCGGGTCGAGCCCGGCCAGTTCACCCAGCGTGCCGTACTCCGAGACGGCATCACCGTTCGTGTCGACGGAGTTCTGCGCCCGGAACTGGAACTGCGCCTGCGCCACCGCGCGCAGCGTCGCGACGATCGCCGACTCGTTCGCGGTCACCCGCCGCGCGATGTAGGTCGGCACCGTGATGCTCGCGAGGATGCCGATGATCGTGCAGGTGATGAGGATCTCGATCAGGGTGAAGCCGCTGTGGCGGTCGTACGCGGCCGCGACGGCGGCGTGGAACGGGCGCTGTGCGTCTGCCATGGTGGGCCTTCCAGGTCGGGATCGGCCGGCAGGGGGGGCGGCTTGAGCACGCGCGGGGCCGCGCGGGACGCCGCGACGACCGCGACGCGACCCGCCGAGCAGGCGGACGAGCGGCTGCCCGCGTCCGCGCCGACTCGATCGCGGACACCACGCCGCCTGCGACCGCGCGCGGCACGGTCCCGCGCCGCGCGGCAGCGCGTCCCGCGCTGAGACGATCTCAGCGCGCGCGCAGTTCGAACCCGGCGAACCCACCCCCCGCGCGCTCGACTGCGAAGCGTGCGCGCAGCGCGGGCAGGACCAGCGGGCCGCTCGGCGCGACCTGTTCGAGCACGCGCACCGCGCCGTCGCTGAGCAGCACGGCGCGCCCTTCCGTCTGCTGCGCACGCAGCAGCTCCTCCAGGCGGTCCAGCGCGTCGTCGAGCATCGCCTGCGGCACCGTGCCGGCGTGCAGGAGCAACAGGTGCGGCACGTCGGGCAGCGCGATCAGCTTCGCCTTCAGCTCGTCGTGGTCGCCGAGCAGCAGGAACGGCGCGCGCCCGCCGGCGGCGGCGCGCACGCTCGCGGCGAAGTCACGCGCCGCGCCCGGCCGGTCGTGCCACGCGATCGCGGCCAGGCCGAGCGCGAGGCCGGCGCACGCGGCCGTTGCGAGCCCGGCGCGCGGCAGCACGCGCCGGGCGAGCAGGGCGAGCGGCCAGGCGAACGGCGTGAGGTACGCGCCGAACTCCGGGCTCGGCAACAGGAACACGCAGACGAGGTAGTACGGCACCACCGCCGCGCACAGCCAGCGCGCCTGCCCGCGGCACGGACCGACGAAGCACGCCGCGAGCGCGACGAGGCCGAGCGGCGCGTACGGCAGCAGCCACTCGTACGCGAGGGTCGTCACCCAGCGCCGCGCGTCGCGCGCGTAGGTGTCGGCGTCACGCACGACGTACGCCGCGGCCGACGACGTGTCGGCGCCGAGTCCGGTCCACGCGCCGAGCGCGGGCAACACGGCCAGGAACAGGGCGAACACCGCGCCCGCCGCCGCGGTCGGCGCGATCAGCGCGCGCAGGCGCGCGGCCGGCGTCGCCGGTCCCGCCGGGTAGTAGAGCGCGAGGGGCAGGAGCAGCGCGGGCAGCAGCGCCGCGCTCGCGTGGCCCACGTAGGCGAGCGCGAGGCTCGCGCCGAACACCAGCCCGCGCCGCACGCCGGGCGCACGCGCGAGGTGCGCGAAGGCGACGAGCGCCGGCCCCGCGAACGCGAGGAACACGCCGTGGAGCTCGACGACCGTCGCGAAGAACAACAGTGCCGGCACGCTCAGCATGAGGCCGGCGACGGCGAATGCGCCGCCGCGCGTCAGCCCGAGGATGCGCGACGCGAGCACGGCGCACGCGATCCCCACCGCGGTGCCGAGCGCGCTGGCGAGCACGCCGGCGTCGTACAGGCTCGCGCCGAGCGGCGCGCTCAGGCGGTGCACGCCGAGCACCAGCGGCTTGTAGACCAGGTGGTGCGGGTGCTGCAGGTTGCCCTCGAGGATGCTCTGCAGGTAGACGTGCCCGTCCCCCTTGTAGAAGGTCTGCTGGCGCAGCACGTGGGCCACCCCGAACGTGCAGGCGCCAGCGAGCATCGCATCGAAAGCCCGGGCCATGCGGCGCGCGCATCCTGCCGCCGGACCGGGCCGGTGCAACGCGAGCGCCGCGATTCCGGTCGCACGAAGGCCCGGGCCGCTGCCGGCCGATCAAGGAGGCGGTCGTGCCGCACGTGCTCTTCGCGTTCCCGCCGATCGGCGCCTACCCGCTGCTCGAGCCGCTCGCCGAGCTGGCGATGCGGCGCGGACATCGCGTCACGGTGCTCGCCGGCAGCGGCGCCGACCGGGCCTTCTGGCTCGCCCAGCACCTGCCGGCCCGCGCGCTCGCACCCGGCGGCGAACCCGGCCCGGACGTCCCGGTCCGCGAGCTGGCGGCGGTCGACCACCGGCTCGCCGGGGGGCGGGGCCCGGTACCGCCGCGCGCCGTGCGCCGCATCGGGGGTGCGGCGGCGGCATTGCAGCAGCTCCTCACCTCCGATCCGCCCGACGTGCTCGTCGTGCCGTTCGGACGGAGCGGCGTGCACCGCCTGGCGCACTTCGCCGCGCGGCGGCTGGGGATCCCGACCGTGCACGTCGGCGACGGAATGTTGCCGGGCACGCTGCTGTGCGACTCCGAAGGGATCGACGGCGACTCCGCGATCGCGCACCGGGGCACGGCCGACTACCGCATGGTCACCGCGCGCCCCGCTCTGCTGCGCGCGGCGGCTGCCGCGTTCCTCGGCGCCGCGGGTGCGCCGTGCGTCCCGCGCCGCGCACCGAGCGACCCGGGCGTGCCGGCACGCCTCTGGTGCGGCCTGCGCGCGCTACGGGAAGGGCCGCGGGCCGCGTACGCCGCGTTCCGTGCGTGGCGGGACGCGGTGCCCGCGCGCGGCACCCCGGCCGCCGACCATCCCGCGCTCCCGGCGCCCGCGGTCGCGGTGCTGCTGCAGCCGGCGAACTGTCCGCGCCGGCTCCTCGACGCGCGTCCGATCTCCGCCGCGGCCCTGCTCGACGCGGCGCGCATCGCGGCGGCCGCGGTCGATCCGTTGCTCGGCGTCGTCGCCGTCCTGCCCGACGGTCCGCTCGGTGAGCGGCTGCGCGAGGCGCCTGCACCCGGCGCGGTCGTCGGACCGAGCAGCATCCGCAGCGTGCTCGCGACGGCCGCCGCGGTCATCACCGTGAACCACCCGCTGGCCGGCGCCGCGCTGCTGCTCGGCCGGCCGGTCGTCCACCTCGGCCGGGCGGTATG
>Ga0079224_100017563_pt1 | contig 10084 bp, 10 predicted proteins | sample Stecom2015_FD_80414 | JGI IMG/M metagenome (GOLD analysis project Ga0079224, IMG submission 80414) | Agricultural soil microbial communities from Utah to study Nitrogen management - Steer compost 2015 | ecosystem: Environmental > Terrestrial > Soil > Agricultural land | place: USA: Utah... | reverse complement strand
TATGAACCAAAAGCGATTTATGGAGGTTTCTGGGTGAAGGCTGTGAAGAAAGGTAAGTTGAATCGATGAAGAAAGAGTTTGAAGTGTTGGAAAATGAATCAATTAGCGATTGTTTGCAAAGAATGGAGAAGGAGGGATATCGACCAGTCAGAAGAATGGAGAAACCAATATTTAAAGAAGAAAAAGTAAATGGTGAAATAAAATATACACCAATTACCCAAAAAATCATTTTTCAGGGGATAAAGGATAGCTAAACACGAACATTAAAATTTAACGAAAACAAAATGTTCGATTTTTAGATTGTATTCTCTCGTATCTTTTGTTAAAATGAAGTTGTTACCTCGTATATCATGGGAATATGGCCCATAAGTTTCTACCCAATTGCCGTAAATAATTGGACTATGAGGAAAGTAGATTTTGGGAAGCATTTTTATGCTTATTTAAGTATGTATATTTTATCCCAGATATCCTGCTTTCTGATAAAGAAAGCTGGCTATCTGGGATTTTTTATTTTATTAGATGATGAGCGGAGGATGAAAATGAAGGCCGAAGTTGGAATCATTATGGGAAGTACTTCAGATTGGGAAACGATGAAAAATGCATGTGGAATATTGGATGAATTAGAAGTTTCATATGAAAAGAAAGTTGTCTCAGCACATCGAACACCAGATTTGATGTTTGAGTATGCAGAAACAGCGAAAGAGCGTGGATTGAAAGTAATTATTGCAGGCGCTGGCGGAGCTGCACACCTTCCTGGTATGGTAGCTGCTAAAACAACTCTTCCAGTAATCGGAGTACCAATTGAATCTAAATCATTAAAAGGCTTAGATTCATTACTATCCATCGTACAAATGCCTGGTGGAGTTCCTGTAGCAACTGTTGCAATTGGAAAAGCAGGGGCCGTAAATGCAGGATTGCTAGCTGCTCAAATATTAAGTACTCATCAGGAAGAAATTGCGGAACGCTTAGAAGCTAGAAGAACCGACATTAAGGAAAAAGTGTTAGAAAGCAGTGATCAACTTGTCTAATAACATGATAAAGCCCGGTCAAACAATCGGCATTATCGGCGGTGGTCAATTAGGGAGAATGATGACATTATCCGCAAAAGCTTCAGGGTTTAATGTCATTGTGCTAGAACCAACATCCAACTCTCCCGCTGGTCAAGTAGCTGATGAAGAAATCGTTGCATCCTATGATGACCATGAAGCATTAGCATTATTAGCCGAAAAAAGTGATGTCATTACATATGAATTTGAAAATATAGACTATGAAGCACTAAAAGCATTAGCTGAGAAAGCACATATTCCACAAGGAGCCGAGATTATTCGGATTACACAAGATCGGATAACTGAAAAAAATACATTACATGCTTCTGGAGTAAAGCTAGCTCCTTTTGAAATCATTCGCTCCGTAGATGAAATTGAAAAAGGGATAGAAAAACTTGATTACCCATGTGTATTGAAAACGAGCCGTGGGGGATACGATGGCAAAGGGCAACGAGTAATTAGAAGTCAGTCAGACATAGAAGAAGCAAGGAAACTTTTAGCAAATGGTCCTTGTGTTCTTGAATCTTGGTTAGAGTTTGAGAAGGAGATTTCCGTTATTGTAACCAGAAACGAAAATGGTGATATGGAATGTTTCCCTGTTGGTGAAAACATTCATCAGGATAATATTCTTCATCAAACAATTGTGCCTGCAAGAATATCCGAATCAATTGAATTGGCTGCCTATGAATTAGCAAAAAAGATTGCACTACATGTTCAACTAGTAGGAACATTAGCAGTTGAAATGTTCGTAACAAAAAATGGAGAAATATATGTGAATGAATTAGCTCCAAGACCACATAATTCGGGGCACTATTCCATTGAAGCTTGTGATTTTTCACAGTTTGACCAACATATACGAGCTGTGTGCAATTGGCCATTGAAAAAACCAACATTACTAAAGCCAGTAATAATGGTAAATATATTAGGACAACATGTAAATGAAATTATAAACCATATACCCTACGTTTCTGAATGGTCCATTCATTTATATGGAAAACAAGAAGCTAAATATCAAAGGAAAATGGGACATATTACCGTGTTAACAGATGATATAGAAGCAACTCTATTACAATTAAATGATCACCACATTTGGAACTAGAATCGGAGGAAATCTCACATGATAGAGCGCTATACACGACCAGAAATGGGTGCAATATGGACGGAAGAAAATCGTTATAAAGCATGGTTAGAAGTTGAAATTTTAGCTTGTGAAGCATGGGCGGAGCTAGGTGATATACCGAAAGATGATGTAGCAAAAATTAGAGAACGAGCAACATTTGATATTAATAGAATTCATGAAATTGAAGAAGAAACACGTCATGATGTTGTTGCTTTTACTAGAGCGGTCTCAGAATCACTAGGTGAAGAAAGAAAATGGGTCCATTATGGTCTTACTTCAACAGATGTTGTAGATACAGCTTTGTCCTATTTGTTAAAGCAAGCAAATGAGATTCTCTTACAAGATATTGAAAACTTCATCGCGATTCTTGGAGAGAAAGCGAAGCAACATAAATATACCGTCATGATGGGAAGAACACATGGTGTTCATGCAGAACCAACAACTTTCGGTTTGAAGCTCGGATTATGGTATGAAGAAATGAAACGTAATTTAGAACGATTTAAACAAGCAGCCGCTGGAGTAGAGTTTGGGAAATTATCAGGTGCAGTAGGAACGTATGCAAATATTAATCCATTTGTTGAACAGTATGTATGTGAAAAACTAGGGATACAACCAGCCCCAATTTCAACCCAAACTTTACAAAGAGATCGTCATGCGCATTATTTGGCGGCAATTTCCTTAATTGCTACCTCCATTGAGAAATTTGCAGTGGAAATTCGTGGTCTGCAAAAAAGTGAAACGCGTGAAGTAGAAGAGTTCTTTTCGAAGGGGCAAAAAGGATCTTCTGCCATGCCACATAAACGAAACCCAATTGGCTCAGAAAATATGACCGGTTTAGCAAGAGTTATCCGTGGATACATGATGACTGCCTATGAAAATGTTCCATTATGGCATGAAAGAGATATTTCTCATTCATCTGCAGAACGCATTATTTTGCCTGACGCAACGATTGCATTGAATTATATGTTAAATCGCTTTGCTAATATCGTGAAAAACTTAACTGTTTTCCCGGAGAATATGAAACGCAATATGGATAGAACACTAGGCCTTATCTATTCTCAGCGAGTACTGTTAGCGCTAATTGATAAAGGAATGGTTCGTGAAGAAGCATATGATACTGTTCAACCAAAAGCGATGGAAGCTTGGGAGAAACAGGTGCATTTTAGACAGTTGATTGAAGCTGATCCAACAATTCAAAGTAAGTTAACTGCAGAAGAAATAGCAGATTGTTTTGATTATAACTACCATCTGAAACATGTAGACACAATCTTTGAACGATTAGGACTTAACGATTAAAGCGGAATACTACAAAAGGGGGAATAGGATGGAGAAGCAAGGGGTGTTGTATGAAGGTAAGGCTAAAAGAGTGTATCGGACAAATGAATCAGGTGTTTTATGGATAGAATACAAGGATTCTGCCACTGCTTTTAACGGAAAAAAGAAGTCGGAAATAATCGGTAAGGGTATTTTGAACAACGAAATATCCACTCGTATTTTTTCACTCTTAAAGAGTAAAGAGATCGAAAGTCATTTTATCGAAAGAATCTCAAGCAATGAGCAATTAGTGAGAGAGGTTTCCATCATTCCGTTAGAAGTAGTGACAAGAAACATTGTTGCAGGTAGTTTTGCGGGAAGACTTGGCTTAGAAGAAGGAGCAGTACTCAATAAGCCCATAGTCGAATTCTATTATAAAAATGATGAACTGGGCGATCCGTTATTAACGGAAGATCATATAGAAGCTTTAGAGATTGCTAGTCTCGATGAAGTAGCACTACTTAAAGAGAAAGCTTTAAAAATCAATGAAGTACTTTCACAGCTATTTTTAGAAATCGGGATTCGGTTAGTAGATTTTAAACTAGAGTTTGGAAAAACTGCCTCTAATGAAATCATATTAGCGGATGAAATCTCTCCTGATACATGTCGTCTGTGGGACGTAAATACAAATCAGAAGTTAGATAAAGATGTTTTTCGTAAAGATTTAGGAGATTTAACACTTGTATATAAAGAAATATTAAACCGTCTAGGAGGAGAATTTTCACATGTATAAAGTAAAAGTATATGTAACATTAAGAGAGAGCGTATTAGATCCACAAGGGGCAGCAGTAAAAGGTGCACTTCATAGTATGGACTATTTAGATGTAACGGACGTACGTATCGGAAAATATATGGAACTAACAATTGAAAAAACAGAGCGTGATATAGATGAAGTTATTAATGAGGTATGTACTCGTCTTCTTGCAAATCCAGTGATTGAAGATTATCGATATGAGATTGAGGAGAGTGTTGCACAGTGAAGTTCGCCGTTATCGTTTTTCCAGGTTCTAACTGTGATTTAGACATGTTCCATGCAATCAATGATGAGCTTGGTCAAGAGGTAGAGTATGTAAGACATGATGCTGATAGCTTAGACGAATATGATGGAATTCTATTACCGGGTGGTTTTTCATACGGTGACTACTTACGCACTGGAGCAATTGCTCGTTTTTCCAATGTAATGCAAGAAGTAGTAAAAGCAGCAGAGGCTGGAAAACCTGTATTAGGTGTATGTAACGGATTTCAGATTTTACTAGAGTCTGGTCTACTACCAGGTGCGATGAGAAGGAATGAAAGTTTACAATTCATTTGTCGAACAGTGGAATTAAAGGTTGAAAATAACAAGACAATGTTCACTTCTGAATTTAATGACGATGATGTGATTCGGATTCCAATTGCACATGGAGAAGGAAATTATTACTGTGATGATGAAACACTTCAACGTTTAGAGGCGAACAATCAAATTGTTTTCACATACACAGACAATCCTAATGGAAGTGTTGCGAATATCGCTGGTATTACGAATGAAAAAGGTAATGTGCTTGGCATGATGCCACATCCGGAAAGAGCAGTTGATAGTCTATTAGGAAGTGCAGACGGTCTAAAATTATTTCAATCGATCGTGAAAAACTGGAGGGAATCACATGTCGTTAATGCTTGAACCAAATCCATCCCAAATTAAAGAAGAACAGGTTTATCGTCAAATGGGAGTTACAGATGAAGAATTTGCAATGATAGAAAATATATTAGGCAGGCTACCAAACTATACAGAGCTTGGTCTATTCTCTGTTATGTGGTCAGAGCACTGTAGTTATAAAAACTCTAAGCCAGTGTTGAAGAAATTCCCTACATCTGGTGAAAGAGTTCTACAAGGTCCTGGTGAAGGTGCAGGAATAGTAGATATCGGTGATAATCAGGCAGTTGTTTTTAAAATAGAAAGCCATAACCACCCTTCAGCAATTGAGCCATATCAAGGAGCAGCTACTGGTGTTGGTGGAATTGTTCGCGATGTGTTTTCCATGGGGGCACGTCCGATTGCAATGCTTAACTCGTTACGTTTCGGAGAATTAGAGACTCCGAGAGTGAAATATTTATTTAAAGAAGTTGTTGCTGGAATCGCAGGCTATGGAAATTGTATTGGAATTCCTACAGTTGGTGGCGAGATACAATTTGATCCATGCTATGATGGTAACCCTTTAGTAAATGCAATGTGTGTTGGATTAATTAACCACGAAGATATTCAAAAAGGTCAGGCCAAAGGTATCGGCAATACAGTTATGTATGTTGGTGCTAAAACAGGTAGAGATGGTATACACGGAGCAACGTTTGCATCAGAAGAATTAAGTGAGACATCAGATGAAAACCGTCCAGCTGTTCAAGTAGGAGATCCATTTATGGAAAAACTTCTACTAGAAGCATGTTTAGAACTTGTGAAATCAGATGCTTTAGTAGGTATTCAAGATATGGGTGCTGCCGGTCTTGTTAGCTCTTCTTCCGAGATGGCAAGTAAAGCAGGTTCAGGTATTGAAATGATTCTGGATGATATTCCGCAACGTGAAACAGGAATGACACCTTACGAAATGATGCTATCTGAATCACAAGAAAGAATGTTGATTGTTGTGAAAAAAGGTAGAGAACAAGAGATTATCGATCTTTTCTCCAAATATGGTCTCGAAGCAGTTGCAGTTGGAAAAGTAACAGATGATAAGAAATTACGCTTAATCCATCGTGGAGAAGTTGTTGCAGAGGTTCCTACAGATGCACTTGCAGAGGATGCTCCTGTTTATTATAAACCTTCTTCTGAACCAGCATATTTCCGTGAGTTTCAAGCGATGGAAACAGAGATTCCTAATGTAGAAGATTACAAGGAAACATTGTTGAAGTTATTAGCACAGCCTACGATCGCTAGCAAGGAATGGGTTTATAACCAATATGATTATCAAGTTCGTACAAATACAGTGGTTACACCTGGTTCTGACGCGGCAGTTGTAAGAATTCGTGGAACAAGAAAAGCATTAGCTATGACAACGGATTGTAACTCTCGTTATATATACTTAGATCCAGAAACAGGTGGGAAAATTGCAGTTGCTGAAGCAGCTCGTAATGTCGTTTGTTCTGGAGCAGAGCCGATAGCAATTACAGATGGACTTAATTTTGGTAGCCCAGAAAACCCAGAGATTTTTTGGCAAATCGAAAAGGCTGCAGATGGAATTAGTGCAGCTTGTCTCGCACTAAACAGTCCAGTTATTGGTGGAAATGTCTCCCTTTATAATGAAACAAAAGGGGAAGCAATCTATCCTACACCTATTATTGGTATGGTTGGATTAGTAGAAGATCTTGATCATATTACAACACAAAGCTTCAAAAATGTTGGTGATTTAATATATATCATTGGGGAAACAAAACCAGAGTTTGGTGGTAGTGAGCTTCAAAAATTACAAAATGGCAAAATTACTGGTAAGTCTCCTGCAATTGATTTAGAAGTAGAAGCTGTAAGACAGAAACAATTATTATCCGCTATTAAATCGGGCCTTGTTTCATCTGCACATGATATTGCAGAAGGTGGAACAGCAATCGCATTAGCAGAATCACTATTTAATACTGCTGGTTTAGGGGCAGAAATAACACTAGAAGGTGAACCTACTGTAGCACTATTTAGTGAAACACAATCTCGTTTTATTGTTTCAATCAAAGCAGAAAACAAAGAGCAATTTGAGGCACTTGTGGAAGATGCATACTTCATTGGAAAAGTAACGAACAGTGAAAAGTTAACAATCAAAGATACTAATAGCAATCTATTAATTGATGCACCAATAAATGAATGTGAGAAAGTTTGGAAGGGAGCCATCCCATGCTTGCTGAAATAAGAGGTTTAAATGAAGAATGTGGCGTGTTTGGGATTTGGGGTCATCCCGAGGCAGCACAAATCACCTATTATGGACTTCATAGTCTACAACATCGTGGCCAAGAAGGGGCAGGAATTGTTGTATCTGACGGTGAAAGACTTCAAGCTCAAAAAGGTGAGGGGTTAGTGACAGAAGTTTTTACAGAGGAAATGATTTCAAAACTTCATGGTCAGTCTGCTATCGGTCATGTTCGCTACGCAACAGCGGGTGGAGGCGGAATAGTTAATGTTCAGCCTCTCCTCTTTAACTCACAAAATGGTAGTTTAGCACTTGCTCACAATGGCAATATCGTTAACGCCAATGCGTTGAAACATCAATTGGAAGCACAAGGTAGTATTTTTCAAACGAGTTCAGATACAGAAGTGTTGGCTCATTTAATAAAAAGAAGTGGCTTCCTTACATTAAAGGACCAATTAAAAAATGCACTTACGATGCTAAAAGGTGCATATGCCTTTTTATTAATGACAGAAAATGAATTACTGATTGCATTAGATCCGAATGGTCTACGTCCTTTATCAATCGGAAAAATTGGAGATTCTTACTGTGTAGCATCTGAAACATGTGCATTTGATATTATCGGTGCAGAGTTTGTTCGCGATGTTTTGCCAGGTGAATTAATCATTGTTAATGATGATGGGTTACACTCTGAATTTTTCTCGTATTCCACTTCGAATGCTATTTGTACGATGGAGTATGTGTATTTTTCTCGTCCTGATAGTGATATACAGGGAATTAATGTCCATTCTGCGAGAAAAAATCTCGGCCGTGTACTAGCGCGTGAAGCTAATATAGATGCAGATGTTGTAACAGGGGTACCAGATTCCAGTATTTCCTCAGCTATCGGTTTCGCAGAAGAGGCAGGATTACCATATGAAATGGGTCTTATCAAAAATCGTTATGTAGGGCGTACATTTATAAAACCTTCACAAGAGCTACGAGAACGCGGAGTGAAGATGAAGCTTTCACCAGTTCGCAAAGTCGTAGAAGGTAAACGTGTCATTATGGTGGATGATTCTATCGTTCGTGGTACGACTTCCAAGCGGATTGTCACGATGTTAAAAGAAGCTGGTGCGAAAGAAGTTCACGTTTGTATCAGTTCTCCACCAATGAAAAGTCCGTGTTTTTATGGAATTGATACGTCTACACATGAAGAACTCATTGCGTCTCAACATAGTGTAGAGGAAATTTGTGAAATCATTGGTGCGGACTCGTTAACTTTTCTTAGTGTTGAAGGTACATTAGATGCAATCGGCAGACAAGGATATGGGAAAAACTGCGGTCAATGTATGGCGTGCTTCACAGGTGAATACCCAACGGAAATATTCTCAGATACATTATTACCACATGAGAAGGAATTAAGCAGATAAGAGCAGTGAGAATCCATTCAATGATTGAATGACAATCATTTTACGGATCTCCACGCTCTACCCATGGAAATAATTCCCATTATAAAAAACGCAAAAATGACAGGTATCTTTCGAAAGGAGATATATGGAAATGGCGAACGCATATGAACGTGCTGGAGTTAATATCGAGGCTGGTTATGAAGCGGTCGAAAAAATAAAAAAGCATACGAATCGGACATTACGTCCAGGAGTATTAGGGCAACTTGGTAGCTTTGGTGGAATTTTTGACTTAACAGCTCTCAACTTGAAAGAACCAGTACTTGTTTCGGGCACAGATGGTGTTGGTACTAAGCTGAAGCTCGCCTTTATGACAGATCGCCATGACACAATTGGCGTAGACTGTGTAGCAATGTGTGTCAATGATATAGTTGTTCAAGGAGCAGAACCTTTATATTTCCTTGATTATGTTGCACTTGGGAAAGCAGTACCGACAAAAATTGAACAAATAGTGAGTGGCATTGCAGATGGCTGCGAACAAGCTGGTTGTGCCCTAATTGGTGGCGAAACAGCAGAAATGCCTGGTTTATATGATATAGATGAGTATGATTTAGCAGGATTCTCCGTTGGAGCTTGTGAGAAATCACAATTAATTACTGGTGATACTATTCAAGCTGGTGATGTGTTAATCGGGCTAGCTTCGAGCGGAATTCATAGTAACGGATATTCTCTAGTTCGAAAAATTTTCTTAGAAGAACAAGGTTTTGATTTGGATATAGAATTACCAGAATTATCAAGAAAACTTGGTGATGAACTTCTAGAGCCGACAAGGATTTATGTGAAATCTATTTTAGCAGCATTAAGGACATTTGAAATTAAAGGGATGTCACATATTACCGGTGGCGGTTTTATTGAAAATATCCCAAGAATGCTTCCTGAAGGTTTAGGTGCAAAAATTAATCAAGGCTCGTGGCCAATTTTACCTATATTCCATGCTTTAGAGAAATATGGAAATCTGAATCTCCATGAGATGTTTAATATCTTTAATATGGGTATCGGTTTTGTCGTTGCTGTAAATGCTAGCGATGCGGATGAAATTGTTCAATTCTTTGAAGCTCAAGGTGAGAAAGCATATAAGATTGGTTCTGTCACTAACCAAGATGGTGTTGAGTTTGAAGAACAGGCGGAGGGAAGGTAAGTGAAAAAGATTGCCATATTTGCCTCCGGAACAGGGAGTAATTTTCAAGCATTAATCGATGCAGTAAAGGCTGGCTCGCTAAATGTAGAGGTAAAACTACTAGTTTGTGATAAGCCAGGTGCAGCTGTCATCGAGAAGGCAGAACGTGCATCTGTACC
>Ga0079224_100017562_pt1 | contig 10085 bp, 10 predicted proteins | sample Stecom2015_FD_80414 | JGI IMG/M metagenome (GOLD analysis project Ga0079224, IMG submission 80414) | Agricultural soil microbial communities from Utah to study Nitrogen management - Steer compost 2015 | ecosystem: Environmental > Terrestrial > Soil > Agricultural land | place: USA: Utah... | reverse complement strand
TCCTTTAACAAAAATTTGCTGTTTTATTATCTATTTTTGCGCTTGTGAAATATTACTTTGTCTTCATCGTATGGTTATTTAGCATCGCTACTGGTCTCTCCCAAACTCCAGACCGGTTAAATCTGGTTTCTTCTCGGTATAGTACCGTCATAGATCAGAAAGGCTTTAGCAGTATCCAGCCCGTTTATTCCCACAAAGGAAATACTCTTTCTGCGGATAGCGGTATTTTATATGAAGATGAAATCGGTCGCCAATTCTTCGAGGCTTTCGGTAATGTCGTAATTACCCAGCCATCCGGAACAGTTATCCATGCGGATAAGCTACATTATGATGCTGCTCCTCAGGTTGCTACCTTGACCAACAATGTACGTATGGTGGATGCAAATTCTGTATTGACAACCAATTTTTTGGTCTACAAGATGCGGGACAAGGTTGGAACCTATACCGGAGGAGGGAGAATTATTTCACGAGGCGATACTATTACTTCCAAAAACGCGTATTATTTTGAGAATACGCAGGATGCTTATTTCCGAAATCAGGTCGTTGTCAGAACGCCTGAAACCAAGATTTACACAGACACTATGCGGTACAACTCCGCGCAACGTATGACTTATTTCTTTGGCCCCACCAATATCAAAGGAAATAAGGGAGAAAATCTTTATACCGAAAAAGGAGACTATAATACGGAGTTTGGCATAGCCCGCTTCTCCAAGAACAACCTTTACACCGAAGAAACACGTTTTCTTAAAGGTGACAGCCTTTATTACGAACGCAATGCGGGTGTAGGAAAAGCTTTCCGAAATGTGGTCTTTGTGGATACATTGGATAAATTTTATGCCTATGGTGGTTACGGTCTATACAACCAAGCCGATGGTTCTATCACCATGACAGAAAACCCCTTGGTTGTGACTGTCGTACAGAATGACTCGACAGAAACTGCAACAGCCACAGTCCCCGATAGCACCTCCAATTCGGAAATAAGCCTACAAGAAACTGAAACAAAACAAGCGGCAAAAACTGTGGAAACACGCTCCGCAGAGACAGAATTATCCGATGATAAGCTTGTTACTTCTGATTCTACCGTTGCCGTTCTTCCAAAAGAGAAAGCCCGTGTAGATTCTGTCTACCTAACAGCTGACACGTTATTTTCTAAGCTTATTCCGCTCAAAGACTACAAGGCACTGGACTTTAAGCTCGACAGAGATGGAGGAGAATTGCAAGTGGATGAAGATGTCGATTATGGGGATGACGATACTTTATTCGAGGAGCTCGTTGAGCTACAGGATTCGGTCACTACAACCGTAGATAGCCTAAAAACAACCATTGCGTTAGAAGAGAAAGAGCTTATCGAAACGGAAGATCCAAAGTCTATCACATTAACGGAGAAAAAGCCTATTTCACCAAGGAACAGGCCGCGGAGTATACCTGTACAGGAAACCGAAATCGAGAAAACACTTAGACAAGATTCACTCCTTCGTCAACAAGCGGTCATACCGATCGGAGGAGAAGTTGATAGCCTAATGAGCCAGGCCATGACGGTTGCGCAAACTCCCGATACCACATTCAACTTGCCAAAAGACTCCGTCCATCTGGATACCGCACAAACACGGATTGTAAAGGCTTATTACAATGTACGAATGTTCAAATCGGATTTGCAGGCTGTTGCAGATTCTGTCTATTATGGCATGGCAGATTCCATGTTTCGATTTATGGGCAATCCGATGATATGGGCCGAAGGTTCACAAATCTCTTCGGACACGATATATATGCAACTTGTACAACAGAGACTGGACAATGCCTTGTTAGTAGGCAATGCATTTATGGTCAATGCCGTACAGGATTCTGTCAAGTTCAACCAATTGAAAGGACGTAAGATTACCGCTTTCTTTGCCAACAACAATATCGATCGCTTATTTGTAGACGGAAATGCCGAAAACCTTGTATTTTCCGTCAACGAAAAGACCAATAGAATTACGGAAATGTTCCATGACCGGGGTGCCCGTATCAAAATCAAGATGGAGGGAAAACAGATTATCGACTACATCACTATACGCAAAGTGGACCAAAAAGTTTACCCGTTCAAATTAGTCACCCAAGAAAATGAGATATTGCCGGGGTTTATCTGGCGACCACAAGATCGACCAAAATCCAAGGAAGACATGCTAACCCGGAAACGAGGCAATAGTGAACAGACACCTCCGGAGACGGAAAAAGTAACTCCTCCTTCTGAAAAGGATGTAAATCCTCCTGAAGAGACCGTAGTTAAAGAAGAGATAGAGGGCTAAATTAACCTCTCCCCTAGGTGCTGTCTAAAAAGCTCAACAAATTGTCATCTTGAGTCTCGCCCAAGGCGAGAAAAGACACAATTTGTTGCCAAAACGTGCTGCTTATCCTTCCATCGCCAAAGGCGAGACACAGCGACAGACTCAGGTTGACAGAGCGCTGAGGCTTTTCAGACAACCTTTTCCTTTAAGAACGCAACCAACTTTGCGACAGCAATGGAGCGATGGCTGATAGCATTTTTCTCCTCAGCAGACATTTCTGCAAACGTCTGCGTATAGCCATCCGGAATGAAAATCGGGTCATAACCAAACCCATCTGTTCCTCGTCGTTCGAGTATAATTTTTCCTTCAATTGCTCCTTCAAAGAAATGTTGTTCTCCCTGTAGATACAATGATATGACGGTTTTGAATCGTGCTGAGCGATCAGGATTATCACCCAATTTGCTCAACACCAAGTCGATATTTTTTTCCATATCACGCGAACCTGAATAACGTGCAGAATACACGCCCGGTTCTTTACCCAAAGCATCAACTTCCAGTCCCGAATCATCACCAAAACAGGATACATTGTATTTTTTGACAAGGTAATCGGTTTTTTGTTGTGCATTTTCGTGGAAAGTATCTCCTGTCTCGGGTATATCATCCTCACAACCAATGTCCGACAGTGATTTAATCACAAATTTATCTCCTACCACCGCCTGCACTTCACGTTGTTTATGTACATTATTGGTGGCAAATACTAATTCTATCATGTTACAGGTTTTATAAATTGTTCCAAACTTAGCCAAAATCGGGTTTAAATACAATTTAATATCAGTATACACTTAACGAAAAAAATACCTCCTATTAGGTATTGAATGCCAACATTTGTTTCCCTAACTTTGAAATAGCCTTGTGATAACCAATATTGTTTCAAATCTTTCACCAAAATGAAAAGATCCTTCTCTCTATGTTTAATAGCGATCTTCGTATTTATAGTAGGGAAAGCACAAACTTTCCCTACCGATACACTCGCTGTGTTACAAATTGCACAAGAAGAGGGGCTGTCTCAATTAGGTGCTTCTTCCCTTCAATTTGACAAGCAGGGTTACCTATGGGCGGGCACACAGAATGGTTTAAACCGTTTTAATGGTTATCAAATGAAGGTGTGGTTAAGTGACATAAACAATTCGGGATTTCCCGACGACCATATCCGTGGAATGCACTATCAACAGGATACACTATGGATGACCACCAATACACATTCACTATGCGCATATCTGCTAAAGGAAAATAGGTTTATACACTTCTCCAAAGAGCTGGATTTTGAAAAGAATCCCTTTGTCAAATACAGTTATGCTATATCGGCCACGCCCAACAACCAAATTATCATTGGTACGGCGGGGCATTGTATCCTCTACGACCGCAACCTGCGGATCTTTGATATCCTGCCTGTTCCTCAAATATTAGAAAACGATTTTGTAACTGATATACAGCACTTCAAGAAGAACCATTACCTCATCGGCACGAATGCAAGCGGTTTATATATATTGGACATACAACATAAAACGATTGTACAGACTCCAATCCTGCGGAGCTTTCAGAACAACCTGGTTGATGCTTTATATAAGTTAGACAATGGAGATATACTTGTAGGCACAGCAAATGGAATGTACCTGCTTGCTGACAATCTCAAAACCTTGCACAAAATAGGGCAAAGAAATGTTAGAAGCATACATCGTTGGGATGAGGAACACCTACTAATCGGCGGTAAAAATGAGAATTTCTTACTCGCCGAGGATTTTACCTGGAGAAAGCTTGTTTTTGTGAACCATGACGGCAAAGAATTGACCTCCGATATATTGGCTTACCAAGAGGATGTACAGGGTGGGAAATGGTTAGGCACCGAAACCCGAGGAATACTGTATTATCATCCGAACCAGATGAAGTTTACCTCAAAGCGCATACAGGCTGCCAATGCTCCTAAACAAGATTTCATCAGCACATTCAATTTTCTCCGAGATGGCAACGACTTATGGATGGCCACGGAATTTGGTTTTGTAAAACACCCATTAACATCCGACCGCTACAAACTCTATAGAACCGACCTACTCGAATACACCTTGACCAAAGATGCCCGAGGCACAATATGGGCAGGAGGATTTGAACAGGGATTGCTTAGGTATGATCGTCAAAAAGATAAATTCGCTTCCATACCATTACCGTTCTTAGATAAAGATATCATCCAAATAACACCAATCTCTTCAGATAGCATTTGGATACACACTTGGTCCAGCGGTATATACAGTATGCACACAGGAACACTAAAGATGCAGCCTGTAAAACTCTTGGGGAAAGAGTTAGTGCGTTCAAGGACAAGCCTCGTCGACCGCCAAGGCAACATTTGGATAGGTAGCGACGAAGGTCTCTATCAAGTTAAAAAAAACCGAAATGTAAAGTATTATGATTCATTATCCAACGAACGGGTATTCGCCATTGCCGAAGACCTTCGAGGAAAGATTTGGATAGGCACTGCCAAGGGTGTAAACCAGGTAGATCCGAAGACTGGGATCACTACACATTATACGCAACAGACCGGTCTCCCAAATGATTTTATATATGGACTACTCGTAGATCAGAAAAATAATGTATGGATGTCAACCAACTATGGAATCTCTATGTTCAACCAGTACACAGCCATATTTAAGAACTACACAGAAGACGATGGGTTACAAAATGACGAATTCAATGGTAAGGCGGCTTATCAAGACAGTTTAGGATATTTCTACTTTGGGGGAATGAACGGTTTCAACGTCTTCCATCCCGACAGTATTCCAATGAATACCCATACGGGCAAAACACATATTGAAAATGTCCTGCTCTTTGGTCGCCCCATTCAGGAAAATATTCTTTATACGGATACATTAACTTTCTCCCATGACCAGAATGTCATTACCTTCGATTTCGTAAATCTTAATTATCTATGGAGCAAAAAAAATCGCTATCAGTTCATATTGGAAGGTTTTGATAAAGAATGGCGCCCAATAACAAGGGACCGTTCGACAACTTATACCAACTTGGCTCCAGGAACATACACCTTCAAAGTGCGCGGAAGCAACAATGAGCTAATATGGGGCGATATTGATGAGATGACCATCATTATCAGGTCACCTTGGTATGCTACACTACCTTTCCGGGTTGGGTTGATTCTCCTGATCTCTGCATTGGTAGTAGGTGGCTTCTCTTATAAGACCTACCAACAGAAACTGACCAATCGCCGTCTGCTACAGATGGTCAACGAACGTACGGAAGAACTGTCTAAAACGAACAAAGTTCTTCACGAATCTCTATCCTTGACCCAACAACAGAAAGATAACATCACTTTTTTGATGCAAGAGCTTAACCATCGTGTCAAGAACAACCTACAGCTCATCACCAGCCTAATCGACATACAGAGCTTCCAAATCGACAACCAACGCATACAAAAGAAGCTGCGCACCCTGCAGGCACGTGTCTTTACAGTATCGCGCATTCATGACCTACTCAATTTGAGCGATAACGACAAGGGTGTATCCATCAAAAGCTTTATCAATAATTTAACCGCAGACTTGATTACCTTTTCTGGTCAGAAAATATATTTTCATTCTAATATCAGCGATCTGGTATTACCTTCTAATAAACTGACCTATTTAGGCCTTATCCTCAATGAGCTTATTATCAACTCTATAAAACATGCCTTTAAACAAGAACAAGAACATAAAGAAATCCATGTCTCATTGGCTGAAAGTGGAAACAATATCACTATACAATACAGCGACAATGGTGTAGGCTTCGATAAAAGCAGACCTTTCACCGATGACCACAAAGGCATGGGGTTAATGCGTCTATTGATTAAAGAGCTCAAAGGGACAATGGATATTGAAGTCTCAAATGGCAGTATTTTCACCATCAAACTACCCAAAACCTAGGAGAATCATGAACAAGCAGATATTAATAGTAGAGGACGAAATCATTATTGCCAACAGCATCAAGCTGCATTTGGAATCCAGCGGTCTGCAGGCCGAAATCGCCACAACACCCGAGGAAGCATCTATTTTGTTGGCAGACAAAACATTTGACCTTGTATTGAGCGACATTAACCTGCGCCATGAGATAGACGGAATAACCCTGGTTCAAGAATTTGTACCTAAGCATGTACCCATTATTTTCTTGACCGCCTACTCCGATACAGAGACCTTACGCAAGGCCGAACTTTCTATGCCCTATGCCTATCTTTTAAAACCTTTCCATAAAGATCAACTACTGCTTACTATAAACTTGTCAATAGCGCGTGCACATAAGAAAAGTATACTTTCTTCCTTAGCAACCAAAAGAACTACTGAGGATATTGTCCTCAGCATCAGAGAAATCGAGATCGTGCAATGTGTCGCTCAAGGTAAGACTACTGCAGAAATCGCCGACGAACTCTTTATCAGCCCACAAACTGTAGCCACCCATAGAAAGAATATCCTACAGAAATGTGGGTGCAGAAATGTCATTGAACTCATTGCCCTTGCCATAGAAAAGGATTGGCTATAGCCATCCCCCACCATCGTTAACACGTAGATTAAAGAAAATGATTAATCACAATTTCGACAACGCAAGACATATATGGAGCCGCATCATCAAATCTGAAGATGACAAGCCTTATAGTTTCGATATAGAAATACAAAAGCAACTACTCAATCTGTTCCATGTGGGCCCATACTATTATTATATATTTAATTGTGGCACTGCTGACTTCGAACTTGTGGACACTAAAGCTGAAGAAGTGATGGGATACTCATTGGATTGTATATCACCAGGTTTTTTGTTTGTTTAAAACTAGGACGAGTTATGGGGACAAAAAAACAGGCAGCTACTTTAGTAACCGCCTGTTTGCTTTTTTATAAATGTAAGAAAATGAAATGCTTACTTCGCAGCCTGATAGCGTTCCGCTACAGCATCCCAGTTAACTACATTGAAAATAGCCTCAAGGTATGCTGGGCGCTTATTTTGATATTTTAAGTAGTAAGCGTGTTCCCAAACATCGATACCCAAGATTGGTGTACCTTGTACGTCAGCTACATCCATCAACGGGTTATCCTGGTTTGGTGTAGAAGTTACAGCCAACTCTCCATCAGCCTTCACGATCAACCAAGCCCAACCCGAACCAAAACGTGTAGCACCTGCATTTTGCAACTGTGTTTTTAATTCTGCGAAAGAACCAAAAGTTTTGTTAATTGCTTCTGCCAAGTCACCTGTAGGCTCTCCACCTGCATTCGGACCTAAGATAGACCAGAAAAGACCGTGGTTAAAGTGGCCACCGCCATTGTTACGCACTGCCGCTGGATATTTAGAAATATTTTTGTTGATTTCTTCTAACGATAGATTTTCAGCATCCGTGCCGGCAATTGCCTTGTTCAAGTTGTCCACATAAGCCTGATGATGGCGATCATGGTGGATTTCCATTGTCTCTTGGTCAATGTGTGGTTCCAATGCATTGCTTGCATATGGTAATGCTTCTAATTCAAATGCCATAATATTTTAATTTTTTATAGTACACAATTAATTGTACGAATATAACAATTTAAAGCTATTTTATGTTTCCTGTTTCCTTTAAAAACGCTAATTTCCTATCTTTTATTACGAAAAAATGATGTTATCAGATCGGCACATTCTTTCTGTAACATACCACTGACTATAGTTGTTTTCGGATGATAAAGTTGTCCAAATTTGGAGGCCCCTCGTTTCTCATCTGTCGCTCCGTACACAATCCGTGAAACCTGTGCCCAATAGGATGCTCCTGCACACATCACGCAAGGCTCAACCGTGACATACAGTGTACAGTCTTTAAGATATTTGCCTCCCATATAATTGGATGCTGCCGTAAAAGCCTGCATCTCGGCATGGGCAGTCACATCATTCAGCCGTTCAGTAAGGTTATAACCTTTGCCTATAATTTTTCCATGACTAACGATGATAGCTCCTATCGGGATTTCATCTTCCTGATAGGCTTGCTTAGCAAGCTTCAACGCCTCACGCATATAGGTTTCATCAACCGTGATCGGATCTTCATCCGTTGGTTCAAAATTGTATATTTTCAAAAAATGGAAATTAAAAATTAAAAAAAACGCCTCCCTCATGGAAGGATGCAACACAGATTGCTATTTTGACAGAAATCTTATCTCTAAACGACATTGTCATATTGACGAAAGGAGATATCTATGTCTAAGCTGGAGTTATATCCAGAGATTTCTCCTCCTAACGTCGTCGAAATGACAAAAAGGGACTACATCAACCTCGCACCATTTGGCACTGGACGTTCAACAGCACTCAACACAATATCCCCATTTTCATCGGGAAGTCCCGTAACCAAGCATTCCGACATAAAATCGGCAATCTGTTTTTTGGGAAAGTTGACCACTGCAATAACCTGCCGACCTATAAGATCCTCCTTCGCATAATGCGCAGTAATCTGTGCACTAGATTTCAAAATGCCCAATTCACCAAAGTCAATACGTAATTGATAGGCGGGCTTTCGCGCTTTTGGAAAGTCGTCTACCTCTAACACTGTACCCACGCGCAGATCTACGCACTCAAAGTCTTCCCAACTTATTGTTGCCATAACTACAGACGATTGGACTCCAAATCTGTCAGTTCTTTAGATAAGGTAAACAGCACATATTCTTTATTTCGTCGCAACCGTTTGGTCAAACGCTCGACTAAAACTTCTTCCCCTCCTTCTTGATAAGCGAGATCCTCGTCGCTAAGGTGATTATACTTTCTGCGCAGCTTGATTTTCAATATATCCCAATCGGAATTAGATATTTTTAACGAACTCATGTATCAGATTCTTAAAAAAATGCGTTAATATTGTCAGAAAATAAAATTAAATAAAAAAATCGCATGAAAAAATCTTTACTTACATTAATTTGTTTTATTGCTGCAATTACATTTGCTCAAGCACAATTATTACCTTCTTTTAAATTAGGTATAAAAGGGGGGCTGGGCTTTTCAAGCTTGAGTTCAGAGGGTAAATTATTCAATTCAGATACTAAAACAGGATTCCAGTTGGGTGCTTGGGGTCGTGTTGGTCTTGCCGGTTTCCATGTTCAGCCAGAGGTTTACTATGCCAGCAAAAAAGCCGGCATCAAAACATCTAATAATGAAGAAGGTGACGCAACTTTCAAAAGTATGGATGTTCCTATTTTATTAGGCACTAAAATCGGTTTAGGACCTGTAGGTTTCCGTATTCAAGCCGGGCCTGTATTCTCGTTTGCTCAAGATGGAAAAGTCGTAAACATTTCAGAGGCAACCAATTGGGCTGCTTATAAAAAGAATTCTACAGGTATAATTGGAGGAGTCGGAGCTGACATCAGTAAATTAACTATTGATGTACGTTATGAGCACGGATTAACGAACTTAAACTCAACTGGAGATCAAAAAATTAGAATGTGGACAGTTGGTGTAGGCTTCGCTATCTTATAAGTCGCCTTTAATTAAACAACATCATTACTGAACAGTTTCGTTCGGAAAAATATAGAAAAGCGATATTGGAGATTTCCGATATCGCTTTTCTATTGATTAGAAACATTCTAAATTGATTGTTTTTCTACTTTATTTGTCATAATTATGTTAACAATTAGATAGATTTGCGGGTAAAATCAAATATCACGAATAATGAGTAATTCAAAGCCAGTTTTAAGTTCTTCTCTGGGAAGAAAACTAATCATGAGCTTGACAGGAATTTTTCTATGTACTTTCCTTATCGTTCACTTGATTGGTAACTTGCAGTTATTTAAG
>Ga0079224_100017561_pt1 | contig 10085 bp, 13 predicted proteins | sample Stecom2015_FD_80414 | JGI IMG/M metagenome (GOLD analysis project Ga0079224, IMG submission 80414) | Agricultural soil microbial communities from Utah to study Nitrogen management - Steer compost 2015 | ecosystem: Environmental > Terrestrial > Soil > Agricultural land | place: USA: Utah... | reverse complement strand
TGTAATTTCAGTGCATCAGGGCGACACCGTAGAAATGACATTGGTAAATGAAGGTCAAGTGATTCACAGTGTCGATTTCCATGCAGCAATTGGCCCAAGCCAAGTATTATCAGGCAATGTAGCAGCTGGTGAAAGCAAGACTTGGACATTCCATGTTCCTAACGCAGGATTCTTTATGTACCACTGTGGTGCAGACGAATTGTTTGGCGTATGGGAACACATTGCCAACGGCATGTATGGCGGACTTGTAGTGCACCCACACAATGAAAAGCCGGCAAAGGAATTCTACATAGCATTTGGTGAGATCTATAACACCGCAGACGCAGGAATATTCAAAGGCACGAATGGTACAGTCGGCTCATTCGATAACGACAAATTCCTTGCAGAAGACCCAGACCTCATTCTGACCAACGGTATGGCACACAAGTACGTACCGTCAATAGGACAGCAGGCCCAGATTCAGCTGAACCCAGATGCAGAGATATTCAAGGTCAAGCCGGGTGAGCTGACAAGATGGTACATACTGGCACCAGGACCAAACGAAGGAGTATCGTTCCACTTCATTGCTGGGCAGATGGATGTGAAGGACGGATCGGTAAAGAACAGATACGGTACACTGATAAAGAATGACGAAACATGGTGGATTCCCGTAGGTTCAGCCAGTGTTATAGAAACCGTGTTCCCAGAAGAAGGCATCTATGTCGGTGTCGACCACAACATGGCTCATGTAGTAAAGGGCGGAGCATTCGCGGTCCTAGCAACAAACGATGCAACTGACGACGACCACCCTGAAGGAACGTACGTAATGTCCATGGAAGAAACGATGTAGGTAGAGCGCTAGCTCTTCCTTTTTCTTTTCTTTTTCTAGCCATCACCAAAAAGCTTTTCTATATATCATTTTGCAATAATCGCATTGGCTAAGCGTCAGTTTACTATTGACACGGGAAAAGAGCAGATCCCGGTGGAAGGCCAAGTGCACAGAAACGTTGCCGTGAAATATCTGATGAAGAGGCGCAGGTCTCTCTTGATGACAAAGAACCCTGAAAAGGTCGAGAAGCTGTGGGCAGAGTTACCCAAGAAGATCAAGATAATAGGCAAGCAGCTGACACGCGAATACAGGATCAATTGGGAGAGAGTCGGTACCCAAGATTATGAGGGCTCCCGCTTCGTCTTTACGTTAGACGACCTTGGCGAGGAAGGAACAGCAACTAGCAAGAAAGAATAGCCACTAATGAGCTATTTTTCTCCAGTGTCCGGGATGATAAGGCCACCAATCTGACTATAGGTTTTTAGGAACTGATGCCCCTTTGACGTTGTCTTGTATGTCTGAGTTCCCTTCTCGAATTCAAGCAGCCCGTTTTCCACAAGCACCAAAAGATACTCCTTTAGCTGAGCATATGACAGATAAGCCTTGTACATGATCTTGGTCTTTGTAGCGCCGCCATTCGCAGCCTCGAGAATCTGCGAAACAATGTCCGTTCTGCTTCTGTACTTCATATCCACATATTAAGAGACCGACCATTATAAAAATTGCAAGCAGTGATTTTGCATAACATTGTTCTATACAAACGGTTTTATCGGTACTATGCTGCCAATAAGGTGTATTGTTAAACAGCATCAATTTCGTGGTTCTCGGCGACGCCAGCATCACTCCACAGCTTGGGAAGAAGGGGACTGCGACTGACCTTGTAATCTATGATCGCAAGACTGCAGACACTGTCTACACTTGGACAACACCCGTCACGTTTCCTGACAAGATACAGCCACTGCTTCAGGCAGTCAACTTGGCCGAGTATGCAATCCTAAACGTCGCCAAGCTGGACAAGTTCCTAGGCGAGCAGGTAATGGCTCTTGACTCAGTGGGAGTATCGGACGGATTTGTGATGCATTCATACGAAGTCGACAGAGAAAAGCTTAGGACGATCCTCAAAGGAACATCTCTAGCCAATTATCAGTTTGTGGATTCTGTTGATCAGCTAAAGCAGGAGATGGGCAAGCTCAAGCCCAAGGGATCAGACGGACCTCTTGTGATACCTGTCGATCACGCGTTTGACGTAAAGGGTGTTGGCACAGTCGCGTTGGGTGTGATCAAACAAGGCACTGTCAAGGCCTATGACGAGTTTGTGCTTCTACCTAGCAAGAAGAGCGTGCTTGTAAAGTCGATACAGATGCACGACGATCCTGTAGAAAGCTCTTCAAGCCCTGCAAGGGTCGGGCTTGCAATCAAGGGGCCAGGAGTTGACGACACTTCCAGGGGTGACGTAATATGCGCGCCAGACGCAGTCAAGGTCTCGTCAGGCACAATTTCAATCAGGTTCGAAAAAAGTCCTTTCTTTAAGGGAGACTTACCAGAGAACCATACCTACATGGTCTCTGTAGGTATGCAGGTAAAAACTGCCAAGATAAAACTTGAAGGGGAGACTACTCTTCAAGTCACTCCTGAAAAACCGCTTGTATATGCACCTGGACAGACCGTTGTCTTGCTCAAACCGGACAGCCAGGGCACTAGAATCGCGGGAAAAGGGTCGATGCAGTAGCTTGCCAGAGGCACGTAGAGTACATCCAGAAAAAAAGGGGATCAGAGTACTTGGTGTTGCGGAAAGTTTCAAGAAATCTGGCAAAAAGTCGACTCTGGCTGGCATTGTGATGCGGCGCGACTTGGTAATAGACGGCATGGCGTTTGGCAGCGCAACGATAGAAGGAGATGACGCTACCGACGGCATCATTTCAATTCACAGGTCGCTTGCAAGAGATGATATCAATTGCATAATGCTGGATGGCCTCGTGATAAGCATGTATAACATCATCGATGGCGAGAGAGTGGCGCAGGAGACGGGGCTGCCAGTCCTTGCTATCACTTTCGAAGACTCGAAGGGGCTCGAGGCCAGCATAAAGCATCACTTCAAGAACTGGAAGCACAAGCTAGAACAATACCAAAAACTTGGAGAGCGTGAAAAGGTGACGCTGAAAACTGGCAAGGACCTCTTCATACGTTACTGGGGGATGAGCAAGAAAAGGGCTATTGCGATCTTGAATTCGTTTACCCTGCAAGGAGCGGTGCCAGAGCCTATAAAGGTAGCCAAGATTGCCGCCCGGTCGCATGCCAATGCTTTAAATTAGAACTTCTAAGAGTAAGAGGTGTGGTGGGGTGGCAGAGCGGCCATGCGTTCGCCTGCAGATCGCACACGAGTGGTTAGCGAATTTATAAGGGTTCGAATCCCTTCCCCACCTTTTTAGATTAGGGAACTAGCACCAGCCTTATTAGCTACCATTGGCAAAAGCTCAATGTTCCAATGTCTAAGACCATTCAGGTCAAGGGTCCAAAACTCGAGGTAGTTCTCAATAGAATTGACAAGTTGACAGCAGACTGCTTCCCTTATGTTAACCGGCTTTTCAAAGAACTTGCAAAAGAAAACCTAGAAAATGCAAGTGTATTATGTAATTTCCTAGAGGAACAGCAGAATGAAAGGAATGTCAAATCCTCTACTGTAGAAACTTACATCAAACGTCTGTGCTGGCTGGCAAAGCATGTTGAAAAAGTTGAAAAAAAGACATGGAAGAAAATGACCAAGGAAGACATCCAGGGCTATCTACTTTCGCATAAGAAATCTGAACAAGAAGATCCCAAGCATAAATGGATTGGAAGCTTCAATAGCTGGCTTTCGCTGTATATTGGCTTTTTCAGATGGATCCATAACCACGAAAAACATAAGAATCGTGATGATTGGGAGACACCAGAGTGTGTAAAGATAAAGAGGCTGAAAAGACCCGAAGAGTCGACCTATACACCAGAACAAATGTGGACTGCCGAAGATCATGAAATTTTCCTGAGATATTGTCCAGACAGCATGTACAAGGCCTTCCATGCCATGACCATTGACAATTCTGCAAGACCTGCAGGAACAGATCCAGAGCCAGCAAGACGCGTATGAAGAGCTGGAGACCAAGGCAAAGTCTGCCTGGAATGCACAATACGCACTTGAAGACGCCTTCTGCAAGGCCAGAGGACATGGAGACGGGTTATGGTTTGCCTACAGCGACGGCTACAGGCATGAAAACTCGACTCTGATAACAGCCGAGATAAACTGCGTAATGTTGAACGGCATGAGATACGAATACATACACACTTTCGATCCTGCACAGATTCAAGGAGTCATGGAAGCAGAGGATGAACAGATGACAGAAGACCTGGAGGACCAGCAAGAGATAGAGATAAGCCCTGCTTAGAGGACCCTATTTTTCCCCATCTCTCATCAATTTTTATTCGAGGTATAATAACTGACCATGGTCTCATCCCACTCTTCTAACAAGTCAAAAATCCTGGCTATTGCCATGATAGGCATTCTTCTCTTAAGCGTTGTGACTCTGATGATCACCACAGCCTACGGACAGCTTGAAGATTATCAGATCGATGAAGAGGCAGCCAACGAAACGGTAGACAAGCTGAAAGGCCAAGCAATCTCTCTCATACAGATTATCGCACAGATGGTCCACACCGCAGTAGGGGGCAGTATCGACACATTCTACCAGGATGACGTCAATCCCGCAATAATCACCGGTATAACCATAGTTGTGACAGTGGTCATTGCATTTGGAGCAGCCTTACGGGTCGGCAGTCATGCTACCAAGCTGGCGATCATTATCATCGTCGCACTAGTGGTGATCTTTATGGCTATTCCAATGTTTGAGCCTCAAATACCACAAATACCAACAACTTGAGAAGGAAAAAAGAAAGAAAACATGAGAAGGGGTTTTCTGCCCTTCTCAATCCAGTCCCAAATGCGGAAAAGTCGCTACAGCGATACCGAGTTCTCCCTGGACCTTGCGGATCTTCTCTGCATATTCTTTCATCTTGGCTTCGTCGTTCTGGACCTTGGCTACCTTGTAACCTCTCCAGAGCTTGCGTAGCGCGCCCCAGGACTGTCCTTTGGTGAATTGTCGTTGCTGCGGATTTTCTTCTTGAGTAAACGTTGCACTCATAATCATACTAAAATTGAATGAGAAAGGGGAAAATGATGGGGGGAAGCCACACATCGAGGACGATCTAATGCCTGCGGTGGCTGCTTCTGCTGCTGCTATGCGTTTCCCGGTATTTCACGAATGCCCACGCTGCTGCTATCGCAATGATCGCCCCTCCAAACACATAGAACGATCCTGGATTAAGCAGGAAAAAGACCAGCGCTACAAGCATGACTACGAGTCCGAGGCCTATCAAGATCAGTTTCGGCAGTGCTAGTAGTAGCATCTAGAGTAAAATTACCATCAGAGCTAGAAAGACCAGAACAAAGTTTCAATATGAGACTTTTTTTCTTATTCAGATATATCCCCTTTCACCGGTGTTTTGAAGCGGCTGTACGTCTGACGACTAGCCAGATTCCGACAGCCAGCATTATCGATATGGGATTGATGAACCTGCCAATAGCGTTGACCAGGACAGAAACAGCATTATTCATAACACAGTCAGCGACCATAAAGAGGCAATCCCAGTAACTGTATGAGGGAGTTGAGAGCTGGTAGAACACAACTACCGCGTAAACAATAACCATGACAACAATGAGTGCCTTCAGCCCTGATAGAACTTTCAAGATAAAAGAAAATTAGGGGATGGTTACTTGCTTGTTAGACTGCGGGATATCGCCACCCCATGAGCTGAATGTCCGGATATCATAGGTCCTGCCCTTCTCAAGCCTTTCAATAGTTATCTTTTGGCTAAAGTTCTTAGATGGCTCCAGGACCTGAGTAATCACTGTAAATCCTGTGCCGTCTCTTACCTTGTTTCCTTTCTCATCGAATGCTTTGGCTGTAATGTCGGTATATCCTGTTCCAAACAATGCAAATGCAAAGTTATCATTCATGTAGTCATCAAACGTCTTTTCATGACAGTTTATCGATTGAGGAGAAGAGATGTCCCAACCTGTGACAGTAGGATTGACACCAAGATCGTAAACCGTGCCAGAAACAGTGACTTGCAAATCACACACGATGATTTTTTCACCAGTCCCTCCAGACTGGCCTGAGCTAGTTCCGATTGCAGACACCAACAGTAGAACGCCAGAGTGTGGGTTACCAACCCATTCTCTATGGTGAAGTTCTTGCTGACTGTATTTGGCTTACCAATTGCCCTAGCGGGATATCTCCATGCTTCTCATTATGTGCAACTTCTTTTTGATCTATGCTGAACTTAGCTTGGAACCCTCCTATTGGTGCGTATGCATCCCCATAAACAGTGTCTGAGGTAGTATGTGTGAGGAATAGCAATATTCTTTCTCCAGACATTAGTGCGGCTTCATCCTCAGCTATGAACCTCTTCCCATCACCCAACAGTGTCACTTGGATAGTAGCTTCTTGATAGTTGCCAGTCAATTCTCTTTCAATATCTATGGTGGCTTTGGTGAATACCCGTGTATATTTGTCAGTTTGCTCTACAGAACTGAGTCCAATTTCTCTGACTGTCCCTATTACCACTACATCACTTTCTCTTGCTAGCTGGTTTACATCCTTTGGAATGAATGATGCATGAATGTACGTCGTGCTATTGCCTACACCGTATGCATACGTGGCAAAGATACCTGTAATTACTACAGCTATGCCCACCGCAGATAGTGCTACTACCTTTGATTTTTTGTTATTCAACTTAATCAATACCATGTCCTCCTTTTCTTATCACCCATAAATGCTAGTGAGGCTATCACTGTCATGTGTCTTTATGCTGTTCCACTTGTTGCAATCATAGCCTGAAACCATTACAGAAGTTTCGCTTGATGATGGATGCCTGAATACAACCCAATGACCGAATTCGTGCCTCATGAGGTAATCCATAGTGTAGGAGGGAGTAGTGCAGAGACCTGAACTAGACCAAGTATAGTAAGTATTCATCTCTGTATCAGCATCACTAACATATCCAAATACATCCTGCTGTATATACGTGAAACCTAGAAATCCGTTATTTCCATAATTAGCAGCAGTTATCCAGTGATTACACGATGAAACTTTATTTATGGTGAAACTCGACGGCGCGTTGTTCCAGCTCGTACGTGCTTGGTCTATCTCGCTCGTGACTGTTGCAACTTTGTTTGTTCCTCCGTTAATGTTCAGCTGATCTAGACTATAGCTGTCATAACATACATCCGTAGAGGTCCAGAACCATCTCTTGTTGTCATAATAGTGTGCAGCAAGTGCAGGCGTGACTGAAGAAATGACGCCTATAGTTGCTACTATTCCAACAATGGCCTTTAGATTTATTATTCTTATGCCATAGTTAGGAATATTTTATCACCAGTATCTAATAGAGGATACTAATATATAAAATAGCTGAATATTGACTCCAGCATCCTTTTTGAGAGAAATAACATGGAGACCAGAAGTCATACTACTGTGAATAATTATCGAGTGCTCTTGAAGCAATATTTCAAAAAGCTTCGCCAAAGAAGCGAAACGTAAAATGAATTGCTATGTTACAATCTAAAAAGAATACAATATGAAACCTCACAGGTTTCTGATAATCGATATCTCATTATGGTCTAGTATTGCGTATTCCTGAACCAATTATTGGAGTTTATATCCTCAAAAAAACAAACGGACACGGCATGCAAACATCATTGTCCAGATATTGAAATCGATCCTTAATGGAGCGATAGAACCTTAGAGCCAGGAGAGGCTCTATACCCATTGAATAGCAAGCACCTAGAAAAACAGTATGAAGCATATAATGCAGGAAATCAGAAAAGGATGTGTATTCAGTAGTCTACGGACAATAATCAATCGTGAATATCTTGTCTGTGGGCTCTGAAGAGTCTTTTGACACTTAGTAATAATAGTCCCAACATGCCTTTTTCTGGTTAATCTGAGAAGGGGAAAAATAACCACTTCCCTGATATTCGGCCCATAGGAACGAATCCCTTCCCCACCTTCAACCTTATTGCGACAGACACATATCTCCCAGTATCGCACAGTCATCATGTGCGCACATTCCACCATACCTTTATCGTCAATGCAGAAATTGACAGGGTGTGGAAGTTTTACACGGACATAGGTCATCTCCAGATAGTTTCACCTCCACACATGCAAATTCAGATTGTCAAGTGTACTCACCAGCAACTTATCGAGGGTTCTGAAGTATGGCTGACAGGAATACTCTTAACCAGAAGCAAATGGCATTCTAGAATCACAAAACTTGCACCTTACGAATACATCGATGAAATGCTTACAGGGAGATTCAAAGTGTGGAAGCATGTGCATGGCTTTCGCAAGTTGGACAATGATAGGACAGAAGTCATTGACGAGATCGAGTTTGAGTTGCACTATGGATGGCTCGGAGGGTTGTTTGAAGGCTATGTGCATTCACAGCTTGAGAAGATCTTTGTCCATAGAAAACAGGCTACGATAAAGGCTCTAGAAGACCAGCTAAATCACTTTGACGGACCTAGCTAGCCTGCGGGCAGACTTTGTATCCAACTTGATTTTGCTCAAGATGGTATACCTGTCCGGCCTGAGCGACTGCGCAGCCACAAGCGCCTTTACAACGTGTTCCTCGCCCAACCCAATCTGCTTTGCCGTGGTCGGAGCGCCGACGTTTTCAAGAGTCTCTGCAATCTTTTCCCAGTCCAATCCGTGAAGTTTGGCCATCATTATCGTGCCTATGCCGACGCGCTCGCCGTGCAGGCCATAATTGGAGCCGGCAACATATTCTATTGCGTGGCTGAACAGGTGCTCTGCGCCGGAGCACGGTCTGCTGCTGCCAGCAATACAGGCGGCAACACCGGCGCTGATCAGAGCTTCGACTATTGTGCGGATGCTAAACTGATTCTTACGTTTTAACTTCTCCGATTCGTCGAGGATAATCTTGGCGCTCATGTACGCAAGGTTTGCAGCATAGCTTCCAAAGTATTCTCCCTTTTCATCACGGGCAAGCTCCCAATCCTTGACCGCAGTTATCTTTGCCACCAAATCGCCGCAACCTCCTGCGAGGAGCCTTGGGGGTGCTTGAGACATCAGGTGTGTGTCTGCAACAACGCCTATTGGCGTATTTGCCTTTACAGAATGAGGCTTGTCGGTACCCCTGATCGATACAAAGGGGCTTGAGATCCCGTCGTGAGACGCTGATGTTGGGACGCTCAGAAACGGCCTACCTATCTTGAAAGCAGTCATTTTTGCAACATCTACTGAACGCCCGCCACCAAACCCAACGACGACATCCGGACTGTCACTTATCTTATCCTGCAGACTAGTAACAGTATCCATCGAAGCATTGCTAACGACATACCAGGAACCCTTGAGCCCCGCCTTGTCAAGCGAAGCGATGCACTCCCCACCTGCACTTGCCTTTACCACCTCGCCGGTTATGATTGCCACCTTGCTTGTTCCAGCATCAAGTGACCTGATGAGAGAACCAACCTGAGAAACGACACCTTCTCCTATGAGTATCTTCCTAGGCAATTCCATCAGGTGGGTCGGTGTAGAATCCAATCAAAAGAGACCTGTACAAGAGGAAATAATAAATCTTGTACAGCTATGCTTTGTTTACTTCTTCCTCTGTGCTTGCGTGGATTTCGCTGCTTTCTCCTTGCCCTGTCATCTGTGCTTCAGCTGCGGCGTCTCCAGCAGTTGTCGTCGCCGTCTGGCCCGCAATCTCTGCAGTCGCATACCCACGTCCAACTTTTGTTATTCTTATCTTGACTTCGTCACCCACATTGGTGCCCGACACAAAGATCACAAGACCCTGCACCCTGGCGACTCCACTGTCTCCCCTCTTGCTCATGGATTCGATCTTTACATCGTATTCATCGCCGACTCGCACAGGTGACGGCCTGAAAGGCCTTGGACCACCGAATCTGCTTCCCCCAAACCTTCTGCTCCCATTACTACCATAACCCCCGCCATAGTCGCCGCCTCCAGAACTAGAACCCTCCTCCAAATTGAATCGCTCCGTATACTAAAGCCGGGTAAGTATTTCAACTTTATTTCCCCTTTAAAGGACGAGCCAAATATTTAATACTGGCATATGTCGAAGGAACTCTATAACTCGGCTTGCGCCGCTAGTTTGATACTTCAACAAGGATTGCATTCATGCAGCATAAATCGCCTTA
>Ga0079224_100017560_pt1 | contig 10085 bp, 5 predicted proteins | sample Stecom2015_FD_80414 | JGI IMG/M metagenome (GOLD analysis project Ga0079224, IMG submission 80414) | Agricultural soil microbial communities from Utah to study Nitrogen management - Steer compost 2015 | ecosystem: Environmental > Terrestrial > Soil > Agricultural land | place: USA: Utah... | reverse complement strand
GCGCAGCCGTTCGACGACTTCGTCGGCAATCTCGAGCTGACGCCTGAGGCTCGCGACCTTTTCATGCTGCCGGCGTTCGCGTTCGAGTGCATCCTCGACCTCCTTCAATGCCGCAAGCACCGTTTCCTCATATAGGTGCACGCGTTCCGCAAGCACGGCCTCGGTCCGCTCTACTTCCGCTCGCCGGGCGCCGCCGTCGATGATCGGCGCCATGAGCTGGGCCATCAGCGTCGCCAGCCAGTTCGAGAAGATGTCTCCGGGAGAGGTTGCGGCGCTGGTCAGGCTGGCGGCAAGGTCGATCCGCGGATACCGGTCGGCGATCGCTGCCGCCACCCGCGCGCTCGCTGCATGGATATCGTGAAAGGCGCGCCGAACGTCGGGGCGCCGTCGGATAAGGTCGGCGGGAAGTCCCGTCGCCGGCAGTGGCGGCAGGTTGCCCATAGTCTGCCGGTCTGCCACCTGGAGTGACTTCGGTGCTCTGCCCAACAGGATCGCCAGTTGATGCTCGAGCACTGCGATGCGTGAGCGCACGTCGTGAATTTCGCCGCGCCGCTGCTCGACCAGCTGCCGCTGGCGCAGCACGTCGGCAGCGACCGTCTGACCCTGGCGGAACCGCAGGTCCACCAGCTCGAGGATCTGCTCGTTGGTCTTGATCTGCTGCTGAAGCAGCGCCAGTTGCCCCCGTTGTTCGATCAGTTCGTACCACGTCCTCGCTATCTCGGCGGTCAGCGAAATTGCGGCGGCGAGCACTTCCTCGCGGCTGGCCTCGGCATCGATACGGGCTGCCGCCGCAGACGACCGAAGCCGGCCCCACAGATCCACTTCGTAGGCTGCGGCGATGCCGAGTTCGTAACGCTCCGAATCCGGTCCCTCGAAGTTGATCGTGCGGCTGGCTCTTGCATCGGCGTCGAGGGTCGGCCACAGCGTCGCCCGTTCGCGCCTGGCAATGGCGTTTGCCTGTGCAAGCCGATCCCATGTCGCCTTCAACGACGGGTTCTCGGCAAGCGCCTCGCGAATGAGGCTGTCGAGCTGAGCATCATCCAAACCGTGCCACCACCGGTCGGGCAACGGCTCGGCGCCTGACCGCGAGAACTCGGCCGGTACGTCGCCGGCCAGCGGCGACGGCAGCTCGACCGTCGCGCAGCCTGATGCCAGAAGGGCGAACACCATGATTACCGTTCCCGTGGCGAAACGACGGAAGGTCGATCGCCGCTTTCGCGTGCATGATCTGACATGCGCCCCGTCCAGCATTACGCCTGCCACGCCGTTGCGCGGCTCCCCTGTTAAGCTTCCCGCCTGTGTGTAACGCACGATCGGCATCGAATCCGTCGCGCTTCGTCCCGCGTGCTTCGGATGAATGCTACTCGCCGGATGTGGCCGTGGCGAGGACAACCGGTCTTGATTCCCCGCCGCGTCGAGCTTCACGCCCGCGGCCCCTCGAAGCGGCGGGCGGACAGTATTCGATATCGGGGTTGCAGCCAGCCGGAGGTGCGCGTGTCTACTCGGCAGCCCTGAGTCGCGGTGTCTCGGGTTCGGCTGCAAGCTCCCGTTCTTCCGCTTCCTTGGCCCGCTCGTCGGCTGTGCTGCGAGAGAAGTATGTATAGACCACCGGGATCACGAACAGAGTGAAGAACGTACCGACGAGGAGGCCGCCGACGATCACCCAGCCGATATCCTGCCGGCTTTCCGCGCCTGCGCCCGTCGCCATGGCGAGCGGTACTGCACCGAGGGTCATCGCGCCGGTGGTCATCAGGATCGGCCGTAGCCGCAGGACCGCCGCTTCGGTTACCGCGTCCAGTTTCCTTTGTCCCTCTTCGCGGAGCTGGTTCGCGAACGCGACGATCAGGATCCCGTGCTTGGTGATCAGGCCTATGAGCGTTACCAGCCCCACCTGGCTGTAGATGTTCAGGGTTCCCCCTGACAGGTAGAGCGCAAAGAGGCCCCCGGTGATCGACAGGGGCACGGTGAGCATGATGATGAATGGATCGACAAAGCTTTCGAACTGGGCCGATAGAACGAGATAGATGAACGCGAGTGCCAGGAAGAACGTGACATAGATGCTGGCGCTGGCCTCCTTGAACTCGCGCGACTGGCCGGTGAAATCGATCTGTGCGTCGACGGGAAGGACCTCGCGCGCGACGTCTTCCATGAACGCGAGCCCCTCGCCCAGGGTGTAGCCCGGCATCAGGTTTGCCGAAATGATGGCCGACCGAAGCTGGTTGAAATGGTTGAGTTCCTGCGGCGCGACGGTCTCCTCCACCCGTACGAGATTCGACAGCTGGATCATCTGGTCGCCACGTCCGCGCACGTAGATGCGCTCGAGATCGCTGGGGTTGGACCGGTCGACGTCGGCGACCTGGACGATCACGTCGTACTGTTCGCCCTGACGCTTGAACCGGGTAACCTGACGGCCTCCGAGCATGCTCTCCAGCGTCCGGCCCAGTGTCTCGATGTCGACGCCGACGTCCATTGACTTCTCGCGATCGACGGTGACCCGCAGCTGCGGCGTGTTGAGCTTGAGGTCGGTATCCAGATTGGTCAGGCCGCGATTCTCGCGGGCCTTCGCCAGCACCGTTTCGACCATCTGCTCCAGTTCCGAGAACGGGCGCGACGTCTGGACGACGATCTGGATCGGCTTGTCCCGTGCGCTCTGACCAAACGGCGGCGGGTTCACGGGAAACGCCATCACGCCGGGGATTCCGAAGAACTTCGGCTGCAGATCGGCCGCCACCTCCTGTTGAGAGATGTCCCTCTCTTCCCACGGCTTCAGTTTGATGAACGAGATGCCCTGGGAAACAACGGGAGACCCGGCGATGACGAAGTAGCGCTCGATGTCGGGCGAGTCCTTCAGGACCTCCTCGATCTGACGGGCATACTGATCGGTGTAGTCGATCGTCGCTCCCTGCGGTCCGGTAAATATCCCGACGATCGTTCCCTGGTCTTCGTAGGGAGCCAGTTCCGACTTGAGCACGTCGAACAGGAAGTAGCTCGATCCGGCCACCGCAAGCCCGATGAGCAGCACCACCGGGCGGGCACGCAGCGATGCGCCCAGCAACTTGCGATATCCCGTGTTCATCGCGCGGAAGCCACGTTCGGTGAAATTGTAGAGCCGCCCGTGCGACTGGTGGCGTAGCAGCTTCGAGCACATCATCGGCGACAGCGACAGGGCGACGAACCCGGACACGAGGACGGCGCCGGCCAGCGTCCAGGCGAACTCGGTGAACAGCCGCCCGGTGGTCCCGGTCATGAAGCCGATCGGCGCATATACGGCGGCCAGCGTCAGCGTCATCGAGACGACCGCGAACCCGATTTCCTTGGCGCCGTGAAACGCTGCCTCCAGCGGTCGCTTGCCGCCTTCGACATGGCGGTAGATGTTCTCCAGCATGATGATGGCATCGTCGACCACCAGGCCGATGGCCAGCACCAGTGCCAGGAGCGTCAGCGTGTTGATCGAGAAGCCGAACGCGAACATCAGCGCGAGTGCGCCGATGAGCGCCACCGGAATCGTCACCAGCGGGACCAGCGTGGCGCGGAATGACCGCAGGAACAGGAAGATGATGAGCACGACGAGCACGACGGCCTCGCCGATGGTGGTGTAGACGTTCTTGATCGACTCTTCGATGAAGACCGACTTGTCGTGCGCCACGTCGACGCGCATGCCTTCCGGCAGCGACTCCACGATCGCGGGCAGTACGGCCCGGACCTCCCGGGAAACGTCGAGCGGATTTGCCGTGGCCTGCTTGACGACACCGAGAACGATGGAAGTGTTGCCATTGAAGCGCACCACCCTGCGTTCATCGGTGGGGCCGAGTTCGGCACGGCCGATGTCCTTCAGGCGGACGAGATAGCCTCCCTGTTCCCGGATGATGAGATTGTCGAACTGTTCGGGCGTGCGCAGGTCCGTCTCGGAAAGGACCGTGAACTCCCGCTTGACGCTCTCGATGCGCCCTGCCGGAACTTCGACGTTCTGCCGACGCAGCGCGTTCTCGACGTCCTGGACCGTCAGGTTGTAGGCGGCAAGTCGAGCGGGGTCGAGCCACAGCCGCATCGAATAGCGCCGTTCGCCGAAGATCCGCACCTCGGCGACACCGGGCAGCGTCTGGAGGCGGTCCTTCACGTAGCGGTCGGCGTAGTCGGTGATGTCCATCGTCCGGTGCCGGTCGGAGGAAAACGCCAGGTAGATGATCGCCTGGGCATCGGCCTCGACCTTCTGGATCACTGGCTCTTCGATCTCGTCCGGGAGCCTGCCCCGAACACGGCCCACCCTGTCGCGAACGTCGGCGGCGACCGCATTGGGTTCGCGGTCGAGATCGAAGAAGAGCGTGATCTGGCTTCTCTCGGGCCGGCTTATGGATTGGGTGAAATCGATGCCTTCGATGCCGGCGAGAGAGTCTTCCAGCACCTGGGTGACCTGGCTTTCGATGATCTCCGAGCTGGCACCCTTGTAGTCGGTACGGACCGTGACGACCGGCGGGTCGATGTTGGGGTATTCGCGGATCGTCAGCCGCTGGTAGGACACGATGCCGAGGAGGACGATGATCAGGCTCATGACCGTCGCGAAGACGGGACGCCTGATCGATACGTCGGAGATCTGCATCGGTTCAGCTCGTGCCCTGAGGCTTTATCGGCGTGACCGGCGAGCCGTCCTGGATCTTGAGGTGTCCCGCGGTCACGACCACGTCACCCGGGCTGAGTCCCCCGGTTATCTCCACCAGCCCGTCGCGGCGAATGCCGGTCTCGACCCTGACCATATGGGCGATCCCGCCTTCGATGCGGTAGACGTATCGATCCTCGCCGCGCGGCATGATGGCCTGCTCTGGAATGGACAGGGCGTTGGTCCTCTGCTCCAGGATCACGTTGACGCGCGCGAACAATCCCGGACGGAGCCGTCCGTCTTCATTGTCGACCAGTGCGCGAACCGCCAGGTTGCGGCCGTTGGGGTCGATCTGGGGATCGATTGCGTAGATCTCGCCATCGAATGCCTCGCCGGGGAATGCATCGACAATGATGTCGATATGCTGGTCGGTGCGGATCGCCGGCAGAAACCGCTCCGGCAGTCTGAAGTCGACCTTTATCGGCTGGATGTTCTCAAGGTTCACGAGGTCCTGTCCGGCGGAGACGTAATCGCCCACGCTGACGTTGCGCAAACCGGCAATGCCGGAAAAGGGTGCGAGTATCCGGGTCTTCTCGAGCCGTACCCGTGCCAGTTCGACGGTAGCCTCGGATACCCGTTGCTCGGCCAGCTGCTCGTCCTTGGCACGCAGCGATACGACGCCCTGAGACTGAAGCTCTTCGGTCCGTGCCAGGTTACGGCGTGCCAGTTCGTGTCGCGCCTCAGCCTGGAGCAGTTCGGCCCGATAGATGGAGTCGTCGAGCGTGAACAGCACCTGTCCCTTCTCGACCGGCTGCCCTTCCTGGAAGTGGATCTCGCGGATCCGCCCGGCAATTTCGGGACGCACGATGACCGACTCGTTCGACCGCAGCGAACCGACCGCCTGCAGTTCTTCGCGCACCGCGCCGACGGTCACCTCCTCGGCCTCGACCGGCACCGGCTGCTGATCCTGCGCCAATGCCGTCAAGCCGGCGCCGCCAGCCATCATCACCGGCATCCATATCGTGGCAAGCAGGGCAACCGCGCGCGTGCCGACGAAGCGTGACAGGACCATGTACATGGGCGGTGCGGACGTCTCCGGCAGACTGGACTGGACCGTCCAGTCTATATCAGGTAGCGTGAATTATGGAGACGAATTGTTCGGAGTCAAATCAGGATTTCGTCAATGAGTGCCGAAGAGGCGATCCAGTCCGAGCTGCCGCGTGACGACGGCAAGAACCGTGTCATCCTGGATGCTGCTGCTACCATCATCCTCCGCAATGGCTACCGGCGCTCGAGCATGGATGCCATCGCGCGAGAGGCCGGCGTCGCCAAGCAGACCTTGTACCAGCACTTCGGTTCCAAGGAGGCCCTGTTCGGTTCGCTCGTAACTGAGCGATTGCGGCGCATCAAGGCAACCTTCCAGCCCCGTCCGGGGGCGGGCGACGATCCGGTGGACGTCCTTCGGGCGCTCGGCCGTCAGGTCCTCGATCTTGCCCTGTCGCCATCGTCGCTGGCACTGCACCGGGTGATCGTTTCGGAAGCCCCGCACTTTCCGGAGCTCGGCCGTGTCTCGCACGACTATGGCGCGCGTGCCGCGGTCGAGGCGCTGGCGGCGTATTTCGACGAGCAGAAGGAGCGCGGCCGATTGGAAATCGACGATACCGAGCTCGCCGCCGAACAGTTCCTCGGCATGCTGCTTGGGCACTTCCAGCTGCGCGCCCTGCTGGGCGTCGAGACGAGGCCGTCGCCGGAACGGCTGGCCCGTGCTGTCGACAGTGCGGTGCGGACGTTTCTCGCCGCCTACGGCAAGCGGGCTTGACGCTCACCGCATCTCCGCACAGCGGGTGCAGATCTCAGGCCGATTTGCGTCTCGCTGCACGTGCTTGCGACGGCAGGAGCGAACGCACCGAACGGGAGACCTTCACCTCGCGCCGTTCCGCATAGGCTTCATGATTGGCTTCTATGTCCGGCAGCACGTACTCGTAATTGACCATGATCCCGGCTGACCGGGCGAGCCCGCGTGGAGACAGGTCACCCAGCCAGTTGATCTGACGCAGAACCGCGCCGTTGCCGAGATGAAACCGTGCGACCGCGTCGACCGGGGTGCCGTCCGCCCGTTTCTCGGTCACCAGGTAACGCGCCGTCATCGGCATCAGCAACTCGCGCAGCCGTGCATTGGCCGCCGGATCTTCATGCCATTCCTCGCGGTCTGCCAGCTCGACGATCTCTGCCGCCGCCCCGTCCGGTTCCGCAGCAGCCTGCCGTCTCAGCCAGTTCATCAGGCCCGGCACCGGTGACAACGTCACGAACGTCTTCAGCCCGGGCAGGTTATGCATGAGGTCCTCGGCAACCTGCTTGATCAGGAAACTGCCGAACGAGACGCCGCGCAGTCCTTCCTGGCAATTGGATATCGAGTAGAACACGGCCGTCGTGGCGGTTTCGGCGTCCAGCGGATTCCGTCCCTCCGAAAGCAGGTCCTGGACCGACCCCGGCACCTCACGGGTAAGTGCCACCTCGACGAATATCAGTGGTTCGTCCGGCATCGAGGGGTGAAAGAAGGCGAAGCACCGTCTGTCCGGCGGCTGCAGGCGCCGGCGCAGTTCTTCCCAGTCGCCGATCTCGTGCACCGCTTCGTAGGCAATGATCTTTTCCAGGATGTAGGCCGGGCTCGCCCAGTCGATCGGTTTCAGCACGAGGAAGCCGCGATTGAACCACGAACTGAAGAGGTGCGCGAAATCGACATCGACCCGCTTGAGATCTGGGTGCTTGTCGAGCAGGCGGAACAGTGTGGTTCGCATGTCCACCAGCGCCGCGGTCCCACCGGGTGCTGCGTTGAGCCGGCGCAGGAGTTCCTGGCGTGGCGGCTCGGCCGCGGCGATGAGCGCGGCCAGATTTTCCGGCGATTGTTCCTGTGCGTAGGCGTCGGCCGCGGCTTGCGCCGTCGCCGGATCGGGGTCGAAGTCGCGCGCCAGTACAAGGAAGAAGCGTTCGCGCGCCTCGTCATCCAGGCCGCGGAAGCGCGACAGGATCTCTGTCGCCATCGCCACCCCGGAGGCTTCGCCGCGGGTCGACATCAGTGCCTTGCACATCGGTTCGAGACCATCGTTGGCAGGTGTCGGAAACTGCGAGAAATCGACCAACCTGGCGCCACGCGAGATGAGTGACGACAACATTTCCTGGAATGCCGACATCCTGTTCATGGCGGTGCTCCCGTCATCGCGATCCGTAACCACTTGGCGATACGGGGCACGTGACACAAGACGGACATCGCCGATAGTCAGATGATCCCCCGGGGCCAGATGGAGAGCCGGGAATTCGCTGTCCCGGTGGTCATGCGGCGGGTATGAGACCAAACACTGTTCCCTCGACTGCCGCTGGTCCTCCCGATGACGGTAACATCGCAGCTTGATACGTGGGTCATGCTGGCCGTGTTGCTGGCGGCAGTCCTGCACGCAAGCTGGAATGCCTTTCTCAAGGCATCGGTCGACCGCCTGATCACGTTTGCATGGTTCGACGTGACCGCGCTCGTGATCGCGGGCGTGGCTGTAGCCTTTGTCGGCGTGCCGGCGCGCGAGAGCTGGCCCTACATCGCCGCCTCCGTGATCGTTCACGTGTTCTACCGCGTCTTCCTCATGCAGGCGTATCGGTATGGCGATCTCAGCAGTTCGTATCCGATTGCCCGCGGCTCCGCTCCGCTGCTGGTCGCCGGTGCGGCACTGGCCATGGGACTGGCGGAGCCGAGGTGGGCGATGCTGGTCGGCGTCGGGTTGATTTCGGCGGGCGTGATGAGCCTCGCATTTTCGCGGGCCTACAGACTGCGGCGCCTCGACCGGGGTGTCGCTTATGCCCTCGCTACCGGGCTCGTCATCGCAGTCTATTCCATCATCGACGCGGAAGGCGTGCGTCTTTCAGGCGAGCCGCTCGGCTATATCTTCTGGTTGTTCCTGTTGGATTCGCTACCGATGCCGTTGTACGTGATCGCGGCGCGTCGCGACGTGGGCCTGCGACACGTGCTGGGACTGGGACTCGGCGGCTTCGTTGCCGGTGCCCTTGCCATGGCCGCCTACGGGATCGTCATCTGGGCCTTCAGTCGCGGCGGCGTGGCGGAAATCGTCGCGCTGCGTGAAACCAGCGTTGTCTTCGGGGCCCTGATAGGCGCGATCCTTCTCAAGGAGGGTCTCGGGCCGCGCCGCATCGCTGCCGCCATCGTGGTGGCGGCCGGCATCATCGTGCTCAAGATCTTCTAGGCCAACTCAGTCCTTCGCCTGGAAGTCCTGGCGCTCCAGGAGCCACGATGTCAGGAAGCCGAACACGAGGCCCCAGAACGGCGCTCCGATATTGAACAGCGAGATTTCCGATACCGTGACCAGGAACGTGACGAGGGCGCCGAGGGTAAACCTGTCGCGGAAGGCGATGACAAACGCGCTCTGGAGGACCCGCAACATGGCGAGCCCGGCAAGGGTTGCGATGAAGGCGGCTGGAGCGGCAAGCATCAGGTTGGTGAACAGCGGCGCCATGAGACCGAAGGCGAGCGCCAGCAGTCCGACCAGCACGCCCGCCGTGTACTGACCGTCGCGCTCGCCGCTTCCGGAAATGATGGCGTTGACAGGCCCGGTCAGGCAGGTCGATACCGCGCCGACAAACGTGGACACGAGCGAGCCGACACCGCAGGCCACGGTGATGGCATTGATTGGCGGCTTGTGGCCGACTGCCGTCAGTATGGCGATGCCCTGGCCGTTCTGGACCACCAGCACCGTGATCGCGAGCGGGATTACCAGCTCCACCATCGCCTGCACCGAGAACTCCGGCAGCCGCAATTGCGGTGCAGCCAGAACCTGTGCCGTCTCCGTGGTGGGTGCAAATCCTCCGGTAAGGAGGACGGCAACGATGCCCACGACGAGGGCGGCGATCAATGGCGGCAGCCGTCGTGCCAGTCCTGGCACCGCCATGGCGGCGAAGAACATCACCGTCATGGGTGCCGCAATCTGGAATCCGTCACGGACCGCGACGATCCAGTCGAGCCCGAACTGCAGGAAGACCCCGGCGACCATGCCCATGACGATCGGCATCGGCACCGCCTCCATGCTCCGCCGGACGAGGCCGCTCAATCCGAGGGCCAGCATCAACGCGCCTGTGGCAAGATAGGCGCCGATCACTTCGGGGTATGTGAGGTGGGTGAGGGCCGGGCCGATGAGTACCGTGCCGGGGATGGTCCAGAAGAAGACCAGTGGTTGCCGGTAGAACAGGCAGAAGCCGATCGAGATCAGGCCGTTGATGAAGAACACGCCGAAGATCCACGACGCCCGCTCCGCTTCCGACAGCCCGCCGCGGCTGCGGACCGCCAGGATGATCGCGACGGGACTCGAGGCAGCGAAGATGAAGCCGACGATCGCGTCGACGGCGTGTACGCGCGCAATGTCGCCAAGGCAGCCCTTCACTGCGCCGGGCGGGTGCACGTGCGGCTCGATCGCCATGGCGCGCCAGCCGGGGC
>Ga0079224_100017559_pt1 | contig 10086 bp, 7 predicted proteins | sample Stecom2015_FD_80414 | JGI IMG/M metagenome (GOLD analysis project Ga0079224, IMG submission 80414) | Agricultural soil microbial communities from Utah to study Nitrogen management - Steer compost 2015 | ecosystem: Environmental > Terrestrial > Soil > Agricultural land | place: USA: Utah... | reverse complement strand
GGGGCTCCTCTCCGGACACAGGAAACGGGGGCGACCTGTGGTCGCCCCCGTGGACGCGGGCGGCGCGGCGGACGCGCCCGGGGTCAGCTGCAGCCGCTGGTGGAGCCGCAGCCCTCGCAGACGTAGCAGCTGCCGGACGGCCGCATCTTGGTGCCGCAGCTCACGCAGAGCGGCGCGTCGGTGCTGAAGCCCTGCCGGGCCTCGGCCGACTCCACCGTCGTACGGGGCTCGGCCTCCCGGGGGGCGGCGAGCGCGTCGGCCGTGTCCTCGGCGACCGGGGCGGACTGGGCGTAGGTGACCACCTGGGCGGCGACCTGCGCGGGGTCCTCGCCGGCGGCCTGGGCGGCGCGCTCCTCGGCGGAGAGCACGCCCAGCGCCGCGCGCTCCTCGTAGGGCAGGTAGTCCAGGGCCAGGCGGCGGAAGATGTAGTCCACCACCGACTGCGCCATTCGGATTTCGGGGTCGTCGGTCATCCCGGCCGGTTCGAAGCGCATGTTGGTGAACTTCTCCACGTAGGTCTCCAGCGGCACCCCGTACTGCAGGGCGATGGAGATCGCGATGGAGAAGGCGTCCATGATCCCGGCCAGGGTGGACCCCTGCTTGCCGAGCTTGAGGAACACCTCGCCCAGGCCGTCGTCGGGGTAGGAGCCCGCGGTGATGTAGCCCTCGGCCCCGCCGACGGTGAAGGAGACGGTCTGGCTGGGGCGCCGCTTGGGCAGCCGGCGCCGCACCGGGCGCCGGACCTCGACGGTGCGGGGCGCCTGCTCGGTCTTCTCCTTCTCCTCCTTCTTCACGGTGGACAGCGGCTGGCCGACCTTGCAGTTGTCCCGGTAGACCGCCAGCGCCTTGAGGCCCTTCTTCCAGCCCTCGAAGTAGAGGCGCTCGAAGTCCTCGACCGTGGCCTCCTCGGGCACGTTGACGGTCTTGGAGACCGCGCCGGACAGGAACGGCTGGACCGCCGCCATCATGTCCACGTGCCCCATGGGCCGGATGTAGCGCTGGCCCGTGGCGCAGTCGAAGACCGCGTAGTGCTCCGGCCGCAGGCCGGGCGCGTCGATCACGTGCCCGTGCTCGGCCACGTGGTTGACGATGGCCTCGATCTGCTCCTCGTGGTAGCCGAGGGTGCGCAGCGCCCGCGGGATGCCCTGGTTGACGATCTGCATGGACCCGCCGCCCACCAGCTTCTTGACCTTGACCAGGGAGAAGTCGGGTTCGATACCGGTGGTGTCGCAGTCGAGCATGAAGGAGATGGTCCCGGTGGGGGCGAGCAGGCTCGCCTGGGCGTTGCGCCAGCCGTTGCGCTCCCCGATCTCCAGGCACTCCTGCCAGGCCCGGGTGGCGGCGGCGTGGATCGGCTTCTCCATCTCGCCGACGGTGCGCAGCGCGTCGTTGGCCGCGGCGTGCTTGCGCATGACCCGCTTGTGGGCCTCGGCGTTCTTGGCGTAGCCCTCGTAGGCGCCGACCACCCCGGCCAGTTCGGCGCTGCGCCGGTAGGCGACACCGGTCATGAGCGAGGTGACGGCGGCCGCCACGGCGCGCCCGCCCTCGGAGTCGTAGGCGTGGCCGGTGGCCATGAGCAGCGCGCCCAGGTTGGTGTAGCCGATGCCGAGCTGCCGGAAGGCGCGCGTGGTCTCACCGATCTTCTCGGTGGGGAAGTCGGCGAAGGTGATGGAGATGTCCATCGCCGTGATGACCAGCTCGGTGAGCCGCTCGAACTCCTCGACGCGGAAGGAGCCGTCGTCGTCGAGGAACTTCATCAGGTTGATGGAGGCCAGGTTGCAGGAGGAGTTGTCCAGGTGGACGTACTCCGAGCAGGGGTTGCTGGCGGTGATCCGGCCGCTCTCGGGGGTGGTGTGCCAGTCGTTGATGGTGTCGTCGTACTGGATGCCCGGGTCGGCGCACTCCCAGGCGGCCCGCGCCATCTTGTGGAACAGCTCCCTGGCCCGGACCGTGGCCACGGTCTCCCCGGTGGTGCGGGCGACCAGGCCGAAGTCGGAGTCGTTCTCCACGGCGCGCATGAACTCGTCGGAGACCCGCACGGAGTTGTTGGCGTTCTGGTACTGGACGCTGACGATGTCGGCGCCGCCCAGGTCCACGTCGAAGCCGGCGTCGCGCAGCGCGCGGATCTTGCGCTCCTCACGCGCCTTGCACTCGACGAACTCCTCGATGTCGGGGTGGTCCACGTCGAGGACGACCATCTTGGCGGCGCGCCGGGTGGCGCCGCCGGACTTGATCGTCCCGGCGGAGGCGTCGGCGCCGCGCATGAAGGAGACCGGGCCGGAGGCGGTGCCGCCGGAGGAGAGCAGCTCCTTGCTGGAGCGGATGCGCGAGAGGTTCACACCCGCGCCGGAGCCGCCCTTGAAGATGATCCCCTCTTCCTTGTACCAGTCGAGGATCGACTCCATGGTGTCGTCCACCGACAGGATGAAGCAGGCGGAGACCTGCGCCTTCGACGAGGTGCCGACGTTGAACCAGACGGGGGAGTTGAAGCTGAACATCTGGTGGACGAGGGCGTACTTGAGTTCGTGGTCGAAGATCTCGGCGTCCTCGTCGGAGGCGAAGTAGCCGTGCTCGCGGCCGGTCGCGGTGTAGGTGTTGACGACCCGGTCGATGAGCTGCTTGAGGCTCCACTCGCGCTGCGGGGTGCCCAGCGCGCCGCGGAAGTACTTGCTGGCCACGATCTGGGTGGCGTTCATCGACCAGCTCGTGGGGAACTCGACCCCGTTCTGCTGGAAGTTGACCGAGCCGTCGCGCCAGTTCGTCATGACGACGTCGCGGCGTTCCCACTCGACGGTGTCGTAGGGGTGGACTCCGGGAGTGGTGAAGACGCGCTGGATCCTCACCCCCTTGCGGGATTTCCTGCCTTTGCGCGTGGCAGAGCCGCTCGCCGTCTCGGTCATCTCGCTTCGCTCCCCCTCTGGTGGAAGGTGTACCCGATGGTGGTCGCCGTCGCCCGCGCCGTGGCCGACGGCGGCACCGCTGCGTATCTGTGGTCTGCGGGGACGCCGTGGCGGCGTCGGTGGGTCAGTCCTGAGGTGCGGTGCGCTCCGCCCTCAGCTCCGCGATCTCCTGTTCGAAGTCCTCCAGGGACTCGAAGCTGCGGTAGACGCTCGCGAAGCGCAGGTAGGCGACCTCGTCCAGGTCGCGCAGGGGCCCGAGGATGGCCAGCCCGATCTCGTGGGAGGGGACCTCGGCGGCCCCGCGGCTGCGGATGGCCTCCTCGACCCGCTGTCCGAGGACGGCGAGGGCGTCCTCGGTGACCGGGCGGCCCTGGCAGGCCCGACGGACCCCGGCGATGATCTTGCTGCGGGAGAAGGGCTCGGTGACGCCCGACCGCTTGGCGACCATGAGCAGCACGGTCTCCTGGGTGGTGAACCTCCGCTCACAGGCCGGGCAGGAGCGGCGGCGCCGGATCGCCGCGCCCTCCTCGGCGGCGCGGCTGTCGATCACCCGGGTGTCCTGGTTCTGGCAGAAGGGGCAGCGCACCGATCCTCTTCCTTCCCAGGTCGACACCGGACAACCACAATTTGTGGATGGTTTCACCCACACAGACACCAGATTTAGTGGTCGCTAACCTACGGCGACGGAGTCCCGGGCGCAACTCGGACTGTCTTCCCCCGGCGTGTCGCCACTCGCGGTCACCGGCTCGCAGACGGAGCGTGGCCGACGGTGTCCGCGGCGGCGCGGGCAGAAGAGGGTGCGAGGGCTTCAGGGTGCGGGCAGCAGGAGTTCCTGGCCTGGTTCGAGGACCGGCCCGGTCAGTCCGTTGAGCTCGACGATCTCGTCCACGGTCTTGCGCGGGTCCTCGGAGGGGCGGACCCGCTCGGCGATCTCCCAGAGCGTGTCCCCCTCGTCGACGACGACGGTGTGGGACCGCTCCGGCAGGTGGAGGAAGTTCTCGGTGGAGGCGTCCGCGGTGGAGGCCCCCAGGGTCACGAGGGTCACCGCCAGGAGGCCGCATCCCGCCGCGGCCGCCGTGCCGAGCAGGCAGCACAGGACGATCCGGCCCCGCCTGGTCAGCCGGGGCGGTCCGGCGGGGACGGGCCGGGGCCGGCGGCGGCCGTGGGCGGCCGTCTCCCGTCGGCCGGTCGGCGCGGAGTCGGAGGTCCACTCCGGGACCTCCCGAGACCAGTCGTAGGGATCGGCCCCTGGTCCGCCGCGGGTCGCATCCGCATCGCCCGCGGATCGGCGGGGGGCGCGGACGGCGGCGGATGGCACAGGGGCATACGGCAGCGCGGTTTGGGACATCGTCCTCCCCTTCGAACCTCCGCCCACCAGAACTGGCGCTCGATTACTACCGCATTCCGGGAAATTTTTCAGCACCATCTCGAACGTTTGTTTGATATTGCCTTGTGCAAGGACTAACGTGGACTGTGTTTCGCTCCGGTAGAGCGCTGGTGTCGGTCGTGTCACACCGCCGCCCTCAACCACTCGGAACGAGCACCGACGTCACAGCAAGCCGACAGTCCACAACCGAGGACACCGACCGCCGAGGAGGCCGGACGTGCCGGAGGAGAACCACGGAGGGCAGAAGCCCCGTGCGGAGGAGAGTTCCGTCTCCGCACTCCGCCCGGTCCGCACGGATGACTCCGTGGGGACCTCCACCAAGGGGACGGACGCCGCTCCGACACTCACCGAACGCCAGCGGAGTGTCCTGAACGTCATCCACCGCTACGTGCGTGAGCGGGGATATCCGCCGTCGATCCGGGAGATCGGTGACGCGGTGGGACTGTCCAGCCCCTCAAGTGTCGCGCACCAGTTGAAGGTGTTGCAACGCAAGGGCTACCTCCACCGCGACCAGAATCGCCCAAGAGCGGTGGAAATTCGCATTCCGGACCAAACCCCCGTCCACTCCCGGAACGGTCTCGGCGGCGCGGCGGGGGCGGGCTCCCCCGACACGGTCGGCATCCCGCTGCTGGGCCGCATCGCGGCTGGCGGCCCGATCCTGGCCGAGGAGTACGTCGAGGACGTCCTCCCCCTGCCCCGCCAGCTCGTCGGCGAAGGCCCGCTGTTCATGCTCACCGTCGTGGGCGACTCGATGGTCGACGCCGCCATCACCGACGGCGACCTGGTGGTGGTCCGCCAGCAGCCCGACGCCAACAACGGCGACATCGTGGCCGCGCTGCTGGGCGACGAGGCCACCGTCAAGGTGTTCAAGCGTGACGGAGAACACGTGTGGCTGCTCCCCAGGAACAGCGCCTACGAGCCGATCAACGGCGATTCCGCGACCATCCTGGGCAAAGTCGTCACCGTGCTCCGCAAGGTATAACGACTTCGCCTCGTTTCGGTACGACCCCGTGATCTACGCCCGGACGGCGGCCCCGCCCCCGCCGTTTCCCGGCGCGCGCAACCGCTCCCCGCTCCCGGACCGCCGCTCCGGCCCGTTCCGTGCCCCCGTGCGGTCCGCGCCCGGCGGCGGCCGCCCGGAAGACGGGAAAGGCCCCGGGGTGCCTCCCGCCCGGTCCGGGCGGGAGGCGCCCCGGGGCTGCCGGGAGCGGCGCCGGGCCCCGAAGGCTCTCCTGCGGCGCCCGGGCCTCACCGGTGATCAGCCCCCGAGCTTTCCAAGGGTGGCCTCGGCCAGGATCCGGGCCTTCTCGATCGCGTCCTCCTCGTGGAGCGGCTCTCCGTCTCTCATCTCGTCGTAGCAGGACGAGATCGACAGGTTCTCGATGTAGGTGGCCACGCAGCCCACCTCTCGTGAGTCGTCGTACCAGGACACGGCCCCCTCGCCGAGCCCGGGGACCCGCTCCGTCTCGTACTCGTCGGAGTAGAAGTCCAGGTCGTTGACGGTGTCGTACTCATCGGGGTCGTTCCACACGACCGTGAGGAAGTAGTAGCTCCCGTTGCCCGAGGAGTCCGCGTTCTTCCAGGTGCAGTGGTACCCCTCCCACCACTCCTGGCCGCCGGTGTCGACCTCGTCGATCGACAGGGTGTGGCCGGGCACGAACTCTTCCAGCTCGTCGGGCTCGACGTCGCCGCACTCGGGCAGGTCGGTGAACTCGCCCTGCGGCGGGGGCGGGGTCGTCTCCTCCGGCTCCTGCGTCTCGTCGCCGCCGGGTTCCCGGCTCCCCTCGGCCACGGTGCCCGGGACGTCCGGTTCGCCACTGTTGTCCCGCAGGGCGAAGAACACGATGATCCCGGCCACGGCCAGGACCGCGACCGCGCCCGTGAGGACGCCGGCGATCAGGCAGCCGTTGCCCTTCTTGGGCGGAGGCGGATAGCCTCCCGGCCCGTACTGGGGGGTGAACTGCGGACCGTAGGGGGGCTGGGGAGCGCCGTAGGGCTGTCCGTACGGGGGCTGGGGTCCGCTGGGGGGAGGTTGGGTCATTGGGCGTCCTCGCTGAATGCCTGGCGGATCTTCCGCGTGGTTGCTGACGGGAACCGGCTCCGGCACGGACACCGGAGCCGACTGCGGGGTTCACTCCTGTTCGAGGGCTGCGACGATCTCGCGGGCCACGGTCACGGCTCCCTCCATCGCCTCCGCCGCGGAGATCTCCCGGCTGGCCGCGAAGTCGGTGCTGGACTCGTAGCAGGTGGAGACCATGAGGTTGGACTGGCGTACCGCCGCACACCCGTGCAGCGTGGTGGCGTCGTACCACCGCACCGCCTCGTCTCCGAGGTCGTCCACGGCGACCGTCGTGTTGCCCTCCGACTCGCGTTTCAGATCGGCCCGGGCCGCGGCCTCCCCGCCGTAACCGAAACGGTTGCCGCTGCGGATGAAGGCCACGCTCACGCTCGAAGGCATCCCCGTGGAGTCCTCCGTCGTGGTCCAGCGGCACTGGGTGCCGTCCCACCAGTCGGCGCCCGCGGTGTCGAGCGGGCCGTCGATGTCCACCTCGTATCCGCTGACGAACTCGTCGAGCACCCCGCTCTCCTCCACCAGGGAGCACCCGGGAGCCTGTGCGTAGTCCCCTCCGGGGCCGCGCAGCCAGACGATCAGGCTGATCCCGACACATCCCAGCAGCGCCAGCACCAGCAGCGCGCCGACCAGGACAGCCGCCGCGCAACCGCGTCCGCTTCCGGGCGGCTTCTCCTGCGGACCGACGGACCCGCCGGGGGAGGGCGGCTGGACCATGTGCTTCCCTTCGTCCGGGGCTGTCCGGGGAGGTGGGCTCCCCGGTGTCGACGAGCCAACGCTACTAGTCGGTTCGGAGGGTCGGCCAGGCACAGAGGGCCGGTGACCTGATCGACTCCTCACCCGGTGAGAAGCCGTCCCCGACCGTAAAGTTCGCGGTGGTCCGCGAAGGCCGGACCCCCTGCCCGGCGTCCCGCCGTCCTTCGGACGGGGACGTCACAGAGCCGCGGCCACCTCCGCGGCGACCGCGGACGCCGCCTCGCGGGCCTCCTCCGCCGGCACGCCGCCGCACCAGACCCGGACCGTGAGGTTGCCGTCCCGGAAGACCGCCTCGACCCCGTCGCCGACAGCGGCCGGACGCACCAGGGCGTCCGCTCCCGGAAGTTCCGCGGCGGCCGCCGGGGCCGCGCCGGCCAGGGCGGCCAGCTCCGCCTCGGCCCGCTCCTCCCCGCTCACCCGGCCGTCCCCGTCGCCGAAATGGGTGCGGAAGGAGACGACGAGCACCCGGGGGTCGGCGCCCGAGGCGTCCAGTGAGGACCACACGCACGACCGTTCGGCGGACTGGGGCAGCGGCCCGCTCGTGTCCGCCTCCAGCACCGCCGCGGGAGCTACCGCTTCCACCGCCGCGGCCGGCACCGACGCGCAGGCGGGCGGCTGCTGGTACGCGTCCGTGGCCGCGGCCTCGACCGCGGGACCGCGCGCGTCCCACAGCAGACCGCCGACGACGGCCGCGGTGCTCACCGCGGCGGCCCCGCCCACCACGGCCGCCCAGCGCAGCAGGGTCCGCCGTCTCGTCTCGCCCATGTCCGCCGCCTCTCCTCAGCCGGGTCGTCCGACCGTTCGTCCGCACACCGCGGGGCCGCGGCGGCGAGCCGCGGCCCCGGCGACGCCGGTGGTGGTCACCCCTGGGCGACCACGATGTTGACCAGTTTGGGTTCGCGCACGACGACCTTGCGGATCTCGCGCCCGGCGATGAAGTTCTGCACCTTCTCCGAGGCCAGGGCCAGCCGCTCCAGTTCCTCGGCGGAGATGTCCGGCGACACCTGCAGCTTGTCGCGGACCTTGCTGGCCACCTGGACCACGCAGGTCACGCTCTCCTGCACCAGCAGCGCGGGGTCGGGCTCGCGCCAGGTGCCCACCGCCACCGATCCGGAGTGGCCGAGCAGTTCCCAGCCCTCCTCGGCGACGTAGGGGGCGAACAGGCCCAGCGTGATCGCGATGACCTCGGCGGCCTCGCGCACCGCGGGGTCGGCGGCCCCCGGGCCCGAGTCGATCGCCCGGCGGGTGGCGGTGACCAGTTCCATGATCCGCGCGATGGCGACGTTGAACCGCTGCGCCTCGACGGCCTCGGTGACCTTCGCCAGGGTCTGGTGGGTGGCCCGGCGCAGCTCCGGGTCGCCGGCGGCCGGGTCGACGCCCGGCGCGGAGGCGGCCCCGGCCTGGGCCATCACCCGGTAGGCGCGGTTGAGGAACTTCAGGGAGGCGCCCGGGGAGACGTCGGCCCAGTCGATGTCCTCCTCCGGCGGACCGGCGAAGACCACGGTCAGCCGGACCGCGTCGACGCCGTACCGGTCGATCTCCTGGCCCAGGTCCACGCCGTTGCCCAGCGACTTGGACATCGCCTTGCCCTGGTTGATGACCTGCCCCTGGTTGAGCAGCCGGACGAAGGGCTCGGTGAAGGACACCATGCCCATGTCGTGGAGCACCTTGGTGAAGAACCTGCTGTAGAGCAGGTGCAGGATCGCGTGCTCCACGCCGCCGACGTACTGGTCGATCGGCCCCCACTTCTCGACCTTCTCCACGTCGAACGGCGCGGTGTCCAGGTCCGGCGAGCAGTAGCGCAGGAAGTACCAGGAGGAGTCGACGAAGGTGTCCATGGTGTCGGTGTCCCGCTGGGCGGCGCCGCCGCAGCGGGGGCAGGACACGTTGACCCAGTCGGTGGCCGCGGCCAGCGGGGAGATCCCCTTGGGGGCCAGGTCCGCGCCGCGCAGGTTCTCGGGCAGCCGCACCGGCAGCTCGGAGTCGGGGACCGGGACCTCGCCGCAGTCGGGGCAGTGGATGATCGGGATCGGGGTGCCCCAGAAGCGCTGGCGGGACAGCAGCCAGTCGCGCAGCCGGTAGTTGACGGCGGCCTTTCCGGTACCGCGCTCGGTGAGGATCTCGATGATGCGCGGGATGGCCTCGTTCTTGCTCAGCCCGTCCAGCGGACCGGAGTTGACCAGGACGCCCTCGCCCGGGGTGGCGACCCCGGTCTCGGCGGGGTCGGGTTCGCCGGTGTCGACCACGACCCGCACCGGCAGGTCGAAGGCGCGGGCGAAGTCCAGGTCGCGCTGGTCGTGCGCGGGCACCGCCATGATCGCGCCGTGTCCGTAGTCGGCCAGCACGTAGTCGGCGGCCCACACCGGGATGCGCTCGCCGTTGACCGGGTTGATCGCGTGGCGTCCCAGGAAGACCCCGGTCTTCTCCCGCTCGGTGGACTGGCGCTCGATGTCGCTGAGCTTGCTGACCTGGGCGCGGTAGGCCTCGAAGGCCTCGCGCTGCTCGGGCGCGCACAGCTCCTCGGCCAGCGGCGCGTCGGCGGCCACCACGAAGAAGGTGGCCCCGTACAGGGTGTCGGGCCGGGTGGTGAAGACGGTGACCGGCTCGTCGCGGCCCTCGATCCGGAAGTCGACGTCGGCGCCCTCGGAACGGCCGATCCAGTTGCGCTGCATGGTCAGCACGCGCTCCGGCCAGCCGCCCTCCAGCTGCTCCATGTCGTCCAGCAGCCGCTGCGCGTAGTCGGTGATCTTGAAGTACCACTGGTTGAGCGCGCGCCGCTCGACCTCGGTGTGGCAGCGCTCGCACCGGCCCTGCACGACCTGCTCGTTGGCGAGCACGGTCTGGTCCTTGGGGCACCAGTTGACCAGGCCGTCCTTGCGGTAGGCCAGGCCGCGCTCGAAGAACCGGAGGAAGAGCCACTGGTTCCACCGGTAGTACTCGGGGTCGCTGGTGTGCAGCCGGCGGGACCAGTC
>Ga0079224_100017558_pt1 | contig 10086 bp, 9 predicted proteins | sample Stecom2015_FD_80414 | JGI IMG/M metagenome (GOLD analysis project Ga0079224, IMG submission 80414) | Agricultural soil microbial communities from Utah to study Nitrogen management - Steer compost 2015 | ecosystem: Environmental > Terrestrial > Soil > Agricultural land | place: USA: Utah... | reverse complement strand
CGTTCGGTCAGCTCGACGTCCCCGGCGGCGATCATCGCACCGCGACGCGGCGGAATGCTTCGCCGTAGCCGACGCCGCGATTGAAGATCATCGAGCGCGAGGCGTTCAGCCCGAGGGTCGGCCGCAGGATGTCGGTGTACGCCATCTGCGTCTCGTAGCAGCGGATCGCCCGCTCCTTCTTGTCGATCACCGCGGTGACGTCGTGGATCACGTCGGGCACCATCAGGTTCCAGATCTCGTAGGCCAGCACCTCGCCCGAAAAGGGGCGCCGCTTGAGCGCGCGCACGAGTCCGCAGTACAGCGCGCGGTGGTCGGTGTTGCCCTCGCCTTCCCACGGCGCGTAGACGACGTCCGGCCGCCACTCGTCGAACAGCGCGGCGATCCGCTGGGCCAGCGTCTCGATGTCGCTGTCGGTGATCACGCAACTGTCCGGGAAGCCCCAGAACACCACGTCGTCGACTCCCAGTTCGCGCAGCCCGGCGCGCGACTCGGCGCGGCGCAGTTCCACGTACGTCGCTTCCGGGTAGCGCCGTTCGGGGTCGCCGGCGCGTCCGTCGGTACCGACGACGACCAGCACGGGGTCACCTTGTTCGCGGTGCATCGCGAGCGAACCGCCCGGACCGATGCACTCGTCGTCGGGGTGCGGCGCGAGGCACAGGGCGCGCCCGCGCGGCACCGCGCGGCGCACCTCGGGCTGCGGCGCGAACCACAGCACGTCGTCGACCGGGATCTGCATCGCTCTGCCTGAGCAGACGGTGCGGCGACGCCCGGCGCAACGGTCCGGCCCGCGGGCCGACCGTCACACCAGGTCGGAGTCGCCGGACGTCAGGTAGAAGTTGTCGCGGTAGTAGACGGTGTCGAGCCGCGCCACGGTCGTGATCACCACGAAGTACGACGTGCCGAGGACCAGGAACCCGAGGCGCTGGAAGGCGAGGAAGCGCGGGTCGACGTGGTTGAAGATCGCGGCCAGCACCGGCGCGCCGTCGGCGGCGGCCAGTTCCTCGCAGTGCGCGACCAGGGCGACGGTGGCGTCCTGATCCCCGGCGGGCACGAGCCAGTCGACGATGTGGGCGGTGCGCGGACGAGGCCAGTCGCACACGCCGTACACCGCGATCCCGCGCAGCGCGCCGTCGCGGGCGCGGCAGGCGAGCAGGCGGTAGTGCACGTCGGGGTGGTCGGCGTACCGCCAGTTGAGGTAGCGCGCATCGCGCACGACGGCGAGGCGGAGTTCGCCGGTCATCCGCTCCCACAGCGCGTCGACATCCGCACCGAACCGCGGGACCTCCTCGACCGAAAGCCCTTCCGGCCGTGCGCGCGGCCCGGCCTCGTGCATCTCGCGGAACAGGATGTCCCAGTCGCGCACGTTGAGGTAGCCAAGGTACTTCCGGCCGGCGCGCCACGCCGGCACCGGCCAGCCGAAGGCGAACACGTCCTGGCCTTCGCGCTCGCCGATGAAGTGGTCGATCCAGGCGCGCCCGACCTGCGCGAACAACCCCGGACGGCCGCCGTGCGTGCGCCACTGCGGCAGGACCAACAGGTCGACGATCTGCGCGGTCAGGCTGCGGCGCCCCTCCATCCAGATCGCGAGCGGGATGGCCGCGTACTGGCCCACCACCGTGCCGGTCGCGGACTCGATCGCGACGACGATCTGGGTGTGCCCGGTCGGGTTGTCGCGGAACTTCCAGTACCAGTGCCGCAGGTCGCGCGGCACCGGGAAGATCTTGTTGTAGGTCGAGACGATCGCCTGCTCGTCGCCCGGCCGGTAGAGGCGGATCGCGACCGGGTCGCGGCTCGGGACGGCACTCGCCTCGCTCACGGCGCGATCTCGAGCGGGGCGACCATGCCCGAAGGCCGCCGGTGCACGAGGCGGACGAGGTGGACGTAGCCGTGCAGCGGGTTCGGTGCCTCCTCGAAGCCGAGCTGCTCGAACAACCGCAGCGCCGCGACGTTCTCGGCGCGCACCAGCGCCCACAACCGCTGCCAGCCGCGCTCGCGCGCGAGCGCGATGCCGTGTTCGACCAGCGCCCGCCCGATCCCGCGGCGATGGCAGTGCGGCGCGACCAGCAGGGTCATCTCGGCGGCGTGGTCCGGCGACAGGTCGAGGCGCATGAAGCCCACCGGCCGGTCGGCTTCGTCGCACGCGGTGAGGCAGAGGATCGCCGGATCCTCGGTGAGGCGACGCGCCATCCGGTCCGGCGCCAGGACCGGCACGCTCAGGCCCGACTGCGACAACCATGGCCCGAGCAACGCCAGGTCGGCGCGCGCGAAGGGACGGAAGCGGAGGTTCGGGCGGCGGCGTTCCATGCCGTGGGGCCGGGAAGCCTACTCAATCCCGCCCGCGGAGCCGCCTGCCAATCGGCCGCCCGCGCCGACGACGCGCGTGCGACGTCGCACCATCCCCACCTTGAACCTCGGCCGGCACCGCGTAGCATTCTTGCCCCTCGCGCCACGACGACCTCCGGAGAGGCTGCCAGCGACGCGAGGATTCGAGCGCTCCGCTGCCCGCGGGTGATGTCGCGTTGCCACCGACGGGACATGGCCGGCGGGGTGGCGGCGCGTTACGTTGTACCGACCTCGTTTTGCCGATGGCAGGATCCGACATCGTCCGCTACATCGATTCGATCGCCCGAGACAAGGAGATCGATCGCGAGTCGCTGTACCAGGCCGTCGAGCAAGCGATCTACCAGGCCGTCTCCAAGAAGTACGGGATCGACGACCTCGAGCTGACCCTCGACCGGCAGACCGGGCAGTTGCACTGCAACTACGAGATCCGGCTGGAGGACCAGGGGCGGATCCTCGCGCAGGCGGTGAAGCAGATGATCACCGGCCGCGTGCGCGAGGCCGAGCGCGACGTCCTGTTCGAGGAGTTCGAGAAGAAGATCGGCGAGATCGTCACCGGCACCGTGCAGCGGTTCGAGGGCGACACCGTGATCGTCAACCTCGGGCGCAACATGGAGGGCATCCTGCCGCGCGCCGAGAAGGTCCGCGGCGAGAGCTACAACATCGGTGACCGCCTGCGCGCCCTGGTGCTCGAGGTCAAGAAGGTCGGGTCGCGGGTCAAGGTGATCCTGTCGCGCGCGCACCGCGACCTCGTCCGCGCCCTGTTCGAGCTGGAGGTCCCCGAGATCGCCGACGGCGTGATCGTCATCCGCCGGATCGAGCGCGAGCCGGGCTACCGGACCAAGCTCGCCGTCCATTCGAGCGATCCCAAGGTCGACTCGGTCGGCGCGTGCGTCGGCGTGCGCGGTGCGCGGATCAAGGCGATCATCGAGGAGCTGAACGGCGAGCGGATCGACATCATCCGCTGGAACGACGATCCGCAGGTCCTCATCACCAACGCGCTCAAGCCCGCGGAGATCTCGCACATCGAACTCGACGTCCAGAACAAGAAGGCGCTCGTGCTCGTCGAGGAGGACCAGCTCTCCCTTGCCATCGGTCGCAAGGGCCAGAACGTGCGCCTGGCCAGCCGCTTGACTTCCTGGGACATCGACATAATGACCCGGGCCGAGCTGGAGAAGTCGATCGCCGAGGAGGATGCCGCGGCGGCCGGCGGTGAAGGCGCGGACGGCGAGCCGGCGGCGGAAGGCGAAGCGCCTACCGAGGCGGAAGGCGAAGCGCCTACGGAGTATGCTGGCGGCGGCGAGAGCGGCACCGACGAACCGGAGCCGCCCGCGCCGGGCGCAACCGGCGAACCGCCCGCGACCGGCACCGACGACACCGACGGCGCCGACCGGACCGATTCGGCGAGCACGGCAGGCTGAGGATCTACAGGAGCTTTCTTGAGCAAAGTACGCGTTTACGAGCTGGCCAAGGACTACGGCATGGCGGGTCCGAAGATGGCGGAGCTGCTCCGCTCTCTCGGATTCGACAACGTGAAGTCGCACATGGCGGTGCTCGACACCGCCGACCAGCTCCAGGTCGTCGCCCGGCTCGAGGCGCAGGGCCTGGTCCGCACCTCGGCCGCGAGCCAGACGACCGAAGCCGCCGCAGGCACGGAGGCCGAGCCCGGCGTCCCGCTCAAGAAGAAGACCCTTCCGCCGCCGGTCGCGCAGCCGCCCAAGAAGAAGCCGCTGCCGGAGCCGCCGCCGCCCGCGGCGACCGTCGCGACGCCCCCGCCGCCGCGGGTCGAGACCCCGCCGCCGGCGGAGAAGCCGGAGAAGAAGATCCTCGTCCCGCCGCCCACGCCCGAGCCGGTCGCCCAGGCACCCGCGCCGCCGGCTCCGCCGGCGCGCCCCGCCGCCGAAGCGCAGGCACCCGCAGCCGAGCCCGCCCCGGCCGCGCGCACCGCACCCGAGCCGACGCCGGCGCCTGCGCCGGCGCCGACTGCTCCGCCGCGCGCGGAGCCGGCCGCTCCCGCGGCCGCCCAGGCAGCCCCGTCCGCGCCCGCCGGCGCGCCGGCGCCGGCACCGCACGTGAAGCGGTTGCTCGTACCGCAGGCGAAGGCGCAGGTCGTCGGCCGCATCGAGCTGCGTCCCGAGCAGATCCGTGACGCGAAGACCCGCTCCGCCCCCGCCGCCGACAAGGCCGGCGGCGCCGCGGCGCGTCTGCGCCGCATGGCGCTCCAGAACACGCAGCGCCCGGGCATGCGCCCGCGCGGCAAGGGCTTCGCGCCCCCGCCGCGCTCCGGCAAGGGTCCGTCCGGACGGCGCAGCGGCGGCCCGGCGGTGCTCGACCCGAACCGGGTGGTCGAGATCCAGCCGCCGGTGTCGGTGAAGGCACTGTCCGAGGCGCTCGGCATCAAGGTGACCGAGCTGCTCGCCGACCTCAACTTCAAGCTCAACATCAAGGGCAAGACGATCAACTCGTTCCTCACCGCCGAGGAGGTCGAGCTGATCGGCCTGCAGCGCGACCGCAACATCAAGATCGTCGAGCCGAAGGAGGCCGAGGCCGAGCTGCTGCAGGCGCTCGACACGGAGGCCGCCGACGCCGAGACCGTCGAGCGCCCGCCGGTGGTCACGTTCATGGGCCATGTCGACCACGGCAAGACCTCGCTGCTCGACGCCCTGCGCAAGAGCGACGTCGCCGCGCACGAATCGGGCGGCATCACACAGCACATCGGCGCCTACAAGGTGACCCACCACTCGGGTGCGCAGTTCGTCGTGCTCGACACCCCGGGTCACGCGGCGTTCACCGCGATGCGCGCGCGCGGCGCGCGCCTCACCGACATCGTCGTCCTGGTCGTCGCCGCCGACGACGGCGTGATGCCGCAGACCGAGGAAGCGATCGCGCACGCCAAGGACGCCGGCGTCGATGTCGTCGTCGCGATCAACAAGTGCGACAAGCCGGGCGCCAACCCCATGCAGGTGATGCAGCAGCTCGCGGTCAAGGGGCTGCAGCCGGAGGAATGGGGCGGCGACACGCAGGTCGCGCAGGTGTCGGCGCTGACCGGCGCCGGGCTCGATGACCTGGTCGAGAAGATCATGCTGCAGGCCCACCTCAAGGAGCTGCGCGCGCGCCCGAGCGCGCCCGGCACCGGGGTGGTCATCGAGTCCAAGCAGTCGTCGCGCGAGGGCGTCGTGCTCAACGTCCTGGTGATGGACGGCACCCTGCGCGTGCGCGACCACGTCCTGTGCGGCAACAGCGTCGCCCGCGTCCGCGGCCTGATCGACGACCACGGCCGTCCGGTCAAGGAGGCCGGTCCGGGTACGCCGGTGACCCTGCTCGGCATCGACACCGCGCCCGAACCGGGCGAGAAGTTCTACGTCGTCTCCGACGCCAAGAAGGCGCGCGAGGTCGCCGAGGAGCGCGAGCGGCGCGCCCGCGCACTGCAGCTCGCGCAGCGCAGCTCGGCGGCGATCACCCAGGAGAACCTGTCGGCGCACCTCGCCGCGCAGAAGGCCAACGAGATCAAGATCATCGTCAAGGCCGACGTGACCGGCTCGCTCGAGCCCATCAAGAAGTGCCTCACCGACCTCAACAACGACGAGGTCAAGGTGAACATCATCCACGCCGGGCTCGGCGGGATCACCGACAGCGACGTCTCCCTCGCCGAGGCGGGCGGCGCGATCATCGTCGGGTTCCACACCGCGCCGGAGGCGACCGCGCGGCAACACGCCGAGCGCGCCGGGGTGGACATCCGCCTCTACGAGGTCATCTACGACCTCATCGACGACATCAAGAAGGTGATGGAGGGCACGCTCGCGCCGACCCAGGTCGAGAAGAACCAGGGCTTCGCCGAGGTGCGCGCGATCTTCAAGTCGAGCCGGTTCGGCACGATCGCGGGCTGCTACGTCACCGAGGGCTCGGTGTTCCGTAACAGCAAGGTGCGGTTGTCGCGCGACGGCAAGCTGCTCTACACCGGGCAGGTCGCGAGCCTGCGGCGCGAAAAGGACGACGTGCGCGAGGTCAAGGCCGGCTTCGAGTGCGGCCTGACGCTCAAGGACTGGGAGGACATCAAGGTCGGCGACAAGCTCGAGTTCTACGAGGTCACCCTGGTCAAGCGCACGCTCTCCTGACCGCGCCCCCGCCCCGTGCTGCACATCGGCGTCCTCCAGTTCTGCATGGAGATCCCTTGGGCGACTTCGCTCAAGGACAAGCGTCGCGTCGTGCAGAGCCTGAAGGAACAGGTCCGGCGCACGTTCAACGTATCGATCTCCGAGATCGACGACCTCGACAACCTGACCCTCGCCACCCTGGCCGCGACGATGGCCGGCAACGACGTCGCCTACATCAACGGCGCGCTCGACAAGCTGCTCAACGAGCTGCAGGACTGGCGCGACGCGCGGCTGTCCGACCACCAGCTCGAGATCTTCTCGCCGACCCTGGACCACGAGGACTGAGGCGCCGATGCAGCCGCGCCGAATCAGCCGCCTGGAGTCGCTGATCCAGGAACGGGTCGCCAAGCTCGTGACCCAGGACATGGCCGATCCGCGCCTCGGCCTGCTGACGATCACCCGCGTCAAGCTCGACCGCGAGTTGACCACCTGTCAGGTCTTCTGGAGCGTGTTCGGCGACGAGAAGAAGCGCCGCCTCAACGAGCGCGCCCTGGCGCACGCCCGCGGGTTCGTGCGTCGCGAGATCGCGGCGATCCTGCACACCCGCACCGTGCCACAGGTCTCGTTCGTCTACGACGAGAGCATCGTCGGCGAGCTGCGCGTCCAGCAGATCCTCAAGCAGCTCCGCGAGCAACGCAGCGATGCGCCGCCGGACGAAGGCGAAGTCGGCGATGACGTGATCGACGGCACGGCGCAGGACGACGGGGTGCCCGACCCCGCCCCGGGAACGGACGAACCGCCGCCCGCGCCGTGAAGCCCGCCGGGGCACGGCGCCGACGCCGCTCCCCGGAATGTCGCCGCACGGCGGAGCCGCCGCCCCGCCTGCCCGTCGTCGCCCGCCTTTCCGGGCTGAACGCCCGCTCGGCGCCGTCCGCCCGCTCTCCGACGCAACGCAAGGGAACCCCTCATGCATCGCATCACCGCCCGCCTCGCTCCGCTCGTGCTCGCCTGCGCGCTGCCCGCCCAAGAAGTCGACCTTGCCCAGGCGAGCGAGCGACTCCAGGAGGCGCTGGCCAGGACACGTGCCCTCGACGCCGTGGCGTTCCAGTCGATCGAGTCCACCGACGAGGCGCTGCTGCGCGGCCTGCCGATCCCGCCGAAGGACGACGTGCAGGTCAACGGGCGTCGTGCGGGCGACCTGCTGCTCGCGAGCATCGGTTACGACGAGGACGAGGTGCTGCTGGCCGGCGGCCGGATGCTGGCCCGGCAAGGCGGGGGCGCGTGGAAGTTGCGCCGCAACTGCCTCGCCGATGGCCGCCCGTTGCCGTTCGTCGCGGACCCGCTGCAGATGGTCGGCCTGCTCGCCGACCTGCCCGCGAAGGACCGCGCGGTCGTGCACGCGGAACCGGGCAAGGTGCGCGACGCGGACGTCACCGTCTACACGATCACGCTGGCCGGCGCCGCGGCCGACGAGCTGCTGTTCGCCGGGTTCATGCCGCGCACCGCGGGCCCGCGCGCGATGGTGGCGCTCGGCGGCGCGACGGACCTGCTGCCCAAGCCGCAGGTCACGCTCGACATCGCGATCTCGGTGGATGCCGCGACCGGACACGTCGTGCGCCTCCAGAGCCGGGCGTACGTGAAGTCGACCCTGCCGGGCAACGTGCGGATCCAGGTGCAGGGCGGCGGCGAGTTCGACGAGGCCGACGAGGAAGAGGAGGCCGAGGACGAGAACGAGGACGCCGCCGGCGCCCCGCTGCAGTTCCGCAAGGGCCTGCCGGTGCGCAAGCTGACCAGGAAGATCTCGCTCACCGAGTTCGACGTCACCCTGCGCCAGCAGGGCGACGCCACGCCGATCGAGCTTTCCGCCGAGGCGCGCGCCCTGCTCGGACTGAAGGGCTGAGCGCGGTCGCCGCGCCCGACCTCCTTCGGGCATCGCGCCCGGCTCCGGCACGCCGCGCGCCGGCTCACCGCGTGATGACGATCGCGTGCGCCCCGCGCGGGCCGAACTCACCGATGCACGCGGCGCACGGTGCACCGGCATCACGCAGGCGCTGTTCCACGCGCGCCGCCGCCGCCGCGGGCACCGCGAGCAGGAGACCGCCCGAGGTCTCGGCGTCGAACAGCACCGCGGCCAGCGCCTCGTCGAGGTCCGCGGCCAGCTCCACCTGCCCCTCCAGGTAGCCGCGCTCGCGCTTGCTCCCGCCGGAGTAGATCCCTTCGCGCGCGAGGTCGAGCGCGCCTTCGGCGATCGGGATCGCCCCGGCTTGCAGGCGCAGGGTGAGCCCCGCGCCGGCCGCCATCTCGTGCGCGTGGCCGACGAGGCCGAACCCGGTGACGTCGGTCGCGCCGTGCACCGGCTGATCGGCCATCGCCTCGCACGCGGCCCGATTGAGGGTCGCCATCAGCTCCATCGCGCGCTGCGCCACCGCCGCGCTCGCCCGCCCCTTCTTGATCGCGGTCGCGATCGGCCCCATGCCGACCGGCTTGGTGAGGAACAGCACGTCGCCGGCGCGCGCCCCCGAATTCGGCCACCAGCGCTCCGGGTGGACGATCCCGGTGACCGACAGGCCGTACTTGATCTCACTGTCGTTGACCGTGTGCCCGCCGCACAGCACGGCGCCGGCCTCGACGACCTTCTCGAGCCCGCCGGCGAGGATCTCGCCCAGGATCTCTACGTCGAGGTCGCGCGGCCAACCGACGATGTTCATCGCCGTCAGCGCCCGACCGCCCATCGCGTAGACGTCGGACAGTGAGTTCGCCGCCGCGATGCGCCCGAACCAGCGCGGGTCATCGACGATCGGCGGAAAGAAATCGACCGTCTGCACGAGCGCGCGCTCCGGGTCGAGACGGAACACCCCCGCGTCCTCGAACCCGGCGGTGCCGGCGAGGAGATCGGCATGCGGCGCCTGCACGAGCTTGTGGAGAACCTGCCCGAGGCTCCCCGCCGGCAGCTTCGATGCTCAACCCGCGCAGCTGGCGTAGTTCGTCAGCCGAGCGGGCTGCGGAGCGGTGGTCATGCGACGTTTGTAGTCCCCCGCCGCGTCCCGCGGCAACCATGAGATCGTCCGCCGCGCGCTGCACGCGGGCTCGGGCAACTTGCCGAGACCGGAGCGGTGCGCGCGGTCCCGGCGTCGGGCCGGCGCTTCTTCGGCCCGCGCGGCGGCAGCCCTGCTAAGCTCTCGCACCCGCCCGGATACGACTCTTCAGGACACGATGCAGCGTTTCGTACTCTCGTTCCTCGCCGCCCTCCCGTTCGTCGGCGCACCCCCCGCCCAGCACCAGGACATCAAGCCGGGCCCGTGGCAAAAGCGTCACGCTCCGGAGGGCTGGATCATCCACGAGACGCCGCATTACCAGGTGCAGTCGCAGTGCGGGCTGGAGAAGGCGGAGCGGCTCGGCCGGCACATGGAGGCGATGCTCAAGGTGTACACCAAGCTGTTCCCCACCGACCGCTCGCTGCAGCAGTTCCCGATCAAGCTGTTCAAGGACCGCGAGAGCTTCGTCGCCTACGGCAAGGTTCCGTCGGCGGCGGCGTACTACAACCCGGTCGACCGCGAGATGGTGTGCTACGACACCGGAAAGTGGATGGACGAGAAGAAGGCGGCGCAAACCGGGTCGGCCGAGGAGGATGAGGACGAGCCCTCGCGCATGG
>Ga0079224_100017555_pt1 | contig 10087 bp, 10 predicted proteins | sample Stecom2015_FD_80414 | JGI IMG/M metagenome (GOLD analysis project Ga0079224, IMG submission 80414) | Agricultural soil microbial communities from Utah to study Nitrogen management - Steer compost 2015 | ecosystem: Environmental > Terrestrial > Soil > Agricultural land | place: USA: Utah... | reverse complement strand
CTCGAGTCCGGCCGCTTCAGCGCGGCTGAGGTTCTCTGCCGCAAGGTGCTGCAGATCGCCCCCGAGGCGGTACGCGCCCGTTCCACGCTCGCCTGGCTGGCGCTCGGGAAGGGCTTCCACGAGAGCACTCGAGTCGAGATCCGGGAGTACGTGCATGCCGCCGAGAAGGCCGGCCAGCAGCAGCTGGCGGCGGTCCAGCTCATGATGATGGCCGAAGCCGCCACGGAGCTGGAGCTGCGGGAGGAGATCGGCGAACACCTCCTGCGGCTCGACGAGCCGGAGAAGGCGGACGTGGTGTTCGGCCTCGTCTTCGAGGAGCGCAACGGCCAGCGCGCCCCCCGCTACATCGACGAGGGCAAGCTCTGGACGAAGCTGCTTCGCGCTGCTCTGATGGGACCCCAGGAGCTGCAACAACAGGATTGGGCGGCCCTGGAAGAGGACAACGAAGCGCTTCCCTCGCTACAGAAGAGGCGGCCGGATGAGTCGCCGCCCTGACGGAGACGATTGAACCGAGGACGGCCATGTTCGCCACGGACGCGCTACAGGACAGGACGATCCTCGTCACCGGGGGCGGCTCGGGTCTGGGGCTCTCGATGACCCGTCGCTTCCTCCAGCTCGGCGCGCGCGTGGGCATCGTCGGTCGCAGCGAAGAGCGGATCACCGAAGCAATTGCGGGCCTCGAGGGTGGCGGTGACCGGATCGCGGGGACCGCCGCCGACGTCCGCGACGCGGATGCCCTCGATGCCGCGGTCGCCATCCTCGAGGAGCGGCTCGGTCCCTTCGACGGCCTCGTCAACAACGCCGCCGGCAACTTCCTGGCTCCCAGCGAGGATCTCTCCCCACGTGGTTTCGACGCGGTCGTTCGGACGGTGTTGCACGGTACCTTTCACGCCACCCGATCCGTGGGCCGACGGATGATCGATCGAGGCGCCCGCGGTTCAATTCTCAACATCGTCACCACGTATGCGTGGACGGGTTCGGCCTTCGTCCTCCCCTCGGCGGCAGCGAAGGCGGGCGTCCTGGCGATGACCCGCTCCCTCGCCGTCGAGTGGGCGACGTACGGGATCCGCGTGAATGCGATCGCGCCTGGCCCCTTCCCCACCGAAGGAGCGTGGAAGGCGCTGATGCCGACCCCTGAAGTCGAGGAGCAGGCCCGCCGCCGGATTCCCGCCGGTCGATTCGGCGAGCACCAAGAGCTGGCGAACCTCGCCGTCTTCCTGCTCTCCGACGCGGTGTCGTTCATCACCGGGGAGTGTGTAACGATCGATGGCGGCGAGTGGCTCGGCTCCGGTGGTGAGTTCAACCATCTCACTCGGATGCCGCGCGAACAGGTCAAGGAAGTGATGAGGAAGATGCGTTGAACGCCACGACCTGCCGGTATGACGGGGCCTGACGTTCGCGCAGCGATCCTCGCGATCGGCGACGAAATCGTCTCCGGGCTGACGGTCGACACGAACAGCGCGTTCCTGGCTCAGCTCCTCCGCTCGGCCGGGATCGAGATCGCCGGGATCCTGAGCGTCCCCGACGACGAAGCAGCAATCGTCCAGGCGCTGTCGCGCGCCGCCGACGATGCGGAGTACATCGTCACGACCGGGGGGCTCGGTCCGACCTCGGACGACCTTACGACGACGTGCGTCGCTCGCTTCGCCGGTGTCCCGCTCGAACTCCACGAGCCGTCGCTCATCGCGATCGAGCAGCGTTTCCGGGACCGGGGCATGGAAATGCCCGCCAACAATCGGAAGCAGGCGCTCCTGCCACGCGGTTCGACGGTCGTGCCGAATCCCGAAGGCACCGCGCCGGGCTTCATCTGCGAGGCGCAGCGCCCGCGGGGCGCTCGCCTCATCGCCTCGCTTCCCGGCGTCCCGCGCGAGATGCGGCGGATGGCGGAGGAGAGCGTCCTGCCGATCCTGGCGAAGCGCGCCGGCGCGGGACGGATCGGGTCGCGGGTGTTCAGCACCTTCGGCCTCTCCGAATCGAAGCTGGACGAGCTGCTCGCTGGAGCGATCGCGCCGGAAGAGGCCAGGCTCTCCTTCCGCGCGGCATTCCCGCGCCTCCAGGTGCGGGTGAGCGTGGCCGCCCCGACGGACGAGGAGCTCCAGCGCCGGCTCGACGAGCTCGAGGCAAGGGTGCGGGAACGCCTCGGCGATCGGATCTACGCGGTGGGCGACGAGGGACTCGAGGAAACCGTCGGAAAGCTCCTTCGTGAGCGGCGCCTTTCGATTGCAACCGCCGAATCGTGCACCGGCGGGCTGATCGGACACCGCCTGACGGAAGTACCCGGAAGCTCGGACTACTTCCTGCTCGGTACCGTGACGTACTCGAACCGGGCGAAGAGCGAGGTCCTGGGGGTTTCGGAGGAGACGCTCGCCACGCACGGTGCGGTCAGCGAACCGGCGGTCCTGGAGATGGCCCGGGGAGTCCGCCGCCTCGCCGGCGCGTCCATCGGGCTCGCCACCAGCGGCATCGCGGGGCCGGGTGGGGGCACCGCGGAGAAGCCCGTGGGTACCGTCTGGCTCGCGCTCGTCTCCGATGGCACGGAATGGACGCGCCGATATGATTTCGGCGCCCGCGGCCGGAGCTGGGTCAAGGAGATGGCCGCGCAGGTCGCCCTCGACCGCGTTCGCCGCTTCCTGCTCGACCCATCGGGCTGATCCGCGGCAGCGCGTCAGCACACGAGGGCCCTGACGACCGAGGACCTGAACGACCGAAGATCGACCATGCGCGACAGGATCGTGTTCATCACCGGCGCCAGCTCGGGCATCGGCGAGGCATGCGCCGAGTCCTTCGCGGCTGCCGGCGCTCGCCTCATCCTCTCCGCTCGCCGTACGGATCGGCTCGAAGCACTTGCCGACACTCTCCGCGAGCGCCACGGAGCGGACCTGCTTCTCCTCCCCCTCGACGTGCGCGACGTCGGCGTGGTGAGCCGCGTCCTCGCCGACCTGCCGGAGAGCTGGAGCCGCATCGACGTTCTGGTGAACAACGCCGGCCTCGCCAGGGGCTTCGAGCCCATCTTCGAGGGCGATACGCGCGACTGGGACGAGATGGTCGACACCAACGTCAAGGGGCTCCTCTACGTCACCCGCGCCGTACTCCCGGGCATGGTGGAACGGAACGCCGGTCACGTCATCAACATCAGCTCCATCGCAGGCGACGAGGTGTACGCCAACGGCGTCGCGTACTGCGCGACGAAGGCCGCGGTCGACACCATCTCCTACGGTCTCAGGATGGACCTCGTCGGCACTGCCATCCGGGTGACGAACATCAAGCCCGGGATGGTCGAGACGGAGTTCAGCCAGGTTCGCTTCCATGGAGACAACGACCGGGCCGCCAAGGTGTACGAGGGCGTGATCCCGCTCGTCGCGGAGGATGTCGCGGACGCGGTCTTCTACGCAGCGACCCGTCCGCCGCACGTCAACATCGACGAGATCAAGCTGAAGTGTGTGGCACAGGCGTGGTCCACGATGGTGGCGCGCAGCTGAGCCCAGGCGTTTATCGGGCCAGCGTGCCCTCCAGGAGAGATGTTCTATCTGCGGCTTTCCGTCGCCATAGGTGGCTTTCTGCTCGCTTCCGTCTATGGCGTGATGATCGCGCTCGTGCGGCGAAACCCGTCGCTCGTCGCGCGGGATTACGCACGTGCACTCGTCCGCTTCATCCGCCCTCCGCTGGGGATGAAGGTCGAGATCATCGGCGAGGAGAACCTGCGGGCGAGCCGGCCGTGCGTCTACGTCGCGAACCACCAAAGCGTCTTCGACGTTCCCGTCCTCGCCGAACTCTATCCCGAGGGCACGGTGGTGATCGGCAAGAAGGAGCTCCGCTCGATCCCCTTCTTCGGCTGGCTCTACGTTCGAACCGGAAACGTCCTCATCGACCGCTCGAGTAATCCCGCGGCGGTGGGGCGGCTTCGGGAAGCGGAGAGCGCGATCCGGGACCGCGGAGTTTCGGTGTTGATCTTCCCGGAAGGTACGCGCGGATCGGGTGATCGAGGCCTGCTCCCCTTCAAGAAGGGCGCCTTCTACATGGCGGTGGCGGCCCAGGTGCCGGTCGTCCCCATCGTCGTGTCACGCCTCGCGCCGCTCTTCCACATGAGGAGCCGGCGAATCATCCCGGGGACGGTGCAGGTGCGGGTGCTGGAGCCGATCGAGACAACGGGCCTCACTGACGAGGACGTACCCGGACTTCTCGAGGAGGTACACGCGCAGATGAATGCCGTGTTCGCGGAACTGCGCTCCACGGCCGACACGGAGGTTCTCGGCGGAGCCGCGGAAGAGCTGATACCCAGGTAGGTCTGCGAGACCAGGCACAACCGGATCTCGCGTTTTCCCGCACGAACCGCCGAACGACTCGGGGATGCGAGCTTGCCCGGCTGAGCCGTAGCGATCGACGGGACCAGTCCCGCGGCCGAGCGCCGGCGCCGTCGCGCCGCAACCCCGCCCGGTGCTCACGGGATTTCGGCAGTCACTCCACTAGGAGCCGCTCTCCGGCGCGGGAATGCTCAGGAGCTGCCCGAGACGAACCCGGTCGTTCTCCAGGTCGTTCGCCGCCCGGATCGCTTCCGGCGTCACGTTGTACTGGCGGGCGATGCCGAAGAGGGTGTCCCCCGGCCGTACGCGGTGGGTGACCCGGACGATCTGCTCGGCGGGCGGCTCCGCATCGTCCGCGGGATCGTCGCTCGCATCACCATCCGAGAGGCGGGACGGGTTCGGCTCCCGATCGTCATCAGCGTCGAGCGCGGCGTCGGCATCGCTTCGAATCTCCGCGAGCGCCTCCGCGATCACCGGATCGGCTCCGATGATCGCCACCTCCCGCGGCTCCCTCGGCGCCGTTCGACCGACACTGCTGACCGCGAAGGGCGAGCGCCAGCGATCCTCCAGCGGGGGCTCCTCGATCCCCGCCACCTGGTTCTCCGCCTCCTCCACCGGCTGCCCCAGTAGCCCGCTCGCCTCAGGACCGACCCGCGGTGGCGTGCTGACCCCGCCGCACCCGACCAGCAGGTAAAGCGCGAATCCAGGCAGGATCGCTCGGCCTCGTTTCGGATATGGTATCATTTCCAGGCTTCCGGGTGTAACATCGGTCAATATATCACGAATCGGCCGGATGAGTCACCCCGTGCTCCGACTTCTTCGGCTCGATCGGCTACAGGCAGACCAGGACGCTCGCATGACAACGTTGCTGACGGACCGCCCGGCCTCCACCCTCGCACCCGAGGAAACGCTGCGCTACGCACGCCACCTCATCCTGCCCGAGGTCGGCGTCTCCGGACAGGCCCGCCTGAAGGCGTCCCGGGTCCTCTGCATCGGTGCGGGTGGCCTCGGCTCGCCGATCTCCCTCTACCTCGCCGCCGCTGGCGTCGGCACCATCGGCATGGTGGACTTCGACGTCGTCGACCTGACGAACCTCCAGCGCCAGATCATCCACGGCACCGACGACGTCGGCCGCACCAAGCTCGAGTCCGCGGCGGACTCCATCCGCGAGGTGAACCCGCACACGAACGTGATCCAGCACCCGGTGCGGCTCACGTCGGAGAACGCGCTCGAGATCTTCGCCGACTACGACGTCGTAGTCGATGGCACCGACAACTTCCCCACCCGTTACCTCGCGAACGACGCCTGCGTCCTCCTCCAGAAGCCGTACGTCTACGGATCGGTGTTTCGCTTCGAGGGGCAGAATGCGGTCTTCGCCGTGCCAGGGGGCCCGTGCTATCGCTGCCTCTTCGCGGAGCCTCCTCCTCCGGGGATGGTTCCTTCCTGCGCCGAGGGGGGGGTGATCGGGGTCGTCCCGGGGATCGTGGGGACGATCCAGGCGATGGAGACGATCAAGTTGCTGCTTGGCCTCGGCGAGACACTCGCGGGTCGGCTCTTGATCATCGATGCGCTGAAGATGAAGTTCCGGGAGCTGCGGATTTCACGGGACCCGGAGTGCCCCGTGTGCGGGGACAATCCGACGGTGACCGAGCTGATCGATTACGAGCTGTTCTGCGGTGTTAAACCCGATACTGGAGGCCTGGAGGGAATGACGAACGATGCGGCGGACCTTACCGCTCCCCAGCTGAAGGAGCTGCTCGATCGAGGCGAGCGGATCACGCTGATCGACGTTCGGGAGCCGCACGAGTGGGAGATCGGGAATCTCGGTCCCCAGGGAGCGCGGCTGATCCCTCTCGGGCAGCTGGCGGAGCGGTACCAGGAGATCGAGTCCGAAGGGCATGTCGTCGTCTACTGCCGGACCGGAGCGCGGAGCGGTCGCGCGGCGGAGTTCCTCCGGCAGCAGGGCTACGGGAAGGTCAGCAACCTGGAAGGCGGGATCCGAGCGTGGTCCGAGGAAGTCGACCCGTCGATCCCGAAGTACTGACACGCTCCACATCCCTGGACCGGCACGGATCATGACCTCCCCCGAACGAGGTTTCCTCGAGCGAAAGGAAGAGGTCGAATGAAGAACCTGAACTGGCTCGTGGCGGTTGCGGTCCTGCTCATCATCATCTGGATCGTCGCGAGCATCACGCGATTCATTGCTGGAGCGCTGCTCAACCTCCTCCTGGTGGTTGCGGTGATCCTGCTGATCGTCTGGGGGATTCGAAAGCTCCGCTGATTAGTGCCCTGAGGTTCGGCATGGGTGTGCGGTAGCGGCCTCAGGAGCCGTACCGCCGCCCACCACCAATTTCCCGCCATCCGCCCCCGCCTCGCCGGCTGGAAAGGTCCAGCCTCGCTATACGATACGGAACACGGAGCCGATACTTGATCAGGTCGCCGCAGCGGCGGGTCCGAGCAGCCCCTCGGTGGTGGGGTTCGAGCTGTGGGATGGTGGCTCGGTCGCGGCGTCCGTTGGCCGAGGACATCCGGGTCGAGGGGCATCGGGGCGAGGCATGAGCGTCGGCACGCCGCTTGAGCCGCCCACGTTGCAGTCCGTCCGCCATGCCGCGGACCGTCTGGCGGGGGTGGCGAACCGAACCCCGGTCGTCACTTCGAGGACGCTCGACCAGCTCACCGCCGCCCGGGTGTTCCTGAAGTGCGAGAGCCTTCAGCGAACGGGGTCGTTCAAGTTCCGCGGTGCCTACAACACCCTGGTGACGCTTCCGGGCGAGCTGCGGAAACGGGGAGTCCTGACGTACTCGTCCGGTAACCACGCCCAGGCGATGGCGCTGGCGGGTGCCCTCGTGGGGACCCACGTTACGGTGGTGATGCCGACGAACGCCCCGCGGGCGAAGGTCGAAGCCACCCGAGGGTACGGGGCGACGATCGTACTCTACGATCCGGAGAGCGAAGTCCGTGAGGAGGTCGCCGGTCGACTCGCCGGGGAGCGGGAGCTGACGATCGTCCCTCCTTTCGACCACCCGCAGGTCGTTTCCGGACAGGGCACGGCAGCGCTGGAACTCCTCGCCGATGCTGGCCCGCTGGACATGATCTTCGCGCCGTGCGGGGGAGGTGGACTGCTCTCGGGGAGTGCGCTCGCCGCGCGGTCCGTCGAGGGCTGCGAGGTCGTCGGCGTGGAGCCGGAAGTCGCGGATGACGCGACGCGCACCTTCCGCACGGGAATCCTGCACACGACACGCAACCCGCCGACGATCGCGGACGGATTGCGGACCCCCTCTCTCGGGGTGGTGACGTGGCGGGTGATCCGTGAGCACGTCGCGCAGATGCGAACGGTATCGGAAGGTCGGATCGTGGAAGCGATGCGCTTCCTCTGGACCCGCATGAAGCTCGTCGTAGAGCCTTCGGGTGCCGTGGCTCTGGCGGGAGTGCTGGGCCACCCGGACCTGGTTCGGGGTCGCCGCGTCGGCGTCCTCGTCAGCGGTGGGAACGTGGATCTCGAGGCGGCCTGTGCACTTCTGGCCGCCGCTGAGTCGAATGGAGTAGCATGATGTCGAACGCGGGTGTGCTCGGGCCGGGATCCCAGCCGGTGGCGCCTCCGGAAGGGGTGAACCCCCATCCGGTCGGCCGCATCCTGGTGGTCGACGACGAGCCGAACATCTGCCGGCTCCTGAGCCGCTACCTGACCAAGATCGGTTACCAGGTAGAGACGGCGGGCAGCGTGGCCGAAGCGCTGGGGCTTCTCCGGCGTGACTGGTTCGACCTCGTGCTCACCGACCTGCGACTGCCGGGCGCATCCGGGCTCGACCTGCTGGTGGAGGTCCGGGCCCGGACGCCCGGTACCCGCATGATCCTGATGAGCGCCCACGCCGATGTCTACGCCGCCTCGGCGGCCATCGAGCGGGGCGTCGATCAGCTGGTGGTGAAGCCCTTCGAGCTCGAGGACCTGCGGGCCCGGGTCGCCGAGTCGGTGGCTCGCCGACGAGCGGAGATCGACGCGGAACAGGAGCGCGAGAACCTCGAGTCGCGGCTCCGGCAACGCGACACCGAGAGCAAGATCTGGGTGCTGCGGGCAGCCCACGCCCTCGCGACCGCGGTGGAGGCGAAGGACGAGTACACGGCCGGCCACGCGACCCGGGTGACCGCCTACTCACTCACGATTGCTGAGGCGATCGGCACCATCGACCCGGTTCGCTTCCGCTTGGCGGGCGATCTCCACGACGTCGGCAAGATCGGCGTGCCAGACAGCGTGCTCAACAAGCCGGGGCGGCTCAGCCCCGAGGAATTCGCGCAGGTCGCGAAGCATCCGGTGACGGGGGCGCACATCCTGGAGCCCCTCATCGACGACCCGCTGGTTCTCGGCGTGGTACACTGGCACCACGAACGGTGGGACGGCCGGGGTTATCCGGACGGGCTCGAGGGTGAGCAGATCCCCCTCCCCGCCCGCGTGCTCGCGGTCGCGGACACGATCGACGCAATGACCTCGCATCGTGCCTATCGGCGGGGTCAGCCCTGGGAGAACGTGGTCCAGGAGATCCGACGTTGCTCCGGAGGGCAATTCGACCCGAGCGTCGTCACTGCCTTCGAGCGGGTGCTGGACCGGCTGGAGTCGCAGTATCTCGACTTCGCACGTAGCTTCAAGAGCCCGCCATCACTGCACCCCTGAAGAACCGGTCCTTGCTTTTGACGCCCCCGGCTGCGAGTTAGGGGCGGTGTTCTCGTACCCTTTGCCGTTGCACCCATCGTGGACGAAGCCGAACCCGTGAGCGATCCGATCGCCCGCTTCCTCGCCCTCCTCGAGAAGGCGAAGCAGAGCCCCATCGCCGAACCGACCGCGATGGCACTCGCCACTGCCGACGGGGAGGGACGGCCCTCCGTACGCATGGTGCTGCTGAAGGGTGCCGACGAACGCGGCTTCGTCTTCTACACCAACCTGCAGAGCAGAAAGGCCCTCGAAATCGCGGCGAACCCGCACTCGGCGCTTTGCTTCCATTGGCAGCCGCTCGAGGTGCAGATACGCGTCGAGGGGCCGGTTCAACCGGTTTCGGCGGAGGAGGCGGACGCCTACTTCGCCACGCGGCCGCGCGGGAGCCAGATCGGCGCCTGGGCTTCCCAACAGAGCAGGCCGCTTGCGTCGTACGAGGACCTTCTCGCCCGTGTCGCGGAGATCCAGGAGAGGTTCGCGGACCAGCCGGTCCCCCGCCCGGACTTCTGGTCCGGGTTCCGGCTCGTCCCCGATCGCATCGAGTTCTGGACCAACCGGTCCGATCGGCTCCATGAGCGCGAACTCTTCACCCGTACGGCCACGGGTTGGGACCGCATCCTCCTCTATCCCTGACCGCCCGCCCACTCGCCAAGCGCGAGCAGTACCGCGTCCCTCCCGGCGATGAGCCTGAACTCTCCCCCGCCCGACCGTCGCCGGACCCGGAGCGTAGCCGCGGACGGCACCCCTACCGGTGCCGTGAAGGTGGTCGCCAGCCGCCTCAATGCACCCGGCTCCCCCGCCAGCTCGTCCTCGATGAGGGCGTGCGCGATCAGTGCCTCCGTACAGCCCCAGTGGAGGATTCGTCGCTCGAAGCCCGCCAGCCGCGCGGCAGCCGTCGACAGATACGGCAGGGCGAGATCGCCCGATAACCAGGCATAGCGCGTCGCCACCGTTCGGTCGAACGTCCAGCCGCGGACGGTACGCCATCCTTCGCGATCCCGCTCGCCGATTTCTCCAGGGGGGTCCGTGAAAGGGGCCCCGGGGGAGCTCGCCGATTCGAGCAGGTGCAGCGTGAGCCGGG
>Ga0079224_100017554_pt1 | contig 10087 bp, 11 predicted proteins | sample Stecom2015_FD_80414 | JGI IMG/M metagenome (GOLD analysis project Ga0079224, IMG submission 80414) | Agricultural soil microbial communities from Utah to study Nitrogen management - Steer compost 2015 | ecosystem: Environmental > Terrestrial > Soil > Agricultural land | place: USA: Utah... | reverse complement strand
GCTGCTCGCCTACCAGCAGGCGGTGTCGGCCGGCGTGGACGCGGTGGTCGGGCCGTTGTCGCGCGACAGCGTCAATGCGCTGTTCGAGCGCGGGCCGGTGAGCGTGCCGGTGCTGGCGCTGAACCGCAGCACCGGCGCACCGCCGCCGCCTGGCAGCCTGAGCTACGCACTGACCCCGGAAGAGGAAGCGATCGCCGCGGCCGAGCGCCTGGCGCACCGCGGTGCGCGACGGGTGCTGTCGATCGCCGGCGAGGGCGAGAACGGCAACCGCGCGCTGTCCGCGTTCCGTGCCCGCTTCGAATCGCTGGGCGGCAGCGTGCCCTCGGAAGCCAGGATCGGCACCAGCCCGCAGTACGGCGACGTGCTGCAGGGCGCCTTCGGTGCCGCGGGCATGGTGGGCGAGGAAGGGGTGGACGTGGACGGCAATCCCACCGTCACCCAGCGCTTCGACGTGGACGCGCTGTTCCTCGCCGTCGAACCGGAGCAGGCGCGCTTGCTGCTGCCACAGTTGCGGATCCTGGGCATCGACGAGGCCACGCCCATGGTCGCGACCTCGTCGCTGCACGCGGTCGCCGGCAACCCGCAGCTCGACCGGGAACTCAACGGCATCGTCGTGGCCGAGGTGCCGTGGCTGCTCGGCGAGCAGCGCGGCATCCCGGAGCACGCTCGGGTGGCCGCCGAACTTCCCTTCGCCAACGGGCCGGCGGCGCGGCTGATCGCCTTCGGCATCGACGCCTTCCGCCTGCTGTCCTGGCTGCAGTACCTGTCCGGCCATCCGGAGGCGCAGCTGCAGGGGGCGACCGGCGTACTGCGCATTGATGGCTTCGGCCGCGTGCTGCGCGATCCGGCCTGGGGTGAGTTCCGCGGCGGCAAGCTCAGGCCGCTGCGCCCGGAACGCGGCGGCAACGCCGCCGGCTGAGGCGATGGCGGCGCGACTCCAGGCCAATCGTCGCGCCCACGGCGCGGAGGGCGAACGCACCGCCGAGCGCGCGCTGGTCGCCGCCGGCCTCACGCCGTTCACCCGCAACGCCGGCTACCGCCTCGGCGAGCTCGACCTCGTCATGCGCGACGGCGACACCATCGTCTTCGTGGAAGTGCGGCGGCGCCGCTCCGACGCCTTCGGCGATGCCGCCAGTTCGGTGGACCGGAACAAGCGCCGCCGCCTGGTGCATGCGGCGCAGCTGTTCCTGGCCCGGCATCCGGCGCTGGCGCAGGCACCCTGCCGCTTCGACGTGGTGGGGCTCGACGGCCCCGCCGACGCCGCCACCGTCGACTGGATCCGCAACGCCTTCACCCTGGACGACCTGTGAGCTGCACCATGGCCGTTTCCCTGCGAACCCGCGCGCGCCGCTGCGCGCCCGCCCTGTCGGCATTGCTGCTTGCCGCGCTGCTTTCCGGTTGCGCCGCCGCCATCGTCGGCGGCGGGGTGGCCGCCGCGACGATGGCCAGCGATCGCCGCAGCCTCGGCAACCAGATCGACGACCAGACCCTGGAGCGCGCCATGCGCCGGCAGGTGTCCGCGCACGAGGGCAGCCTGGCCGGTGCCCGGGTGAAACCGGTGGCGCACAACGGCACCCTGCTGCTGGTCGGCGAGGTGGCCAATGCCGCGCAGCGCGACCGCGTCGCCGCGCTGGCGGGCCAACTGGCCGGCGTGAAGCGCGTGGTCAACGAGCTGGCGGTGGCGGACGAGGCCGGCCCCTGGCGTCGCACCCGCGACACGGTGCTGAACGGCCGCGCCAAGACGGCGCTGCTCAACGTCAAGCTCGCCGGCTTCGACGCCACCAAGGTCAACGTCACCACCGTGCGCGGCGAGGTGTACCTGATGGGCCTGGTCACCCGCGAGGAAGGCAACAGGGCGGTGGATGCCATCCGCGAGCTGCGCGGGGTGCGGCGCATCGTCAAGGTGTTCGAGTACCTCGACTGAGCCCCGGCCCAGCGGGCCGGGGGCTTGGCGGGGCCGGGATGCGCAAGTGCGGGCCGCCGCAAGCAGGGGCTGAGCGATGCGCCCTATCATGGCGGCGATGAGTACCAGCCTGCCCCCGCCGTTCCTGCGCGAAGCGCGCGATGCGCTGGGCGATGCGCTGCGCACGGATCCGGCCGAGTGCCACGGCTACGGCTACGACAACTCCAAGCGCCAGGCCCTGCCGCAGGCGGTGGCGCTGCCCACCGATGCCACCCAGGTGCAGGCGCTGGTACGGGCCTGCCGCCGGCACCGCGTGCCGCTGACGGCGCGCGGCCGCGGCACCAACACCACCGGCGCCAGCGTGCCGCTGGCCGGTGGCGTGGTGGTGAGCTTCGAGCGCATGGACCGCATCCTGCGCATCGCGCCCGCCGACCGCCTGGCGGTGGTGGAACCGGGAGTGCTGAATGGCTCGCTGCAGCAGGCGCTGGCGCCGCACGGATTCTTCTGGGGCGCCGAGCCCACCAGCGCGCCCTACAGCACCATCGGTGGCAACCTGGCCTGCAATGCCGGCGGGCCGCGCTCGGTGAAGTACGGCAGCGCCCGCGACAACGTGCTGGCGCTGGCAGCGGTGACCGGCGCCGGCGAGCTGGTGCGCTGCGGCGCGCCGACCAGCAAGGACGCCACCGGCTTCGACCTGACGCGGCTGCTGGTGGGCTCCGAGGGGCGGCTGGCGCTGATCGTCGAGGCCACGCTCAGGCTCACGCCCTTGCCCAGGGCGACGCGGGCGCTGCGCGCCAGCTACCGCGACGTGGCCGCGGCCGCCGCGGCGGTGGCGCGGATCATGGCGCAGCCGGAGGTGCCCTGCGCGCTCGAGTTCATGGACACCCGCGCCGTGCGCCTGGCGCGCGAGCGTGGCGGCGCCGACCTGCCGGAGGACGCCGGCGCGCTGCTGATGATCGAGGTGGATGGCGCCGAGGGCAGCGTCGACCTGGCGCTGGCGGCGGTGCGCGCCGCGGCCGACGGCGACGGCGTGCTGGCGCTGGACGCAGCCGACCAGCCGGACCAGCGCGAACGCCTGTGGGCGGCGCGGCGTGCGCTGTCGCCGGCGCTGCGCTCGATCGCGCCGGGCAAGATCAACGAGGACGTGGTGGTTCCGGTGTCGGCGCTGCCGGCGCTGGTGGCACGGGTCGGCGCCGCCGCCGACCGGCTCGGCGTCACCAACGTCAACTTCGGCCACGCCGGCAACGGCAACCTGCACGTCAACCTGCTGTTCGACCCCGGCGACGCGAAACAGGCACGCAAGGCCGGACAGTGCCTGGAGGAAGTGTTCGCGATCGTGCTGGAACTCGGCGGCACCCTGTCCGGCGAGCACGGCATCGGCGCCGCCAAGCGCGACTGGATGGCGCGTGCCTTCGATGCGCCGACGCTGGCGCTGATGCGGCGGGTCGCGTCTGCCTTCGACCCGGACGGCATCCTCAACCCCGGCAAGGTGCTGCCGGAGCCATGAGCGGCGAACCGCTCGGTCCACTGCTGGACGCGATCCGCGCCTGCCGCCTGTGCGAGGCGGCGCTGCCGCTGGGGCCGCGGCCGGTGCTGCAGGTGGGGGCCGATGCGCGCGTGCTGATCGTGGGCCAGGCGCCGGGGCAGCGCGTGCACGAGTCCGGCATCCCCTTCAACGACGCCAGCGGCATCCGCCTGCGCAACTGGCTGGGCGTGGAGCGCGAGGCGTTCTACGACCCGTCGGCCTTCGCCATCATGCCAATGGGCTTCTGCTACCCGGGGCGCGGCGTCTCCGGCGACCTGCCGCCGCGTCCGGAGTGCGCGCGCACCTGGCATCCGCGGCTGATGCCGCACCTGCAGGGCGTGCGGCTGACGCTGCTGGTGGGCCATTACGCGCAGGCCTGGTTCCTCGGCGAGCTCCGCCGCCGCACCCTCACCGACACCGTCCGCGACTGGCGCGCCTACCAGCCGCGCTACTTCCCCCTGCCCCACCCCAGCCCGCGCAACCAGCTGTGGCTGCGTGCCAATCCCTGGTTCGAGGCGGAGGTGCTGCCGGAGCTGCGGGCGCAGGTGGCGGCGGCCCTCGGCGACTGACGCCTTCCCCACTTCCCGCTGGCGGGGGAAGCGGCCGCCTGCCGATCCTCAGCCCACGGCGAGGTGGAGTAGTTGCAGTGCGGCGAGGGCGTAGAGGCCCGCCAGCGCATCATCGAGCATGGCTCCCAGGCCACCGTGCACGGCCTCGTCCACGGCGCCCACCGGCCAGGGCTTCAGGACATCGAAGACGCGGAACAGCAGGAAGCCCGCGAGCAGCCACTGCCACCCCGGCGGCGCGGCGAACATGGTGATCCAGAAGCCGACGAACTCGTCCCAGACGATGACGCCCGGGTCCTGCACCTTGAGTGCGCGGATGACGCGGTCCGAAGCCCAGACACCGAAGGCGAAGGCCAGCAGCACCGCAACGACGTAGGCCGGCCAGGGCAACTCGCGCAGCAGCAGCCAGGGCAGCACCGCCACCGCCGTGCCGACGGTGCCGGAGGCGATCGGCGCGAAGCCGGCGCCGAAGCCCGACGCCACCCAGCCGGCGGGATGCCCGAGCACGGTGGCTGCGAACTCGCGGAACGGGGTGGTGCGAAGCGCCGGGATCTCGGGGATCGGCGGCGGATTGGATTCGTCCGGTTGCATCAGGCGAAATGCTCGTAGCCAGGTCGCGGGACATCGTATGCGCGGCCGTCGTCGCGCAGCACGCGCACGCCGCTGCCGACGCCGATGCGGCCGATCGCGGTCAGGCGCAGGCCGAGGTCGGCGGACAGTGCCGCGAGCTCGGCATCACGGCTTTCCGGCGCGGTGAAGCAGAGTTCGTAATCGTCGCCACCGGTGAGTTGCAGCGGCCAGCGCTGTTCCGCCGAAAGCAGTGCCGACAACGCGTCGGAGGCCGGCAACGCGGACAGCTGCAGTTCGGCGGCGACACCGCTGGCGCGGCAGACGTGGCCGAGGTCGGCGAGCAGGCCGTCGGACACGTCGATGCAGGCGGTGGCGATGCCGCGTAGCGCGCGACCAAGGGCGAGGCGCGGCGACGGGCGGTGGAGGCGCTGGCGCAGCGCCTGCGGGGGAAGGCCGGGCTGGGGGCCGGGACTCCACCGCAACGCCGCCGCCGCATCGCCCAGCGTCCCGCTCACCCAGACGCGGTCGCCCGCCACTGCGCCGCTGCGCGCGAGCGCGGCGCCGGAGGCCACTTCGCCGAGCACGGTGACGCCGATCGCTTCCGGGCCGCGGGTGGTGTCGCCGCCGACCAGCGCGATGCCGCTGGCATCCGCGAGCGCGCACCAGCCGTCGAGGAAGCGCTCGGTCCAGTCCTCGTGCACCGCCGGCAACGTGAGCGACAGCAGCGCCCAGCGTGGCGTGGCAGCCATGGCGGCGAGGTCGGACAGGTTCACCGCCAGCGCCTTCCAGCCGATGTCGGCGGGCGGCGTGGCGGGCGGGTAGTGGATGCCGTGCACCAGGGTGTCGGTGGTGGCCACCAGGCGCATGCCGGGCGTCGGCTCGAGCACCGCGGCGTCGTCGCCGATGCCGAGGATGATGCCGGAGGGGGCACTGCCGCGGGCCGGGGAGGGACTGCTGCGGGCGGCTGCGCCGGGGTGGGCGGAGGCGTCGCGGCCGCTGCGGGCGGCGATGCGGGCGATGAGGTCGAACTCGCGCACGCCGCTTCAGCGCGGGCGCGCCGCGCGGACCTCGTCGGGGCGCCAGGCGGCGGCGGCACGGTCCAGCACGCCGTTGATGTAGGTGTGGCCGTGGTCGGCGCCGAAGCGCTTGGTGGTCTCGATGGCCTCGTTGATCACCACCCGGAAGGGCACGTCCGGCCGGTGGCGCAGCTCGAAGCTGGCGATGCGCAGCACCGCGCGCTCGATCGGGTCGACCTGGTCGATGTCGCGGTCGAGGAACTCGGCCAGCGCCGCGTCGAGCTCGGCGTGGCGCGATTCGACGCCGCGGACCAGCTCCTCGAAGTAGGCCAGGTCGGCCACTTCCATGTCCTGCTCGTGGCGGAACTGCTCGATCACCTGGCGGATCGGCGTGTGCGACATCTGCCAGGCGTACAGCGCCTGCAGCGCGCGCCGTCGGGCGCGCGAGCGCGCGGCCGGGTCGATGCCGTCCGGGCGCCGGCTCATGCGGCGATCTCCGCCAGCAGCCCGGCCATCGCCAGCGCCGCCAGCGCGGCCTCGCCGCCCTTGTTGCCATGGGCGCCGCCGGCGCGGGCCTCGGCGTCGGCACGGCGCTCCACCGCCAGCACGGCATTGCACACCGGCACGCCGCGGTCCAGCTGCACGCGCATCAGGCCGCGCGCGCACTCGTCGGCGACGTGCTCGAAGTGGCGGGTGTCGCCGCGGATCACGCAGCCCAGCGCGACGATGGCGGCAAAGCGGCCACTGGCGGCCAGCCGGTCGGCAGCCAGCGGCAGTTCCCAGGCGCCGGGCACGCTGGCCTCGAGCAGGCGTTCGCCGGCGATGCCATGGGCGGCGAACGCGGCGCGCGCGCCCTCGGCGAGGCGGCCCACCAGGTCGGCGTTGAAGCGGGTCGCCAGCAGCGCGAAGCGCGCGCCGGCCGGCACCGCTAGGTGATCGGGATGCTCGGGGCTACCGGACATGGGAACAGTCGTGGGGAGGCGCAGGGCGGGCGCGGCTCAGCCGCCCGCGGACGGCAGGTAGTCTACAACCTCGAGTCCGAAGCCGCTGAGCGCCACCTGGCGGCGCGGGGTCCCCAGCACCAGCAGCCGGCGGGCGCCCAGGTCGGCCAGGATCTGGGCGCCGGCACCGTTGCGGCGCCATTCGCGGACGCGCTCGGCGCTCGGGTCGGGATCGGGCATGGCCGAGGCCAGCTGGCCAGGCGATGCCCCCTCCCCGGCGCTCGCCCGCTGCGCGGGGGAGGGAGACAGGGACCGCAGGCGGGTGAGCAGCGCATCGGGGCTGTGCTGGTCTGCCAGCACCACCACGGCGCCCCGCCCTTCTTCGGCAACCCGCGCCAGTGCCTCGGACAGCGCGATGTGATCGGCCGAGCGCAAGCGCAGCACGTCGGTGAGCGGATCCTTGACGTGCACCCGCACCAGGAAGGGCTGCTCCGGGTCGGGCCGGCCGCGCACCAGGGCGAAATGCAGCTCGCGGGCGATGCGGTCCTGGTAGGTTACCAGCTCGAACGGGCCGAACTCGGTCCCGACCGTGCGCGCGTCCACCCGCTCCACGGTGGATTCGGTTTCCAGGCGGTGGCGGATCAGGGCGGCGATGGAGCCGATCTTCAGGCCATGCGTGGCGGCAAAGGCTTCCAGCTGCGGCCGCCGCGCCATGCTGCCGTCCTCGTTGAGGATCTCGACCAGCGCGCCGGCCGGTTCCAGGCCGGCCAGCAACGCCAGGTCGCAGGCCGCCTCGGTGTGGCCGGCGCGCACCAGCACGCCGCCAGGCTGCGCCATCAGCGGGAACACGTGGCCGGGCTGGGTCAGGTGCTCGGGTCGCGCGTCCGGCGCCACCGCGGTGCGGATGGTGTGGGCACGGTCGTAGGCGGAAATGCCGGTGGTGACGCCCTCGGCGGCCTCGATCGAAACGGTGAAGTTGGTGCGGTAGGGCGAGGTGTTGTCCGACACCATCGGCGGCAGCCGGAGCTGCGCGCAGCGCTCGCGGGTCAGCGCCAGGCAGATCAGCCCGCGCGCGTGCCGGGCCATGAAGTTGACGTCCTCCGGCCGCACCTTGGACGCGGCCATGATGATGTCGCCCTCGTTCTCGCGGTCCTCGTCGTCCACCACCACCACCATGCGGCCGGCGGCGATGTCGTCGAGCAGTTCGGGGATCGGGGCGAAGGCCATGGCCGGGTGCGCGGGAGGGGGCGGGCAGGATACCGCAGCGGCTCGCGACGGCGGGCCGCGGCCCGCCTATGCGTGCAGCCGGGCGATATAGCGGGCGATCAGGTCCGCTTCGAGGTTGACGGGATCGCCGACGCGCGCGTGGGCGAAGGCCGTGTTGGCGACGGTGTGCGGGATCAGGGCGACGTCGAAGCCGGTGGCGTCGACGCGGTTGACGGTGAGGCTGACGCCGTCGACGGCGATCGAGCCCTTCGGGGCGATGAAGCGCAGCAGTTCCGCCGGCGCGTCGAACTGCCAGCGCTGGGCGCGACCGTCGCCGGTGACGGCGCGCACGCGGCCGACGCCGTCCACGTGGCCGGCGACCAGGTGGCCGCCGAGGCGGGTGGTCGGCAGCAGTGCGCGCTCGAGGTTGACCGGGTCGCCGACGCGCTTGCCGCCCAGGGTCGTGCGCGCCAGCGTTTCGGTGGAGACGTCGGCGCTGAAGCCCTGCGCGTCGAAGGCGACCACCGTCAGGCAGGCGCCGGAGACGGCAATGCTTTCGCCCAGGCGCAGGGGATCTGGCCACGGTCCCATGCAGGAGCTGCCCATGGCTGCGAGGGCGATGGTGAGGCGCAGGTCGCCGCCGGTGTGCTCCATGGCGGCGACGCGGCCGACGGCCTCGATGATGCCGGTGAACACGGCGCTCAGTCCGGCACGGCGAAGCGCAGGCGCAGGTCGTCGCCGATGCGGCGGCTGTCGAGCAGCCTGAGGCCGATGCGGTCGGCCATGGTGGCGACGTCGAGGCCATCGAACAGCGGCCGCGCGCCGGCTCCGAGCAGCACCGGCGCCATGTACACCAGCAGCTCGTCCACCAGCCCGGCGCGCAGCAGCGTGCCGGACAGGGTGGCGCCCGCCTCCACCTGGACTTCGTTGATGCCGCGCGCCGCGAGCAGGTGCAGCACCGCCGGCAGATCGACGCCGCGCTCGCCGCTGGCCGGCACGGTGGCATGCTCGACGTGCGGCGGCAGGCCGGCGGGCACGCTGGCGTCGCCACGGGTCAGCCACAGCAGCGGGGCGCTGCGGTCGCCCATCAGCTCGCAGAACGGCGGCAGCCGCGCCGACGAGTCGAGCACCACGCGCAGCGGCGGGAGGAACCGCTGCTGGACGCTGGATCCGGCCGCGCCGAGGCGCACGGTGAGGCGCGGATCGTCGGCCAGCACCGTCTCGATGCCGGTCAGCAGCGCGCCGGCGCGGGCACGGAAGCGCGCCACGTCCTGGCGCGCCGCCTCCGAGGTGATCCACTGGCTGCGGCCGTCGGCCAGCGCCGTGCGGCCGTCCAGGCTCATCGCCAGCTTCACCCGTACCCAGGGGCGGCCGCGGCCGACGCGGGAAAAGAAGCCGCGGTTGAGCGCACGCGCTTCCGCTTCCATCAGCCCGGTTTCGACCTTCAGGCCGGCGGCACGCAGCGTGGCGATGCCAGCACCATCCACGTGCACGAAGGGATCGCCGGTGGCGACCACCACGCGGGCGATGCCGGCGGCGACCAGTGCATCGGTGCAGGGTGGCGTGCGGCCATGGTGCGCGCAGGGTTCCAGGCTGACGTAGGCGGTGGCGCCGCGCACCGCGTGGCCGGCCGCCTGCAGGGCATGCACCTCGGCGTGCGGGCCGCCGGCCTGGACGTGCCAGCCCTCGCCCAGCACCTCGCCGTCGCGGGCGATGACGCAGCCCACCATGGGATTGGGCCGCGTGGTCCAGGCGCCGCGCTCGGCCAGCCGCAGTGCCCGCGCCATGAACGCGTGGTCGCGTGCGTCGAAGCTCATCGTTCCCCCTTGCCCTTGGCGGGCAGATCGAGCAGCGGCAGCTGCACCTCGCCAAGGCCGGGCAGGTCGCGTTCCAGCCGCTCGATTTCCTCGCGGAAGGCCTGTACGTCCTCGAAGCGGCGGTACACCGAGGCGAACCGCACGTAGCCCACCTGGTCCAGCTTCTTGAGCTCGGCCATCACGAACTCGCCGACCCGGCGCGACGGCAATTCGCGCTCCCCGGTCATGCGCGCCCCCTGCATCACGGCACGCACCGCGGCGTCCACCTGCTCGCGCGACACCGGCCGCTTCTGCAGCGCCCGCTCGAAGCCGACCCGGAGCTTGGCCTCGTCGAAGGCCTCGCGCCGCCCGTCGGACTTGACCACGGCCGGGAGCTTGATCTCGGCGGTCTCGAAGGTGTTGAAACGTTCGCCGCAGGCCGGGCACTCTCGCCGCCGACGCACCGTCGTCCCGTCCTCGGTCAGGCGCGAGTCGATCACGCGGGTGTCGTCGTGCTGGCAGAAGGGGCAGTGCATCAGGTGGGGAAGGCGGGAAATGGGGAAT
>Ga0079224_100017553_pt1 | contig 10087 bp, 4 predicted proteins | sample Stecom2015_FD_80414 | JGI IMG/M metagenome (GOLD analysis project Ga0079224, IMG submission 80414) | Agricultural soil microbial communities from Utah to study Nitrogen management - Steer compost 2015 | ecosystem: Environmental > Terrestrial > Soil > Agricultural land | place: USA: Utah... | reverse complement strand
CGGCCAGGACGCCGTCATCTCCGCGACCTTCTACGGCACCGCCGGCGGGGTATCGGTCCGGAACGTCGGCGGCTCCTTCTACGACTTCGTGGCGGAGCGCTATCACGGTACGTCCCGCCAGCTTCTCGCGGAGCCCCCTGACGCCTGGGGTGGACGCGCGGCGGCCGATTGGGCTCGGCGTCTTGCGGCGGGGGAGCGCTTCGATCCCGCCGCGGGCGAGATCGTGCGGGTTGCCGAGGTCCTCGACCGCATCTACGGCCGCGCTCCGGCGGTTCGCTGATAGCGATGCGTCTCCTGCTCACCACCGACGCCATCGGAGGGGTCTGGGACTATAGCATGACGCTGGCGCGGGCGCTCGAAGCGGAAGGGCATGCGCTTCTGCTCGCGATCATCGGCTCCCCATCGGACGACCAGCTGGCGTCCTTGCCGGAGCGAATCGCGTTCGAGTGCCGGGACCATGCGCTGGAATGGCTGCTCGTCCCAACGCCCGAACTGGCTCGAACGGCGGAATGGATCTCCGGACTGGCCACGGGGTGGGGTGCGGAGGTCGTACACCTGAACCAGATGGCGTACACCGGGCTGGCGAGCTTCCCCGCACCAACCCTGGTGGCGGTCCACAGCGATGCCTGCTCCTGGTTCACTGAGGTTCGGGAGAGCGGCCCGCCGTCGGAATGGGGTGAATACGTCGAGCAGGTCCGGGCGGGCCTCGCTGGCGCGAACGTGGTCGTTGCCCCGACTCGCTATCAGGCCGACCTGGTTGGACGTCACTTCGGTCGAACACCGGATCGGGTGATCCACAACGGCGCACCGCCACCGACGGAGGCACCCCGCTCCGCACGCGAGACGATGCTCGTCACCGCCGGCCGCGCGTGGGATGAGGCGAAGGGGATCGGCATCCTCGATCGGGCGGTTGCGCTGCTTGGGCCCACGGCGCCCCCCGCGTATCTGCTCGGCGACCTGGAAGGGCCGAACGGCGCTGCATTCCAGCCCGTTGCTCTGCGCGCCCACGGTCGGGTAGCGGGAGACGAGGCGCGAAGGTGGATGTCGCGAGCTTCGATCTACGTCGCGCCCTCGCTCTACGAGCCTTTCGGGCTCTCCCCTCTGGAGGCGGCGCTGCGAGGGGCCGCCCTCGTGCTCAGCGACATCGGCTCCTTCCGTGAGCTGTGGGACGGATGCGCCCGCTTCTTTACAAAAGGAAGCGCCCCGGAGCTCGCGGAGGCGTTGAGCACCCTGCTGGCGGAGCCCGGGCAGATCGCGACTCTCGCGCATCGCGCGCGTGAGCGCGCGCTGGCCCGCTACACCGCCGACCGATTCGTCGGGGAGTACCTGTCACTCTACTCCGCGATGCGCCGTTTCGGCCAGCGGCGGAACCTCCTCTCGGTGCCCACGTCCGCGGGCTCCGCCGACCCCCGGTGAGAGGCGAAGATCCGATGCATCTGACCTTCTTCGGCTCCTCGCTCGTCTCCTCGTACTGGAATGGAGCGGCCACCTACTACCGGGGCCTCATCCGGGCGCTGAATCGCCTGGGTCACGAGGTCACCTTCTGCGAGCCGGACGCTTACGGGCGGCAGCAGAAGCGCGATCTGGTCGAGGACCCCGCCTATGCGGAGGTGATCGTCTACCGCAGTGAGGGCGAGCGCGACCGCCTGCTCGCCGAGGCCCTCCGTCGCAGTGACTGGGTGATCAAGTGCAGTGGCGTGGGGATCTGGGACGCGGAGCTGGAGAGGGGCGTGGCGTTCGGTCCGGCGGGGGGTGCGGCGACCGCATTCCTGGATGTCGACGCGCCGGCGACCCTCGGTCGTCTCGCGGCTGATCCCGCGGATCCATTTCGCCCGCTGATCCCTCGGTATGATCGCATCTTGACGTACGGCGGCGGGCCGCCCGTCGTGGCCGCGTACGAGCAGCTCGGGGCCCAGCGCTGCACCCCCATCTACAACGCACTCGACCCCGAGGAACACCGCCCCGTGCTCCACGACGCGGAGACGCGATTCGACGCGCTCTTCATGGGGAATCGTCTACCGGACAGAGAGGCCCGCGTCGACGAGTTCTTCTTCCGGGCCGCCGAGCTCGCTCCGCGGAGTCGCTTCGCGCTCGGCGGCGAGGGATGGGGGGATCGTGCCATGCCACCGAACGTCACCTACCTGGGGCACGTCCCGACGGCTCGCCACAACGAGGTGAACGCGTCGGCGCGCCTGGTGCTGAACATCCACCGCGAATCGATGGTGACGAACGGCTGGTCGCCCGCCACCCGGATGTTCGAAGCGGCCGGCGCGGCGTGCTGCCAGGTCACCGACGAATGGCGGGGGATCGAGGAGTTCTTCGAGCCGGAGCGGGAGATCCTGGTCGCCGCGGGAGCCGAGGATGTCGCGCGCTTCGTGGTGGAAGTCGACTCCGAGCGGGCGCGTCGGATCGGCGAGGCGGCGCGCCAGCGGGCGCTCCGGGACCACACCTACGATCAGAGGGCCCGACTCCTCGATGTCGCCCTCCGCGAGGGGGCCTGGAGCGCGACGTGAAGCTCGTCCTTTTCGGCCTGTCCCTCTCGTCGAGCTGGGGGAACGGGCACGCCACGACGTACCGGTCGCTGCTGCGCGCCTTCGCCGCCCGGGGCCACCACGTCACCTTCTACGAGTGGAACGCGCCGTGGTACTGCGGCGCGCACCGGGATCTGCCCGATCCGCCTTACGCCGAGCTGGTGCTCTACGAGAGCTGGGGGGACGTGCGCACCCGCGCCATTGCGGAAGCACGCGGCGCGGACGCGACGATGGTCGGTTCCTACGTGCACGAGGGCACCCGGGTGATCGACGATCTCGCCGCGGCAGGTGTCGCTCCGCTCTTCTTCTACGACATCGACACCCCGGTCACCGTTGCGGCACTTCGCCGGGGCGACGCGGAGTACCTGCGGCCGGACCAGGTTCCCCTCTTTGATCGCTACCTCTCGTTCACCGGGGGGCCATTCCTCAGCAAGGTGCTGGAGGGCGAACTCGGCGCCCGCGCGGCGAGCCCGCTCTACTGCTCGGTCGATGCCGAGGAGTACCGACGGACCGAGCCCGACCGCGAGTTCGACGCCGATCTGGCGTACATGGGTACCTACGCGCCCGACCGCCAGCCGGTCGTCGAGCGCTTCCTGCTGGAGGTCGCGCGGCTCCTCCCCGATCGGCGCTTCCTGCTCGCCGGACCGCAGTACCCGGAGGACATGAGGCTCCCCGCGAACGTGCGTCACGTCACGCACGTGCCGCCCCACCGGCACCCCGCGTTCTACTCGACGGCGCGCTGGCAGCTGAACGCCACCCGTGCGGACATGGTGGCGGCCGGCTGGTCGCCCTCGGTGCGGTTGTTCGAAGCGGGCGCTCTCGGCGCCGCCGTGCTCTCGGACAGCTGGCCCGGGATCGATCGGCTCTTCTCGCCGGGCGCGGAGATCCTCCTGCCGCGGACCACCGAGGAGGTGGCGGAGATCATCACCGGAACGGCGGAGGCGGACCGGCTCCGGCTTGGTGAGTCGCTACGGCACCGGATCCTCGCTGAACATACCTCGGCGCGACGTGCGGCTGAGCTCGAGGCTTATCTGACCGGCCGCGAAGCACCGGCCTTCGCGACCGCGTCGGAGGCCTGACGGGACGCTACTCGGCGCCGGCGTTTTCGACCTCCCCGCCGTACCATACCGTCTTCACGTTCACGAACTCGCGAATCCCCCATACGCCCAGCTCCCTCCCGTAGCCGGACTCCTTGACGCCGCCGAAGGGGAGTCGCGGATCAGAGGCCACCATGGCGTTCACGAACACGAGCCCCGCCTCGAGCTCTTCGACGAAGCGGGCCCGCTCCTCCTCGTCCTCCGTCCAGACGCAGCTCCCCAGCCCGTAGACTGAATCGTTGGCGAGCGCGATCGCCTCGTCGATGCTGCCGACGCGGAAGAGGGCCGCCACGGGCCCGAACATCTCCTCCCGCGCGGCGGGGCTCTCCGTCGGGATCTCCGCGAGCACCGTCGGCAGATAGAAGTTTCCTTTCCCCTCGGCACGCTTCCCGCCCGTGAGCACGACCGCCCCCGCCTCCACCGACCGACGAACCTGCGCCTCCAGCTCCTCGAGGATCGACTGTGTGGCGAGCGGCCCGACTTGCACGTCCTCCCGCATCGGATCCCCGACCTCGACCGCCTCCATCCGCCGCACGAACCCTTCGGCGAAGGCGTCGTAGACCGCCTCGTGGACGATGAACCGCTTCGCGGCAATGCACGACTGGCCATTGTTGATCGTTCGCGCGGTCACCGCCGTCTCGATCGCTTTCTCGAGGTCGGCACTCGGCATCACGATGAAGGGGTCGCTGCCCCCCAGCTCGAGCACCGTCTTCTTGATCCGAGCGCCAGCGTGTTTCGCGACGGCCGACCCGGCGGTGGTGCTCCCGGTGAGCGTCACCGCCCGGACCCGCGGGTCGTCGATCACGGCTTCGACCTGGTCCGAGCCGATGAGGAGCGTCTGAAAGGTGCCTTCCGGGAAGCCTCCACGCCGGAAAACTTCCTCGATTTCGAGCGCACACCGGGGCACGTTCGAGGCGTGCTTCAGCAGCCCCACGTTTCCAGCCATGAGGGCCGGCGCTGCGAACCGGAAAACCTGCCAGAAGGGGAAGTTCCAGGGCATGATCGCCAGCACCGGTCCGATCGGGAGGTAGCGTACATAGCTCCGGCGCGCGCTGGTCTCCACCTCCTCGGTGGCGAGCATCCGCTCCGCGTTCTCGGCGTAGAAGCGGCAGCCGAAGGAGCACTTCTCCGCCTCGGCGATCGCGGCGGAGAGCGGTTTCCCCATCTCCTCCGTCATGATCCTGCCCAGGCGCTCCTTCTCCGATGCGAGGATGTCCGCGACCGCGTGCATCCACTCTGCGCGCTCCGCGAAGGAGGTGGTGCGGTGCACACGGTAGGCTGACGACGCGATCTCCAGCCTGCGGGCAACCTCTTCACTCGAATGGGGGGTAAACCGCTCCACCACCTCACCGGTGGCGGGGTTCACACTCTGGATGGCCACGTTAGATCCCTCTTCTGAACGATCAGTCTTTGGATGGTGCCAACTCGAGCCGCGCGTACGCGGCGATCCCGCCGACGGGCAAGAGCGTGCGGGAACACCTTGCATACTCCGGGACCCGCGAGGTAGCGGGGCGCCTCAGCGATCCGACAGCTCGGCGAGCGCCCGCACCGCCATGGCACAGGCGGCCAGGGGCGGCTGCTCCGCTGCCCTCAGCTCCGCGAGCAGCTCGCGGTACGCCTGCACCTCCCTGCTTCGGGAGCTCTCAAAGGCCTCGAGACAGTCAGCGAGCGCTTCTTCGTCGGCGCGACACTGGAGGATGCGGCCGGAAATCGCGCGGTGTGCCCGCTGGAGGTCGCCCGAGAGCATCAGCGCCAGCCGCTGCTCCCACATCTCATCGGGCGCGATACCCCGCAGGGCCTGCTGTAGCCAGCCGACCCCGAGATCGTCCGCGACGAGATAGTACGCCTCCGCCGTTTCGAGGGGGTCGCGTGCACACTCCCGCGCGATCCGGAGGATGTCCAGCAGCTCGGGGAGGAATCGCAGCGTGATCAGGCGCTCCGCGAGGGCGTGCTCCAGCCCGATCCCCTTCAGCTCCTGCAGGCGTGCCTCGAACAGGACCCGGTCCTCTCCGGTGACCAGTCGCGCGAACTCGCCGCGCAACCGCGACAGCCCGTACCGCAAGTCCTCGATGACCTCTCCGATCGGCGCGGTGGGCTCGACGTTCGCCAGGGTCCAGCGGGCGGTGCGCTCGAGCACCCGGGCGAGTCCGAAGAGCCAGCGATAGATCGTATCGGAGGGGTAGCTTCCCTCCAGATCCGCCAGATCCTGGCGGATCTCGGCCGCTCCCGCGATCCGGCTCGCCACGTACCAGGCGGAGACCACTGCCTCGATCGGATGACCGGTGTCGCGTGACACACGCTGAAGGAAAGCCGCGCCCATCAGGTCCACGAGGTCGTTCACCAGCTGCGTGGTGATGATCTCCCTCCGGAGCGGGTGGGCTCTCAGCGTCTCGATCCCCGCGGCCGCCACCACCGCCGCCGGGAAGTACCCGACCAGGTACTCCTCCGCGGCGGGTTCGTCCGGGACCGACGAGCCGAGCAGGCGGCTCTGCGCCTGTAGCTTCGCGAAGGCGAGCAGGACGCACAGGGTCGGCCGGGTGAGGCCCAGCTTGTCCTTCAACCGCTCCTGGAGCTCCTCGCTGCCGGGGATCCCCTCGGCGGCACGCTCCAGCAGCCGGTCCCGCTCGAAGGCACTGATGAGGGCGGTGAAATCCCCGAGCGCGTCCTTGCTCCGGCGCTCGTCCAGCGAAACCGCGAGCGACTGGTTGAAGTTGTTCCGCAGCACGAGCCGGGACACTTCGTCCGTCATCTCCTCAAGCAGCCGATTCCTCTCCTCGAACTGCATCGTGCCGGCGGCGACGAGCGGCGCCAACAGGATCTTCAGGTTGACTTCGTGGTCCGACATGTCGACGCCGGCCGAGTTGTCGAGCGCGTCGGTGTTCAGTCGGCCTCCGCGCAATGCGTAGGTGATCCGGGCCCGCTGGGTCATTCCGAGATTCCCGCCCTCGCCGATCACCTTGCAGCGGAGCTCGTGCGCATCGACCCGTACCGGGTCGTTGGCGGTGTCTCCCACCTCCGCGTTCGTCTCCTCCGCGTCCTTCACGTACGTACCGATCCCGCCATTCCAGAGCAGATCGACGGGCGCCTTCAGGATCGCCCGGACCAGTGCCTCACCGTCCAGCCGGGTAACGCCAGGGTCGAGTGCGAGCGCCGCCCTCGCCTGCTCCGTCACCTCCACCTCCTTCGACGCGCGGGGAACGATCATCGCGCCCGGCGACAGAACCGACGGATCGTAGTCCGCCCAGCTCGAACGGCCGAGCCGGAAGAGCCGCTCGCGCTCGAGGTAGGAAATGGCCGGGTCCGGATCCGGGTCGATGAAGACGTGCCGGTGATCGAAGGCGGCCACGAGCCGGATCTGGCGCGAGAGCAGCATCCCGTTGCCGAACACGTCGCCGCTCATGTCCCCGATGCCGGCGACCGTGAACGGCTCCGTCTGGATGTCCTTCCCCATCTCCCGGAAGTGCCTCCGCACGCACTCCCAGGCGCCCCTCGCGGTGATTCCCTCCTTCTTGTGGTCGTAGCCATATGAACCGCCGGAAGCGAATGCATCCCCGAGCCAGAAGCCGTACTCCGCGGCGACGGCGTTGGCGACGTCGGAGAGGTGAGCGGTACCCTTGTCCGCCGCGACGACCAGGTAGGGATCGTCGCCGTCGTACCGGACGACGCCGGGCGGTGGCACGACCTCACCGTTGACCAGGTTGTCGGTGAGGTCCAGCATTCCGCGAATGAGCGTTCGGTACTGCTCGGCCGCCTCGGCAGCCATGGCTTCCCGGTCGGCAAGCACACGCTTCGTGATGAAGCCGCCCTTCGAGCCCGCGGGAACGATCACGGCATTCTTGACGATCTGGGTCTGCACCAGACCCAGGACCTCGGTGCGGAAGTCGTCGGGACGATCGGACCAGCGAATTCCGCCGCGCGAGACCGGGGCCCCACGAAGATGGATGCCCTCCATCCGCGAGGAGTAGACGAAGATCTCGTAGAGGAGACGGGAGCGGCGCAGCTCCTCGACACTCCCCGGGTGGATCTTCAGGGAGATGTATGGCACCCCGCCGCTGCGGGCGGTGGGATTGGCCCCGCCATGCCGGAAATAGTTGGTCCGAACGGTGGCTTCGATGAGCGCGACGATGCGACGTACGGCCCGGTCGTCCGCCAGGGTCGTGACGGTCTCGAGGGCACCGGTGATCGCGCCCTTCAGCGCGGAGATCCCACGCTCGTAGAGCTCCTCCCCGCGCGTGATCAGGCCGTCCGGGTCGAAGCGCGCGCGGAACAGCTCGATCAGCAGCCGCGCGAGCTCCGGGTGTCTGGAGAGCGCGCGAGCCACCGCCAGGCGGGTCGGTATCAAGCCGGCCTGGAAGGCGTAGTTGGCGTAGGTACGGATCACATCGACTTCACGCCAGGGCAGCCCCGCCTGGAGGACGAGGGCGTTGAACGGATCGTTCGACGTGTCCCCCTCCCGGACCGCCAGCAGGGCCGACGAAAGCAGCTCCGTGCTCTCCGGGGAGATCGGCTTGCCCGCGGGATCCTGAACCGCGAACGCGTAGATCATCAGGTCCGGGAGGTCCGGACCGGAAACGGCGAAGGGGGCGACTTCGATGACCCGGAGCCCCGCGTTGTCCAGGATCGGCATGAAGTCGGAGAGGACGAGCAGCTCGTCGACGAGGAAGAGCTTGAGCACCGACACTCCCCGAAAGGCGTCGGCGCGGCCGCGCCCGCGCGGCTCCCGGAGAGTGATCGCCACGGTGCCGCCACCGCTGCGCAGCCGCTCCAGCTCGAGTACGTCTTCGACCGCGACCTCCGGCAGGGTGGCGGCGCGGTACTCCTCCTGAAAGGCCGGTCCGTACAGCGCGGCGAGCCGGTGGGCCTCGCCCGGGTCCATCCGCGTGGACAGCTCGTCCAGCAGCCGATCCTCCCAGGACCGGATGATGCGCCGGATGTCCTCTACGATCTGCTCCGGCGTGATGTTCTCCACCCGTTCGGCGGGGGCCGAGACGTAGAAGTGGAGGCGGGCCTGGTCGCCCGCACTCATCGCCAGGTGGTAGTTGAGGATCGTCCCCTCCAGGCGCCGCGTGAGCACGTTCTGGATCCGGTGCCGCACCTCGCCGGAGAACTTCCCGCGCGGCAGGATGACCATCACGCTGACGCCACGCCCGAGCGGGTCCCGCCGCAGCGTGACGTGAACCTCGTCCGAGAAGAGGACCTCCAGGACGGTCTGTACCTCCCGCTCCAGCTCGTCCAGCGAGGCCTGGAACAGCTCCTCCTTCGGCATCGAGTTGAAGATCGTGATGATCTCCTTGTAGTCGTGCGAGCCGGGGAGTGCGCCGGACGCGCGGAGGATACCCTCGAGCTTGTGGCGGAGGATCGGGATCGCGTCGGCGTGCTCCGCGTAGGCCTTCGAGGTGAAGAGACCCAGGAATCGGCGCTCCCCCACCACTCGGCCATCGTCCGACAGCTTCTTGATGCCGATGTAGTCCATCCGCGCCTGTCGATGGACCGTGGCTTCCGCGTTCGTCTTGCTGGTGATCAGCACCGGGCCCTCCAGCACGCGGCGGCGCAAGCTTTCGGATACTTCCGAAAGGGGGACGCCCTCCGCCCACGTGGACTCCTCTTCCTGTCGCAGGATCCCCAGGCCGCTCCCCGGCTCCACGGTGAGCACGGGCCCCTTCTCCGTCTCGCGGATGTCGTAGCCGCGATATCCGAGGAAGACGAAGTTCCCGTCGCTGAGCCAGCGCAGGAACTCCTTGATCTCGTCCAGCTCGGCGCGATGATCGGGTTGCTTCTCCGCGTAGCGCTCGACCATCGAGATGGTGTCGCGGAGAGCGGCGAGCATCGGCTGGAAGTCGTCGGTCGCCGCGACGACGTCCTGGAGTCGGCGGTCGATCTCGCGGCGGATCTCCTCGCGGCGCGCCGGATCCGGGATGTAGGGGATCTCGCAGTGGACGAGGGCGCGTGGACTCGCCTTCGATGGGTCCGTCACCTGCACGATCGCACCGCTCTCGTCACGGACGATCCCCAGCACGGGATACACGTAGTGCTCGATCGGCAGGTTCTCGCCGCTCAGGTACTCGCTGATGGTGTCGACGATGAACGGGCGGTCGCGGACCTCGGCGCGAATGATCGTAACGGGCGCGCTCCACCCCTCCTCCTCCGGGTTGAGCACCTCGACGTCGATCTGGTCTTCACTGGCCTGCTGAAGGAACCGGAAGGCACCACGGGTCAACGCCGCCAGCTGCTCCAGCGATCGTTCAGCGAGCAGTGGCTTGGGGACCTTCGCGAAGAACTCGCGGGCGAAGTCGCAGAGGAGGCCGGCGTCCGCGTCGGAGGAATCAAAGAGGAAATCGCAGAGCTCCTCGACGAGGTCGCTCGGTTCGCGGGTGGCGGAGCCGGGTCTGTCCACCGAAGTGCTCATGGCCAGTTGCGCATGCGTGGGCGCGAGGAGAAAGCAATGAGGAGCTGCAACTT
>Ga0079224_100017551_pt1 | contig 10088 bp, 1 predicted proteins | sample Stecom2015_FD_80414 | JGI IMG/M metagenome (GOLD analysis project Ga0079224, IMG submission 80414) | Agricultural soil microbial communities from Utah to study Nitrogen management - Steer compost 2015 | ecosystem: Environmental > Terrestrial > Soil > Agricultural land | place: USA: Utah... | reverse complement strand
CCGTAGGTCACATCCACAGTGTAGGTGCCCGAATCGGTCACCGTGATGCTCGGAGTAGTCTCACCGGTATTCCATAAATAAGTGAATTGAGATGGATCCAAAGCAGGGGTGCTTCCTTCATCAACTACTGTTGGATTAAGGACAAGGTCAGCCAAACCACATTCTACAACATCATTACCTAAATCTACACTAAAGTTAACGCGTTCGACAGTGATAGTTTCGGTTACTGAACACTCCAAGTTATTGGAAACAATGACTTCATAGGTTCCGGGCTCGGTTGCAGTATAAATACTTCCCAAAACGGGTTGCTGAACTCCATCTTTAAACCATTCGTAAGTAATCAAATCCAAATCAACAGCATTGGAAGGAGCGGCTCCTAATTTTACTGCCATTGGTCCATCTCCACAGTGGACAATAACGTCATCATCCCACACCAATTCAGGTACTTCCAAGACTTGAAGTTCAAGTTTCACCAGGTAAAAACAGTCGCTGGTGGTTGAGCCCGGTAAAGTCCAATCAGTTCTCACGTAAATGGTTTGTCCACCCGTTACGGTATTGGAAAAGGAAGTAGGTGTAGTGATTTCATTTACCTCATCATAGGCATCATTTTCAGTTTCATAATAAGTAAGGCTAACATCACTAGGACTCCAGCTTCCAATTATAACGTCTTTTGCATCAGTAAGGTCAAAGGTTCCTATTCCGGTTCCTGTGTCGTCGCATACTATCAACGGAAGAGGGCACCCGGCTGGAGGGCATACTTCGAGAGTAGATTGGTCATCAATAAAAATATTATAGGCATCACCAGGGCCACCACAATTCAATGAAAAGTCTACATCTGTGGAAAGTTCAAAATCTCCATAGGGAGCAACAGTAATATCTGTTTCATCAATAGTAAAACAGAAAGTGCTTCCTGAAAAGGTAGGATTACTTACCGTTCCAACTACGGTTCCATTTTGCAAAATTGTCAAATTTAAATCCTGCAAGCTGGGTGGTGCTCCACTACTACTTGGGCTTTCATAAGTTCCACAGATTTCCATAGGGAAAGGAAGAGAAGCTTTGGCCTGTGTAGAACATGCTCCTGGAGTTGCAGGAGGCCTAACAACATAACAGTTATTACTTCCGGTTGGATTAATATTCTCGATAGCCAAATATCCAAAATTATAATCCGTACAACTAGACCCTTCATCATCACCTACGTAAATATCGTCAATATATAAATACCCATAATGACCTGATAAAGTACAATCTGCTACAGTAAATTCTACTCGAGCGGCTTCCCCTTGGATATTCGCGGTATTCAATTTAAAACAAGACCATTCAGTAAACAAGGTTGTTTCGCTAGGATCTAATGCTCCAGCAGGGTTTACATTTGCCACATCCAAGAAAACACAATCTACATTTGAAGAAATCACACAACGAGATTGAATCATATTGTTATTTTGGTCGTAGAGGCGGACTTGAAAAAAGGGTTGTTGCTCAAAGCTATGACCAGTAGGATTCTGGAGAATCATAGAATAGTTGAAAACAAACACTTCCCCCGCTATAAATTCTTTTGACATTGTAATCACATTTGCAGAGCTAGGACTTTGAAATCCAGAGCCTATTCCATTAATGTCAAAATTCAATCGTATTGCTTTAGTAGAATTAGGGTTAGTGGGGTTGGTTCTGGGATGGGGAATTCCATAACCATTAAGGCTTACATCATTTCCTGAACTAACTACCACAGCTTCACTTGAAGTTCCATTTAATGGTCCTATTGGGAAGGTAGGAGTTCCACCCAATTGCATTCCACAGGTTTTATGTTCGGCCAATGGCTGTCTGTAAAATAAGTACCCTTCGGCATCTTCAAGTTCATCCTGAGTTTCCATATCGGCCTCTTTAATACAGGCACATGTTTGTTCTGCGACAGTAACCATCAAGGGGGCACTTTCAATCCCTCCAACGGTTTGGGTTACATAATATATTTCACCATCGTTGAGGATTACCGAATCCGGATCGGAAATAATATTCCCGGGAGGGGTGCCATTAGGATCGGCATCATACCAGGTTAGGTTCTGCCCATGTATCAAGAGATCTCCCAAGTCATCCCCGGGCATGGTTGTAAAACCGGCATTTTGCCAAGTAGCCTGAGAACAAAAGTTTTGAATATTATCCCCAGTAGGAGGCGGAGTTTGACCGTAAGCGGCCATTACAAAGACAGCAGCAAAAAATAAAGCCAAGCTGTTTCCTAAGGTCTGAGGGCTTGCTTTGGGTATTGATCTTTTCATCTTCTTTTTTGTTTGTTGTTCTTAATTTTAATTTTGGGAAATGGAAAAATCCATTTTGTATTGTGGATTTTTCCATTTCCCACTTTAGCTTTATTCTCTAATTATTCTTACTACTTTAGTGGCTTCTCCACTTTGAACCACTGCGATATAAGTTCCTGACGAAAGCCTTGAAAAATCAAGTTGAGCTCGAAGGTCTTCTACAGCTACTTCCATCACTTTATTTCCGGAAATACCATAGATACTTATCTTTTCAATGGGAGTATTATTCTCAAAATAAACTTGGCCCCGTGTAGGGTTTGGATAATAGGTCAGTTTCTCGAAACTACTATCATGTGTACCTGCAAAATCGGTATTGAAAGGAATAGTTTCGGAAGTACTAAATCCTCCATTCACTCCATCACAAACCGAATATATAGTCATTTCAAAATCATGATTTAATTCTAAATCATCGATTATATCAAAGCTCATATAAATGGGCACTGAATCACTATGAACAACTATGGGATTATTAGGATCGGTAATGTCTACCACTTCAATATAATAATCTTGAATTCCTCCAATGTTGGTTGGTGGATCCCATGTTACGGTAAGTAGTGCGGTATTAGATCCAAAAGCCACAGCCACATCCACATTTTCGGGTGCATAACAAATCAAGTTTACGGTGATTGCAATCGGGCTACTTTCGCATCCATTTAGGGTTTGCGTGACATAATAAGTAGTTTCATCGATCATGGTGGTATTTGGGGAAATTAGATCTAAGTCGCCATTTTGATCTTCAATATACCATTTGAGGTTTTGTCCCGTCACATTGAGATTGCTCAAGGTTTGCCCAGCCTCAAAATCCTGATTTGCATTTGCTGTTGGAGGTTGGGTTTCATAAACGGTTACAATAATATCCTCTGTGCTGGAACTGCAGTTTTGGATATTTAATGTAGCCGTATAGGTATGTGTCCCTTGTTGTGAAGCTCCAAAATAGACAACGTTTGTGGGTGAGCCAGTATAAGGAATTGTGGTTTCTTTATCGAAATATAGGTCAGTCATCGGACTCCATGTAACAGATCCGGAAAGGAAGTTCCGGGTAACTATCACGTTGTCTATTGCCCAATACCAGCCCCATCCTCCGGTAAAGTTAAACCGAAGTTGAATGGTAGAGCCTAAATAGCTACTCAAATCTATTGTTTGACTAACAAAGTCATCCATTTGTCCTACAGTACTTGTGAAACTCTGCAAGGTTGTCCAGGTTGAACTGCTTCCCACCCTAACCTCAACAGCAGCTGTAGTGGATTGGGTTGTGATATGCCTATAAAAATGTTCAAAACTAACAGAGGCACTTCCTACTCCAACCATATTAATTATAGGAGAAATCAATTGAGTGGATAGATTACTGTTTGGTCCGAGCAGATCCGCTCTTGCAACATAAAAACGTGAGTTGTCCTTACTGGAAATTCCTCCGGTTGGGGCGTGAGGGGAGCTCACCACCTGCCAATTTGCACTGGCTTGATTGTTCGCACTACTGGTAGATGTGTTTGTGGTGGTCCATCCTGTTGGATTTTCTTCAAAATCATATACTAATCCTCCCGCTGTCAATTGCACACTTTCTCCTTTACAAAGTTCTTGATCAGGAGTAAGAGCAAGGTCTGCTGCACCTTTTACTTCCAAAGAAATATCATTTACATATTGACAAGTAGTAATAGGATTCACAGCGGTAACGGTGTATGTTGTATTTTGTGTAACCGTCACTGTTACATCCGGTCCGGTAAGGGGACCGGAACCATCAGATCCCACCCAGGTGTAAACATAGTCTTGATCTGCACTTGTAACATGCAAGTCGGTTGTACCTCCGAGACAAACCACCATATCATCAGCAGAAACGTTGGTAGGAATAATATCGTGAACTATAGCATCCACCTGTGTACGAGGTAATTTCTCACAAAGTACTTTTGGTCCCGTTACTGTCCAATTGTAAAAGTAGTAATAGTTGGTAGATGTTCCCGAAGATGTTGCTCCATTGGTTATTTCTCCTCCTGTTCCAAGGGCATAAGGGAAATTAGTTTCTGAAGAGGGTGAATACAGCAATCCCGGGCCTGCAGCTTTTCTTAAATAATAAGTGCCGGGGTTATCTATTTTCCAATTTAAATCTAATACATGAGCCGCAGGGGAAGTGGATGTGCCACCGGAAACCGAAAATGCTTTCGTTTTAATTGGTCCACTACCATCATGCAATTCAATACTTAGCGTTCCACTACCGGCAGCAAAAACTTGTACATTAACGATACTCAGGGGCTGTTGGATATCTAAAGTTACCCCATAACCATTATTGGTAGAGATATTTTGACTGGTTGGCCCTGGATTTCCTTGATGATTGATTTCGCCTTCTCCCAAAAATACTTCTGTAACCCAATAAGGAGTGGTCTGATTATGGTTAGGAGTATTAAACGTATTACCGACATAGATTGGTTCTCCGCCTGTATCGGAAGTATACCAATAAATATTATTAGGATCGGCTGCAGTTGCAGAAAGAGTCAAACTTCCGGATTCACACACTTCGTCTCCGGTAGTATTGGTTATTCCAACTAAATCTGTAGCACAATTAAATTCATCAAAGCAAAGTTGCAGAGCAGGGCTTTCACAAGATCCAATGGTTTGCGTCACCCAAAAACATCCCAAATCTGAAAGTGCAACAGTATTCAAAGGAACTGTAATTTCAGTTCCGGGAGCTCCGTTATTATCTTCATACCATGTCAGGTTAGCTCCCACGATGGTTGAGTTTACTCCCAAGCCTGTCCCAGAAAAATCTGCAAGGGTTTGCATACCCGCAACAAAAAGAGCCGGATTCGCATAAGCCGAAGGTGGGTTCCAAGTAGCACAATCAAAACCTTCTATGCTAATTGTATAATTTGTGTTTTGTGGATTAAAGGTCGAACTTGAGGAAGCTATTACGATATAATAATCTTCTCCCTGATCAACGAATAAGCTATTAATGTTCAAATCGGCTCCTGTAGTGGTAGAATCTCCTGCGATACACAGGTCGCCAATATCCGCACACTCCTGATAGACAAAAACGCCTACATTAGTTCCGGTGAGGCCTGTTACATCAATAGTCAGGATATCATCTTCATCTGATACATAGTGATACACTACTTCATACCCATCAAGAATATTTCCTGTATTTCCTCCGCAACCAAGTCCTGGAGAACCGCTGTATTCTTCAAAACCATAAAGGTCGGTTTGGCTGGTATGTGTGTAGGGCAAATCAGTAGGAGCCGGATTTTGTGGGGCGGCATTCACTTCAATAGGAGCATTACAATCCGTACCTATATACAAAGTACTAAAAGTGGGCGGATCACTAACTCCCGGCCCAGCATGGATACTGTCTCCTGTTCCACAGTTTGCTTGAACATACACATAATAGGCGGTACCGTCAAAAAGACCAGTTAAATCTATAGTATTAGTATTAACTATTTGAGACCCTCCCAAAGGACTAGCACAAGTAGGGTTTCCAGTGTCCGGCGCGCCTGGGCTTATACACCAAGTTACGGTATAAGAAGTGGCAGGAGGGGTATTTAAATCATCCCAGGTGATTGTAGCGCCATCAAAATCAATACTATTTGGATCAACAGTAATATTTACGGGAGGGATACAACCTACTTGTTCTACGGCTTTAAAGTTATCAAAGTAAATATAATAATCCCCTGCATTCCAAGCGATATCCATACGCCAACCAAAATCAGAACCTGCCGGCACACTAGCCGCAGGAATGGTGAAGCTATGGGTAGAACAATCTGAAGTAGGGAGATCAGATTGGTCTATAGTATCATAAACAGTCCACGTTGTTCCATTATCTATTGTATAGGACAAATCGATTTGTCCAAAATTTATATTATTTATGGGAGCACCACTTCCCACATCTATAAGCTTATATTCAAAAGAAACTTCTATATCTAGTCCGGTAGCAATTTGAGAAAGATAGGACAACTCTATAGCAGTGGCACCAGAATGTCCATTAGCCCGTAAAGACTGAAGGCCTTCACAAGGATTCGAATTCACGATAGAAAATGGTGGGAGGGCAGTATTCCACCCGGTATAATCTGAAAGTTGGGGACTTTCTTCAAAACCCTCTACTATTAACACTTGGGCCTGAGCCGTGTTTAGCGTGAAAATTAAGATAAGTAAGCCGAGAAAAGAGTAAAGTTTTTTCATTTTTTAGGTATTTAGTATGGCTCTTTTGTTATAAGTTATTGATGAACAGTGTTTTATGTTCTATAAAAGAACTGCTTCGTCTCTATCTTCTTCTATTTTGGAAGAAAATTTCGATAAATGTAATCATTTTTTGCAACCCTACAAATGCATATTGACTTAATTTTTTGTCCATAGAGGCTGGAAGAGCTGTGTTACAACTACTTATTTTTTTAAATACACCTACATTTATTTCTATAGAAATTATCACTTTTAATATTCAAAGGTATTCTTCTTTAGTAAGAATTTTTTGTTCTTCTATCTCCTCAATCAGCCCTCTTCAGCCATAGGAATTAACCCATGGCCAAAGAGATGCCGTATTATCAAAATTATTTCAAAAAATAAATATCATTTTCTAGTCGCAAGCCTATTCTTTCAGTAGTTTGAACACCCCGGTTTTTCCGTCTATGTTCACCCATAGGAAATAGGTTCCGCTTTGCAAGTGGGAAACATCCACACTAATTTCGTTATGATTAACTTTATGCTCCATCACTTTACGTCCAAGGAGATCGTAGAGTGCCACATACTCCATCGGCCCATTATTGCTGATGGTTAAAGTATGTTTCATCGGGTTAGGATGATACATCAGTTCAGCAAATATCGGATCACCGGTGCTGAGTTCTTCGTGAACCGTAATGGCCAAGACTTCACTCTCGCAGTATCCGGAAGGGCTTTGAGATACATAATAGGTCTCGTAGTTTTCCAATACGAAGTTCGCCGGATCAGCAATTACCTGAGTCATATCCTCATCTTCATACCAGATAAGATCTGTTCCCGTGACGCTAAGATCAGCAATGGTTTGTCCTGCAATAAAGGTTTGGTTTGCAGCCCCTACGGGTATCGATGCATTTGGAAGGACGAATACCATTACTTCTAATCTTGTATTGCTCTCACAAGCATTAAGGGTTTGAGTAGCATAGAAAATATCGCCGTCTTGTACAATTGTGGACATTCCAAGCGGAGAGCCTCCTGTTGGAGAGCTATACCACTGGATATTGGTTCCTGCCACCACAATATCGGCCAAGGTATTACCTTGACAAAGTTTTTGAGTAGCAGTGCCTGTAGGTGCAGCTGTAGGCTGATTATTAACCGTTACGGTTACCGCCGTACGACTGGATTCACAAACCACAGATTGTCCTATAATATTTACCTTATAATCATGAGCTTCTCCAAAGCTATCCGAAGCACAGGCATCAGTGGGGGCATCAAAATCCCCTGCTCTTACACGCATTACCGTGGATCCTGCCATCGCTCCTGAAGGAATGGTTATCGTTCCCGAAGCCGGCGTTGACGTGGTGGAGGCATACACATGTTCTCCGGCATCGGCGAAGGAACCATTTTGGTTCAAATCAATCCATACCGAAAAGTATTCCGAAGCATAATTTGAAGTAATATTCAAATTATAAGTGCCTCCCGATACTAGTGTCCCTACCAGATTTGGATCAGTGGTAAAGTCGCCATAAGCATTAGATGAACATCCTGAACCTATATGACTAATAATGGTTGCACCTCCGCTTCCTGAAAGAACAAAGTCATTGATATCGTCTCCAAAACTACTACATCCGCTAGAATAAGTCGGAATACAATAAGTTTGTAAGTTTCCTCCGGAAACACTACTGGTTTCCAGAAAAACTTCACTAACCCAATAGGTAGTGGTGCTGGAAACATTGGTTACCAATGTATTTCCTATATTGATTACGTTACCGCCTGTTTGGGCATCATACCAATACAGTTGGCTGCCAATTCCCGTTCCTTCGGCTTCAAGAGTAACTTGTCCTCCCGGAGCACAAATAGTGAGGTTTGGAGTAATCGATTCGATTTTCATATTACCACATTGGAATTCTTCCGGTGTAACAGCGAGTGGTGCACTTTCACAACCTAGGATAGTTTGGGTGACATAATATGTTGTGCCATCCACAACTACTTCAGTGGTTGGATCCAATGGATTGCTTGGAATATCAGAAGGATCAGCATACCAAGTTAGGGTACCGTATTGATTAAGATTAATTGAGGATTCAATATCTACTAATACATCCCCCGCTATAAAATAAATGTTGGGATCGGATAAAGTTGGTGGGGCAACATTTGCACAATCTATTCGATCAATATTAAGGGTATAATTAGTTGACCCGGTAGTAGTAGAAATTACGATGAAAAGCTCTGTTCCGGCTGTTACATAATAATCATCGATCAAAATTCCCAATCCATTTTCGTTTAAGCCACCCTCTAAACAGTTAATCCCTACATCACCACAGCTTGCATATATGAACATCCCTGTATTTGGATGAGATATTCCGGTAAGTTCAATATCCAAAATATCGTTATTGTTTGGATCGGCAGTATAATGATAGACGACATCCGCTCCATCAAGGATTGTTCCTCCCTCACAGCCTGTGCCGGGACTTCCACTAAATTTATCATTAAAGTTAGAAGTATTTGAGGTATCTGTATAAGAAAGATCATTGTAGTTCAAAGAGATATCTCCGGTTTGATTTACCACTGCATCCACTTGAACCCGTGGGGATTCACAAATTACAGCCTGTCCTATGAGCATAATTTTATAGTCGTGGGTTTCACCAAAACTATCTTGAGCACATGGATCTGTTGGGGCTCCAAAATCCCCCGATTTCACACGCATAACAGTGGCTCCTGCCACAATGTTGGAAGGAACAGTGAAGGTTCCGGTTACCGGAGTTGCCGTTGTGGAGGAGAATACTAGCTCTCCGGGTTCAGCAAAAGAACCATTCCTGTCATAATCCACCCATACTGAAAAATACTCTGAGGCATAATTGGAAGTAATGTTTACAGTATAGGTGCTTCCTGACACTATATTACCTGTCAAAGAAGAATCGGAAGTAAAATCTCCATAATCATTTGGAGAACATCCAGATCCTAAGTGATTAATTATTGTATTTCCTCCGGAATCTTTAAGGATAAAGTCATTAACATCATCTCCAAACCCGGAACATCCACTGCTGAAAACAGGAATACAATAATTCTGTGGAAGTGTTCCGGTACCTCCTCCCAAATCAGTATAAACTTCTGCTACCCAATATGAGGTAGTACTTGTTAATTCAGGAGTTGTATAGCTAGGTCCTATTCCCACTAAATCTCCTCCGGCAGCTGCGTTATACCAATAAATCTCAGTATTGGGAGTGCCACTGCCAACGGCATTCAAGGTCAACACACCTCTGCAAGAAGTGCTATCTCCTGTAGTGGAAGTAATGGCCAACATACTGCAATCAATCTCGTTGACGGTAATAACCAAAGGAGGGCTCTCACAACCATTCAAGGTTTGCGTAACATAATAGTCTTCCCCGTTTATTAATACCGGATCGCCGGTGATTGGGTTGCCCGGAATATCCGAAGCATTCTCATACCAGGTCAGTGTAGCTCCATTTTCTGTCGGATTAGCCTCCAAGGTAGACACTGTATCTCCCGCTACGAAATCCTGCACAGCCTCACCATCAGGAGCGGGCAGATTTGCACAATCAAATGGAATAATTTCAAGCGTATAGCCAATACTGCTGCTCAACCAACTTGAAACCACAATATAATAATCCTCCCCGGCAGTTACTTGGAAGT
>Ga0079224_100017550_pt1 | contig 10088 bp, 8 predicted proteins | sample Stecom2015_FD_80414 | JGI IMG/M metagenome (GOLD analysis project Ga0079224, IMG submission 80414) | Agricultural soil microbial communities from Utah to study Nitrogen management - Steer compost 2015 | ecosystem: Environmental > Terrestrial > Soil > Agricultural land | place: USA: Utah... | reverse complement strand
TTTGATTATTGGGCTTTAGGTCATATTCATAAACGTGAGATACTCCATGAACACCCCTATATAATTTATCCAGGGAATATTCAAGGAAGACACCATAAAGAACAAGGTAGAAAAGGGTGTTATCTTGTTGAAATAGATGAAATACATACAGTGGTTACGTTTGTTGAAACTGCACCCATTCAATTTTTAACAGAAAAACTTGAAACGGATCAACGAATAAACACGTTTGAAGACTTGTATAACCTTATTTTAAATCTAAAGAGTGAATTACGGGTAAAAAATGGAGATACAATCTTACAAGTGATTATGAAGGAAGAAATGATTGATTCAAAACTCCAATCATTTATTCATACGGGTGAGCTACTGTCACTCTTACAAGAAGGGGAAGAACATCAACAAACCTTTATTTGGATTGATGGAATTACACTAGAGAAACAAAAGCAACCTCTTAAAGCAGTTGGTGATGATTTTTATAATGCATTACATGTACAGTTAGAACAAGTGGATTTACAAGAAGCGTTATCTCCTCTATTAAGTAACCCGCGTATAAAAAAATATGTGGAGCCATTAACGATGGAAGAGGAATTACAAATTAAGGAGGAAGCAAATCAATTACTCTTGCAATTATTAAAAGGATCAGGAGGTGATTCGCTATGATGATTAAAGAAGTACATATCTATGGTTATGGGAAATTTGAACAATTCAGAGTATCCTTTGCACCATATCATATCGTTTATGGGAAAAATGAAGCAGGTAAATCAACCCTTATGTCATTTATCCATAGTATTCTTTTTGGATTTCCATTGAAGCAACAATCTGATTTGCGGTATGAACCGAAAACTAATTCAAAATATGGTGGACAAGTGATTTTGAAGTCAGAAACATGGGGCGAAATTCGTATTGAACGAGTGAAAGGAAGAGCAACTGGAGATGTAACGGTATACTTAGAAGATGGTTCAAGAGGTGGTGAAGAGTTATTAAAAAAGGTTTTAAATGGGATGGATAAAGAAACCTTTCAATCGATTTTTTCCTTTAATATCCACGGGTTGCAACAAGTTGATCGTTTACACGGCGAAGAATTGAATCAATTTTTATTTTCCACTAGTGCCATTGGAACCGATCGAATTATGGAAGCCGAACGTTCAATTCAGAAGCAACTGGATAAATTATTTAAACCATCCGGAGTTAAACCAGTTTTGAATGTGCAATTAAAGCAATTGAAACAAACAGAAAAAAAACTGAATGAAGCAAAGGTGAAAATTGATCAATATGAAACATTAATAAAAAAATTAGAAACAATAAAAGCAGACTTGGCTACGAAACGACAACAACGTAAAACAGTAGAAGAGGATATTGTAAAAAAACGAGAATGGAACAGGGTCTATCCACTACTAATCGAAAAGCAAAAGATTTTACAACAACTTGATGAATTAGGTGATGTTCGATTTCCAATAGATGGTGTAGTAAAACTAGAGCAGTTGGAACATCAACAAAAATTAATTCAAAATCGTTTAGCAGCATTACGCGAAAAACAAAAACAAATAGAAGATGAATTAGAAAAAGTAAATGTACAAGAAGAAGTTTTGAAAAATAAAGATGCTATTGAACTTATTGTGGAAGATTTACCTACCTATCGTAACGATATTCAAAAAATGAAACAGTTACAAATGCAAATGCAACAAGTTGAAGAAGAAATATACCGTTTAAAAGGAAAAATCGGTTATCAAGGTCCGATTGAATCGATTAATGATTTTAATCTTAGTTTCGCAAGAAAAAATGAGGTTCAACAATTAACGGAAAAACGAAAATTATTAACAGAAAGGAAAAAAGATCTAGAACAAAGGGAAGCTGAATGCCGCGATAAATTAATAGAAGTCGAATCTTATATTGAGCAATTAAAGTTCAAACGACTAAATGAAGAACAACGTGTTGAATACGAACAACAAATTGAAAGATATCATGAACAAAGCGATTTGTCGAAGGAACTGGATATGATCAATAATCAAATTCAAACATTTTCGAAAAGCCAAAATCAAAAATCCGATAAAACCGTAAACCATTTATTTCTCCTTAGCTTTTTTGCTTGTTTCATTGTAGCTGCCATCACGTTTTTTATACGATATGAAAAATTTTCTGTCGGTTTACTTATCATTGCAATTAGTAGTCTTGCTCTTTATTTTTATAGGTTAAAACAATCGAAAGCAAATTTCTTCGTAGAATCGTTACAAAAACAAAAAGAACAAATAGAGCAGCAACTAAATTTAAGGCAATTTGATGTTGAAAAAGTAGAATCAGCGAAACAAAAAATTGCCAATGACGATAAATTACGCCACCAAATTGAGATTGAAGAAATACAGCAAAAGGCTCTAAGTGATCAGTTTGACCAAATTGTTCAAAGTTTTGAAGAGTGGGAGATGGAATGGGTTGAAAATGAAAGGAAAATGATTGAAATTGGTAGGGAATATCACTTGTCACAGCAGATGGCAACAGAATTTTTAAATGAAAGCTTTGAACGGTTAGAACAGTTACGGGAAAAACTTTTCGAACAAAAACAAATGGAAAAACAGTTAACAGTATTAGAGAAGGTCGTGAACGAGAAAGAGCAAATATTGGGAAAATTAACCAAATCTATATCTGTTAAAGGTGCCGATTATCAGGAAAAAGTGTTTCAATTGAAGCGACTATTAACACAACAATCGGAATACGTAGCAAAACGAAATCATTTTCTTGAAAAAATTCATGAATTAGAGGAACAAATTCAATCATACCAAATTGAATTGAAAACAATAAATGATTCGATTGCGGATTTATACAAGCTTGCAGATGTCGATTCAAAGGAGTTCTTTTTGTTAAAAGGAGAGAAGGCAGATCGAGTCGAACTACTTCACAATCGACTTGAACCTATTGAAAAACAATTACTATATTCTGAAATAAAATTACCAAGTTCATTGGAAGATATACCACCTAAAGTCACGAGTCAAGCATTTGAACGAATGGATGTACAAAAAAAGGAACTGCAGCGTGAAATCGAACGATTAGAAAAAGAAATGGCTCAATTAAAAGTTGAAATTGATACGTTGGAAAAAGGGGGAACTTATACGGATTTACTTCACCAATATCATCAGGAGAAGTTTCAATTACGTGAAGGGATGAAAAAATGGAGTGTTTATCAAACTGCAAAATATGTTCTTGAAAAAAGTATGGATAATTACAAAATTGAAAAGTTACCAAAAGTTATACAACTGGCCACGGATTATTTCTCGATTTTAACAGATCAAAATTATGATCGAATTCAAATGGATCAAAAGAAGGATACACTTTATGTTAAGAGACGAGACGGAATGATTTTCAATCCAAAGGAATTAAGTCAAGCTACAGGAGAACAATTATATGTCAGTATTCGTTTTGCATTAGCAAAAACAATTAGTGAACAATTAAACTTTCCTTTTCTTATTGATGACGGTTTTGTCCATTTCGACGGTTCGCGCCAAGTTCAAATGATGAATTTATTAGAAAAACTATCTCATCGTGGACAAATTATCTTTTTTACATGTCATGAACATTATTTACAATATTTTCCGGAAGATCAAATCACTATACTAGAATAATTGTAAATCGTAATGATTAAGATAAACCTTTTTTCATAGAATTGGATGTACATGGTTATTTTAAGATTTTCGACTAGTTTTCCATGTCCTTCTATTATTTTCGTCTCTATCCTTGTTCTCTTTTGTCATCAAAAAGGAGTCAATACAAATAAACATTTATTTTTGTTGATATTGCTGTGTTTCATATTTGTGGTTATGAAAAGAAAAAACCGTATCACAATAAAGTTATTTTGATTGGTACGTTGGCGGACGCGCATCCAGAGGCATGCCGCGCAAAGCGCATTTGCGAGGTCTTCCGATCGTGTGCCTGACGTTTATGCTTTCGGTACAAAAGCATTCGTTGTTTCCGCTGGATCCGCCGCCAACTTTCCTTTAAAAATCTGCTTTTTATGACTTGGACAGAACCAATTTTTCTAAAAAACAAATATACATTAAATGAACGGTTTCACAACAACAAAACATGTTTTATAGGTCTTTATTTTATTAGTTCCGTATTTTCATATCTACTATCTAAAAAGTCAACGATATGGATAATATATCCTTCAATGGTTTGTGGATTTCGAATGGCAGAACCCCATTCGGGGAGTCCGTGGTGACAAAGGATGCAGTGAGACATTAAATGGATATCTTCTAAAGAAACATGAATCTTTTCATTTTCAATTACTTTGGTTAGCAAAAGCACTCCATAGGGGATATGCCCTATCATAACGCCTAATTCATCCATTGTTATCCCAGTCTGTTTTCGGGTTGCGAAATTGGAATCTGTTGCTGTTGGAAATAAATATTTAAACTCTTCATACTTTTTGCCAGCATGGTCATATTCCAGCAATTTTCCGATATCGTGAAATAGAATACTAGTCATAAGAGCATCGTAATTGGGGGTATTGTTTTTATATTGCATCATTCCAGAGAGCATTCTATATAAGTGATCAATGGTATTATTCCAAACTAGATTTTGAGAGTTATCATCAGATTGAAACTGATCCCATAGTTCTCTTTTATGAGCTTTTTCTACAACATTAATTAGTTTCATTACAGCTTGAAAGTGATTTTCCTCAAATTTTAATATAAATCTAGCAAATCTCATTAAACCGACTGTATGTTTCAATAATCCCCCTAAATAATTATGATGATATCCTTTCGCTGCCGGTCTAATTCGGAATTGATCCCAAAATTGATCCATTGCTGCTAATGAGATTTCCTTATAAGGCGATTGTAACTGGTAAAGGTATGAAAATAATTCAACCGTAAGTTCCTCCATATCTTGCTGAGTATAAGCCAGTAAGTAAAAAGGATTTATGTTTTCATCACATGGTACTAACCGATTAATGGTAAGCGATTTATGCCCAAGGTATTCATCAACTTTAGCTTCTACATGAAAGACAGAATATTCCTCCAGCAAGGTGATATATTTTTCTATATCTCCATGATTGTCCCACATCTTCGCATTTATATTGCCTAAATTATTGCTAAAAATAATTTTTAAGTAATGCTTATTGGTCCGTGTTGTTTGTACACTAAATTCATTTAAAAGTACTCGGATATTAACTATGTTCCCGACTGTTTCATTTTGTATATTAAAGAATTCCCCACTTGTAGGTAATTCAGGTGGTGGATACTTTTCTAGTATTTTCTTACGTTCTTGTTGCGTTACTTCCGAAATAATTGGGATAAAGTTATAAAAATATGATTTAGACTCTTCCATTATTATCACTCCATAGCGGTGTTAACATATATTCTATTCTAACGTATCAGAATTAAAGATGGAATATGAAATAAAAGAATAATATGTTTAGTACTTTTGCGAACAGCGTTGTTAGCAAAGATGAATGTCACATGTTCAACAATCAATATTTAACAAAAAATATAATTGAAATTATAAATGGTAGGTATATTAACCCCGTTTTTTTAATAGGATAGTATCAAGAGAGTTGGAAAAGGGGGATATGAATTTGGACGTACCGTTTTGGATTTGGTTAGTCGTTGCAGGGATTGTGTTTAGTGCATATATGACTATTCGAACAAATCGAGAAGAAAAAGAAATAGAAATGAAGGAAGCGGAAATGGAAGGCGCTATTTACATTGAACGGATGGAAAGGGAAAAGGAAAAGAGGAAACAACTGTCATCCGAAGGATAAAAATATTAAAAATGGGGCTGTCAACGGACAGCCCTCTTTATTATTATCCTCGAGCGTTTGTATTATCTTTTTTAAAGATGTCTTTAAAGTCTTTGTCTTTAATTTTAATGTCTGCATCTTTAATCAATTTATCTAATTCTGCTTGTATTGTTTCTTGATCCATTTTGCGTGTTTTTGCTTCGAATTCAATATCTTCTCTAATTTCATCAAGTGGTTTTACGTCTTTTTTATCCTCGACTTTTGTCACTTGAATAATATGATAACCGTAATCTGATTTAACAGGTTCACTAATTTCTCCTTCTTTCAATTGGAAGGCAGCTTTAGAGAACTCTGGTACAAGTTGATCTGGATTTAACACACCTAAATCACCGCCATTTTCAGCGGAACTAGGATCATCGGAATATTCTTTCGCAACTTTAGCAAAGTCTTCCCCAGCGTTTAATTTTTCCAACACTTCATCCACTTTATCTTCTGCTGATTTTCCATCTTCTGACTTTTCTTCATTTTCATCCGTAGAGATTAAAATATGGCGAGCCGTTACATTTTTCGTTTGGTATAAGTATTCTAATTCAACTTCTTCTTCTGTCACATCTATATTTTGTGTAAAAGCAATCTCTTGTAAAAGCATGTATTCGATATCTTCTTTTAACGTATCTTCATCAATGTTGTATTGTTTTAAATAATCTTCATATTCTTCTTGGCTGCCAAAATTTTCGTCGATAAATTTTTTCAATTCTTTATCTACGTCATCTTTAGACACTTCAAATTTGTCAGCTAAAACTTGTCGATAAACCATGTCTTTTAATATATTTTCGGTATCGTTACTGTAAATTCGTTTCATTGTATTATAAAAATCTTCTGTCGTAATGGCACCAGATTCAGTTTCAATAAGTGTGCGGCCACCGTTATCATTATTACATCCAGCTAACACTAAAATTCCGGCTATTAGTGCCATCAATAGTAAAGTCAATTTCTTTTTCATTCATTAAACAACTCCTATTTTAAATTACGTACTTGTCTAATTTTACCACAAATCTAACTATAACATAACTCATATTGAGAATAAATATCATATCTAGGAAAAAATTGATAAAAACTTTAGCCATATAGCGTATATAACCCATCATTTTTTAAAAAATTGGGTGTTTTCCTCAGTCATTTTTTCATCGTTCACATAGGATATAACGAATTAGAAAAAGGAGGTATGACAGATGACTCATTCATACGGTAGTTCCTTCGTGTTAATCGTGGTGTTGTTCATATTGTTAATTATTGTTGGGTGTTCATATCTATAAGGAAAGCCAACATGAATGAATTTAAATTTGTATAAACAATCAATTGTCAATACAAAAAAGGAGGTGTTCCTATGTCAGGAGGATACGCAGGTGCAGGCTTTGCGCTAATCGTTGTTTTGTTCATCTTGTTAATTATTGTAGGTGCTGCATACGTTTGGTAAAAGAAAAACGGCAAAACATTTTGTTTTGCCGTTTTTAATGTTATATAATTAGTATCTCGATATATGTCGTAATCAAAAGGATAACGGTTAAAATATTGGTGGTTTGAAAAACATTTTCCTGTTTATCATCTGGAACTTGTTTTACTTGACAAAAACGTTCCATTAATACATTCATATACATAATAAAAAGTACCGCAAGTACAAAATAGACAACAATCAAATATCTCCCTCCAATACGGAAATCCTTTGTCCGAACAAGATACCATTTTGTAAGTATTTTTGGCACTTATCATGGCATATCAAACTCGTTGCGTTTATGGTTTTTATTTGTCAAATACGAATGATAAAATTAGTAAGGAAATTTTAGAGAAGCAAAAAGATAGAATAGTAATTTATAGATGTATTATAACATTCTTTTATATAAAACTATTAAAATTTTTAACAAATATGATATGAAATAACATAGATCCTACAATTGAAAAGGTCTAGTATAAAGATTTAGAGTTAATAGTAAAATGGGTAAAAATAGATAGAGAAGAAAGTACATTTAACGGGGCAGGAAAAAGTATTTAAGAGGGCGAATTAATGATGTAACGGAAACGGTGTTGTGGAAAGGGTGTAGGGGAATGATTGATGAATTATTGAAAAGGATCGAACGATTAGAGTACCATCAACAATTGTTGATTCAGTTAGTTGATCATACAAAAAAGACATTTACAAAGCTTATTATTCAAAAAAATCTTGGTCCCGAAGAAGTTGAGGAATTCCATAGATTATGTGAGTATTTGAACAAAAAAATGAAAGAACAAAAAGCGGAAGGATTTTTATATTTTCATCCGCTATTAAAAGAATTTTCAGAAAAGGTGAATAAGAAGCTTGATGTACATGAAACGATTGAAAGTTGCTTAAATGAAGGTTTACATCTTGAATTAATGCGAGAATTTATCAAGTATTTAGAAGATTAAACGACTTCTCTTTCTGTACTGTCTTTTTGTTTATTTTCTTGATTGGATTTAGTTAAATTAATTTTTTCTATATCCGTATACATTTTTTGGAAAATTTCCATAAAATCATCGCCATAAATATTACGGACCATCGCCATTAGTTCTAGGATATCTGGATATTTTCCGTAAATATCTTTTAAAGATGATGCTCCTTGCAAAACGGTGTGGTTGGCCGGTTTAAAATCTTCTAATAAGTCGATAACTAGTTTTTCACCTTTTTCAGTTAGTTGAATATATGTGTTCCTTTTATCTTCCACTTTTTTAGAAAATGTTAAATATCCTCTTTCCTCTAATTTTTTTGAAAAATTAAAGGCCGTTGACACATGCATGACTCCAAATTTTGCAATATCTGATATTGATGCCCCATGTAGATGGTAAGCAATCCATAAAATATGATGTTCGTTAATGTTTAAATCATATGGTTTGATCCATTGTTGCCAATCTTTTTCAATAGCCTTCCACAACGCTTTTCCTAGCTGTGAAATTTTTTGTGTGAATAGAAGTGCCTCGAGTTTTGAATGATTCTCCATCTTATCACCTACTTTTAAAAATTTGTTATTTTTGAAAAATAAAAGGGTTTACCGGTTAAAATATACTGAATATTGCAACATAAAAGGGTAAAATAATATAAATATGTTCCGGGAATATAGAGGATTTAAAACTTCACTTTATAATAATGAGAAATTCTACATTAAATAAAAAAATCCTCTTTATTTTAGAAAAATTTTCTTCATTTTTATTATCTATAGTATCATAAATTTTAAAAAAAGAGTAAATAAATTTTTTCGAATACATATATGGTCATTTTAAAAGCTTTTTTAGAGTAAAAAACCTTCTAGATCTAAGTCCCTAATTGGGATTATAAGATCGTAGAAGGCAAGTTTTATATTAAAGAAGATAATTTTTTATTAAGCTACTTTAATCTTACTACGTTTAGCTATACTGGCTACAATAGGGTACATAATGACCATCGCTAAAGTATTCAGTGCAGCGGTTGGAAGGACAATAGCACCAAATAATGCTAGTAACGCATCTGAAAATTGAATTATTAATTTAGCTGAAACTAAAAACAATGTTCCTGAAATGATGGTACCTACTGCAGTTAAAACAGCAAAGACCATGTTTGTACGGTACTTTTTAATTAACAGAAGAAAAGCAAAGAAAATAATGGCGGTAAAGAATTTATCGATGATATTTGGAATTAATCCTCCAGGAACGGTTGTTGTTAGTCCAGATATAATTCCAGTAGCTAAACCTAAAAGAAGGGCATTTTTAAAGTTCGGAAATAAAATTAACGCTAAAAACATCATTAATAAACTAAAATCTGGTTTCATCCCACCTGCGCCTATGCCAGGGATGACAAAGTGTAAAGCTGCACCTATTCCAACAAATAAAGCCATAATGACAAGTTCTTTCGTTTTCATTACTCAACTCTCCTCATCTGATCTAATTCTAAATCTCTTCTAACTCCTATTGTGTCCTCTGACCAATAGCAAGTAATTATAATATACCATATAAAAATCTTCTGAAAAAGAGAAAATTTTTATTTAAAGGCGTATTGTTATCCAGCTTGTAGAAAATGGAAAACAAAACGCCTTCTGCTGTTAAATGTTTTTATTTATCGTTTGTGCAATTTCTTGTAGCTGTTCTGGTGTGTAATCGTTATTATGGGTTTTCCAAACTGCACCAAATCCATCTCCTTTACCATAACGCGGAATGATGTGAAGATGGTAATGGAAGACAGTTTGGCCGGCTGCTTCACCATTATTGTTTAACAAATTCAAACCGATTGGATTATAAGCTTTTTTAACGGCATTTGTAATTTTAGGGATCACAGCAAAAAGTTTACCAGCAACATCTTCAGGTAATTCATAGACGTTAG
>Ga0079224_100017548_pt1 | contig 10088 bp, 10 predicted proteins | sample Stecom2015_FD_80414 | JGI IMG/M metagenome (GOLD analysis project Ga0079224, IMG submission 80414) | Agricultural soil microbial communities from Utah to study Nitrogen management - Steer compost 2015 | ecosystem: Environmental > Terrestrial > Soil > Agricultural land | place: USA: Utah... | reverse complement strand
GTTTGAAGCCGGGTACGCTTGTCATGTTGTCTGTGCCTGATGACGCGATAGCGCCGGTTGCTTCTGCGTTTGCTGAGATGGAAGGCGTCAGCGAGTTCAGCTTCGTGCCACCCCAGTTCTCGGCTGCGGTGTTGCTGGGGGTCACGGTCGTGTTCGGGGGGCTCGCGATGCGTCGCCTGGCCCGGAAGGGCTAGCGCGTTTCCCCCTACAATTGCCCCGTGTCCACGATCACGCCGCTGGTGTTGACGTTCGACGAGGCGCCCAACATCGGCCGCTGCCTCGACCGGCTGACATGGGCGTCGCGTGTGATCGTGCTCGACAGCGGCAGTACGGACGAGACGGCCGCCATCGTCAGGCGATATCCGAATGCCGAGCTGCACGTACGCGCGTTCGACGATCACGCGTCACAGTGGAACCACGGGCTCGACCTGGTCGAGACCCCGTGGGTGCTGGCTCTCGATGCCGACTACGTCGTGTCCGATGCGTTCGTCCGTGCGGCCGCCGACGTCACGAAAGACGATGGCCTCGACGCGGCGTACGCGCCCGTCCGCTACTGCATCTTCGGACGCCCGCTGAGCGGGTCGCTCTATCCTCCGCGAGCCCTGCTGTTCCGCCGCAGCCGATGCCGGTACCGCCAGGACGGTCACACGCAGGTGCTCGACATCCGCGGCCGATCGATTCAGATGTCGGAGTCGATTGCCCACGACGACAGGAAGTCCCTTGCGCGCTGGTTCGCCTCGCAGGCCGCCTACACGCGGCTTGAAGCCGACAAGCTCACGCGGCAGCCGCCCCACACCCTGTCACTGCCCGATCGTGTTCGCCTGACGATGGTAGGCGGCCCGCCGGGCGCGCTGCTCTACACGCTGTTCGTGAAGGGGACGATCCTCGACGGCTGGCCGGGCTGGTACTACACGCTGCAGCGGACGACGGCGGAAATCATGCTGTCGCTGGCGCTGCTCGATCGCCGCCTGCGCGGCTGAGGTGGGTTCCAGAAGCGGATAGCGCGCCGCTGGCCTCAGTCGCCCGCTCGCGCGCCCTCGGCCCGCCGGGGGCGCCGTGTCAGCGAAAGCGCACGCCGAACGATCCCACGAGCAGGTTGTGGCTGTTGAGCACCCGCGTGTAGTCCACGCCGATGAAGTAGTCGCCGAAGCCGCCGAAGTAGCGGCGCGCGCCAATCGCCAGGGTGCCTGCCGTGTCGTAATCCGTGCGGCAATCGTCGCTGAAGCCGGCGAAATGACAGACAGGCTCCCACACCTCATCAGCCAGCGACGATCCGGGGCGGGTGTTCACCTGCACCGATGACCGGTGCCGGAGCATCATGACGCCGCCGCGGACGTCGATCGTCCACTGCGGCGTGCGCACCACATCGAAGCCGAGCGACGTCCCGAGTGCCATGGCCGTGCGCTTCAGGCGGACCGGCTCGGCCACGCCCGGGTAGTCCGGTGTCTGCTCGTGACCGAGCGATCGATAGTCGCCGGTGAACTGCAGGCTCAGGCGGCTCGCTCGCGGACCGCTCCACAAGTACAGCGCCATACGGCCGCCGAGGCTCGGGCGCGCCTCGAACGACGGTTCCGGCCACAGGCTGCCCATCCGGAAATCGAGTTCGAGCGCGGCGTCATCGTCGGATGGCGCCGATGAGGAAAAGTCCTGCCCGTGTGCGTTGTCGGCCGCCAGACAGGCGGCGGTGAAGACACACACCGTGACGACGCGGACCAGTGACATGCGCATGGGTTCGCATCCTAGCAGAGCGCCGCGTCGGCGGCGCTGGTTATTCAGGCCGGGCGCGACTGCACATGACCCCAGCGCACGAGGTCCGCAGCCGCATCGAGTACGGCCCGATCGACGGGCCGGAAACGCAGGCCGAGGTCGCGCTGGATCTTCGAATTGTCGAAGCGCGGTATCCGGCCGATGTGCGTGCGGAGGTACTGGCCGACACCGGCCGGCTGCAGGCGCGAGGCCACCCTCACGATGGCGTCGCCGACGCCGTTGTCGAGGCCGATCCGCGGCAGGCGGTAGCCCGCGTAGCCGCTGGCCGAAAGCAAAGCGGTCGCCTCGCGCATGGCCATCGTGCCGGCCACGCACAGGTAGCGGCCCTCCGCCGCGGCAGCGTCCATCGCGCGCACGTGGGCGTCGGCCACGTCGCGCACGTCGACGATGCCCCACGTCAGGCTCACAATGCCCGGATACACACCGTTGAGCAGGTCGGCAACCACCTTGTTGGAGGTGTTGAGCGCCGGCGTCAGGCTCGGGCCCATGACGAGCACCGGGTTGATGACGACCAGATCCCAGGCCGGTCGCTCGCGCTCGATGAACGCCCACGCCTCGCGCTCGGCACGCACCTTGGAGAAGTAGTAGGGATTGCGCGTCAGCGTGGAGCGCTCGTTCCAGTCCGCCTCGGTGTAGACCTTGCCTGCGTCAGGTTCGTCGGTGACGGCGGCGATCGACGACGTGAGCACGACACGTCGGACGGTTGGCGCGTGCGCGCACGCAGCGAGCATGGCCCGCGTGCCCTGGACGGCCGGATCGACGAGGTCACGCTGCGGGTGGTCCACGTGGAGCACATACGGGCTGGCCATGTGCAGCACGATGTCGCAGCCGGCAATGAGGGCATCGAAGGCGCCCGGCGTGCGAAGGTCGGCCTCCACGAGGTCCAGTCGATCGGTGGCGCCGGGCATGGCGCGCAGGAACGCCAGGTCCGTCGTCTTCGTCAGGTCGCGCACCGATGCGCGAACGCGGTGCCCCGCCGCAAGCAGTCGTTCGATCGTGTGCGAGGCGATGAAGCCCGTGGCTCCGCTGACGAAGACTGTGTGCGCCATGCCGTCCGGATCATATCCGTCCAACCGTTGCGTTCCTGCCGGGCGGCTACGGTGTTGACAATGCGAATCGGTCCTCCTAAGCTGTCGCAATGTCTGTTTTGAGTAATCAAAACACTCTTTCCGCCGGCTGGAAACTACGCCATGCCTTCCGGGGAGCCGCGGCCATCGCGGCCCTGTGCATGGCCATAACTGCTGCTGCACAAAGCACTTCCTCCATTACCGGTGCCGTCGCCGATCCCCAGGGCGGCACACTCCCGGGCACGACAGTCACGTTGCGGCATGGCACGAGCGGGCTCGAGCGGCTGGCCGTGGCAGGCGACCAGGGCACCTTCGAATTCCCGAACCTGCCGCTCGGGGTGTACGACCTCCGTCTCGAACTGCCCGGATTCGCGCCGGGCCAGCGCCGCGTCGACGTGACGTCCGCATTTCCCGTTCACGTCACCGTCACCCTCCAGCTGGCGGCCATGACCGACGTTGTCGATGTCGTCCCGGAGGCTCCGGTTGTCGACGACGAGTCGGCAGGGACCAGGCACGCGGTGAGCGTGACGCGAATCGATCGGATGCCGGTGGCCGTCTCGAGCCGCGGCCTCGAGTCGGTGCTGGTGGCCTTTCCAGGGTTCTCGCAGAACGCCAATGGCGCGATTCATCCGCGCGGCGCGCACAACCAGATGACGTTCATGGTGGACGGCCTCGCCATCAGCGACCAGCTCACCGGTGCGTTCGCCAACTCGCTCGACGTCGGCGTGGTGCAGACGGCCGAGGTCATCATGGGCAACGTGCCGGCGGAGTTCGGGGGCAAGGTCTCGGGTGTGGCCGTGCTCAACAGTCGCAGCGGCCTCGGCACCCGTCGCCGCCTTGCCGGCTCGGTCTCGGGTTCAGCCGGTGGATTCGGTACGCGACAGGGTTCGGTGCAGGCGGGCGGCGAGGCGGGTGGCGTGGGCTACTTCGGCTCGGTCACCGCGATGGAAACCAATCGGTTCCTGGATCAGGTGTCGCTCGACAACGCCCACAACGCGGGGCACTTCACGCGCGGATTCGGGCGCGCCGACATCCGCGTGTCCGACAGCGACATGCTGCGGCTGCATGCGATGGGCGGGCGGTCGGCGTTCGAACTGGCCAACCTGCGGTCGCAGCAGATGGCCGGGCAGGACCAGCGCCAGGCGTTGGCGGACGTCTCCACCTGGGCCGCCTACCAGCGCACGATCGACGCACGCGCGACGTTCGAATCCACGTTCGGCTTCCGCACGACGAGTGCGGTGCTGTCGCCGAGCGCCGGTGACACCCCGGTCACGGCGGCGCAGGACCGTCGACTGACGACCTACAGCGCCACCGCGCGCTACACGCGCGTCTTCGGCGCCCACCTCGTGCGCGCGGGCGTCGACCTGCAGCGGTTCCCCGTGAGCGAGCACTTCACCATGGGGATTACCGCGGCGCCATTCAACGATCCGGACTCGGATCGTTACAACGATGCCCTGGCGCCACACGACCTCACACGGGGCGGAACGCCGTTCGTGTTCAGCGCCGCGCGGACGGGTACGCAGGCGAGCGCGTTCGTGCAGTCCACGGTGCGGATCGGGGAGGCGACGTTCGCCCTCGGCCTGCGCCACGACGAATATCACTTCCTCGTCAGCGGCCGGCAACTGCAGCCGCGTGTCGGCATCGCGTATCGGATCCCCGGACGCGACGTCGTGCTGCGCGCGTCCTACAACCGCAACTACCAGACACCGCCCAACGAGAACCTGCTGCTGTCGAACTCCGCGGCAGCCAGCCAGCTGGCGCCCGCGAGTGTGCGCGATGCACTGGGCGGCGCCTACCAGCCCATCCGCCCCGAGCGCCAGAACGTCTATGAAGCCGGCATCCAGACGGCGGTTGGCCGGCTTGCCACCTTCGACGCGTCGGTCTATCGCAAGGACTCGGTCGACCAGCAGGACAACAACAACTTCTTCGACACGGGCATCATCTTTCCGACGACGCTCGCGAGCATCCGCGTGACGGGCGCGGAGGCGCGCCTGTCGCTGCTGCCGCGGCGCGGCCTTTCTGGTTCGATCAGCGCCACGACGGGTCGCGCGATTTCGACGCCGCCCTTCACCGGCGGCCTCTTCCTGGGGCAGGATGCGGTGGATCTGCTGTCGGCCGGACCATTCCCCATCGACCACGATCAACGCCTGGGCGTGCACGGCATGCTGTCGTACGACGCGCCGGGCCCGTGGTGGATGGCCGCGTCGGTCCGGTACGACAGCGGCCTGGTCTCGAATCCCTCCGACCCGGCCGTGGTCGCCGCCGATCCCGACTTCGCCGACCTCCTGCCGTATGTCGATCTGGACGCCGACACGCCCAGAGTCCGCCCGCGCACCATTGTCGACGTCGGCGGCGGTCTCGACATCCGTACCGCACGGGGCGAGCGGCTATGGAGCGTGCAGCTGCAGGTGACGAACCTGACCGACCGCGTGGCGCTCTACAACTTCCAGTCGGTCTTCGTCGGCACGCGGCTGGTGCAGCCTCGCACGTTCTCCATCCGGATCGGCCGCCACTTCTAGCTGGTGTGCCAGCTCAGTGTCGATCCACCGGGTGATGACGTCGAGGGCCGCGGTGTCGGCCACGACCGTGCCGAGCGGCGGCATCTGTGACGATGGCCGGCGCGACCGCATCCGCTTCAGGAGCGCGCTCATCGGCGGGTTGTCGGGATCGACAAGGACAGTCGAACCAGCGGGTACGCCCGGCACCTGCCAGTGTGTCGGGCGATCGACGAGGGCACGCGCGACACTGTCGCCGTCAGCGATGAGGTCGGCCGCCCGGAACACCGGTGCGCGGACCGATATCCCGCCGTTTCCGTCGTGGCAGGACCCGCAGTTGGCGAGCAGGTAGCCGAGAGCGCTGCGCGCCAGGGGTGTGCGCGTGCGGATTCGGGGCGGTGTGTCGACAAGGGCGGCGCGCGCCGGCCGCAGCCGGCCATCGTGAATGAGCGACCGCAGCGTGACCATCCCGGACGTCAGCGGTTCACCGTGGATCGCCCCCGGATCGCGATCGTCCGAAAGCTGCAGGGCGGTGAAGCCGAGCGGCTCTGGTGAGCGCGAACCGTGACACGCGCCGCACGCGTCTCTCGAGGGAATCTCGTGGTACCTGCCGGGGCCGATCTCGGCCGCATGCGGCACGCCATCGACCGGGGCCAGCAGCGCATCGGTCCCGTCGGCACTCCACACATAGGCGGCGAACACCCAGCGCCCCGGCGCGACGAGCCACAGGAAGCGCGTTTCGATTGGCCGTCCGTCGAAGGCGAACTCCTTCCACAGCTTCGTGCCGACGGGGAACTCCCACTCGTCGTCGCGCGACGCATCGATGGTGGCGCCCGGCGGCAGATGAATCCATCGTCGCTTCGAGGCGCCGTCGGACCATAGCGGGTACTGCGGCGAGAACGGCACGACCCCGGCGGCCACGAGCGCAGGCGTGTCGTCGTAGAGACCCGTCTCGCTGAGCCGCATCGGAAGCTGCCACGGATCGGACGCCGCCGAAAGCAGTCGCTCGCCGGGCCTCGGCGCATGAAACGCCGCGACCACCAGCACGACGGCCACCGCCAGCATCCGACCACGTGGCATGGGTCTACTGCGCCTCGGGCGGATCGATCGGCGCCGGAACACGGTTGCTCACCGGTCGCAGTGACTGGAGATAAGCGAAGACAGACTTGATGTCTTCGGGCTCGAGCGCGTCGAGAATCTCGGCCGGCATGGGCGGGAGCAGCGGTCGGCCCTTGCCCTGATGCCGCCGCGTCTTCATCGTCTGGATGAACATCTCCTCGGTCCACAGCCCGAGACCCGTCTCATCGTCCGGCGTGAGGTTGGCGGCGAAGCTCGTGCCCCACGGGCCGGCAAACGCCGTGCTCGTGGCGGAGCCGACCCAGCTCCAGGGGCCGGGCGGCAGGACGGGCGCCGGCGGCATCACCAGGTCGGACGGATGCCCGGTGAGCGCGCGTGCCGTGTCGCGTTCCGGTCCGTTCGGGCCCATCTTCAACGGTGTGTGGCAGTCGTGGCAGGCCATCGTGCTGACGAGATACTCGCCGCGCGCGACGCGGTCCGACGCGGCGTCGGCCTGCGGGGCGTCGGATACGGCCCTGGCTACTGAACTGGTTCCCGCGGCAAGGGACAGGATGAAAACAATGGATACAAGTGCTCGGAAATACTGCGTCATGGACATCACCTCTTGGCGATGTCCACTGTAGCGAGGCGTGCCGGACCGCGTTGCTAAACCTTCCTTACCGTCACACTAACGAACCCTATCGAAATCCTAAGAACTTCCTAAACACCCGCTGTATGATGCGCCTGCCATGATCGAGCGGTCGCTTGCCGCCTTCTTCCAGGAAGGGCTCAGCATCCACATCGGCACCCGCAACGAGCGGCTCGAGCCCAACGGCGCGAAGGCCATCGCCGCCATCGTCGACGACGACGGTGTGCACATGGATGTCTACGTGCCGAAGGTGGCGGCAGCGCGGCTCCTGCCCGATCTCGAAGCCAACGGCCAGGCGGCGGTGGTCTTGTGCCGGCCGACCGACGATCGCGCCTGTCAGGTGAAGGGCGTGTTCGCCGGCGTGCGGCCGGCGCGAGCCAGCGAGCGCGCCGAGGTCGTCCGCCAGTCCACGCAGTATCGCGACTACCTGGAGAGGATCGGCATTCCGCGTGAAGCGACCGGAAGTCTTGTCATCTGGCCTGCACTGGTCGTGCGTCTGAAGACAACGGCCGTGTTCGACCAGACACCAGGGCCGAAGGCCGGCCGGCAGATGTCATGACTGCCGTCACGCTCGAGTCGCTGGCACCGTGTTTTCAGGGCCTGTATCCGGCGCAGTTGTTCACCTGCTCGTCGGACGGCGTGCCGAACGTGGCCTTCCTCAGCCACGTCGAGTACGTGGACGGCACGCACGTGGCGCTCTCGTTCCAGTTCTTCAGCAAGAGCCGAAGCAACATCGAGGAGAATCCGCGCGCGCTGGTCGTCCTCATGGATCCCGAGACGCATCAGGGCTGGCACCTTCGCCTGAAGTACGTGCGGTCGGAAACCGATGGCCCGCTGTTCGACCGGATGTCGCTGCGCATCGAGACCATCGCGTCGTATTGCGGACTGAAGGGCATCTTCCGCCTGCGGGCCGCCGATGTGTACGAAGTGCTGTCGATTGCGCCGACTCCGGAGATTCCCGCATCGGCCCACGCGGTGTCGCGCCGGCCGGCCACCTGCGATCCCGTCTTCACGATGCAGGCGATGCAGGACCTGTCGGCGCGCATCCAGAAGGCCGATACGCTCGAGGCGCTCGTCGACGCCATCCTCGAGGGGATTGATGTGAGCTTCGGCTTCGGTCACTCGATGATCCTGCTGCCGAGCGACGAGGAGGGCGTGCTGGTCGTCGTCGCCACACGGGGGTATCCGGAGAATGGCGTGGGCGCCGAGGTCCGGTTCGGCGAAGGCATCGGCGGGGCAGTGGCCGAGGCGCGGCAGCCGGTGCGTGTGTCGGGCCTGATGCGCGGCGTGCTCTACGCCTTCGCCATGCACAGGGAGTCGCTGCAGCCCGGCGTGACGCCCCCGCGGCTGCGGATCCCGCTGCCGTCGCTGGAAGCTCCGGAGAGCCTGCTGGGTGTGCCGCTGCTCGTGCGCGGCGAACTCGTCGGGGTGCTGTGCCTCGAGAGCGACGTGCCCTACCGATTCCACGAGGAGGACAAGACCTCGCTCGAACTGCTCGGCAGCTACCTGGCGATCGCGATCCAGAACATGCAGTGGCGCGAGCGCCAGGCCGACGCTGCCGTCGATGCTGCCACGCCCGTCGAGGCTGCCGCGGGTGCCACCACGCCCGGGCCGGCGACGCGTGCGGGTGAGCCCGCGCCGCTGGCCGGGCGGCACGAGGTCCTCTACTACCAGACGGACGAGTGCCTCTTCGTCGACGGCGAGTACCTCATTCGCGGGCTGCCGGCGAAGATTCTGTGGAAACTGCTCTGCGCGTCGCGCGATGCCGGGCGGTCGGAGTTCACCAACCGCGAATTGCGCCTCGACAAGTCCCTGAACCTGCCGGCGTGGAAGGACAACCTCGAAAGCCGCCTCCTGCTGCTGCGCCGCCGGCTCGAACAGAAGTGCCCGACGATTCGCATCACACCGCGCGCACGCGGGCGATTCGCCCTGGACGTCTGCCGCGAGGTCGCACTCACGGCGCTGCCGTAACGCGTCGGCCGCGGGTCGCCGCGCGCCCGTTCCCGCGATACCATCGCGGGATGCAGCGTCAGCTCGGTCGCACCGACATCCGGATCTCCCCGCTCGTCCTGGGCGGCAACGTGTTCCTGTGGACGGCAGACAAGCCGACGTCTTTCGCGGTCCTCGACCGGTTCGTCGACAGTGGGTTCGAGACCATCGACACGGCCGACGCCTACAGCAACTGGGCGCCGGGCAACCAGGGCGGTGAATCCGAGAGTGTCATCGGCGAGTGGATGGCGCTGCGCGGGCGCCGGCACAAGACCATCATCATCACGAAGGTCGGTTCCGAGATGGGGCCGGGAAAATCCGGGTTGTCGGCCGCCTACATCGTCGAAGCGGCCGAGGCATCGCTCCGCCGGATGCGCACCGACTACGTCGACGTGTACCTGTCGCATTGACCCGACCCCGCGGTGCCGTACGAGGAGACGCTTCGTGCGCACGAGGCGCTGCTGCGTGCCGGGAAGGTGCGGGCGATCGGTGCGTCGAACCTCGATGCCTCGCAACTGCGGGCCTCGCTCGACGCGGCGGCCGCGTCCGGGCGCCCGCGCTACGACGTGCTGCAACCGGAGTACAACCTGGCCGACCGCGCCGGGTTCGAGGGCGCTCTCCGTGACCTGACGATGGCCGAGGGAATTGGTGTCGTCACCTACTTCAGCCTGGCGAAGGGCTTCCTGACGGGGAAGTATCGCAGCGTCGAGGATCTCGGGCAGAGCCCTCGCGGTGGCGACGTGCGAGGCTACCTGAACGAACGCGGCATGCGGATTCTGGCCGCACTCGATGCGACCGCGAAAGCCCACCAGGCGCGGCCGGCCGAAGTCGCGCTCGCGTGGCTGATGGCGCAGCCGGGCGTGACGGCGCCGATTGCGAGTGCGACGAGCGTCAGCCAGGTCGACAGCCTGATGCGCGCGGCAATCCTCACGCTCTCGGCCGAGGAGCTCGCCGCGCTCACCCACGCAAGTCGTCGCGACTAAGTGCGGCTTTCAGTTCTCTGTAGATGGAGGCCGGGGGCTTCAGCCCCTGGCGCTGCCGCACGGGCTGAAGCCCGTGCGCTCC
>Ga0079224_100017546_pt1 | contig 10088 bp, 6 predicted proteins | sample Stecom2015_FD_80414 | JGI IMG/M metagenome (GOLD analysis project Ga0079224, IMG submission 80414) | Agricultural soil microbial communities from Utah to study Nitrogen management - Steer compost 2015 | ecosystem: Environmental > Terrestrial > Soil > Agricultural land | place: USA: Utah... | reverse complement strand
TCTTTTTTCAGACTGGTCACTAATGCCAGCATTACACTGTCTTTTTTAGTAAGTGCATCTTGCAATCTGTCAATTTTTAACTCTTTTTCTCTAAGGCTTTCCAGTGTTTTTTCAATATTACTGGCGCCTTTTGTGGTTAAAAGAGTAAGGTCTTTATTGCTTTGAATTAAATTGGTATTGGTGTTTTTTAAGTCTTCAATTCTGTCTTGTAACGCCTGTACCTGAGCTGTAGCAGAAGCTTTGTCTGATAAGCACGCATTTAGCTTTACAGTGGCAGAATTTAATAGGTCTTGAGTCTCTTTTTGTTTAGCTTCAAGTGCAGCATATTCTTTTTTTGATACACACGAGCTAAGTACGAAAACGGTTAACACACTAAGTAATACAAGATTTTTCATGGAATGAGTTATAAATTAAAAATTTAACATATCAAAGGTATATAAAATCTAACATTACTAACAGCTATTAACAAAATATTTGCTAACGAAGTTATAAACGATGGTATGTTTTTTTATTACGTACGAAATAACTCCATACAATAGATGTTTTGTGGTAATAATTTTGGATTTGAGGTAGGGATTTACGTTTTTTTAATAGTGTTTTAAGCTGAAAATAATAAGCAAAATGAGCCTTTAATATGGCCAGCGTATGCATGGGTTTGAAGTTTATTATAAATAGTATACCTGCCAAGCCATCCAGTAGTAAACGCAGAAGTACCAAAAAAAAGACAGTACCGTATGCATTTTTGGTAAGTGTGTATAGGCTGTTTCTAAAATTCAGATAGGTTTTTTTAGGATTTGAATTTTGTAGAGTTGCACCGCCCAAATGGTATACCGTTGATGTTCCTACATATTTTGCAATATATCCTTTATTGAAAGCACGCCAACACAAATCGATTTCCTCCATATGAGCAAAAAAAGATGCATCAAAACCTCCTAAAGTTTCAAAAACCTTCTTTCGTACAAAGAAACACGCTCCCGAAGCCCAGAAAATTTGAGTGGTATCGTTGTACTGTTCTGTGTCTTTTTCTAGGGTGTTAAAAATTCTTCCACGACAAAATGGGTATCCCAACTTGTCAATAAATCCACCTGCTGCTCCGGCATATTCAAAATAATTTTTGTTGTGATGTGCTAAAATTTTGGGCTGAATAATAGCGGTTTCAGCATGTGTTTCAAATTCTTGTAGTATAGGTTTTAACCAGTGTTTTGTTACTTCTACATCACTGTTAAGCAAGCAATATATATCAGCGTCTACATGCTTTAATGCTAAATTGTATCCTTGGGCATATCCTGCATTTTCTTTATTTTGAATCAGGTGTATTTCGGGATATTTTTTTTTAATAAAAGCTACGGAATCATCGGTTGAAGCATTGTCTGCCAGATAAATTTTGGCATTGTCACTATGCAAAATAACGGATGGCAAAAACGTTTCAAGCAAAGTTTTTCCGTTCCAGTTGAGTATAACGATGGCAACTTTCATATGGAGTAATTTGGAAGGTCTTTTAGAAAAATATAACGTTTGTTTACAAAATCCATTTGGCAATAATAATGATTTATTCCATTTGTAACCATAAGGTATTGTGCACTAAGTGCCATATTGTAAACCGCAATTTGGTTAAAAGTTTCCTGAGATATAGCTATAGTTGGAGCTTTACATTCCACAATTAAATACAGGCTTCCGTCAGGGTTAAAGGTTACAATATCGTATCTTTTTTTTAGGGTGTTAAAAATGAGTTCTTTTTCAACATTCAGCAATGAGGCAGGTATGTTTTTATGATTGAGCAAATACTTTATGCAGTGTTGTCTTACCCATTCTTCGGGTTGTAGAATTACAAATTTTTTACGTATTTCATCAAAAATGGCCGGTTTATTTTCTTTATTTTTGATGCGAAAGCTAAACGCTGGAAAATTAAGTTCTTGCATAAAATGCATTTAGATTTTTTCAAAGGTAGTCACAAAAAAAAAGAAATCACAGGTTTAGTAAACCAAATACATATAACGCGTGGATGAAGTAAAGCAAATAGTACTGGATATTCAACAAAAAAAACTGAAACCCATATATTTTTTAATGGGAGAAGAACCTTATTATATTGATGAGGTTTCAAAATTTATCGAGAACAATGTACTGGCTGAAGAAGAAAAGGGTTTTAATCAAATGGTTGTTTACGGCAGAGACACGAGTATTGACGAAATAATAAGTAATGCCAAACGTTTTCCGATGATGGCACCCTATCAGGTAATTATAGTTAAAGAAGCTCAAGATTTATCACGGACCATTGAAAATCTGGTTGCTTATGCAAATCAACCTCAAGAATCAACCGTATTGGTATTTTGCTATAAATACAAAAGTATAGATAAACGCAAATCGTTATTCAAAACACTAAAGAAAACCTCGGTGGTTTTTGAAAGCGCAAAACTTTATGAAAATCAGGTAGCCGACTGGATAAGACGTGTGCTGGCTTCTAAAAAATATACTATTACACCTAAAGCTTCTCAAATGCTGGTGGAGTTTTTAGGAACCGATTTAAGTAAAATAAACAATGAACTGGAAAAACTGAAAACCTTATTACCCGAAGGCACACAAATAACTCCGGAGCATATTGAAGAGAATATAGGAATAAGCAAAGATTTTAATAATTTCGAATTGCGAAAAGCTATTGGTTACAAGGATGTTTTAAAAGCTCAACGAATTGTAAAGTATTTTGGAGACAATCCAAAAGACAACCCAATGGTTGTAACTGTAGGCTTATTGTACAACTATTTCACCCAACTTTTGAAGCTGCATGGCCTTAAGGACAAGTCGCCAAGAAATGTAGCTTCTGTTTTAAAAATACATCCCTATTTTGTAGATGAATACCTAACCGCATACAGAAACTATCAAATGAAAGAGCTTAGCAGCGCCGTTTCCTTGTTACGAGAATTTGATGTGAAAGGAAAAGGAGTAGGTGCTAATGCAGTATCCCAAGCAGACTTGCTGAAAGAACTCGTGGCAAAATTAATGCATTAATTGGGTTACTTCCCTTTGAGTAAATTTACACTTACTGTAGCCAGCTCGCTATCCGGAAATCTTGCAAAATGATTTTCATCCGGTAATAAACCAGCTTCTTTGGCGATTTTTAAAAACACTTCTACTTCTACAATATACTGGTCACTATATCCATGGGTTGCATCATAAGCAGTAGCTGCAGTTTTACCTAAATTTTTAGCAGTGAGTTCTGGATTTAATGTATGTAATTCAATGATAAGAAGTCCAAAACGTTCTACATAAGGTTTCCATTTTTGAAAATGTTCAAGTAAGGAATCTTCTATCAGGTTATTGTTTAAGCGTTTTCCGTTTGAAGCGTAAGCGCCGGTGGAGTTACTTACCCTGTGAGTTGTTTTTTTAGGTTTTTTCCAGATGCGGTTGTGATCTAAAAATGTGCGTACATTCAGTAAGTCTTTTAAATCAATGCTATAATCTTCTTTTAAATCTTTAGCTAGTAAATCAGGTCTTCCTATGTCGCCCCAAATGACCTTAGCCCAAATATCAGCTTTTATTAAATTGGCACGTGTAACTTTAAGCGCGGCTTGATTAAAATCGGCACCTACTAAAAGCAACGGATATTCATCGAGTAATTTACCACGTAAGGTTTGTTGTTCTATAACATCAAAAATATGTTGAATAAACGCACCATTTCCGCACCCCATATCAAGGATGCCTTTAGGTTGCTCGTCTATGGGTTTATTAAATAATTGAATTATTATATCGTCAATTACCTTGAAATAGGTAGCGTGTGCACCACCACTTCCCCAAACGTTCATTTCTCGATCCACGTGTTTTTCGGTTTCTTCAGGAGCGTGGGTCTTTAAAATTAAGGGGTTTCCAAAAATAAGTTCATCCAGTTTAGTAAAAGTAGGAAGATACGAAACGGTTACACCGTAAGCACTGGCTCTTTTTGCAAAAAACAAACCTTCTTCTGTAAACTGGTAAGTGTTTTTCTTTTTGGTAAACCATCCCAAATGTGACAGAAAATCGAGTATTTTTTTAAAACTTTCTGGGTCTTTATGGTATTCTTCTGCGGTAAATGAGGCTTCCATAAAGTATTTGTGAAACAAGCCGTTTACTCCTAACAACACAACTATTGGGGCAATAATGACACCTTCAATGTGTTTTAATACTTGTTGTTCTAGTACGTTTTTATCGGATTGTTTTAGACCAAAGTTATTTTCGTATTTTTTAAAAATACGTTCTAAAAAAATAAAAGCATCAGGACCAATGCGATGTTCCGGAAATTTTACGGCGTAGTTTAATAAGTTTATGGCGTCTTTATAAAGTGGAATAAGTTTAAAAGCATTTTTACTTGAGCTGTTTAGCTTGAATGTAACCGTATTTTTAGTGTTGTTTACTCCCTGAGCGAGCCAACCTTGAGCACATAAAACACGTAAAGCCACATTTAAATACCCTTCGTTGGCTTTGAATGTTTTGGCAAGTGTGTTAAGTGAAACTTTCTCTTTTTTTTCCAGGTATTCCAATACGCCTTTTTTATGAAGCGAGTATGCCGTTGTAGCGGTAGCTATACCGTCTAAATGTTTAAAAATAGTATCTCTTAGACGTTCTTTATCGGTTTTTGTGAGCATAGTGGTTTAAGTTGGTTCATAAATATAAAAAAACCTTTTAAAGAAATCTTTAAAACTGCACGAATAAATAGAAAAGAGTTTCTTTAGAATTTTAAAGTAAAATGTCCGGTAAAAACTTGCCCGTTGGTTAGTTCAACCCTATACCAATAGTCATCTTCTGGCAAAAGTTTTCCATTAAAAGTACCATCCCATCCCGTAAAACCAATGGAACTAAACATTTTAAGTAATTTTCCGTATCTATCAAAAATTTTCACATACGTGTTTTGGTTTCGAGAAGCCTCAAGTCCTTTTACATTCCATACATCATGCATGGAGTCGCCATTTGGGGTAATAAATTTGGGAAACCCCAATACGTAAAAAGTATAACTAGTGATAGCGCAATTGTACATGTCCTTGATAAAAACGGTATGTTCTCCTGGAGTGATAGAGTTAAAAATATTACTAGTTTGAAAATTAGATGAACTGTTATTTAAGGCAAATAGATAGTCTTCATTATTTGCTACTAATTCAATAGTAGCCGATAGATTTTGAATTATAACTTCTTGTACCTGAGGAGCTGGAATAGAAACTACAGTAATAGTTATTTGTTTTGTACAGCCCAACTCACTATCAGTTATCACCACCTGATAATCTCCGGGTTGGTTTACTGCAATATTTGCTAATGTTTCACCCGAATCCCAGTGGTAAGAATAATTTTGAGAAGTGTGTTCTTCATAAGGTGAAATCGATATCGGAAAATCAGAAGGGCACACCTTTAGTAGAAAATCTTCAATAGGTGGAAAAGAGGCAACTGTAAGATTGAGCATTCCATTTCCATAGCAAATCAAATTGCTTTCTGCTCTAACAAATATGAGAGTAGAAGTTGAGGAGTATATTGAAGGTAAAGGATTAACTCCCAGAGAAGCATCATGACTGTTTTCGTAAAATGAAAATTCTATATCTGAGGGTATATTTGGGTGAATCGATAAAAACATAGCAGAAGCTTCCTCTAAATTAAATTGTGCAAAACCATTGTTATTGTCGTCACAGCTTGTTATATCTACAGTGCCTAAATCTATGGATGCTGTTGTAACTAAACGCACTGTAGCAATATTAAAACAAGTAGTATTGGTCCTAAAAATTTTAGCATAAATTAATTGTTCTGCTTGAGTGCTTTCATAAATATTTGGCAGAGCATTTGTACTCTCTGCATCTGCTATAGCATCATTTAAACTGGTATAATAAAAGACTTGAATAGGGTCTAAGGTGTACAGGCTTATAGGTTGATTGGCCATATCTAAATTAAAAGTAGATACTCCATCACTTGTGTTTTCGTCTGTATCACACTGTACTAAAGTATAGGTGTCAGCCATAACATTTGGCGGATTAACAATGGTAACTTGCTTAATTAGAGGCTCATATGAAATTCCGTTTATAGACAGTATTAGGCTTACAGTATAATTTCCGGGTTGCGTATAGGTATGGGTTACTGTTTCTTGAACAGAGGTTGAGCCATCACCGAAATCCCAAAAAACACTGTCGTAGGGGTCTTCTGAAGTTATTTCAAAAGTGGTGGCGTCTCCAAAACAGGTATTTGCATAAGTAAACGAATACTTAAAGATAGATTGTATAAATGGGGGTAAGCCCAAATAGGCTTTTTTTCCAGCTAAATATATCGAATTGTGTGAATAAGCGCAGCCAAATCCCAAATAGTTTGGAGCGTTAATAACAGACAAGTGTGATCCTTCTGCTGAAGCAGGATATCCTGCGCGATAAATTTTTCCGTTTATAGCCAACTGTAAAGCTCCGGCAACATTACTTGAACTATTTATTGTCTGTCTAGAGTTTCTTACATTGGAGCTTTCTATATTGTATTGGTAAACATAGCTTTCAACAAGCATATCATCTTCATTAAAGTTTGATGCTGTCAGGTAAAGCACTTTTGAATTAGGCGAAAATTCTACACCGTAAGGGTAACTGTTTTCTAAAATTAATTGTTGGTTGGTAACTATTCCTGTCGCATTGTTAAAATCGTAAAGCAATGCTTTTCCAGTATTTTTTGTACCGGTTCTGGGACTTCCAAGAGTAGTAGAGCTGTGGGCAATGGCTATTTTCTTTCCGTCTGGGGACACTTTTAGGTACCCTATGGCAGAGATATTTACTCCTTCGTTGTTAATACGGGGATGAATATTTTGAGCTACTGTAGAAACTACAGGAGTTAGATTAATACCTGTATCATCAATTAAAAAGGCATAAAACTTATCAATGAAATAAGTTATAACCCAAATAAACGAACCATTTCTGTGAGTTACTGCGGTTATTTTTTCTGTGGTTTTGTATTCGCTTTCGATTTCATTAGAGGTATTGTAAGTTACCAAATGTGTGTTTTTAGTTGCAGTTACAATGTCTCCCATTTCTGACTGTAAAGTCATATCTACTTCAGAATAACTTATACCACTTATAGGCTCACCTTCCGTTAAGTAATAACTGGGTTGGTCTATTGTAAATATATAATAGGATGAAGCATTTCCAGGTTTTGGAATGATTAAGGCAGACATTGTGCTTGAAGTGTGACCTAACAATCCGGTTCCATTTGGCATAACCTGATGACTTCTATTCCAAACAGTAATTCCATCGGTATAAAAAAGTAGTGCTCCTGTATAATCTGATATTGCCGCACAACCTTCTTTTGTGACTAGTTGACCATTAGTATGAGGTATTGGTGGACTGGTGTTGAAGTTTAAGCCCGCTTGTTCTCCAAAATACCAATTTGCTGATTCTTTTTGCCCAAAAAGTAAAGGGTTAAAAAAAAGCATTATAAAAAGGGCAACCAGATATTTTAAACTATTCATAATATTGGTACACAAGTTACAATAAAGGTAGTATAATTTTGAAATTAATACACCTAAATTTAACGAATTGAAGGAAACTGAGCTGGATTCACTTCATGCATGATATTGTATACCTTTTCAAAAATATCTTCGGCTGAGGGTTTTGAAAAATAATCACCATCACTGCCATATGCCGGTCTGTGTGCTTTGGCTGTTAGGGTTTGTGGTTTACTGTCTAAATACGTGTAGGCATTTTGATTTTCTAATATTTCCTGCAAAATGTATGCAGAAGCTCCACCGGGAACATCTTCGTCAACAACGAGAAGCCTGTTAGTTTTAGCTACGCTTTTTACAATATCATGGTTAATATCAAAAGGTAGCAACGATTGACAATCTATAACTTCAGCATTTATACCCACTTGCAATAATTCTAGGGCAACTTCTTGCACTATACGAAGGGTAGAGCCATATGACACTAGTGTAATATCGGTTCCTTCTTTTACGGTTTCTACTACACCGATAGGAGTCTTAAATTCACCTAAATTTGCAGGAAGCTTTTCCTTAAGCCTGTATCCGTTTAAGCATTCAATAAGTAAGGCAGGTTCGTCACATTCCATTAAAGTATTGTAAAATCCTGCCGCTTTGGTCATGTTTCTGGGGACTAAAATATGGATTCCTCTCAGCAAGTGGATTAGTCCGCCCAATTGTGATCCCGAATGCCATATTCCTTCTAGTCTGTGGCCTCGAGTCCGTATTATTAATGGGGCTTTTTGCCTGCCTACCGTTCGATATAACAAGGTGGCTAAATCATCACTCATAATTTGAAGCGCATACAAAATATAATCCAAATACTGAATTTCAGCTATGGGTCGTAAACCTCGCATGGCCATACCAATACCTTGACCTAAAATAGTGGCTTCTCGTATACCGGCATCGGCAACGCGCAGTTCGCCATATTTTTCTTGTAAGCCTTCGAGTCCTTGATTTACATCGCCTATGTTTCCGGAGTCTTCTCCAAAAATCAAAGCTTCAGGATATTTTGAAAACAAAGCGTCAAAATTGTCCCGAAGTACAACTCTTCCGTCTACTTCAGGGGCATTGTTGTCATATTCAGGTAAACTTTCGGTTGCCTTGCTTATCTTTTTATCAGTTTGACTGTAAAGGTGAGAGCTGTATTGAGGTTGAATATTTTCTATATAATTGGTAACCCATTTCTGTAGGGCTTGCTTTTCTTCGGAAGAACTATTTAACACATACCGCAACGCTTTTCTGGCTGTGGAAATGATATCTTTTTTTAAAGGCTCGGTTTGTTCGTCCAGCTTATTTTTAAGGGTTAAAATAAAGTTTTTGTTTTCCGAGGTTGAAGCTACGCGTTCGAGCAATTCTGACAATTCCTTCTGTGAAGTTTTCATAGGAAGAATAAACGACTCCCAAGCCGCCTTTTTTTGGTCTCGGACTTCTTTTTTGATGGCTGTTTCCAGAGTTTTTAATTCTTCCTCCGTAGCAATGCTGTTGGCTATAATCCATTCTCTCATTTTTACATTGCAGTCATGCTCTTGTTCCCAAGCCAGTCGCTCTTTGGATTTATAACGCTCGTGAGACCCAGAGGTTGAGTGTCCTTGTGGCTGCGTTAGTTCTTGTACATGGATTAATACGGGAACGTGTTCTTCTCGGGCTATGCGACCGGCGGTTTCATAAGTTTCTATTAATGCCGGATAATCCCAGCCGTTTACGCGTAGTATTTCGTATCCATTAGTGTCTTTGTCGCGTTGAAATCCTTGTAATATTTCTGATATATTTTCCTTAGTAGTTTGGTGTTTTGCATGCACAGAAATACCATAGTTGTCATCCCAAACACTTATTACCATAGGTACTTGCAATACACCTGCAGCGTTAAAAGTTTCAAAAAATAAACCTTCGCTGGTGCTGGCATTTCCTATAGTTCCCCAAGCCACTTCATTTCCGTTTATGGAGAAGTTTGTAGCGTTTATTTCTTTGATATTTCTGTAAATTTTCGAGGCTTGTGCCAAACCTAACAATCTGGGCATTTGACCGGCGGTTGGCGATATGTCGGCACTGGAATTGTATTGCTGAGTTAAATTTTTCCAGTTTCCGTCGGCATCCAGACTGTGTGTGGTAAAGTGACCGCCCATTTGCCTTCCGGCAGACATGGGTTCTTCTTCCAGATTTGTGTTGGCATAAAGTCCTGCAAAAAACTGCTGTATGGTTAAAGCTCCTAAAGCCATCATAATGGTTTGGTCTCTGTAATACCCGGAGCGAAAGTCACCTTTTTTAAAGGCTTTTGCCCAAGCCAGTTGCGGTACTTCTTTGCCGTCTCCGAAAATACCAAACTTCGCTTTTCCGGTAAGTACTTCTCTTCGCCCTAATAAACTGCATTCGCGTGAGGTTACCGCAATTTTATAATCGTTTAAAACTTCGTGCTTAAACTCTTCAAATGACAGGTTTTGTGATGTTTTAGGGTTTGTTTGCATACGTTGGCGTTTAGGATACAAATTTAGCTAAAGTTTAAGTTAAATGCAATGAGATTAAATGTTAATATATTTAAATATTCTTTATATATATGTCTTTTTTTTATTAAAAATTAAAAAATAATCAATTATTCCGAATTTCATTAAAAATAATGCAATGATATTGACGCTTTTTT
>Ga0079224_100017545_pt1 | contig 10089 bp, 7 predicted proteins | sample Stecom2015_FD_80414 | JGI IMG/M metagenome (GOLD analysis project Ga0079224, IMG submission 80414) | Agricultural soil microbial communities from Utah to study Nitrogen management - Steer compost 2015 | ecosystem: Environmental > Terrestrial > Soil > Agricultural land | place: USA: Utah... | reverse complement strand
GATGCGGTGTTGATGATCACGCCGACCGAGGCCCCGTCCGGCGCGCCGGACGCCACGAAGGCCGGCACCGCCAGTCGCATCATGTTGAAGGTCCCGATCAGATTGACCTCAAGGGTGCGGGCGAACACGCTCAGCCGGTGCGGCCCTTCCCGGCCCTGGATCTTCTCTGCCGGCGCCATGCCAGCGGCATTGACCAGCACGTCCAGACGGCCAAAGTGTTGCAAGGCGGCCTGCACAGCGGCCTCCCCGTTGTCTTCACGGGAAACATCGGTGCGCACGTGCTGCCAGCGCTCGGCATGCTCGTTCAGCCAGGGCGTCTGAACGGGTTCATTCAGATCGGCAATGATGACGCTGGCGCCGTGCTCCAGGGCCATCTGCACCACCGCAGCCCCCAGACCGGAACTGCCCCCTGTGACCAAGAAAACACTGTCGGAAACTTTCACGCTCTTGGCTCCTGAACCCTGCTTGAGGAAGGCTCAGTTTGCCACGTCCCGCCCGCCGGCTTCCTGCACGCTGCGCCAGGGCACGCTGCAAGGATCACAAGCCGATGGCGCACCAGGGATAGACACGTGCGAGACAAAGTCGACTTTTAAAAGGTGCATGACACCGAATTTTTGCCTCTAAGACTCACACCGTCAGGACGTAGACATCGGCTGCACGCCGTTCACGGTGGTTGTGACCCTGCAAGGCGGCATCCCATTCGGGCTCGTCGGCCACCTTGGTTGGGGTGATCCCGTGGGTCATCTGCACCACCTCGGGCGCGCCACCATCGAGTTCAGCCACCTGTTGGCGCGTCTCGATCATCAGGCGGGCCAGGGAACTGCCGCCCTGGTCAATGACCACCACATAACGCACCGGCTCACGCAAAGCAGGCGCTCGGCGCGGGGTGTGCGATTCCATTCCGTAGGTCTGACTCATGGCCCATGCTGCCACGCCCCTGGGCTTCAGCCAAGGCTTGCCCCCTTTCTCCCCACGGGTGTCAAGGCACCCCTCTTGTGGAGTAACACCCCCAAGGATGGGGGGGCTGTCGGGATTGCACCCATGCATCTGACAACACCGTGACGTTAAAAACATCACATTCTGCGGCGCGTCGTCGGTATTGGCCCGTCTCGGAGTCACACGCTCCTAACACCTCAGGAAAGATCCCATGTACAAGATCAAAAAGCAGACGCTCGCGCTGACCGCCCTGGCCAGCTGTCTCATGGCCGGCTTCATGGCCACCGCCGTGGCGCAGACCACCACCCTGGGCACCCGCGCCCTGACCAGCTCCGCGCTCACCCCGGTCACGAGCAATGCCAACGCCACCTGGGGCACCTACGAGCGCAAGGAAGACTACCCCCGCGCCATCACACTGCCGCTGCAATACATCACCACCAGCACGGGTGACAAGCTGGCCGTGCGCGTCTCCGTGCCGGCCAACATCCTGGGCATGCAGGCTTCAGGCAAGTTCCCCGTCATCCTGACGCAGACTGCCTACCGCATCGGCGTGGGCCAGATCCTGGGCACCATCGCCACGGCTGACACGACCTTGATCATCGGCGGCAAGGACGACTACATGATCCGCCGCGGCTACATCACCGTGGCCGTCGACGCCTGGGGCACCGGCATGTCCACCGGCAAGACCGAGCTGATCGGCGAAGCCGAGCAACAGGCCTACGGCGAAGCCGTGAAATGGGTCTCCCAGCAAAAGTGGTTCAACGGCAACCTGGGCCTGGCCGGCACGTCCTACCTGGGCATCACCAGCCTGCTCACCGCCAAGCAGCAACACCCTGCGGTCAAAGCCGTGTTCGCCACCGTGCCCATGGGTGACTCCTACCGCGGCACCGTCGGCGTCGGTGGCCTGATGAACGCTCAGTTCCTGAGCCTGTGGCTGCCCCTGACCCACAGCCTGAGCGTGGGCGCCCTCAACACGGTCGAGCGCCTGCTCAATCCGAAGTTCGCCTCCATCATCAAGCAAGCCGACCAGGAGCACATCGACGCCATCGACAGCTGGTACCTGCCCACCGTGAACAACGGTCTGGCTGGTCAGATCGGTATCGCCACCGACGACGGTGACTTCTGGAGCCTGCGCTCGCCCCTGGAAGCGGCACGCCACATCAAGGTCCCGACCTTCATCGTGGGTGGTACCAACGACATCTTCCAGCGCGATTCCGTCCTGCTGTACGAACAACTCAAGCGCAACGTCAACACCAAACTGATCGTGATGCCCGGCACCCACGTCGGTTCGATCCTGAAGCTGATCTCCGGCGCCGAAGGCGTGCCCCGTGGCCGCTCACTGCTGCTGCAGTGGTTTGACCAGTACCTGAAGGGCAAGAGCACCGGCGCCGCCTCGATGCCCAACGTCACCCAGTATGTGCAAGGCTATGGCACGGGCAAGGCCCAGCGCTTCACCCGCTCCACCGACTGGCCGCACCCGCAAATGAGCGCGCAGCGCCTGTACCTGCGTGGCAATGGTGGCCTCAGCGCCCTGGCGCCCACCACCGTGGAAGCCAGCTACACGGTCTCCGAGCCCCCAGCGCCGATCATCGAGATCAACCGCGAAAAGGACAGCGTCAAGGCCGAGGTCACGCTCAACGACGGCAGCAAGTGCTCGAGCAGCTATGACCAATGGTCGCTGGGCATCGCCGGCATCCTGGGTGGCGAGTGCTACACCACCAGCAACAAGGTGGAAGCCGACCAGAAGGCCGCCATCTTCGAAACCGCACCGCAGGCCGCTGACCTCTATATCAACGGTCCCATCCAGGCCGATGTGTGGGTGACCACCACCAGAACCGACGCCGCGCTCGCCGTGCGTGTGGACAGCGTCTCGCCCGATGGCGTGGCCACGCCCATCACCACCGGCCTGCAGTCCGTGCGTTTCCGTGCGGTCGACAACAGCCGCTCGCGCTTCGTCAACGGCGTGATGATCCAGCCTTGGCACCCCTTCACCGCGGCTTCTGCTCAAGCCGTGGTGCCAGGCCAGCCCACGCTGGTGCCGGTCGAGATCTTCCCCAACGCGGCCCTGATCCGCGCCGGCCACAAGCTGCGCATCGCCATCAGCGCCAGCAACCAGGCCCAGGGTGTGTGGGCGCTGCCGAACCAGAGCAACGCGGCTGGCAACGTCACCACCATCCTCAACAGCGCGCAACACCCCTCCAGCATCGTGCTGCCAGTGGTGCCCACCAGCGCTCTGAACTAAGCTGAAACCAAACCACCCGCTGGCCTCTTTCCGGGGTCAGCGGGTGGATCATGCATTTCAGCACCCTCATGAACAAATTTCTCATTGCCGCCGTCTGCCTCCTGGCCTTTGTCATGACCGCGGTGTGGATGTGGCCCGATGCGGCCTTCTCTCCCGATGGCAGCGACCCGAACGCGCCCTCCGATCTTGCCAGCGGGCCCGCCCCTTTTCCTGCGGCCACCTTGAGCAAGCCGGAATCCTTGTCTTCCTCAGCCCCTGCTGACCAGCCCTACCTGGAAGTCCTCCCCGATGGACGGCTGAAGGTCGCGCCCCCGATCAGAGCCCCCCTCGACCAGTACCTGGCCGAGCACCGTCACCAGTCACTTGAAGAACTGGTTGAAGGCTTCAAACAGACGGCGCTGTCCCGACTGGACGAACCCGCTGCCACCGAAGCCGTCGAATTGATGACCCGCTATGCGGCCTATCAACTGGCTTTGCAGGAACTGCAACATCAAAAGAGCGCAGCCGCCAGCGAGTCGGGCGGTGCCCTGCCCCCCATCCTCCAACTGCAGCAGGCCCACGCCCTGCGCGAACAGCTCCTCGGTCCTGAACTGAGCCAGGCCCTGTATGGCGACGATCAACAACAGCAGCAACAGCGCTACCTGCTGGCGCGTTCACAGATCCTGACCCAGACCGGCATGAACGCGCAAGAACGCGGCGAAGAACTGGCCGCACTCCAGCGGCAGTACCCACGCTCTGTCGTCGATGGCGTCGAGAAGCTGACGCAGCCTCGCTAAGCCGCCAGAACGTCTGCTTGGCCGCCCCGCGTGCCTGTGGGGCCCCGAATGGGGATGGCGTGCAAGGGGTCACACCCTTAAGAGTGAGACTTCATCTCAGCTCGGCATACTGTACAAAAATACAGTATAAACGGCGCATGAATCGCTCCCCTGCCCCCTGGCCTTCCCCGGCCCTGCCCCGTGCCGTGGAGGCCGCCTTGTGGCGCGCTGACCGCATGGGCCGTGCTCCCGGGCGCACCTGCGCCACCGGCTTTGCCGCGCTGGACCAGGAACTGCCTGGCGGAGGGTGGCCCACCCATGCCCTGACCGAATTGCTGCAGCCCCACCACGCCCTGCCTTTGGCCGAATGGCGCCTGCTGCTGCCCTGCCTGCGTCAGATCGATGCCCGGCTGCCGGTAGCCCTCATCGGCCCCCCGCAGCCGCCCCATGCCCCCGGCCTGCAGCAAGGCGGCCTGTCGGCCTCCCGGCTGATCTGGGTGCAGGCGCACAGCGCCGCCGAACGCCTGTGGGCCACCGAGCAGTTCATCAAGGGCCCGGGCATGGCCCATGAACTCGGCGCCGTGCTGGCCTGGCTTCCCCAGGCCCAGGCGGCGCAGATCCGGCGACTGCAGACCTGGGCCCTGCAATGCGACGCGCCGGTTTTTCTGCTGCGCCCCGCGGCGGCTGGCCAGGACGCCTCTGCGGCGCCTTTGCGCCTCTTGCTCGGCCTCGGCGCCACACCCGCAGAGCTGTGCGTGCAGGTCCTCAAACGCCGGGGGCCGCGGCGGGAAGAAGCCCTGCGCTTGTCGGCCTGGCCTGCGGGGCTCGACCTGCTGGAACAAGCCATGCGCGGCCACTTCCAGCCCGAGAGCCTGCCGCCCCGAGCGCACCAAGTGCTCCCGCTGTCCCGGCCACTCCCCCCCACAGGGGCTGCTTGCGCCCCCTCTCAAGCCCTTTCCGACCATGCTGTGGTTCGCGCTCATCCCCAAGCCCATTGAAGGCCATTCGCCCGAGCAGGCCCAGCGCCTGCTCGCCTGGTGGGCCTTGCGCTGGAGCCCGCGCGTGGCCTGCCTGGAGGAAGCCGTGGTGGTGGAGGTGGCGGCCAGCTTGCGCCTCTTCGGTGGCGAAGCCGCCCTGTACCAGCGCCTGCAGGCGGCCGCCATCCCCGTGGGTTTTCGCTCGCTCACCCGGGGCCCCACCAGCCTGGGTGCGCTGGCCCTGGCGCGCCATGGAGGCGGCGATGGCCTGACCCGGCCCTGGCGCGAAGTGCTCGATGCCTTGCCCCTGAGCACCCTCAGTGCCGCCAGCAGGCACCATGCCACCCTTTCGCGCCTGGGTTGCCAGTGCCTGGGTGATGTGCGCCGCCTGCCGCGTGCCGGCCTGGCGCGCCGCTTTGATGCGGCCCTGCTTATGGCACTCGATCAAGCCTATGAGCTGGGCCCCGAAACCCACCCCTGGGTCACCCTGCCCGAAGTATTCGACGAAAGGCTGGAGTTGCCGGGGCGGGTGGAATCGACCGAGGCGGTGATGCACGCCGCCACCCACCTGCTGTCCAGGCTGCAACACTGGCTCACGGCCCGCCATGCCGGCGTGCGTGCCATCGTGCTGCGCTGGCGCCATGACATGCCTTCACGCGAAGCCGGCCCCGGCAATGAGGTGGAGGTGCGCACCGCCGAACCTGCGCGCACCGTGCAGCACCTGGGCCGCTTGCTGGCCGAGCACCTGGCCAAGGTCCGGCTGCAAGCACCCGTGGGAGAGCTGAGCCTGCATGCCCGCGACATCGAAGCCCTCCCCGACCATGGCACCGAACTCTGGCCCGAACTGCCGCCCGCCTCTGACGCAGGCGCCCCACGGCACCCCGCCCTCACCCAGACCCTGGAACGGCTGAGCATCCGCCTCGGCGCCGAACGGGTGCTGCGCCCCCTGCTGCTTGCCGACCACCGCCCCGGTCACATGCAAGGCTGGTGTGCCGCCACCCAGGCCCTGTCGCCTGCCCAGTCCAAGGCGCCCTCTGCAACCGACTACCCCCTGCCCTTGCCCACCAGCCTGCTCGACCCGCCGCGTGCCTTGCCGGGCTCCGCCCAAGGTCCGCAGCACCACGGCCCCCTCACCTTGCTCAGCGGGCCCCACCGCATCGAAAGTGGCTGGTGGGACACGTCCAGCCCGGCGCGCCAGGGCCGCGATTACTATGTGGCCCACTCCCCCCGTGCCGGCCTCTTGTGGATCTACCAGGAACGTCCGCTAGGGAGTTCTCATCGCCGCAGCACCCGCCACCCTGCGGCCCCCATGGACGAAGGCACGGCCTGGTTCCTGCACGGGGTCTATGGATGAACAGCGCCTTGCCGGCCTATGCCGAACTGCATTGCCTGAGCAATTTCAGTTTCCAGCGCGGTGCCTCGCACCCCCATGAACTGGTCGAGCGGGCCGTGCAACTGGGCTACAACGCCCTGGCCCTCACCGACGAATGCTCGCTGGCCGGCGTGGTGCGGGCCCATGCCGCCCTGTTGGAATGCCAGCGCCGCGGCCTGCGCGAAGACCAGCCGACCGCCCTGCAACTGATCATCGGCAGCGAGTTCAAGGTACAGGCCACGCCAGACAGTTCCCTGCCGCCCTTCACCCTCGTGGTGCTGGCCTGCAACCGGCGCGGCTACGCCAACCTCAGCGAGTGGATCACCTCGCTGCGGCGTGCCGCCGACAAGGGACGCTATGACTTGCACGCCCCCCAGATCCAGACGCACACCGCCCTCACGCCCGGCCTGGACGACTGCCTCTTCATCGTTCTGCCCACACGCCAATGCAACGACGAGGCACTGGCCGCCCTGGCCCGCTGGAGCGTGCTGCACCTGGGCGACCGCGCCTGGATCGGGGTGGAGCTGCACAGTGCTTGGGACGATGCCAGGTGGCTGCAGCGTCTGCGTCTCCTCGGCGAGCAACACAGCTTGCCCTTGGTGGCCTGCGGCGATGTGCATTTCCATGTGCGTTCGCGCAAACCCCTGCAGGACGTCATGACGGCCGTCGCCCTGGGGCGCCCGGTACACGAATGCGGACTGGCATTGCAGCCCAATGCAGAACGGCACTTGCGCAGTCGCCTGCGCCTGGCCCGCCTCCACCCGCCCGACCTGCTCGAAGCCAGCCTCCAGATCGCGCAGCGCTGCCGCTTCAAGCTGACCGAGCTGCGCTACGACTACCCGCAGGAACTGGTCCCGATCGGCCACACACCCGCTTCCCGCCTGCGAGAGCTCACGCAAGCCGGCCTGACGAAGCGCTACCCGCAGGGCACGCCTGCCGCCGTGCAGACACAGGTCGATAAGGAGCTGCAACTCATCCGCGAACACGACTACGAGAAGTTCTTCCTCACCGTCGAAGACCTGGTGCGCTTTGCACGCAACCAGGGCATCCTCTGCCAGGGCCGGGGCTCGGCGGCCAACTCGGCCGTGTGCTACGGCCTGGGCATCACCGAGGTCGACCCGGCGCAGGCCAATCTGCTCTTCGAGCGCTTCATCTCGAAAGAGCGCGCCGAACCCCCGGACATCGACGTCGACTTCGAACACCAGCGCCGCGAAGAAGTCATCCAGTACATCTACGGCAAGTACGGCCGCCATCGCACCGCCCTGGTCGCCACGGTCATCAGCTACCGCACGCGCAGCGCGGTGCGCGATGCCGGCAAGGCACTCGGCATTGTTGCCGACTGCGTCGACGCCCTGGCCAGTGGTCATCGGCGTTGGGACGTTCCCGAAGAACTGGCCGCGCGCCTGGCCCCCTGGAGTCTGGCTGCCGACGACCCGCGCGTGCAACAGTGGTTGACCCTGAGCCAGCAGCTCATCGGCATGCCGCGTCACCTCAGCCAGCATGTAGGCGGCTTCATCATCGCGGCCGATTCACTGGCCCAGCTGGTGCCCATCGAAAACGCCTCCATGCCCAATCGCACCGTGATCCAGTGGGACAAGGACGACCTCGACATCCTGGGCCTGCTCAAGGTCGATGTGCTGGCCTTGGGGATGCTCACCGCCCTGCACCGGGCGCTCGATCACATGGCGGTCTGGCGCGGCCAGCCCCTGCGCCTGCAGGACATCCCGCGCGAAGACCCGGCCACCTACGACATGATCTGCCGGGCCGACACCATCGGCGTGTTCCAGATCGAAAGCCGTGCCCAGATGAGCATGCTGCCCCGCCTCAAGCCGCGCCGCTTCTACGACCTGGTGGTGCAGGTGGCCATCGTGCGGCCCGGCCCCATCCAGGGCGGCATGGTCCATCCCTTCCTGAACACCCGCCTGCACAAACAAGATGCCCCCTACCCCCCCGTGCTGGCACCGGCCCTGGCGCGCACCCATGGGGTGCCCATTTTTCAGGAACAGGTGATGCAGATCGTGATGCTGGGCGCGGGCTTCACGGCCGGCGAGGCCGATCAGTTGCGCCGCGCCATGGCCGCCTGGAAGCGCAAAGGGGGGCTGGAGCCCTTTCAGGAACGCATCGTCACTGGGCTGACCCTGAGCACCCACGACCGGTCGTTTGCCGAACGCATCTTCGAGATGATCAAGGGCTTTGGCAGCTACGGTTTCCCGGAATCGCATGCCGCCAGCTTCGCCATCCTGGTGTATTTCAGCGCCTGGATCAAATGCCATGAGCCTGGCGCCTTCCTGGCCGCCCTGCTCAACTCGCAACCCATGGGCTTTTACAGCGCCAGCCAGCTGGTGCAGGACGCACGACGGCACGGTGTGACCGTCTTGCCCGTCGATGTCTCTCACAGCGACGCCGCCTGCACCCTGCCCGACCGCCTCACGGTGCGGCTGGGGCTGCAAGGCCTGCATGGCCTGGGCAAGGAGGCCATCGATCGCATCGTGCAAGCGCGCCGGCAAGCGCCTTTCAGCAACGTGCACGACCTGGCCGAACGCGCTGGCCTGGAACAAGCTGACTTGCGACATCTGGCCAGCGCCGACGCCCTGCACAGCCTGGCCGGGCACCGGCGCCAGCAGGTGTGGGAAGCTTCGGCCCTGCATCGACCGCCAGGCCTGTTGGCGGCGGCACCTGTGCACGAAGCCCCGCTGCAACTGCCGCTCGCGCCCGAAGGCGAACAGATCGTGGTCGACTACGCCGCCGCAGGCTTGAGCCTGCGCCGCCACCCGCTGGCCCTGCTGCGCGAGCGTTTGCTGGCGCATCGCCTGCAAAGTGCGGACGCGTTGAGCCATTACCCGAACGGACGCCTGGCACGGGCCTGCGGCCTGGTCACCATGCGCCAGCAACCGGGCACGGCCAAGGGCACGGTGTTCGTCTCACTGGAAGACGAGACGGGCAGCGTGAACGTCATCGTCTGGCCTCACCTGCGCGACCGCTATCGCCAACCCCTGCTGGAAGCGCGCCTGCTGGCCGTCTTCGGCATCTGGCAAAGCGTGAACGGGGTGCAGCACCTGGTGGCCCGGCGCCTGGTCGACCTCAGCCCCTGGTTGGGACGGCTCGACCCCGCCAGTCGCGACTTCCATTGAAACGCCAGCGCACCCCGCATCAGCGGATGCCCATCAGATCAAGGCGGGCTTGCCTTGCTGGGCCTTGCGCGCCAGCCTCAGCCCGCTCTCCGCGACGCGAAAGCCGCCGTCTCGCTCCAGTTGCAGGTGCTCGCCGCTGTCCAGCCGGTACTCGGCCACACCCGTCGGCTCCCAGGCCCGCTCGGGGTCGTGCAGGATGTGAACGCGTGCCAGTCGCTCGTAAGCATGCACGGTGTAGGTGTTGCCATGGTGGTCATGCACCACAAAGGTTTCCAGACGTTGCAGTCGGATGTCCATGACACAGCCCTCCTCGGTCTCGATGTTGGTACGGGCTGCCCATTGTGGGCCGGGTGGGGCCGACAAGCCAGGAGGCCGGGGCTGCCCCCTGCATGCGTCAGGGGCAATGCATCAAGGGCAATGCGCCCGGGCCTCAGGTCCGGGGCGTAGACGCTTCGGCCATCATCTCACCCAGGCGCACGGGGGCGTCATGCGACCAGGCCGGATTGAAACGCAAGGGCCCGGGCGGCATCAGCATCACCACGGTCGAGCCCAGCAGGAAGCGCCCCATTTCGTCGCCTTGCTGCAGATTCAAGGCGGGGTCGGCTGCACGGTCCTCGTAGCGCCACTCGCGCACCACCTTGCTGCGCGGCGGATTGACCACCCCGTGCCATGTGGT
>Ga0079224_100017544_pt1 | contig 10089 bp, 8 predicted proteins | sample Stecom2015_FD_80414 | JGI IMG/M metagenome (GOLD analysis project Ga0079224, IMG submission 80414) | Agricultural soil microbial communities from Utah to study Nitrogen management - Steer compost 2015 | ecosystem: Environmental > Terrestrial > Soil > Agricultural land | place: USA: Utah... | reverse complement strand
TGCCGTCCACCGCGCTCCGCCTCGCGCGGCTCTGGCGGCCCGCCCTGGCAGGCGCTCTGGTGGCTTCGGTCGCGCTGCTCACGTGTCTGCCCTGGACGGTGCGCAACTGCGCGCGTCTCTCGCGCTGCGTCTTGGTGAGCGCGAACGGCGGCTGGAACCTCTTGATCGGCGCCACCGACGGCGCCACCGGGAGCTGGGTGCCGATCGAGGGCAAGCGGGTGCCCTTGGCGTGCCGCACGGTCTTCGACGAGGCCGAGAAGGACGCCTGCTTCGCGGGCGCAGCGGTCGACCGCATCCGCGATCGGCCGGTCGCGTGGCTCGGGCTCGTGCCGGCGAAGCTCGCGGCGACCTTCGACTACGTGGGGGCCGCGGCCTTTTACCTGCACAGCTCGAACCCCGCGGCGTTCGGCGCCGACGCCAAGCTCCGCCTCGGGGTCTGGGAAACGGCCTGGCATCGGCTGACGCTGCTGCTCGCCCTGTTGGCGGTGGCGCGACCGCCGGTGCCGCTGGGGGTGCCTCGGCGGCTCGGGGCGGGCGTTTCGCTGTTGTTCCTGCTGCAGCGAGCGGCGTGGGTGGCGCACGTGGGCTTGGTCGCCTCGGCCGCGCTGCTGGGAAAGGCGGCGCTCCGAAACGTGCCGCTGCTGCTCGCCGTGTCCACGCTGGCGCTCACCCTGGCCACGCACGCCGTGTTCTTCGGCGCGGGGCGCTACGCGCTGGTGTGCTCTCCTCTGCTCGCGGCCCTCGCCGGCACGCTCTGTGTCGGCCCCGCCGACCCCGAGCCGCTTTGAAACGAGCGGCGGCGCACTGGTTTTGACAGGCGGGCAGCCCCGAAGGATACTGCTCGGAGGAGACCAAGCAGGATGCCGCTCATCGAGACCGAAGAGGCCGCACGCCGTTTGGCGCGCGCCATCGCCAGTGATTTGTCCCTCTACAACGAAGAGAAAATCGTGCGTGGCATCGAGCAGGACTCCCTCTTCGAGGAGCTCAGCGAAGAGATCGAGGAGGGGCGGGCGCTGTACAAGAGCCGCGTGTCGCCGGATCTGTATCGCAAGAACTACTACGACCGCGCGATCGTCGACATCCTCGTGAAGTCGAAGGGTCACATCAAGAGCGCGATCTGGTGAGCTGAGCGACGCTCCGCGCGCGGCCAGGCTGAGCGATGAGCAAGCTTCGGTTCGAGATCGGGCCGGGCGAGCCCAAGGAGCGCGTGGACAAGGCGCTGGCGCGCCGGATGCCGGAGACGAGCCGCGCCACCTTGCAGCGGTACATCGAAGAGGGGAGGGTGAGCGTCGACGGCCGCGGCTGCCGCCCGAAGGATCGCGTCGCCCCCGGCGCGGTGATCGAGGTCGAGCCGGGGCCGCCTCCGGCGAGCGCCGCCGAGCCCGATCCCTCCGTGCCGTTCTCGGTGCTGTTCGAAGACGAGCACCTGATCGTCGTCGACAAGCCGGCCGGGGTCGTCATGCACCCGGCGCGGGGGCACCACGGCGGGACGTTGGTCAACGGCCTGCTCGCCCGCCCGGGTTTCTCCCGGGCGCCCGTGGATCCGCGCGATCCGCTCGGGTTTTTGCGGCCCGGGATCGTGCACCGGCTCGACAAGGACACGAGCGGCGTCCTGGTCGTGGCCAAGCAGCCCGCGGCGCGCGAGGGCCTCAAGGCCCAGCTGTCGGCGCGCACCGTCGAGCGGGTCTACTGGGCCCTGACCTGCGGCACGCCCCGCACGGGCACCCTCTCCACCCTGCACGCGCGCGATCCCAGGTCGCGGCTGCGGTTCACCTCCCGCACCGACAGCGGCCGCCCGGCCATCACGCATGTCCGCGTGCTCGAGACGCTCGTCGCCGGCGGGGCCGCCCTGGTCGAGTGCCGGCTCCAGACCGGGCGCACGCATCAGATCCGCGTGCACTTGGCCGAGCAAGCCAAGGCGCCGATCCTCGCCGACGCGCTCTATGGGCAGCCTTGCCCGCAGCCCTTCGTCCGGGAGGTCGCCGAGCAGCTCGGCCGGCAGGCCCTGCACGCGGGCGTCCTCGGCTTCATCCACCCGGTGACGGGCGCACCGCTGCGGTTCGAGCGGCCCCTGCCCGAGGATCTCGCGCGCGCCCTCGAGCGCCTGCGCGCCGGCATCGATCGCTGATCAGCTCGGCTCGGACGCGGCCCGGAGCTCGGCGGCGCCGAGCAGCCCCGGGAATTTGCGTCGCAACAGGGCCAGGGCCGCAAAGCCCACGATCACCGCCCACCACAGCGTGGCAAACCGGATGAGGATCATCGCGGACGTGGCGTCGCCCTGTCCCACGTTGCCGAGCCGCACGAGCTGCTCCTGGATCATGGCTTCTGCCACGCCGAGGCCTCCGGGGACGGGGATGATCGCCCCCGCGAGCGTCGCCGTGGCGTAGAAGAAGATGGTGAGCGGCAGCGCGGCGGTCGCCTGAAAACCCAGCAGCAACAGGTAGAGGGCCAGCCCCTCCGCGCCCCAGCCCACGATCGACAAAAGGCTCGGCCACAGCAGGGCGCGGGGTGACGCGAGCACCCGCAGGCTCTCGAAGGCTTCGCGCAGCTTGGGCGCGAAGCGCTGCAGCCGCCCCTGACGTCGCTCGAGCCAGCCGATCAACACGAGGCCCGGCGCCCGCCACGCGATCAGCACGAGGCCCAGGAGGACGAGGGCGCTTCCGATCATCGCCCACGTCAAGCCGCCTGGAAAACCGGTGCTGCCGAGCAAGATCAAGACGATCACGCCGATGACGTCGGTCAGGCGTTCGGCCACCACGATGGGGGCCGTGCGGGCGCCGGAAACGCCGTGAGTTTCGGCCAGCACCGCGCTCTTGAAGACCTCCCCGACCTTGCCTGGGGTGACGGTCAACACGAAGCCGGACAAAAAGACGAGCAGGCTATCGAGCTTGGGAATGCCTCGAATTTGGAGCCGGTGCAGGTAGTACTCCCACTTGGCGAACCGGAGGCCGTAGTTGAAGCTGGCGAGCGCGAGCGCGAGCGCGAACGTCCACCAGCGAAAGCTCCGCAGGCTCTCGCCGATCTCGCGCACGCCCGCGTACACCACGAACGCGCCGTAGAGGGCGACGGCCAGCAGCGTGGCTGCCAAAAGCCGTCGGAGAAAGCGCCTCACGGTAGGTCGACCTTCGAACGCCGCCGCCACAGGCGCCAGACGAGGTAGCCAAGTCCCGCCAGCACGATCAGACCGCCGAGCGATCCGATCCCCCAGGCCGGCCAGGCGTACTTGCCGCGCTGCAGTCCAGGTGGCGGCCGTTCGACCACCGTGCGCGGGCCGGCGTCGACCGCGCTTGGTGAGTGGGCGATGGCAGGTGACGACGTGTCGGTGGTGTCCTGCACCTGGCTCGATGGGGTCGCACCGTCGGGCATGCCGGGGGTTTGCCCTTACACGCGCCGTCGGGGCTCGGCAACCGAGATCGTTTGCGGGCGCTGCTCCCGAGCGCTGCCGCCTCTCGGCTTCGGGCGTTGCGGCAAATGCGATGACACCATGAAGGTGGTGCTAAGCTCCGCGCCCCTCCATCGCACCTATCGAACGTGACTGCCCCCGCCGCACAAGTTTCACCCGACGTTCAATTGTTGGAGCGCTGCGCCGATGCGTGCAGCCGCTTGAAAGAGCAGGTCTCCCGCGTCGTGGTAGGCCAGCAAGACGTCATCGAGCTGATGGTCGTCACCTTGCTCGCCCGTGGACACGCCTTGCTCGTCGGCGTGCCGGGACTCGCGAAGACGCTGCTCGTGTCGAGCGTGGCCAAGGCGCTCGGGTTGTCGTTCGGCCGTGTTCAGTTCACCCCGGACCTGCTGCCCGCCGACATCACGGGCACCGACGTGCTGAACGAGGTCGACGCGGGCGGCGCCGTGCGGCGGGAGGTCCGGTTCATGGCCGGGCCCATCTTCAAGAACCTCGTGCTGGCCGACGAGATCAACCGCACGCCCCCCAAGACCCAAGCGGCCTTGCTCCAGGCGATGCAGGAGCGGCACGTGACCGTCGGCGGCACCACCCACCCGCTGCCCGATCCCTTCCAGGTCTTCGCCACCCGCAACCCGATCGAGCAAGAGGGTACCTACGCGCTGCCCGAAGCCCAGCTCGATCGCTTTCTGCTCGAGATCCACGTCGACTATCCGTCGGAGGAGCAGGAGCAAGAGATCGCTCGCCGCACCACCTCGGGCCCGGCGGCGGAGATCGAGCCGGTCGTGAGCATCGATACGATCCGCGCCATCGGCGCGCTGGTGCCGCGCATTCCGGTGACGGACGAGGCCGTGCGTCTGGCCGTGCGCATCGGGCGCGCCTCGCGTCCACGCAACGAGGAGGCCCCCTCGGAGGTCCAGGACTACGTGCGCTTCGGCGCGGGCCCTCGCGGCAGCCAGGCGCTGGTGTTGGCGGCCAAGGCGCGCGCCGCGCTGCGCGGTGAAGCGGCGGCCGACGTCGAGGACGTGCTCGAGCTGCTCGTGCCGGCGCTGCGGCACCGGCTGGTCTTGAGCTACCGCGCGGAGGCGGAAGGGGTGCGGGACGCGGACGTCGTCGCGGCCATCCGCAAGCGCGTCGGCGCCTGAGCCCGCGCGGCGCAGCACCGTCACTTGCGGTTGGCTTCGGGGGCGGTCCGCGCCTATGCTTCGCCGAATCCCTACCATGGAGCTTGCCGCGCTCAAGCAAGACATCAAGCGCCTCTTGATCGAGGAGCTCGATTTGAAACATCTGTCGGCAGAGGACATCGCCGACGACGCCCCGCTGTTCGGCGATGGTCTCGGCCTCGATTCGCTCGACGCGCTGCAGCTCGCCATGGCGCTGGAGGAGCGCTTCGGCGTCGCGATTCCAGCTGGGGACGAGGCGCGGGCGATTTTCGCTTCGGTGGCCAGCATCGCGGCCCACCTCGAGGCGGCGCGTCAGGCCTGAGCACATGTCGCGACCGGAGCGCATCGCGATCACCGGCGTCGGCGCGATCTCTGCTTTGGGGCAGGGGGCGCGCGCGTCGTGGCGCGCGCTCTTGGAGGGCCGTCGTGGCATCCGCCCGGTGCGCCTGTTCGACGCGGGCGGCCAGCATTGCAGCGTCGCCGCCGAGATCGACCTGCGGCTAGAGGACGTGGTCCCCGCGGCGGAGCGGCAGGAGTGGTCGCGCAGCGACGGCCTGGCGCTGATCGCGGCGCGCGAGGCGCTCGCCGACGCTCGGCTTGCCGCCGGAGCGGCGGGCTTGTCGATCGCGATCGGCGGCACCACCGGCGGGATGTTCGAGGCGGAGGCGGTGCTGTCGACGCTCGAGCAGACGCCGGCCGAGGATCGCGCCGTCCAGCGGCTCCTGTCCTACCCGCTGTCCACGACCGGCGAGCGGCTCGCTCGGGTGCTGGGACCGGTGGAGCGGGTGGCGACCGTCTGCAGCGCATGTTCGAGCAGCGCCAGCGCCATCGGGCAGGGCGCGGCCTGGATCGAGCAGGGGCGCGCGCGCGCGGTGCTCGCCGGGGGGACCGACGGCTTGTGCTCGCTCACGTTCACGGGCTTCAACGCCTTGGGCGCCCTGGACGCGGCGCCGTGCCGGCCGTTCGACGCCGAGCGGGCCGGCTTGAGCCTCGGGGAGGCCGCCGCGTTCCTGCTGCTCGAGCCCGAGTCGGCGGCCCGCGCGCGCGGCGCCCGCGTGTACGGTTGGTTGAGCGGCTGGGCGATCGCCGCCGAAGCCCACCACATCACCCACCCCGAGCCGACGGGAGAGACCGCCGCTCGCCTCCTACACGCCGCCCTCGGACGGGCCGGGCGCACGCCGGGGGAGGTCGACTACGTCAACGCGCACGGGACCGCGACGCGCCACAACGACGCGATGGAGTGGCGGGCGCTCGATCGCGTCTTCGGCGCCGAGCTCGAGCGGCTCTTCGTCTCCTCCTGCAAGGGACAGCTCGGCCACACCTTGGGGGCCGCCGGCGCGCTCGAGGCGGTGATGACGGTGCTGGCGCTCGATCAAGCCATGCTGCCCCCCACCGGCGGTCTGACGACGCCCGACCCAGCGCTGCCGCTGCGCCACGTGCGCGGCGAGGGCCTCGCGTTCGGGGCGAACGTCGCGCTGTCGAGCTCGTTCGGCTTCGGCGGCACCGGCTGCGTGCTCTGCTTCGAAAAGGCGTCGTTGGCCGATCGACGGCCGGAAGCGGCGCCGCGCGAGCCGCTGGTCATCACCGGGGCGTGCTGTCTGGGCCCGGGCGGCGTGCTGGAGGGGGTTGACTGCGCCCGTCATGCGCTCCCGGACGAGACCCTCGACGCGGGAGTGGGAGAGGTGGAGCTCGACGCCGCCCGTTCCCGGCGCTTCGACCGAGCCGCGCGCTGGGTGGCCTTGGGGGCCGAGCGCGCGCTGGCATCGGCCAGCCTCGGCCCGGCAGACGTGGGTTTGATCGCTGGCAGCGCGTACGGCAACGTCGAGCGATCGGTTGAATTCTTGCGGCGCGTGGCCTCGCGCGGTCCTCGCTTCGCCAACCCGGCGGAGTTCCCCCACCTGGTCCCGTCGGCGGCGGCGGGCAACGCTTCCATCTACCTCGGGTTGAGCGGTCCCGTGCTCACGGTGAGCGACCTGCAAACCAGCGGTGAGCAGGCGTTCGGCGTCGCGCTGGATCTGCTGAGCCTCGGCCTCACGAGCGCGCTGGTCGCCGGCTCCGCCGAACCGAGCGACTCCGTCGTCGCGCAGGTGCTGGCGCCGCTGTGCACCGGGCGCTCGGAGGGGCGAGGCGAGGGCGCGGGCTTCCTGGTGATCGAGCGGCGACAGCACGTTCACGGTCGCGGGGGGCGTGAGCTCGCCGAGGTGCTGCGGCACGAGCAGGCGTGGTCGGGGGGTGCCGAGCGGCTGATCGCCGAGGGCTCGGCGCCCGCCGCCGCCGAGCGCGCGCGGGTGTTGGTCGGCACGCCTGGCTTCGACGCCGGGGCGCTGCTGGCTGGCACCCGCTGGGCCGACGTGCCGCGGCTCGAGGTTTCGGAGCGGGTAGGGCAGCACGAGGCGGCGGGCGCCATGGCCCTGTGCATCGCCGCAGCGCTGATCGGCAGCGGCCAGATCGATCACGCGCTGGTGATCGGCAGGAGCCCGGGTCGGATCTACGTCACCGAGCTCGGCGCGCCGGCGCGGGACCCGGTGAGCGCTCCGTGAACCCCGTCGCGGTGATCGGGTACGGCGCGGTGTCGGCGCTCGGACGCGGCCCGGAGGCGGTGCGCGCCGGCGCCCCAGGGCAGCCCGCGCCACGCGGGATCCAGCGGGATGAGGGCCTCGAGCGCGCCGGCTTGCGCCGGCCGTTCGCGGCGCGGGCCCGGCTTGGAGGGAGCGAGGGCTCCGAGCGGGCGGAGGCGCTGCTGGCTGCCGCCTCGGCCCAGATCGCGCAAGCGATCGAGCAGGTCTTGCCCGACTTCCGATCGCTGCGGATCGGGCTCGCGATCGGGACGTCGTGCGGCGGCCTGGAGAGCCAGCGCCTGGCCTTCGAACGGATCGACACCGGTGGCCCGCTCGACGGCGCCTTGGCGCGGCGCGCCAACTACTTCGCGCCGGCAGGGCGGCTGCCGGATCTGCTGCGGGTGACGCCAACGCTCACGACCAACGTTCTGGCCGCGTGCGCCTCGTCGACGGTGGCGATCGGCGTCGGCTGCCGCTGGCTGCAGGCCGGCCACGTCGATCTCGTGATCGCCGGAGGCTACGACGCGCTCGATCCGTTCGTTGCCGCCGGCTTCGAGGCGCTCGGCGCCACGACGGCGAGCCACCCCTCGCCCTTTCGTCGCGACCGCGACGGCATGGCCCTGGGGGAGGGGGCGGCGCTCTTGGCGCTCGTCAGCGAGCCTCCACCGAGAGCGCGGGCGCTCGGCTGGGTGACGGGCTTTTCGGCGAGCGCCGACGCCGTGCACGTGACGGCGCCGGATCGCTCGGGGCGCGGCCTGGCGGAGGCGAGCCGGGCCGCGCTGCACGACGCGGGGCTCCGCGCGAGCGAGATCGACCTGGTGAGCGCGCACGCCACCGCCACCGCGTTCAACGACGCCGCCGAGCTGCGGGCCCTCGAGAGCGTCTTCGGCGTCCATCAAGAGCGGCTGGTGCTGCACCCCTTCAAGGCGTCGATCGGTCACACGCTCGGCGCGGCGGGGGCGCTGGAGACGCTGTCGGCGCTCGACGCCATGGAGCGGGGGGTGCTTCCGGCGGCTGCCGGCGACGGTCCCCTCGATCCGGGCTGCCAGAGCCGGCTACTACCGTCCGCAGTGCCCGCCCCGATCGGGCACTGCCTCAAGCTGTCGGCGGCGTTCGGCGGCGCCAACGCGGCGCTCGTCGTCTCGAGGACGCCGAGGCCGCAGCGCACGGCCCCGCGGCTCGACGCGGTCGGCCTGCGCGCGGTCGGCAGGCCCGTCTCGCGGTTTTGCCTCGACGCGGCGCTGCCGCATCTGCGGTGCCCACCGGAGAAGGTGGCGCGCCTCGACGCCTTGAGCGAGCTGGTGACCGCGGCCGCGATCGATCTCGCGCCGGAGCTCGCGGCGCTGGCGGGCGCGCGGGCCGGCGTGATCGTGGGCACCGTCGCCGCCACGCTCGAGGAGAACGCGAGCTTCGAGCGGCGGCGGCGCGAGCGCGGCGCGGCGCGGGTGGAGCCGCGCCGGTTCCCGGCGACCTCGCCCAACCTCGCGAGCGGCCAGTGCGCGATCGCGCTGGGCTTGCGCGGGCCCGGGTTCAGCGTCGGGGGCGGGCCCGCCGCGGGGCTCGAGGCGCTGCTGTTGGCGTTCGACCTCTTGCAAGCAGGGGATGCCGAAGCGCTGCTGGTCGTCGCCGCGGACCCTGTGGGCTCGGTGGTGGAGAGCCTGTTCGGTGCCGCCGGGTGGCCGGTACCGGCACACGGCGCCGCCGCGCTGCTGCTCGAGCGCGGGGGGGTGGGTCGGCGGCTGGCGCGCGGCGAGCTCGCCGAGCGGCTCGCCACCTGCGCCGCGGCCCAGGGACGCCTGGGCGAGGCCCGCCCCGGCTGGCCAAGCCTGCTAGAGGCCGTCGCAACGTCCTGACGCGTCGGACTTGCCGGGCGCCGTTTGGTTTGGCAGTGTCGGCGCCCGGAATGCGAAAGCCAGCTTCGAGCGTTGTACCGGCCGTGCCGCGGCGACTCCTGTCCAAAGGTTTATCGAAGCTTCCTCTCCTGATGGCGCTGGCGGCGCTCGCGGGGTGTGCAGGGCGTCAGATCCCCAACACCGACGTGGAAGACACGCAGCTGAACCGCCAGGTGATTTCGTTCTGCGAGGAGTACCGCAAGGCCGTGGAGCGCCGCCAGGTGGGCTTGTTGTTGCAGTTGGCGCACCCCCGCTACTACGAGGACGGCGGCAACATCGACCCGACCGACGATATGGACTACGCGGGTCTGAAGGACTACTTGACCACGCAGTTCGGCCAGACCCGGGCGATCCGCTACGAGATCCGCTACCGCCGTGTCGGCAAAGGTCGCGCCGAGGACATCTACGTCGATTTCACCTACAGCGCGAGCTACAAGCTTCCGACCGACGAGGGCGACATCTGGCGGCGGACGGTCGCGGACAATCGCCTCGTCTTGGTCCCCCACAAGGACACGTTTCGGATCTTGTCCGGCATGTGAGGGGCGCGGGCCCTTCACCCTTCAGAGGTCGAAGTCCTCGCGGAGCTCGACGATCTCGAAGCCGCGCTCGGTGGGCCTGAGCAGAAACGAGATCTGCTCGCCGAAGTACACCGTCTGGCCGAGCCGCTGCGCCAGGATCGGGACCCGCACGAGCAGGTCGGCGCCGGCGATCTCGCCCGAGATCCCACGCGATCGGTGGAAGGCCTGCGGCTCGGCCGCGCGGTACGTCTCCACCTCCGAGTCGCGAAAGATGGTGTGCGGTCGCAGGCGGGTGTAGTCGAGCTTGGCGAAGCGCGCCCGCCAGAAGGCGCGGGCCCGCTGCGTCCCGGAATGGGCGCCGACCTCGAGCGGGGTCTCCGACCCAAGGAGACGCTCGAGCTCGTCGAGCTTCTCGTGCACGACCGCTTCGAAGAAATCCCGCACGACCTGCAGCGCCAAGGTCGGGTCCGCGGGGGTGTGCAGCACGACGAGCTCCCGCGCGGCGGGCGCCGAGGCCCTCGCGGGCGGCAGCTCGGACAACGGATCGACCACGACCGC
>Ga0079224_100017543_pt1 | contig 10089 bp, 6 predicted proteins | sample Stecom2015_FD_80414 | JGI IMG/M metagenome (GOLD analysis project Ga0079224, IMG submission 80414) | Agricultural soil microbial communities from Utah to study Nitrogen management - Steer compost 2015 | ecosystem: Environmental > Terrestrial > Soil > Agricultural land | place: USA: Utah... | reverse complement strand
TGGACTCGTTCCCGGTCTGGGTCGAGGCTGCTTGGGCGGTCGGCGTCTGGTTCTCCGTCCTCGGGGCGATCCTGCTGTTGCTGCGTTCGCGGCATGCCGCGACGGCGTTCCTGATTTCGCTCGTGGGGTCTGTGGTCAGCTTTGCTTACCAACTCAGCGCGGACAAGCCTGAGACGCTGCAGAGCGGGCTGCCGGTGATCATGCCGGTGGTGATCATGGTCCTGATCGTGGCGCAATGGTACTACGCGCGGCGACAGACGGCCGCGGGGGTGCTGCGATAGGACGCCGCTGCCGGGCCTCGACGAGGCTCAGGTACTTCTCGGCCACCGTGCGGTTGATGGCATCCCACGCGTAGGCCCGGCTGCGCACTTCGCCGGCGGCACCGTGAGCGCGCCTCAAGCCGGGGTCGGCGACGTAGGCGGCGATTGCCTCGGCGAAACTCGTCACCTCGCCGGGCTCGACCAGCCGTCCGGTCTCGCCGTCGGCGACGAGGCTCGTGCTGCCCGTCGCGCGCGCCGCGACCACCGGCACGCCCGAGGCCATCGCCTCGAGGGTGACGTTGCCGAACGTCTCGGTAATCGACGGATTGAGCAGGACGTCCATGCTCGCCACCGCGCGGCCGAGATCGGCCCCGGTCAGGATCCCGGTGAAGACCGCGTCGGGCACGCGGTCGGCGAACCAGCCGTGCGCCGGGCCCTCGCCGACGACGAGCACCTTGTGCGGCACGCCCCGCGTGTGCAGCGCGGCGATCGTGTCGGAAAAGACGTCGAGGCCCTTTTCCATGACCAGGCGCCCGAGAAAGCCGATCGCGACCTCGTCGTCGCCGATCCCCTGCGCGCGCCGCCATTCGAGGTCGCGAGCGGCGGGGTCGAAGATCGTGCGGTCGACGCCGCGCGACCAGATGCCGATATCGCCGTTCATCCCCTGGGCGCGGAGCACTTCGGCCATGCTGTCCGACGGCGCGACCAGCGCGTCGCAGCGGTTGTAGAACCGCCGCATCAGGTTGATCAGCCAGGGTTCGGCGAAGGCGAAGCCATAGTAGCGCGGGTAGGTCTCGAACCGCGTGTGGACCGAAGCCAGCACCGGGAGGCCGCGCGCTTCGGCCCACCTGAGGGCCGAATGGGCGGTCACATCGGGCGAGGAGACATGCAGCACGTCGGGTGCGAACCGCTCGAGGTCCGCCCGGTTTTCGCGCGAAAGCCCGAGCGGGAAGCGGTACTCGCTGCGCGTCGGGATCGGCACCGCCGGGATGCCGACGAGGTCCCCCGTCGGCGGGAACGCCGCCCGTTCCACCATCGGCGCATAGACGCGGACTCGTGCGCCTTGGCGCAGCAGGTAATCGACCAGCCGGTTGAGGGCCTGGTTGGCGCCGTCGCGGACGTAGTTGTAGTTGCCGCTGAACAGGGCGACGCGCAGATCGGCGATGTCCATCGTGGACCCTTATGCGATGCGCGCCGCGAAGGCGAGGGGGCGCCTTCGCGCGCCGTCGATAGTGCCGAGGGGCACCGTGGCAGGTTGGCAACAGCGGCGGCAGCCGCGTTCGGGCTTATCCACAGCCGATTGTTTCATTAGCGACCGAAGTTTATCACCTGCCGGGGCGCAGGAGCTGCCGGAAGGGTCAAATGGCTCACCGGGCCTGGGAGATGGAGACTACCAACATGCGGAATGTCGGCGCCGGCAAGGCCGGTTTCGTGCGCGGGCTGTTGCTGTACGGGTCGGCCGCCACGGCGCTCTGCACTCCCCGGATCGCTACTGCCCAGGACACGCCGGCCGAGACGGCCGCCGAGGACGAGTCCGGCTCGGGCAACCTCATTCTCGTCACCGCGACCAAGCGCGAGAAGACACTGCAGGACACCCCGGTCGCCGTCAGCGTGACGACGTCGGAGACGCTCGAGCGCGCCCAGATCCGCGACCTGCGCGATCTGCAGACCGTGGTGCCCTCGCTCAGCGTCGGCCAGCGGCAGAGCAGCGCCAACACCAACTTCTTCATCCGCGGCTTCGGCAACGGCGCCAACAACGCCGGTATCGAGCCGTCGGTCGGCGTGTTCGTCGACAACGTCTACCGCTCGCGCACCGCGGCGCAGATCACCGACCTGCCCGACGTCGAGCGGATCGAAGTGCTGCGCGGGCCGCAGTCGACGCTGTTCGGCAAGAACGCCTCGGCGGGCGTGATCTCGATCACCACGCAGGAGCCGCAGTTCGAGCTCGGCGGGATGGTCGAGGCGACCTACGGCAACTACGACCAGATCATCCTCAAGGGCCACGTCACCGGCCCACTGTCCGACAGCTTCGCGGCCAGCCTCGCGGCCGGCTACAACACGCGCGACGGGCTCTTCCGCGACGCCGGCACCGGCGACCGCACCAACGAGCGCGACCGCGGATTCGTCCGCGGGCAGCTGCTGTTCGACGACGGCGGCAGCTTCCGGGCGCGGGTGATCGCCGATTACGACAAGATCGACGAGAACTGCTGCGCGGTGGTCAACCTCCAGAACGGCATCGCCACCCCGGTTGTCTTTGCCCTCGGCGGGCAGGTGAACGCGCCGGCCGACAGGTTCGACAATGTCGTCTACAACAATTTCAACTCGACCAACGATATCGAGAACTACGGCGTCTCCGCCCAGTTCGACCTCGACGTCAGCGACGCCTTCACGCTGACCTCGATCACTGCCTATCGCAAGACCGACGCGGTCACGGTGCAGGATTCCGATTTCACCAGCGCCGACCTGATCTATCCGAACTTCCAGGACCTCGATATCGGCACCTTCACCCAGGAGCTTCGGTTGACCGGCGAGATCGGCGACCGCGTCGACCTGCTGCTCGGGGCGTTCTACATCAGCGAGGACATCGACCAGCTGAACCAGCTGATCTACGCGAGCCAGTTCCGCACTTATGCCGACATCCTCGTCCAGCAGCTGTCCGGCGGGGCGTTGAGCCTGCCGACGCTCGAAGCGGTGTTCGGCGCGGCCGACGGGGTCAACTACGCCGGGCAGTTCCTCGCTTCCGGACAGGGCTTCAACGAGGAGTACAGGCTCGAGTCCGAAGCGTTCTCGCTGTTCGGGCAGGTCGACTTCGAGCTGGCCGACGGCCTCGTGCTGACTCTCGGCGGGAACTACACCGACGACAGCAAGACCTACGTCACCAATGCCGTCTCGAGCGATGTGTTCTCGTCGATCGACCTCGACGCGCCGCAATACGCCGGGTTCCGCGGCCAGCTGCTGTTCGGCGGCGCGCTGGCACAGGGCGTCGGCACGGCGGCGGGCCTCGGCCGACCGGCGACGCCCGCGGAGATTGCCGCCTTCGCCGGCGCCAACCCGGCCGCGTTCGCCGCGATCCAGGCCGGGGCGACCGCCTATGCCGGGGCCAATGCCAACAATCCTGCGGCCAACCCGCTGGCGCCGTTGCGCGCGCTGCAGTTCATGCCGCCGTTCGTCAACGTGCCCAACGCGGTCGAGGGCAACAAGGTCAACGACGACAACTTCAGCTACACGATCCGGCTGGCCTACGACCTCAGCGACGTGATCAACGTCTACGTGAGCTACGCGACCGGCTACAAGGCGAGCTCGATCAACCTGTCGCGCGACAGCCGGCCGACCGCGGCCGACCGCGCGGCGCTGATCGGCGCCGGACTCGGGGTCAACAATCTTTCGGTCGGCAGTCGCTTTGCCGGACCCGAGGAATCGCGGGTCATCGAGGGCGGGATCAAGGCCAACTGGGGCAACGTCTCGGCCAACCTCGCGGTGTTCGACCAGGAGATCGAGGGCTTCCAGTCCAACATCTTCACCGGGTCGGGCTTCGTGCTGCTCAACGCCGGCAAGCAGAGCACCTTCGGCGTCGAGTTCGAGGGCCAGGCGACGATCGCCGACGCCCTGACGCTCAATCTCGGGATCACCTATCTCGATCCGGTCTACGACGACTTCCAGATCTCGGCGGTCGGCAACCTTTCGGGCACGCGCCCGGCGGGCATTCCCGAGTGGTCGGTCGTGATCGGCGCGCAATACGAGTTCGAGGTCGGCAATGGCCGGGTGGTGCCGCGCGCCTCGTTCCTGTGGCAGGACGAGCACCAGCTGGTCGAGGGCCTGCCCAACTTCCTCGTGCGCAACCCCGACGGCACGATCGCCGATGCCGGCCCGGCGCTGGCAGCGGCCGCGCCATTCACGCGCGAGGTCGAGGATCTCAGCGCGTCGATCTCCTACGATCTCGACAGCGGCCTGAGCTTCATGCTGTGGGCCCGCAACCTGCTCGACAACCGCGAGCTCGGGACGATCTTCGACACTCCGGCACAACCGCGCGGCATCTCGGGTTATCCGAACGATCCGCGGACCTACGGGGGGACCGTCCGCTTCCGCTTCTGACGCGCAGGCGGATGACGGCGAGGGGGGAGCCTCGGGCTCCCCTTCTTCGTGTCTGTCGGGAGCTTCGGGGAGGCGGAGCCGGGAGACTTGGGGGGGACCAGGGGTCGGCTCCGCCTCGTTCGAAGAACTTGGTCGGGTACGGTTTATGTTGCACGACCCGTGCCAGTCTCGCGCACCGGCGAAAAACCGCGGCAGACGATGGTTTCCCGCCCGTTAACCCTTGTTAAGGCTGTCAAGAATTCCGACAGACGAGGGTGACCGAAGAGAGTGACTGGCGAGTTAGTCATCGTTAGGCTCGTTCGACAGAGCAACGCGGAGCGCACAGTGACCAGCGACGGCCCGACCATCCTCGACGACAGGATCGCGCTGGCGCGGCGCGGCGGCGAGGCGGGCTGATGGCCGCGCCGCGTCCGTCGATCCTGGCCTGGGCGACCGACAACCTGAGCGAGATCGCGCTCGCGCTGGCCTTCGCCGCGGGCATCGTCGCGTTGCTCTACGGCGTGCGCGCCCTGATCCTGCGGGCCTGCAACCGTCTCGGGCCGCAGCACGCTTTCGCCGGCGTCTTCGCCAGCGTCGTGCGCAAGACGCGGTTGTGGTTCCTTCTCGCGCTCGCCTTGCAGCTGGTCGAGGGATACCTGCACCCGCCGCAGGACGTCGCCAAGACGATCGGCTTCCTGTTCACCGTGGCCGCCGCTCTGCAGGGTGCGATCTGGGCGCGGGCGCTGATCCTCGGGATGATCGCGCTCCGGGCGGGCGAGCACGAAACCGACGCCAGCGGCCTCGCCAGCGCGATGAGCATCATCAAGCTGCTGGTCTCGATCGCCGTGTTCGCGATCGCCGCCGTCGTCATCCTCGACAACCTCGGAGCCAACGTCACCGGCCTCGTCGCCGGGCTCGGGATCGGTGGCATCGCCATCGGCCTGGCGGCACAGGGCATCTTCTCCGACCTGTTCGCGGCGCTGTCGATCCTGTTCGACAAGCCGTTCCGCGTCGGCGACACGATCACCTTCCAGGGCAAGGAGGGTCCGGTCACCGGAACCGTCAAGAAGATCGGGCTCAAGTCGACCCGCATCCTCTCGCTAACGGGCGAGCTCAGGATCATCGGCAACACCCAGCTGCTGGCGCAGGAAGTGACCAACTTCACCGGGCGGCAGCTGTTTCGCTTCCAGCTCGTGATCGGGGTGATCTACCAGACGCCGCCCGAGCTGTTGGCCGAGCTTCCCGCGCTCATGCGCGGCGAGGTGGAGAAGGCGGGGCATCGCGTCGTGCGCGCGGGCTTCCGCACGTTCAGCCCGAGCTCGATCGATTTCGACCTGATCTTCGAAGTCGATACCGGCGAGGGCGACAAGGCCTTCGCGGCGCAGGAGCAGATCGCCTTCGGCCTCGTGCGGACCTTCCGGGAACGCGGGATCGAGTTCGCCTACCCGACCCAGACGACCTTCACCGCCGCGCCGGACGGAACGCTGGTCATGCCCTATCCGCCGGTCTCCGAGGCGCAACCGCAGCGGCGCTGAGAAGCGCCTTTCCGAGCGGGCGGGATGTCTTCGCCGTCGGCAGGCGCATTGCGGCGCGTTTCGGTGTATGACACGATTTCCACGTGTCAGGGCTTCATCCCGACTCCGTAGGGAGGCGCGCCATGGCTATCAGCTACATCTACACGGGCCAGCCGATGGCCGGAACCGAGAACGACGACTTCGTCATCGGCTATCAGGGATCTACCTTTACGAACGCCAACACGATCAACGGCAATGGCGGCGACGACTGGGTCATGGCCGATGCGGGCAATACCCTTATCCCCGATCGGAATACTACGAACGGCGCCATAGGCACGGCGCTGGCGCTCGATTCGTCCTCCCTATGGACGACCGACGAGAACCCGACGATCGGCAACACCTTCGTTCCGCACGCGACGGCAATCGTCGAAGCGACGATCGGCCAGGCCGAGTATTTCTCGGTGACGGTCGGGGCCGGCCACACACTGACGGTCGATATCGATTATGGCCAGAGCGGTCCGATCGGTCCTTCGGAGGACCTGATCGTCGAAATCCTCAACGGGGCCGGAACGATTCTCGCCACTTTCGACGACAGCCTCATCACCGATGGAGGGCTCGGATCCTACGCCTACAACAGCCTCGGCAACTCGCGCGATCCCTACGGAGCGTACGTCGCGCCGGCGGCAGGGCTCTACTACATCCGGGTCCGGCCCTATGGCGACGGACCGTCCGGGACGTTCAGCCAGAATTCGACGTTCGTGCTGAACGTCAGCGTCTCCGGTCATTCGACCACCTCGAACTCGGTCATGGGATCCGACATCATCAGCGGTGGTGAGGGCGACGACCAGCTGTTCGGGCAGGGAGCTGCGGACACGATCGACGGCGGTGCCGGAAACGACCTGATCCATGGCGGAAGCGGCGCCGACATCATCACCGGTGGCGTGGGAGACGACGTGCTCTACGGCGGTGGCGGAGACGACCAGGTCTATGGCAACGGCGGTCGCGACGTCCTCTATTCGAGCGGGTCCGGCAGCTATTTCGGCGGTGCGGGGAGCGACGTGATCCACGCGGCGTCCGGCACGCCGGAATTCCTCGATGGCGGAGTCGGCATCGATACGCTCGACGTCAGTTCGTGGAGCTTCGACTACGTGGTCAATCTTGAGACCGGCGAGACGAACTACACCGGCGAAAGCTTCGTCAATTTCGAGAACCTCGTCGCGGGCGCCGGCAACGACACGCTCCAGGGCTCGACGGACGCGAACCTGATCCGCGGCGGTGCCGGCGACGACACGATCACGGGCCGGGGCGGAAACGACACCGTCGAAGGAGGCGCGGGCGCCGACGATCTCAACGGTGGCGCGGGCATCGACACGCTTCTTTTCACGGGGTTCACTCCTGTCACCGTGTCGTTGACCACCAACACGGGCAGCGGCGGCGACGCGGAAGGTGACACGTACGTCAACTTCGAGAACGTGACGGGAGGAGGCGGGGCCGACACCCTGATCGGGTCGTCGGGCGCAAACGTCCTGACCGGCGGCGGAGGTGCGGACACCTTGTCCGGCCGTGGGGGCAACGACACGATCGAAGGCGGTTCGGGAGGTGACAGTCTCAACGGCGGGGCCGGAATCGATACGCTGCTCTACACCGGGATCACGAGCTACACGGTGTCGCTCGCGACCGGGACCGCCAGCGGCGGCGACGCCACCGGCGATACTTTCGTCAACTTTCGAGAACCTGACGACCGGTGGCGGCGACGACGTGCTTACCGGATCGTCGGGAGCGAACGTGATTCGCGCGGGAGCCGGGATCGACACGGTCAGCGGCGGAGCGGGTGACGACCGACTCTTCGGCGAAGGCGGCGCGGACGTCCTCAACGGCGGAGCGGGCGAAGACCGGCTCCTGGGCGAGGGCGGTGCGGACGTCCTTAACGGGGGGCAGGGCAACGATGTCATGAGAGGCGGGCCGGGCGACGACACCTATCGCGTCGGCAACGCCGGCGACATGGTCGTGGAGCTCGCCAACGAGGGACGGGACCGCGTTCGCGCGGACATCGACTTCACGCTCCCGGACCACGTCGAGGAACTCGTGATGGGCGCACTGGCGACGGTTGGCACGGGCAACGGCCTCGACAACCAGATCCAGGGCAACGGCAACTCGGACACGATCGACGGCCGGGCCGGGAACGATCGGCTGTACGGCTACGACGGCGACGACACGCTGATCGGAAGAGGCGGCGAAGACTGGCTCGTCGGCGGTGCCGGCCTCGACACTCTCGTCGGCGGCGACGATCGCGACGTGTTCGTGTTCGACGACGGCGACACCGGGGCGACGAGGAACACGGCAGATCGCATCACCCAGTTCGAGCAGTCGGTCGATACGATCCGCCTGCGGCCGATGGACGCCGACACTACGGTCGCCGGAGACCAGAACTTCAGCTTCATCGGCAGCGCGGCCTTCAGCGGCGTGGCCGGCCAGCTACGCTATTCCCACGTCAACAACTTCACTTATGTTGAAGGCGACACGAATGGCGACGGCACGGCCGACTTCTTCATCCGCATCAACGGTATCCACGCCCTGATCACGTCCGACTTCACGCTCTGACGAGCTCAGATCGGCCACGCGCCCACGTTCGGAACGCAAGCGCGACTCCGGCGGCCCCGATTGCGAACGACAGCAGGGTCAGCGGAGGCATTCCACCGGGCCAGGCGGCCGGCTGGAGCCAGCTCGACGTCGCGGGAAGCGCCAAATGGAAGGTGGTGAGGGCCGCGGTCGATCCGAGCAGCAAGCTCGCGGGAACCGGCGCCGAAGTTCCCCTGGCGCCATGACCGCGCAGCAGCAGCGCCGTCGCGAACGATCCCAGGAGGAGCGAAAGACCGCCGGTGAGTGAAAGCCCGCGTCCGCCATAGAACTTCTCGAAATAGACCGGGTCCAGCAGCCCGAGCGACAGTAGCGAGTGGACCATCGCCAGCAGGCCGGCCGTCGCCATGAGCCGCCGGATCGGCCGTACCCGGCGCGAGGCGAGGCGCCAGATGGACTGCACAATCAGGATCAGGGCAGCGACGGCCAGTATCTTGTTGCCGACGAAGTGCGGCCAGTCGCCCCAGGGAACGCCCTTGAAAACATTGTAGCGCAAGGTCGCGTAGACCCCGGCCACCGCCACCGCGATCGCGATGATCGCGGCGTCGCGGCGCAGGCCGGGGGCCACGGGACTTGCCACCCCTTCGACAGTCTCGAGGTGCACCGACAATCCCTCCTGCACTCGAACGGCCTAGTCGGCGATGCCGCCCAGCAGCTTGACGTGGTCGAGCGGCACGGGCTGCGGGTTCGGCTTCGCCTCGGAGGTCGAGACGGAGTGGGCGAACAGCAGCTCGCCGGAGTTCCCGTCACGGAACTCGAACACCACCTGCGGTTCGGGATGGGCGATCCATCGCGGCTGGCCGTCGATGGTCGGGACGTTGAACGCGTTGTTGACGTGGACGATCGTGTAGACCGGCCAGCCGCCGAAGCGCTGGGTCGAGGAGTTGCCGCCGCTGTCGTTGCGGTACTGGTTGCTCGCCCAGAGCACGTTCACCAACCGGTCGCCGGACTGATAGTAGCCGCTCGGCGGCGATCCGCCGGCGTCGCCGATCCGGTGGTTGCTGCTGGTGTGCGGGCCGCTGGCGACGTCGTAGACGCCGGGCGCGATCCGCGCGACGAACGACTTGTGCAGGTCGCCGGTGAGGAAGAACACCGGCTTGCCGAGCCCGGTCACCACGTCGAGCAACTGGTCGCGCTCGTGCAGGTGCGCGGTCCAGCCGTCGTCCTTGCTCTGGCCGCCCGACCCCTGGCCGTACCAGGCGCCATTGTCGTGCGGCACGGCGAGGTTGACCGATGAGGTGATGAACACGAAGTCGGCGTCGCTGTTGCGAAGTTCCTCGAACAGCCAGGCCTTCTGTTCCTCGCCGAGCATCGAGGTGTTCGGATCGGCGAGGTTGGCCTTGTCGTGCAGCGTACGCTGCGAGCGCGTGTCGAGCAGGAAGAAGTCGGCGTTGCCGACGCGGAACTTCGAGTAGAGCTTCGCGCCGATCGAGTAGCGTGCGGTTTCGGTCACGGTCAGCGCCGGCTCGACCTCGATCCGGTGCGCGTCGATCACCCGCGCGATCCGGTAGACGCCGGTATTGCCGAAGCCCCACAGCACGTGGAGGTTGTTGGCCTTCGACAGGTCGAGCCGGCTGAAGTCAGCATCGCGGTCGGTAATCACCGAG